>MDSZ01195370.1_pt1 | contig 31655 bp, 28 predicted proteins | sample 811201 | NCBI WGS metagenome assembly MDSZ01 (sample SAMN05326647, study PRJNA326480) | marine metagenome | isolation source: seawater | place: Indian Ocean: North | collected 2010 | reverse complement strand
GAAATGGTATATATTCTATCGTACCATTATATTTCTCTGCTACTAGTTCTCCTACTTCTTGAAAACTAATAGGATTGCTTGTTCCTAAATCATAGATACCTGATGGTTTATCATTATTCAATACAATATCCACAACATCATCTACACATATAAAGTCTCTAAGGTATCTATCAGACCCCTTAAATAATTTAAGTGTTCCTGTCTCTTTAATTTGTTTAGTAAATTTATGCACAGGACTTGCTTGATCCTCCTTATGATCTTCACCTTCTCCATAGACATTAAAGTACCTAAATCCTTGTATTAATTCAAATCTATCCATATTATCTAAAACCCAATAGTCCATGATGACTTTGGATATAGCATAGTAGTTAAGTGGATTGATTAAGTTCTCTTTATTAAGATGACCATAGACTGATGCTGATGATGCATACTTAATTGGTATTTTATATCTGATTGCTTGCTCAAATAACCATTGACTAAACTCAACATTAAAATGATTGATTGCCTTTAGATTGGTGCAAGTGGTATCAGAAATTGCACCTTGATGTAGTATGAGTTCTACCTTATGCCACTCATTAAAAGTACGAAAGTGCCAACTGTTTCTTTTTTCAACTTTAACTACTTCTTTTCCTGATAATTTTTCAAGAAACTTTTTCCCTATAAACCCCTCATCACCTGTTAGTATAATCATAGTTAATCACCTTTAAATATTCTGTATGAATCTTCATCAAAATGTTGAGTAGAAAATTCAAATAATTCAGTATCACTCAATGCAATCATTTGATGTCTCAATCCTCTATAAACATAAAATTTATCTCCAGGTTCTAATATAGTAGTTTTTGCTTTCGAAAGATCATCAGTATCACCATAAAATAAATGAATCTTTCCAGATTGAATATAAAATGTTTCGTCTTTTAATTTATGATAGTGCCATGAACATCTCTTATTCTTCCTAATAAACAAAAGCTTGCCACAATACTCTGGAGAATTGGCAATCCATTTCTCAAATCCCCATCCTTTTTTTACGTATTTAATTTCTGAAGAAGTCATCACAATTGATTCCTTTGTCATCTATGAATAGATCTGCATGAGGTTTACCCATAATCAATTCGTTATACTTACAACCCCAATCATCTAATTGTTGTTTTGTAAGATCAAATAAAGCTGCCTCTGCTGATACAGATGCTATAGAATGAGGTTGATCAGAAAATCTACCCATTGCTCGTGCAGTGAAATAGATTATGTAATTACCCTCATCGTAAAGTTTATTTAGTACCTTGATCCTATCCTGCCAAGGTTCTGCTTTATGGTAATCTCTACCTACAGTAGGTGTACAAATTGTACCATCAATATCAACACAATATCTCATTTATATCCTCCTTTGTTAATACATAAGTTCCTGCATGTGATACAGCAATTGCTGCTGCTTTATTTGCATAAGGGATTGCAGTCTCTATTGATTTAGTTTGTATATAACCAACAACTAATGCTGCAAGGAAAGTATCACCTGCACCAGCAACATCAAAGACGTTTACTTTCTCTGCTGGATATAATTTGCCTTGATACTCTGCACCTTTCCCACCTCTAGTTATAATCAAATTATCTGTTGGTGTTTTTAAATTCTCATATTCAATATCATTTACTTTAGTAAAACATCCATGAGGTATTTCTTGCTTTTTAGTGTCAACAAATACTGGACCTTGAAAAGAATAAACTATCTCGAATAATTTCTCTTGTGTTATGAATCCTTTGTTATAATCTGATATAACAAGAGCATCATAATTATCTTCTGGTTTTTCAAACTTTAATTCTTCAACCTCATATTCTTCATCGACACGAAGAATTTGTTGATTTGATTTCTTATCAATATATCTAGTCTTTACAATCTCCTCCTCTTGAGTAATCATATCAACTTCAGCACCAAAAGCATTTAGATTATTGAAAACATTCCATGCCATTCCCTCCGTTTTAGTTGTCCTAATATAATTTAACACAGGAACAGGTGCTTCTGGACTCAACCGTTTGGCATCACCATAAACATATTTGTCAATACAACTATCACCAATTAACAATATTTTCATAGGTTCTGTATTTTCTTAACTGTTTTACTACTAGCATAACCTCCCACTCTTGGAAGAAATCTTGTTTCCATAGCATATTCCCAACCAACTACATCACCATCCCTCCAATCATCACCAAGTAATAGTATATCAGGTTCATATAATTGAATCAAGCCTTCTAATTCTTTTCTGTCACCAAACGTCAACACAACATCAATATACTTGATTGCCTCAAGCATTGCAACTCTATACTTTAAATCATTGATAGGTTTATGATCACCTTTATCCTTTTTTATCTTCTCATCAGTATCCGTGGCAACAATAACCTTATCACCCAGTGACCTTGCAACTTTAAAAAGTTCTATATGACCTGGATGTAGAATATCAAATGTTCCATTAGTCCATACAATTTTAGACACGATAAACCTCGTCTACAGTTACCATACTTGCCCTCTTGTTGATGATTCTATTCACTTCAGGATCATCTTTCTGTTCCTCAGTAGGAATATAAATTGCCTTTGAATTTATAGGACAATTTTTTACAGGATCAGTTAGATAATAAACTGCTATACTCTTTCTGTAACACTTCTCAGGACACTCTAAAGGAGTGGGTAATCCATGATATGAGTTTTGTGTCGTATCAAAAATTACAGCACGATTAAACAAAGTATCAATGGAAGTTACACATTGTTTTCTATCTGCTGACCAGAATTCTAATTGACCTTTCCACTCAGGATTCCAGTTCTCTGCAAGATAAACAATAAGATTTAACTTCCGTTGGAGTTTCAGTTTAGGATGTATAGAATAATCAAGATGTATGTTAAGTTTACCACCTTTTTCATGTATATGCAACCCTCCACCATGCAAACCAACATCAGGATAGAGTTTCTTAATACCAGTAATTTTTTTTAACTTAGATATAAATGTAGGTGAATTTAAATAGCAAAATGTAGAATATAAATTTCTAGGAAACAAATTCCATACGTTACATGTCTTTTTATTTTCTAATGGATTATCATATACATACCAGACATCAGAATTATAATCAGGAAACTCACGACTTAATGATATAGCAGTCTCCTCATCAAAAAAATTATCTATAACTGCATGATGAAATGGTTTTCCTGAAGTAAACTCATTTTTTAATTTGAGTTGATTAATCATATATAATTATCTTCTGCAAAAATTGTATCATACATATTCATCTCTTTATGTACATGATGCATATCATAAGGATCAAACCTATCTCCTGTACCAATCATCAACTCCCTATCAATCTTACCATGTTCTCCATCAGTGTATAAAAAACTCTCATCTAATGTTGCCACATAGTCTGCATTAGCCCACCAAAAATTACCACTAAAATGAGGTGAAGGATGCATCCTCAACTTAGCTCCCACTGCATCATAGGTTTTTAATTTTTTGATACATTCTTTCCACCTATCAATAACAATATACTCTAAAAACATTCTCCATGCATGAAGTTGAGGAACAAACTGTCTACTTGCTCCCTTTGCATGAAAGAATAATACTTTATAATCTGGATTTAACTTACAAAATCTATATACAGACTCTACTGTTTCTCCTTCATCTTTAGTTAATCGTTTATTATAAAGAACTTGTGATTTTTTTGGTCGTGAAAATAATTCATGCTCACCTACAATACCAATATGAATAAACTCACATGCATCCATCAATCCAGATGCATATAATCTGTGCATCTGTTGTTGATATATCAAACCAGATAATTGAGTCTGATATAAATGATAAAAAATTGCTATCTTCACAAGTTACTCCATTTCGCAATTGTTTCCTTTGCTATTCTTATAGACTTTTCTTTATCACCTGTGCCAACATGAACAGCATAATCATGGTGTGAACCAGCACCAAGAACTCCTTGATACTTTAAACCATACTTTGCAAGATTATATGATAAAGCAAACTCATCAGCATAATGACCCCACCCACGGTTCCATTCATTTGGTTCCTCATCATTAGGGACTGCTAAGTCAGAAATTTGTTCAGGTGTGAGTGGTAATGGTTCCCAAATATCATGAGTTAATTGGGATGAAACAACTAGATTAGTAGCAATTCCAACATCTCTACCATCTCTTACAAAATACTTTATTCTATTAGTATAATATTTTTTACTAATATTATAACCATAATTGAAAGCAACTGCATCCTCAGATAAAAAAGTTTCAAAGTCTGGTAAGTTTGGATGAAGTAACATATCAGCATCAACTAAGACATTCATTTGATTATCTTTACCATCCTCATAGACCTGCATCTTCTCATAAGTGATAGGATAATCAGGAAACTTTCTCTCTGTTATCATATTAATAATATATCCGTTCCTCTCTGCATATAATCTAATAGTAGGATATGTTATCCTAAAAAGTTTTGGAAAGAAATTATTAATATTAAGTACGTGTATTACCTTTTTCATTTATATTCAGTTAATGCCGTTCCGTCTTCTCTAATTGTCGATAACCCATAATTATCTTCATATGCGTAAAGATCATCCTGAACTATCCCAAACATATCTGACCTTATCATTGCATCTGCAGTGGTTATTATACCATGATTAATACTATATGCAACCAAGTTCTTTGCAATAGCAGGATCAATAGAATAAGCATGTGCTCTACAAATAAATCTATCCAATCCTTTATGGTCGGTTGCATGTGGAGGAATAGTATCATCCATAGGCATACTTCCATCTACTTGCTCACTGCCTCCCAAATAAACAATGTTATTATAATAACTGTGCCTAAGATATGGTTTGACCATAACAGCATCATGTTCCAAAATAACAATTGGTTTATCCTGAGATAAGCATAGACACCATAACGAATAGTGAGAAAGGAAACATGCAATCTGAGTCATTAATAGATCAGACCTACGCAATCTTAAAAAATTAAGAAATGCTTGGTCTTTTAAAGCTTCAGGAACCTTAATAGTTCCCATCTCCCCTATTGGTTGCCCAAGTTTATGATCTTGAGTAGCTATAGGAGAATTTGTAGCATCAAAACCAGGCACAACTATAACATTAGGTTGACCTACTTTCTTACATGATTCAAAACATTGTTTAGTAAGTTTCTGAGAAACCTCATTACCCTCAATAGAAATAATATAAGTTGCCCCCACATCCATATCATAAGAATTATAATAATTCATTTCAATATCTCCTCACACTTATCATAAAAGTAAGTATTATATACATTTTCTCGACTAGAAAATAAATGAAAGAACATCTCAACACCTAAAGAATTTTCAAATGTAGTTCCAATACCATAACTACCACGACCCTTCCCAAGATTCCATTTACCACCAAAAGGATCTCTGATATAAGATTTTGGCATGAATATCTCAACTTCTACTCCTTGCTCCTCTGCATCATAAGTATAATATTCACATGTATCTGCTCTAATATGATCAGGAGCAAATGATCTTCTACCAAACTTATCATAGTTGGTTCTGTTTATACAGAAACATGAAGATCCAACAAACATATGCTCATCGTTATCAATGTGCATAGATCGTTGAGCATTACCAATTATAATATTCTTCTCTGCTTGCGTAAAGATATAATCTAATGCATAAGAATTTAATGGTATACAATCAACATCTAAAAACAATACACTATCATATCCTTCTTCAAATAAAGCAGATGCACCATAATCAAGTGCTTGATAATGTATTATTTGATCTTCTCCCACTTTACAGAATAATGGTTTATAATCTGCAACAGTATTATATTTCTGCAGTACTCTTTGATGCAAAAATAGAAGGTTTTTATCTATAGCATCATTATAATATGTAAGTATAGCTCTTTTCATTAGAAATCTTTCATAAAATTATGTAATTTTTCAATTGTCTTATCCCAACCATTATACTCCATTTGTTGAATAACGACAACATTATCAGGATACCAAGTATTTTCTTTAACATTCCACGTTATATATGGCACTAAAGGAGGAAGAACAACAACCTTTGCTCCCATTGCACCAGCAAGATGTGCAACTGCGGTACATGATGTAACTACTAAATCAGACTCAGCAATAACATCATATGTATCACACCAATCATGAATCAAATGAGAAAGATCCCATACATTTGCATTCTTAGGAAGATTACTATCCTCTATTTGCAACGAAAACAATTGTCCATACTTCTCAAGTCCCAATAAACCCTCAACAGGAACACTTCTAAATTGTTCATGTTCGAATTGAGGATTACCTCTCCATCTAATACATATCTTTTTCTTACCATTAGCAATCCTATTCATCTCATCAACGGGATTTACTTTCCTCTTTAAGTATGGGAAAGTTACTCCTTCACGAGGATGATTTAACCCTAGAAAATATGGAGCAGACATAGCAGGTACATATTTGTCCCAACCAGTCTTTGTAATATATTCAGGTGTATATACATTCTCGTATCCACATTCTTCTAATAAAGGTATTAATGATTTAGGAGCAAATATCTTTACTGTCTTACAATATTTTTTAAAATTTTCTACATAACGAACAAATATCATTCCATCACCCATACCTCCTTCAAGATAAAAAGCAATCGTATCTACTGTCTCACCATTCCACCTATACTGCTCACCTATATTATAATCCTTCCTCAGTATCCACTCATGACCCCATACTCTTAATTCATCACTAGCACCTGCACGAATATACTTATATCCTTCTTGTAATTTATCTTCTGCTAATAGATACCATCCATAATTAAATGAAGCACGCGCATTAGTATCTGCAATCGGTGCTAAAATTTCTCTAGATTTATCAAATTTACCTTGTGCATTTAAATATAAAGACAAGTCTATTTTATGACCATCATCAAATGTCGGAAGAGATCTCATAATCTCTTCTGCTTCAGGTGCTCTATGTAAAAAATATAAACAACTAGCTTTATTAACAAGAAGATGAGGTGTTTCTGGCAATTTATCCAAACATTCTAAAGTTTTATCAAACTTTTTATCTTCATAGTAGGTTCCAGCTAAAAGACCTAGAATTTGCTCATCTTCCTCATGATTCAAATAAGCAATAGCAAGTTTTTGTGCTGCAGCAAATTCCTTTGCGTCATACAACTCATTAATTAATTGTGGTATCATAATAAATCATAATATAAATTAGATAATTAAACAGCCATGCCTAAGAATGTCCATTTCAAACTTGTAAAAGCTTGAGATGATTCTAATCTAATTGCATTATATGCACCTGCCGTATCCCAAGAAGTAGTAGAAATAATAGCACCAAAGTAACCACTACTACCTGAAGTTGTTTCTCCAATCTGACCAGAAAAATTGAAAGTTGGACGTACCACCGTACCAGTAGGTTCAACAAAATTTATTTCACCTGCATAAAACTTTTTATTATTGCCAGCAAGAAGTTGCCCCCAATCACATCCTTCACCAATATTCCAATGAGAACTACCCTCTCTTCCCTGAACTGATGTTCTCCAAGAAGTATCAGCAGCTGTATATGAAGATCCACCATCTGTAGAAAGGTTAATTCCAAACTTACCATTACTACTTAACACAGTTGAAAATAGTATTTTATAAAAATGATAAGTAGTTGTCAATTGATTTGTTGTTACAACAGAAGTAGTTCCTGATGTAGCAGATCCAGACCCCAATTTAACCCATCCAGCAGCAGGAGTTGCCCATTGAGGAGCAGCACCCGTACCTTTACTTGTTAATACTTGCCCATCTGTTCCATAGTGACCTGTACCAGCAATACCAATTTGACCTGCTGTACCTATGCGGAGTTTTTCTGCATTAATATTTCCTAATACTAAAGGACCACTATAATGATTAAGAATATAGGAAGTATCACTACCACCTTGGTATAACTTTAAACCATTAGAATCACCCGATGCATTTTTAAGCCGTAGTTCTCCTCCAGATTCAATTATATTACCAGTAACATTTAGACTAGTAGAAGTTACAACACCAGCACTAACTCCACCAGCACTAAATCTAGCACCACCCGCTTCTAATATACCACTCTGGAAAGTAGCAATTCCTACTCCACCAGCAGTAAATGCAAATTGATCTGCAGCAGGAGAATATAAACCAGTATTTGTATCTCCATTGAAGTAAAGACCTGGTGCTGAAATTGTACCAGCAGTAATTCCAAGTCCTGCCAACATATTATCCCCCATTTTACTGAGGAACATTCCACTTGCTTCAAATGGTGATGCGTCTACCCAGAAAGCAGAAGAACCAACACCTAAAGCACTTTCATCATAGTAAACGAATGTTCTTGCGATGTCAATATTGAACCATAAATCTCCACTAGAAGGAGTAACAGGAGCAGTTTGTCCAATACTAACAGAACCTCCACCTCCTCCTCCACCACCACCTGAAATGGTAATGTCTACTGTATCAGTTGCTGGATTATATTGGAAAGTATTACCAGAACCAACAAAATTAAGTTGAGTTACACCAGTACCAATTCTTACTCCACCAGACTGAATACCAATCTGACCAGTAAACTCTGTACTAACACCACTCAGAGGATCCCCAACCAAATTACTAATAGTAGCAGTCGTAAAGGTAACAACCCCAATACTGGCATTCGTTGCATTAAACTGAGCAACTGTACCAACACCCGTTATATTCGCATTAGTTGCACTAAGATTAGCAATCGTACCCAAAGAAGTTATATTGGGTTGAGCAGCAGTTTGTAATGTACCCGTTAAATCACCAACAAAACTTGTAGCAGTTGCAACTCCTAATACTGCATTAGTAGAATTTAACTGAGCAATAGTACCAAGACCAGTAATATTAATATTTCTACCTGTTACCTCATCATATACAACATCACCAACAACATTTAAGTTACCAGCAACATATAAATGACTACTAAACGTACCAATACCAGCAAAGGTAGATACTCCTGATACGTTTACATTATCTAACTCTGAATGTCCAGTAACATTAAGTCCCGAACCACCTGAAATATCTGCACCACCATTAGCATCTATAGCACCAGTGAATGTAGATACACCAACTACAGCATTCGTTGCATTAAACTGAGCAACTGTACCAACACCACTTACTAATAAATTATCTTCTGCAATTACATCCGCCTTAAATGTAGAAACTCCAGTTATTACTAAATCATCATATTCATTAGGACTACCTTTAGTCGCTGCTTCAATCGTATTCTGGGTTGTCGTATCCAGACTAGCAATATTTTTTAATTGTCTCGCAGAACTTATAACTTCATTCGACCCAATACTTAATGATCCTACAGTAGAAATTCCAGATATTACTGTATTAGTAGCACCAATTCCTCCAATAACATGGAATTTGTGTTGTACTATAGTAGTACCTATACCAACTGAATTTAACTCTGTATCAGAATATATGAGGTTATTATTTACCTCAATACCATTCTTAACTATAAAATTCTTGTTAACAGCCATCGGGTTTCACTCTCCGCCCTTTTATTTTTATTTATAAATATAAAAAAGTATTTCGTCTAGATATGGCAGCTCAAGTATTATCAGGAACTGGTCCGTTAACATATACCAACAACACTGGAGAGAATGTAAGAATAGTAATTAACTTCATAGACGTTGGAAGTACTTCTGGAACAATGAGTTTTGGAGGGGGTGCAAGTGTTAACCTGTATGGTGGACACGCTTACGGTAAAAATCTAGCATTTATTAGTGCATCGTCTTCTGCTTCACTGATAGGAAGTGGTGTTGATGGTGGCAGTACTCAAGGAAGTAAAAGTGGTGTCCCTATGGAATTAGGACTAGCAAGTGGAGATACCTTTAGTATATCATCACCTTCTCAAGGACCAGCTAATTATAATATCATTGTTATCCCTGAATCTGGTTGATTAGAAAGGAGTACTAAATCCTTTTGTTGTAAATGGATATGGTGATTGGTTTCCTACATCAAAACTTATACTATTTGCAGTATCATTATATGTTACCTTAATACCAGTTTGGATACCTGCATTAATTGCATCTCCAAATGTATCTTGAGCTCTTTCACTAGTAAAGTATAAATTACCAGATCCTTCAGCAAGTGAATCGGTATTAGGGAATGCGTTAGTAGCAATACCACTCATAGAAATCCAACTTAACTGTCCACTTCCTGTAGTGTAAAGAACACTACTTGCAGCACCAACTTTACTTGGCAATGTTAGTTCAACATTTTCCGCAAGTCCACTAGGTGCTGTAAGTGAAGCATAATAAGTTCTCGCATCATTATATAATGCTACTGTATTACCAACAGCAACTGTTCCATATACATCTAGAGCATCTCTAGCAGTTGCGGTATTAATACCAACCTGTCCAGTAGTATCAATAATAAATGGTTCAGTATCACTATCACTCTTATCAACTCTTACTATATTTCCAGAACCACTAGTTGATTTAACTCTGATCGATTCACCAGATGCAGAATTAACTTCTAATTTAGCACTAGGAACAGAACTTCCAATACCAACAGAACCAGATCCTGTAATAGAGAATATAGAAGAAGTTGAGGCAGAATCATGAACTTCTAATGCATTTCCCGTACCAAATTGCTTAACGGTAAAGAGTGCATTAGTAGATGTAGCAGCAAGAGAAACATTTAATCCATCATAGGTAAAATCGTTGCCTCCACCAAAGAATCCATTATTATTATATTGAAGTGAATATGTATTTCCTCCTGGTTGCGTAGTAGACCCAACACCGACAGTAGAATCAATAATAACAGTAGCAATACCAGTATTAGCATCTGCATATTCAGTTCTAACTGTTACTCCATAACCGATAAAGTTAAGTTGAGTAGCAATACCTGTGTATACATTTCCAGTTCCTGTAGAAATTGCAACTCTTGGATTTGCATCTAAAGTTAAAGTAGCAATACCAACAGTCGCATCAAGCACAGTTTTAACTGTAATACCTGCACCTACAACATTAATTTGAGTGGCAAGTCCAACATAATTACCACCACTTGCTATACCAATAGCAGCAGATGGTTCTGCACCGTTAGCACCAATCTTACTAAATTTCTCCCAACGATTTGATGATGAGTAAACCCATCCTAAGAATCCACCAGAAGAAACTGAAGTATTATATACAACATCACCTACGTTTCCTGCTGCTGTTGGAGTAGAAATACCAACTGTATACTTTCTAGAAATCGTTTGATCACCTTGTAAGAATAATGAAGTAGCTTCAATTCCTTTAGGAGAGTTAGAACTAATCTTATCGTTAAAGATAACTGGACCATCAAATTCTGATATCATATTAGAGTCAGGACCACCTTCAACTCTTAGAGAACGATTAACTGTTATCTCTTGGGGTGTTATTAATCCAAATCCAACATTAACACCAACTCCAATACCAGGATCTTCTCCTGTTACTGTTGGGATTGGTGTATTAAATCTTTCTTCTTGACCTGTTTCTGCACTAACTTTTTTATTTCTAGTGTATAGATTTCCATCAGCATTCATTGCTGTATAGTTAGCATTACCTCCATCAGTTAAGGTTGCTTGTGCTAATATTTCCTCTTGTGGAGAAATATTTCTATCCTGTCTCTCAGGAAGTGCAGTAGAATAGTTACCTGGACCATAACCAAGATATTCAAATGTATGTCCTGATGCACGAAGTAAAGAAGTTCTATGGAATTCAACTGGGTTTGGTTTGATTCTTCTAACAACTGCTCCAGAATTATGTGGATTATTAAGAGTTCCTAAAAGACCTCTGAATACCGTAATACTATCACTTGAAACAGTAGACTTAACCCTCATTATTTCATTATCTACCATCAAGTAATCACCAATATCTAAATTATATTGAGATACACTAGTAATACCTATCGTAGTAGCAGAATCTGTTATAGGACCAGAAACAACAGTAGTAATACCAGCATATTCAGGCATCAATCTACCAGAAGTGCTTTCAGTTTCCTTAGCAACATTACCACCCTGTGAACTATATGTTGTAGGATAAACAAACATATTACCAGTAGTTACTGGTGTTATTGTACTTACTCCAACATTAGCAACAAACGATGTAGTTGTTCCAACTTGCTTAATAACAAAAGATCCATTAAGAAGTTGAGAATCTGCTCCACCAATATGAACTTTATTATCAACCTGTAAACCATGAGTTTGGTGTGTTAAAACAGTAGCAAGTCCAACTGTACCATCATAAACAATAGAATATACATTTAAGGTGTTACCAGTGACTCTAACATTTCCAGTTGACGCAACTGTAACTCCTATTCCAGATGTGGAAGGAGAAGAAATTGTAGATGCAGAAGAAACAGAAATTTCTTTTTCACTACCAACACCAACTGAAGTAATTCTATAAAGAGAATCATACTTATTAAACGAGTCAGGAGAAAGACCTGTAATACTTAAGGTATCTCCAACATTATTATAAATGGATGATACTTTAAGAACTGCCTTTGTATTACTTGCGGATGTTGTAACACCAGTAACGTGTACAGTGTTACCAATACCATATGCACTACCACCATCTATAATTTTGACAGAGGTAACAGATCCACTACTTACAGTAACTCTTGCGGTTGCATATTTACCTGTCGTAGATGCTCCAATAGAAACTAATTTTGCATTATAGTAACTTCCGTCAACATAATTAGCACCAGCATTGAATATATCTACATTCGTTACACGATTTAAACCATGATCAATATCAGTATATAACGTATGAGTAGTTCCAGAAGTTCCTGATTTAATATCAGTTAAACCGAAACCAACACCAACATCAACCAGTCTCTTATTCAAAGACTCTTTAGTAATAGATTTTTGTGGTTCATTAATAACAACCTGCCCAATCGGATCAGAAAGAGCAAAAGACTCTGCTGCTTGTGGATCGGAATTAGGATTATCTCTATTGGTTTGAGGATAAAGATTCTGTATTGGTTGAGTATATCTTTCTGTAGAGAATGGTGCAACAGCAGGTTTATTAGAAGAATTAACAACTGCTATGTGATATATTCCATCCTGTTTACTAGGAACATACTCTTGAACTTCATCAGTACTATAAACCTGATATGTTCCAGCAGTTTTCTTTGCCTTGAAGTTTGGTAAGGAAGTTGTCCTAACAGAAACATCATTAGAGAATGTTCCAGGATTAGTTGGTATAGAAATACTAAACTGTTTTGCACTACTAATTCCAGTAACAGTAAATGTACCATTAAATGCAGAATTTGCTACTCCAACAGAGTTAGTACTAGTTTTTATATTAACAATTTCTACAGTAGAACCAACCGTCAAATCGTGAGGAATCTCTGTAATAATATTTCCTACAGTACTAGACCAATTAGCATCAGCAATATACCTTGGATTTCTTAATTGAGTAGAATTGGAAAGAGATGTTGTTGTAGGGCTGTACAAATATGCAACCTCTGCATCAGTGGATCCAATTGAAGTACTTGATTTCTCAATAATATATCCTTCAATAGGTGGACGTGCAACTACTGAAGAATCTTTAGATAAAACATATCTGTAACGATAAAGTGTATCATCTAATGTTCTAGTATCTGGTTTACGTGTAATGAATGATCTTGGAGTAGCAGAACCAAGTCCTGTTGATCCCACTCCTACTATAATATCATAAAGAGACCTTTCAGTCGCAGCAGTAGCAACATTGGTATACCACTGAGAATTTGCTGCATCATATTGTATTGGGTGTCCAATATCTCCAGATTTCTTATCAGATACTCTACTCTCAATCGTTAAAACACCACCATTACTATTAATCTCAACTGGTTTTGTTGGACTTGTTATAGTATCATTTAAAGTTTGAGCAATTTTAATTTGATCTGCATTTAAACCACTAGTAATAGCAAAATAAACAGTATTATGAGTTAAACCATCAGGAATGTGACCATTTTGACTAACTAATCTAATTTTCTCACCATTAATCAAACTATGATTCTCAGTAAAGGTTAGAGTATTTGAAGTAATACTATTTGCAGTTCCAGCTCTACCTACAGTAAACTCTTTCTGAGCAGATATCTCATTAGAAGTAAACTGAGTATTCGGCATAATGACACGAGCCGAATAGGTAGTAGAAATACCACCACTAGTTAATGAAACATTTAATAATTCATTATTCTTTGCACCTACTCTATATCCATCAACAATAGTGTCAGGTGGTGCTTCTAAATTAGTTTGATTGTAAAGGTATAATCTATTAGTAGTACCTACACCTACAGTTTTATTAACATCAATCGAATTAAACTCTAATGATATGTCTTTATTCTCATTTTCTTTTGGAGGAATAATATGGGTAAAATATCCAATATCATCTCTAGTATAAGCATTCTTTCTAAATCCACTAGAATATAAAGCATGAGCACCAAAGTTAGAGTTAGAGTTAGTGATACTCATATCACCACCAGTATCAGCTACGAAATGCTTTGCATATCCAATAGCAAATACAGATGCTATTTGAATAACTGCACCATTCGATGCTTTAACATGATAGTTAGCATAATCTGGCTTATATCTTGCTCTAGAATCAGAAGCAATATTTTCATTACCAGGTGAAGTGGAATCTAAGTATGTTCCAATAGTTTCATCATACTTCACAAAGGCGTTATTATCCTTCTGCAGACCAATACCCGTAAACTGAGCACAGACCATAGACTTAAATCCATCTGCCTTATCACCATCAGCATGGAGACCATTCATACCATAAACAGATTTCTGAGAACAGTTAAAGATATATGGTGAGGCAGATGTAACAGTATCTACTGCAATTGTTATTGTAGCACCAACAACTGAAGGAAGAGGATCTGCAGGAGAGTTTTGTACCTTATATTCTATATTAGTAGCATCTACTTTTTTAGATATAACATATTGACCATCATAACCAGCAGAACCAATAGATTCAATTCTAATAGGAGTATCAACGTCAAATGCTGTTGCTGCTTCTGCTAATGTTACTGTAATTGTTGTATCAGATGTAGTTCCGTCACCAGCACGAATACTTGTGATTCCTACTTCTACTCCTTTTGATCCTACAATACGATACTCATCAATCTTAGGTTGTATATCAAGTCCTGTTGATGGATAATCGGGTTCAATTTCACGACCAGAAGCAGGACCATATGCAAGACCTACTTTCTCATAATACATATCAAGATCAGTTCTAGTATAATCACCATCAGTACCACTTATAAAAGTATCATCAATGTCTACATTATTAGCACCATCAGCAAACTCAAATGTAGTTAACTTATGGTGTGAAAAATTAGGAACAAATTTATTTGAAGTATAATCTTTATAAGCAACACCATTAGGGTCTGCATCTAATATTTGGAATCCTTGGAAGTAAGAAGAACCAGTTATTCTAAAAATAGCACTTCTATCAATAAGATTACTTTCTGGATTAGGAACATATTTTGGACGTATTTTACATTTTCTTACATCTATACCAACAATAGAACAACCACGAGGAACTATAACACCACCATATACACTATTCAACTTATAAAGGGCATTAGTTGAAGATGATAAATCAAAATTAGTAGTTAAATCCCAAGCTCCAAAGGCATTTGATACCTCACCACTCCTTAATTTGTACGTATTAGCACCAACAGGAATCCAACCAGGTCTATTATCTATTACATGCTCTCCAGGATAAACATAAATGGTAGTTTTATTAAACCTATCATTATCTAATCCTTTCTGATATGAAAACCTTGATGTTTCTGCTAATGCTCTTTGAATAGTTTTAAAGGGTCTCGTTAGCGAGTTTCCCTGATTCTCAATACTGTCCGTTGCATCCAGACTGTTTGGATCAACGTATATAACAGTACCTCTTACTGATTTGAGAAAATTATCTAATCTGGAAAGACCCATTTTTACTAATTCTTATAGTCCCTTATGGTTTATTTAGCATTTTCTCAAAGGGGATTTGCATAGGATAATGTATCCTCATCTAGAGTTTTGCGAACAAAATCCAACGCACTCATAAATTCCTCTACCGTATCACACTCAACGACATTCTCCCTCCCCTCATCAGAATAAAGATATATTTTTCTTTTAAGAGGATCTACCACACACCTAGACAAATAATCATTATCCATACCATTCTCCAATTTACCACTATCTATACTAATTATAATCCCTTTGTCAACCCATCTAACTTTTCTCTAGCAACTTCCTTAACAAGTCTTTCCATGTTATCATTTTCCCAACTAAATGAATATCCCTCATTTCCTCCAGGATAATCCAAATGACTTTCTCCTTGATATTCTACTATAAGATCATCATCTACTCTCTTAGCAGTAATATGATAAAAACAATCAATAGGCATACCACCTTGAGATTGTAAATGAATCTTTTTATTATCCCATCTCTTTACAATAACATTCTGATGAGAACCTACAGGAGTAAGTTGAACAGTAATACTATCAACCTTAACTAATCCATCCCAATAAGAAGGTAATACAATTTCCTTACTATTCTTTACTCTTCCTCTACAATATACTGCAATCTCTGGTCCTTCAATACACACATGCCTCAATCTCCATCCTTTTTTATTAGGATGCTCCATATCAAAAGGAAGATTTTTCTTGTTCGAAAGAATATGAGCTCCACCATTAGATTTAACTTCACCACCAGCCAATAAAGTACCACCAAGAGTGATATCTCCCGTTACTCTCTCATCTCCATCTAAATCAATATCTCCTTTCTGATCCGTATTACCCGTTTGATCAGTATTACCTTTTATTTTAACAGAAAATCCACTAATATTATCATCACCATCAATCTGAACATCTCCTTTTACATGAAGAGATGTGGTTGGATGGGTATCCGAATCCGTATTATATTCATGTCCAACCATTAAAGTTGCATCAACAGAAGAAAAATCAGAATCAGTACCAATCTGAACTGGACCTTCAGCATAAGCAGATCCTCTAATTTCCTCCTCACCCTTTCCTAATGCTGCAGGTTTACCACATCCTACAAATAATCTTTTACCTATGAATAAATCAGCTAATTTCATTTATGTTGCCCCTCATTTACAGATGCAGGTCCACCGCAAGTTTTAGACCCTTTAATTTTAGTAGCTCCGTCAGCCATATCAACCAATCCACCATAAAGATTTAGTATACTTTCACCTATAACCTCTACAGTTTTTTCTGAAAAGAATTTACTAGAAACCGTTGATTTCACCTCAACGGTTTGTGCATTCAAAAGAATTTGACTGTTAGCATCTATCTGAACAACCCCATTCTCACCATCAGATCCACTAGCAAATAATTCAATATTTTCTGCATATATCCTAACCTTTCCTTTAGGTGCTCCTATAACAATATCACCATTTTCTGCTAATTGATAAATTGCTGGAATACCACCTTCTTCTAAATCTTTACCAGCTTTTATACTAAATTCGCCAGGACATACATTCAAGGTAGACCCTTTCCTACCCATCGCCACATCACCAGTAGAATCCATCGTCATATAATGACGACCACCATCTTCTCCAGTTCTCAACATAACCCCAGAAAGGTTAGTATCATCATGAAGATGACCAAACTTTATTTCTCCATGTTCAGTACCATATCTAACAGCATGGTAATTTTTTCTTTGAGACATTAAACTCTACCTACACAATCGATAACGTTAACAATAGATTCAGAAGGTGGAATAACTTCTTGGGTATCATCTGCACCTGAAGCTGAATCAGCAACTCTATTTACATTAAAAACTGGAACTATGGTTGCATTATAACCTGTTTTACTTCGAATGTAAACATTTGGTTCTTCAACAAATCCCTCACCCTTAGATATAACATCTACACCTGTTAATGATCCTGTACCATCTACCTTAACTTTTAATTCAGCACCATTTCTAGGTTCAATAACAACAGTATCATCTTCTTTATAATTAAATCCAGAATCTGTAATAAACACAGAACCAATTTCCAAAATAACAGGGTAAGATCCATCACCTAAAGAAGGGTATGCTCCAGTTCTTTCATTTGAAAGTGTTGGAATAGGTTTAGATATAGTAAGAGAATTAGTACCTCCTGTTCCCGTATCAGAAGGAGAAATAATACCATTAACATTAATACTACTAACAGTTGCAGGAGGTGTAGTTATGGTTTCTTGAACAGTAACATCAGTTATAACTCCACCAGGATATGTAATTTCATCTCCAGGAAAAACTTCAACTGTTTGACCTGGTTTCATTGGTGTTTCATAAGTTCCATCTGCTCTTTTAAGAGTAGTTTCATCAGCATTAGCCCAAGTTCTACCATCACCACCTTGACTTCCATCAGGTGTAGGAATATAACCTATTCCACCATTAATAACTGCAACACTTACAACCCCCAAAGGTGTACCTTCAGGATAAGTTCCATCATCATTTTGTGCAACAGAACTATCTGGTATATAAAGAATATTACCATCATCATCTACACTACTAGTTGCTACTACGGGACCAAGAATAGCTTTACCACTAGCACCTCTACCCTTATTACATGCATCATTAAATTGAACAAAAGGAGGAACTTTAAATCCAAATCCAGATTGTATCAAATCAACTCCAAGAACACTACCACCACCACTCACTATAGCATTACCCAATACACCTTTAACTGCACCAGCAATACCAGTACCACCAAAAAACTCTACGGTAGGAGGACCACAAAACTTAGGACCAACATTACAACCTCCACCTAAAGAATCAAACACATCACTAAATCCACCACCCAAAACAGAACTTAAAGCATTAGTTGCTCCGAGAGCATCATCAATACCACCCACTACACCTTTACCAATAGCATTTTTCAATCCACCACCAGCAATACTTTGCGCTAACCCCTTAACTCCAGAAAGTGCAGCTTTTGCTTGATCCGCAAATCCTTTAACTTCAGTAACCAAACTAGAAAGATTTGTATTAGGAACAGGCATTGCACCTTTCCAAGGACTCCATTCTCTAATATCTGACTCAGCAGGATCATCTTCACAATCAAGGAAAGAAATACTATCAATTACAAAATCTACAGGATTACCAGTTATAGATGACATATCAAAAACCCCAAGAAGAGATTTAACAGGTCCAAGAAGATCGTCAAGACCTCCTGCAACAATACCACTTATCTTACCTAGTAATGATCCTATAAAATTTTCAACAGCACATAAAGGTGTATTAATAAATTTATCTACAGCATTTTCTAAAAACCCACCAACCATATCAAAAAGACCATCTATTAATCCCTTAAACATACAAGCAATAGCATCGTTTGCAGTTTCTACAGCAGCTTTTAATGCTGGTCTTTCAGTAGGAAACAAATCAAAATACTTATCTTTCATATTAAAGTTAAGTTTACTTGTCACATTCTGCTGCACTTCCTTTAAAATAGTTTTAACATTACCAGATATCATCTTGGTAGCATTTCTCATAGATTTCTGAATAGCCGCATCAACATCATCTACCTTTGTTGATACTTTCGTCTCCCAATCAGTTAGTGATTTTTTATATCTCTGAACATCTGCAATCAAATTTTTAACTTCCTTTTGAATTCTAGGTAAAGGAGCTTTTTCTTTTAACGTGGGTACTGGGATAGGTTCTGAATTTAATCCATTAATATATTGTTCTCTAGTTGCTCCATCTGATCGACTATCATATCCTGTAGAAGATTCAATAGCAGTATCATTATTAATATTTTCTACTTCACCTGGAAACTTGAATGCTTTAGCAATCAGTTCCAAATCCTGTACTATTGGCAATGCTGCTCTACTAACTTTTCCAGGATTACTTGTATATCCACTAAAAGGTACAAAAGCAACTTCAGGAATATCCTTTTGTATAGCAGTAAAATCATTATTATCAATTACACCCATAATAACAGGCATTTGCCCATCATCACCGTCTAAAAAGAAACCATATACAAAATTACCCTGTCTTAGGTTGGGTGACATAGATGCCCCACCAGCACCAGAACCAGCAGTAACAGGAAAAACAACTCCACACCAAGGAAGTTCCTCATCAGCTAGTTCTTTAGATGCAGGATGATACCCCATAATACGGACTTTATATCTCCACCCAAATCCATCATGCTCCTTATTAGTAGGAGTACTCATTCCTGGAATATTAGTTCGCCATGTTTTTTCATCAGCAATTTGACCTATCCACCAGACAAGTCCATCCTTACCATAAAAATGTTTTTTAAAAAGTCCTTGCTCTATCATTAGTCGTCGTAAACTTTACATTCTGCTGCATCTGGATGATTATCACAATAGACCTCTAGATGTGAATCCTCGTGTCTGGTGTGCCAATCATTTATCTTTCCATCATTTGAATTTACTTCTGATTCATCATGAGCATGAAATGCATCATTGTGCATTTTCAAATCCTCTTCACTATACTCGTGCATACCATGATTGATATGCTCCTTACCATCTTTAGGATCTAGGTAAACCTCATGGTTTAAATCGTGATTTGGAGTTTTAGTAGTCATAATTTTTCCTTAGTAAGGTTTTCTTCCAAAAGTATCTCGTACAAGAGTTAAACTAGTAAAGCAATCTTTCGGAGTTACTCGATGACACAAGCTAGATATCATATATATACCACCACTAATCTGATCAACCATTCCAGTATTTTCAATAGTTAATTCAGGAAAATCACAATAAATGAGATCTCCTGCCCTTAAATCAAAATTACCAGGAATCATAACATTAACCTTAATGGTGAATAACTGGTTGTATCTCATTAAAGATTGTACCATAGTATTTAATGGATCGGAAGTAGGTTTCTCCCTATTTCCTCTCCAAGTCTGCAATTGCTCATCTGCATTCTCACCTGAAGGCAATGTTCCTATATCAAGAACATGATTCATTAATCTAGATGGAGCCGTTCTAAATTGAGGAGCAATACCTGCAAACTCTTTAGTTCCTGCAGATACGATTTTACCTTTACTACCACCCCCAGTAGATTCTGCAGAATCAGAAGAATCAACATTAAAAGTTCTTAACTGATAATCATTTGCATAAAAATCAAAAAATAAACTAACATTAGAATAAGTACCCATCGCTAGATTACTTAAAAGATCTATATTTCTATCAATAGAATAATTAAGTATCTTTCCATTATATCCTTTAGGTAAATCTGTAGTATTGGTATAAGTATATTTGTACTTATAATCTTGCTCAAATAAAACATCAATAGACTTAAAATTAAACCCATCATAAGTTTCATAAAATAAAAATCCAGAAGCTCCACCTTTAGAACCAGAATTTACTGGAATCGATTTAGATGCTAACCAAGTACAAACAGTAAAAGGTTTTCTATAATTACCAATGAAATTAAAAGGTTCTAAAGTTTCATCACAATTAACTTTTTTTTGTGTTTTTAATCCTACAGTTCCAGATGTGGATTCAGTAAGAATTTTCTTTATATTATCGGATATTTTCTCATTATATCTCCTTACAACTCTACATTGTTCATTTGCAAGAGCCTCTCTAGAACAAAAATCAAGAGTATAACTATCAGTTTGAGTGCCAGGATTTACATTTCTAATTCTATTAAGATAAAAGGATTTAACCCCTGTAAAATTCAATGAATTCTCAAGATTATCTTTAATTTTAATATCACAACATTCACCACCACCAATTGGAAGACCATTTAACATACCCTTAGTAGGCAATTCTGTAGAATTAACATCACCACTTTCAAGAACATCTACACTTAGAGTATGAGAATTAGACAAAACATTCTCATAGTAAGACAATCTAGTAATACCTGGAGTAATATCTACTAATCCAGAAATCTCAAATTTATCTATTGAACCAGCTCTGGTTATTGATCTAGCGTCTGACATTATACTTTATATAAAAAGGATAATAATTGTTCCTTATAATATCTATTTAATAGAGATCTAGAACTTGGCATTATAGGCACTAAAGAAGGAACTGGTTCAGGAGTATCTGGGGATGAAGGTTTAGGCATTGCAATAGGAACACTTATTTCAGACTCAAAATCTTCTTCATACGTACTAATAGTATTAATATCTTCTAAGTTTTTATTATCCTCAGTATCAACAATTTCCTCAATATTAACCATCTCATCGATGCTACTAGATTCTTTATCAATAGATTCTTTATTTCCACCAAATAAATTACCAACATTAGATAAAAGTCCATCAATACTACGTTCAAGTTTACTCTTTGAAAAATCAGTTAACATATAATTAAGTTTTTTAGTATTGAAATGTAAATCATCTCTCTTTTTAAACCTATAACTATTAATAAAATCTTCGGTAGATACTTTATCTTCTTGCGTATATGTCCCTTGAGCACTTAATGAGGGATGTTTACCTTTATTTCGCCCATACTTATACTTAAACGCAGGGTTTGTAATCTTAACTATTCTATTCGTTCCATCTCCATAATCTTCAATATTAAAATTATTTTCCTTCGCAAAATCATATGGTTTTACTAATCCACCACCAGACATTCCCCTTCTATTCATAAGTAGTGCTCTATCACGAGCAGATATTCCTCCCTTTGCTGCTGGACTCATAGTATCTGCTTGAGCTTTCAAAAATAATCTATTTGCTGCTGTACCTGGTATATCTTTATTAATATCAAATGCAATATCTCCTTTAAAATTAGGATTATCTAAAGTTTCTCTTCTAATAAACATCATCTTCTTAAGAAGTGCTTCTTTAACTTCTGCTGGTATAGACTCGTTCTCCTGCGTCATCTTCACACCCTGATTGAATGCCCACTCACTCATATTAGCAATTGTCTTACCAAAATCTGGTATCTTACCGTCTCTGTCCATCTCTATTCTGCTATGAGTTCCAAAGAACTCAGGATCACTATCAATCAATTCATTATGTTGTTTCATAAACATCTCTAATGAAGGACCAATTGTTGCTAATAAATCTTCTGTGCTCATAGGAGTTGCAGCACCACCTTCATTATATCCACGCATAATAGTTGGTTTATTAGTTCCACCACCCATACTATTCATAGCAGCAAGAGTATCTTCTCCATATTTCTGAACTGCTCCTTTAGACATAACAAACTCACCAGGAGTTAACATTGCAGGAACAGTATCAGTATTACCAGTTCCAGGAACTTTTCCACCCTTATTCATTTTTTGGACATCTATACCATATTTTTCTAATCGTTCAGGTTTCGACAAATTCATAAATTCCTTATATTCATCTAAAGGAACTTCCTTCTCATTAATAAATGTCTTTCCTGTTTCTATATCAAATCTATTATCAACTGTTTTCTGGGTTTGAAGTGTTTTAGTATCAATTTCCTTCTTTTCTACCTTTTCATCTTTTTCACTTGATGGTGTTTCATTATCTGATTCTTCTGGTGGCTCCCAATCCTCCCATTCTTTTTTTATTTTTTTAGCTTCCGCATCTACATCATCATAGTCTTTACCCAACTCGTTCACTTTATCCTCACCCAAATCTTGACCTCCCCTAAAAAGAGGAGGTATCTTCATAGCCAAATTAACTAATCCTTTTCCAATTCTAACTATCCATCTTACTACGGGTGTTATTATATCAAGAAACCCCTTAAACCATTGCAAAATAGTATCCATATTCTCATATAAAAAAGTCAACAAAGATCCTATTAAAACTGTTCTAATGAATTTTTGTATTCTCTGCAGTGCTGAAATATTCTTAAGAACTTTTAATTTAGGTCTAACTGGTTTTGGTAATTTTTCAAGAAACTTTTCTCTAGTACGAGCAAACATACTTCTGATACTAGTCCTTTTATCCTTAGCCTCTATTCTATCTAATTGAAGATCTTTCTCTAAAACGGATTTAATATCACCAACAACATTATTAATATCACCTACAATATCTTTAACCTCAGTTGATTCTGGTACATCTTTAGAAGACAAATCTGAAGATAATGTAATATTAGTGTTAGAAATAGTAGGAATGGGTCTGCTATATGTTTTTCTTTCTTTCTTCTTCTTATTCATAAATTTATCAGGATCAATTTTTTTAGCTCTTTCCTTTATCCCCTTGGTAACTTTTTTACCTGCACCAAGTACTGTTTTTCCTAATGCTCCTATTATTGGTAATATCATGCTGGACTCACATTATAAATTCCCTGAATAGCAAAATTTGATTGCGTTGGATCTTCTGAAGAGAAAACGACAGAATTATTACCATAATTACCTGATGAACTTGCAACCTTTGACTGATCACCTCCTGTTATAGGTAAAAGATTAATTTTTGGAGTTTTATTTGAAGCAACAGATTCTATACCACCAGAACTCTTCACTGATGTCTGATTACTTTTATCTATGTTAGCATTACTAATTTTTTTATCTATACCATATCGGTTTACTTGTTCTTCCTTAGATAAACTCTGGAATTTATTATAGTCTTTAGTAGAAACCTCTTGATCATTAATATATGCCTTTCCTGTTTTCATATCAAATCTAGCAGCAACCTCTTTATTAGTCGAGTATGACTCAGAATCTATTAATTTTGTTGTTGGTTCTACTTTAGCACCCCTATCTTCAAATCCACCCAAAACAGTACCCACTTTTCCTTCATCTACTTTACGTTCATATGATTGTTTCCAACGGTGATCCATTTCCTTTCCTGTTTCCAATCTATAAATTTCCTCATTAATTTCACCACCAACACCACTCAATCTTTCCCATAAATTCAAATTCTTTTTCTGTTCTCTTAATCTAGCAATAGTCTCTTCCTTTCCAATTTCCACAACAGATTCATTAACCTTATCTGTGTTAGAGGGAGGAAGAAGTTTCTGTTTTTCTGATTCAAGAGTTTCACCTTTCTTATCTACTTTCAAATTAGATTTTACACCTTCAGATTTAGCTCTACCAATTAACCATTCAAAATATCCTTGAGCACTTGGCATACCAGATTTAAGAAGATTATCTAGATAAAAACCTTTCTTTTGTTGTGTCAATCCTCCAGGTTTTATTGCATTTTCCCATCTTTTAGTAAATAATTCACCAGCAACCCTATTTGTACCATTCTCTACCATATTATCAAACCAATTTTTACCATTATTACTCAGTGATTTTCTTATTTGTATTAAATTATTCAACGACTTGACTAATGCTTCTTTAGGTATTTGCTGTTCCTTTTTAAGTTCCTCAATTTCAGGTGCAGAAGGATCAACACCATTATTAACTTTGGAATCAATTTCCACAGCAATAGATCTGAATTTTTTCCAGGATTTTCTTGCAGATTCAAATTCAGGTTCAACTTGTTCAAATATAGCTAAATCTTTAGGATCCATATTAACAGGATCAAATTTGTCATATCTCCCTTCTTCAGTATGTTTTATTGCACGTTCCATTTCTAATTTCATAGGATCCCATCTTCCGATATCAGGATTTTCATACAGATACTTTGCCAACTTTGCCTTTTCATCTGCTAGAGCCTTTTCCTTACCATCTTTTGTAACCCTATTAATCATACCTTGCTGATATTCATTGAAACTCTTTCTTCCCTGTAAATCTGGTCCATAGAAATCATCCATATATCGTTTAGTCTCTATTCCCGCCCCAATTGCTGCAGTTACTACACCTGCAGCAGCTGCTGCTACTGCAAATCCTTTAAGACCAACAAGACTTAAAATACCTTTAAGAGTTCCACCGATACCAATAAGTCCTCCTACAAAATTTATTGCAGTAAGAGCAACTAGGGTTGCAATAATCTTACCACCATGATCTTGAAGAAATTTTGCAAAATTCTTTAAATTATCTAAATTTTTTGGATCCTTTAACCATTTAAGTAAATTTATTATTGCAGCACCTAACACTATACTTGTAAGGAATTTTTTTAACCTACCAAAAATATCTTTAGCTACTCCCCCTACAGCCTTTAATGGACCTTCACGTTTTTCTTTTTTATCTTCTAATTCATCCTCTCTTCTTTTTTTCTTCAATCGTTCATTTTCTTTTCTAGCATCTCTTCTCTCTTTCAATCTTTCTTTAACCTGATCAGCTAATATTGCCTTTACTCCTACTAAAGCCTCGGTAATAGAATGCAACCCATCCATCAAATCATTATTAGTATTATCTACATCATCTTCAATCTTTTCTAATCTAAGATCTACATTCTCCTTACGTAAATTAATAGTACTCTTAATTAAAGTAATTTTTTTCGAGTTACTCTCAACCTTCTCCTCTAAAGAAAGTCCTCTTTTAAAAGAATCCGCATTTATTTTTTTAGGAGGCGCCTCAGGCATTTCTATTCTTTGCTTGCTGTTGTTTTAATTTTTCATCTTCAAGATGTTGCTGTAGAAGACCAACATAAACGTCTCTTTCCCAAGGAATAAGATTTTCAATCTCAGTTAATGAGTATTTATGATACTGCATCAAAGCAAAATTTATTTTATAATAACTCTCAAGGCTCATATGAACCATTCCTAACCGAAAAAAGATGTTAGTCCCTCAAGTAGAACAGTATTTTCCTTTTTAGTTTTAGGATTGATAAAAGTTACTTCATGAGATAACTTAGGCATAGTTTCAAAGAATTTCTCAACTTTTTTAAATTGAACAGTATTCATTTGTTCCAAGAATTCTACTAATTCTTTCTTAGTACAATCAGATGCCGACCAAACTTCATCATCAGTGTAAACAGTATCTATGGAAGATGCGATTAATTCAAATGATTTTTCAAAACCAATTTCGTTACCAAGTTCAAAATTATTATTAATAAATTCATTTAATGAAGGATACTTCATTTCCATCTTCAAATTATCATCCAATTGAATCTTATTAGTATGATTTTCATCTTTATGTACCTGAATATCATCAATATTAATCTCAACAGGTACTGAAGTTACTCCATCATCAGGAGCAAACAAATTAACTTCAATAACTTCTCCTACAGACTTACCTCGAATATTTAAAAATAAGTACTCAATATCAAATGTAGGAAGAGTTTCTACCTTCACACCTCTTGATTGAATGCAACTACTAAGAACAGCCTTAATAGCATTTGTTATTTGTTTCGTATCTTCAGATTCTAATGCTAAAACTAAAAGTTTTTCTTCTTTAACTAAAAAAGGTCTATATTTTACAGTCTTATTATTAGAAGGCAATACCAACTCATAAGTTGGAGTAGCAATTTTTGGTAAAGGCATGATAATTAGATCAGTGTTTTATTTAGCTCGTTATTTAAGGAATGGTAAGAACTTAGGATCCATTGCTCTTATAGCATTGGGATTAGTAATTTCATTTGAACTAGCTTTGGATGGTGCATTCATTGCAGCAACTTCTGCAGCAGAATATTGATTTTCTATTTCTATACCACTATTCATAAAATGCTCAACAGCAATTGTTCCTTCTTCTAATTCTTTAATATTATACCTCATAAATGAAAAATTGACACTACATTTCAAAATCTCTGGTTGATCATATGATACTGGCATTGCAGTAATACTAAGAGGAAAAGCTTTTTGAAAACAATATTCTAGAATTTTACTATCAGTTACATTATAATCTTTCTCAAATTTTGTCAAATGAATATCTTTTTTATATCCATTCACCCCACCAGGATATGCATATCTAGCATTAGCATATGGATTAGCAAATTTTCTACTATCAACTCCACTAATATAATTAATCCATCCCTCAAATAATTTAATTACATTATATCTACGATCAACATAAAAAGATGTGTTAAAGGTTTCATCATATATTCTTCTATATGCCATTCTTTCAGTAACTCCATGATAATCATTAGTTGATTCATGAGTAGCAAGAGATGATCCTGGCAAATTTGCATTACTACATAGCAACTCAACTCTTTCCGTCTGCCACGAACCCATACCCAATGCATCCGTAACCTTCAAAGGAATACTTAAACTTAAAAGATATTGGGAAGTCTGAGCTACATTTAATAAAGTAGATTTTATATCACTTATTGGTAATTTTTTGGGACTCTTAGCTGGCATCTATAAATAATTTTTAGGCCGTTATATTATGTATACAAGATGGCAGAGAGTATTAAGAGTAGGTACAAACCAGAAAACCCCAGAAAATACAAAGGAGACTATAAAAACATTATATGTCGAAGTAGTTGGGAAAGAAAATTTTGCAGATGGTGTGACCTCAACGAAAGTATTTTAGAATGGGGCAGTGAAGAATTTTTTATACCTTATCGTGCTCCTGATGGTAAGGTTCGTAGATACTTTCCAGATTTTATTATGAAAGTAAAAGAAAGTAACGGTCAAGTAAAAACTTATGTAATTGAAGTTAAACCACTAAAACAAACAAAACCACCAAAGAAAAAGAAAAGAGTTACTAAATCATACATATATGAATGCACTACATATGCAGTCAATCAAGCAAAATGGAAAGCAGCAGATGAATGGTGTAAGGATCATAAAATAGAATTTAAAATCATTACCGAAAAAGAATTAGGTATTAATTAATGGATAGAATAGAAGAACTTCAAGAAAAACTCGATGGGTCGGAAGATGCCGATCTAATTATGATGAGTATTTTAGAAGTATTCACTGAAACAGAATGGGTTCCAGATGCAGGAAAATATTATACATTTATATACATAGCAAAAACTCCTGATAAATACTATGACGAACATCCATTAGTTGCTGTTACATCAGTAGAAAAATGGGGATTCAAAGGACTAAATTTTCATTGGGGTGAATCTCGAAACTACACTTGGAGAGAAGTGGTTGGTGCTTTACATGTAATCAATAATGATGAGATTGAGTATTTACGTTCATTACCTTATGCTAAATATCGGGCTAAATAATTAAAAAATTCTAGTATGGGATTCGGAAACTTAGGAGTTAAAGAAGCCACAGATACTTTTCTTGTAAATGGTAAATCATTTAATCTATCAAAAGAAGTAGAAACTGGTGAACAAACTATTATAAGAAATAACGATATTCCTCTAACACAAGAGGAAATATTTACTGCTGGAGCTTTTTATGATGCAGAATTAAGTGAAGTTGAATGGGCTAAAATAACATCATGGGATGAAGATAATTACTTAGAAATAAAAGGAGCATCCTTTGAAGATGTAGAAGAAATACTTAATGATTCAACTTATAAGAATATATTCAGAGATGCTGCAGGAGAAGATCCAAATAATCTTAGTTTTGCAGATGCAATAGAAGGAGGTGCTTTATTAAAAAGTATAGGTGGAATGAATACTGGCAAGTCATATGGTGGTGCATATGATGCTGATCCACAATCTCTGGTCTATCCATTAAATAGAGACCCTGAAGAAAGATTTGATTATTTACAAGTAGTTGGATATGAATATATTCCTGGTATGACTAGTAAAGATTGGACTTGGGATTCAGGAATTTCAAGAAAGACAACTAAAGATGCAGATGGAAACGAGACTAGTGGATATGAATATAAGGTCGAGGAATCACCAGATTTTAGGAGACCTGGCGCTCGATATGACCAAAGTGCTAGAAAGAAAAATATTTTAGCTACAGTAAGATTGCCAATGACTGGAGGACTATCTGAATCTAATTCAGTTGGTTGGGGACCAGATAATCTAGATGCTTTGCGTTTAGCAGGAGCAAGACTTGCATCAGCAGGTATAGATATATTTACAGGAGGGAATGTTGATGAGATATTTAGAGAGATGGGAGGTGAAATTGAAAATCTCCTTGGAGATATAACTAAAGAGCAAATTAAAACATTTTTTGCAGGTGAAGCTGTTGGTGCAAATATTTTTACAAGGGGAACAGGAATGGTACTTAACCCTAATTTAGAACTATTATTCAATGGACCTAACTTAAGAACATTTCAATATGCCTTCAATTTCGTACCTAGAGAACCTGCAGAAGCACAAAATATAAGAAATATTATAAGATTTTTTAAACAAAATATGGCTCCTAAAACATCTGGTGGAGGAACTTTTCTACAATCACCAAATATTTTCCAATTAAAATATCTTACTGATGGTGGAGAAGACCATCCATTCTTAAACCATATAAAATTAACAGCTTTAACTAATTTTACGGTCAATTATACACCAAGCAATCAATACATGACCTATGAAGAAAATAAATCTATGACATCCTATCAAGTAGGAATGACATTTAGTGAACTAGAACCAGTCCTCTTTGATGATTTTAATGAAGGAGAAATAGTAGGTGTGGTTGATGGAGATTACTCTAATGCAAGTGTTGTTGGTGATAATTACTTCTCAATGGGGTATTAAAAATGGCAAATCCTTATTTTAGACAAGTACCTAATTTCGATTATATTAATCGAAATAAAGATAGTTCAACTTTATCAAATTATATAAGAGTAAAAAACCTATTTAAAAGGGCAAAACTTCGTGAAGATATTATTGCCAATCTTGCATACTTTACTAAGTATCAAATAATTGGGGATGATAGACCAGATAATGTTGCACAAGAAGTATATAATGATCCTCAGTTAGATTGGATAGTTTTGTTAGCAAATAACATTTTAAATATTCAAAATGAATGGCCATTACCCCAAAGAACATTCGATGCATATCTATTGGACAAATACGATACATATGAAAAATTAAATTCAACACATCATTATGAAACTGTAGAAATTAAGAATTCCAAAAATTCCATAATATTAGAAGGTGGATTAGAAACTCCAAGCACATGGAAAACTAATGGAAATTTTTTACAAGTATCGAAAACAACTATAGGACAAATATTTGCAGGTAGTGGTGGAATTCCATCAAAAACAGTCACAGTTACTATGAACAATGGTATCAAAAACTTAACTGTAGGTTCTGAAATACAAATTAACAACGTATCCCATCCAGACTTTAATGGAAGATTTGCCGTAACCTCAATTTTTGCTGCTGTAGAAGATATGGTTATTAAATTCACTTATGATTTACCTTCAATTCCAACAGTATTATCACCTTCACTAAATGGTACTGAAGAGATATTACTCACAGTAGAAGGAAATATTGGTGTAGGAAATGCCTATTATTATGAATATTTTGATAAAGGACTAAATTCTTATGTTACCGTTCCTTCTTCAAAAGTAGTTAAGGAAGTTACCAATTATCAATACGAAGAAAATATAGAAAATAATAAAAGGAATATATTTGTAATAAAACCAGAATATCTAGGAGTTATATTTAACGATATGGATGATATCATGAAATATAAAAAGGGTTCCACTCAATATGTAAGTGAAACCCTAAAGAAAGGAGAAAATATTAGATTATACCAAAATTAACTTTCTGCTAATTTTTGGAAATATTGTAAAGTATCATCTTCATCTGATGAAGCAGAGGGAGCAGCTACTGGTTCTTTACTCTTAAAATCAGGAGTAAATGATCCACGACTATTATCCTCATTAAAAACCTCTTCATCTACACGACGAGCAGGTTGCTTATGTCCTAGAACATAATCCAAACGCTTCTTCAGGTCATCGTATGACTTGAATTGATCTGGTGCGGTAACAGCAGCAAGTGAATACTGCTTCTTCCACAATGCTTCTAGTGCATCATCATCTTCAAGTAGAGGAGATACCGTATCGAACTCTGACTTATCATAGTTCCAGTAACCATCCTTCTTGACAATCTTCAACTTGAAGTTTGCACCTTGCCAGAAGT
>MDSZ01015875.1_pt1 | contig 31661 bp, 28 predicted proteins | sample 811201 | NCBI WGS metagenome assembly MDSZ01 (sample SAMN05326647, study PRJNA326480) | marine metagenome | isolation source: seawater | place: Indian Ocean: North | collected 2010 | reverse complement strand
TGGTGGGAGATGGCAGATTCGAACTGCCGACCTCATGCGTGTCATGCATGCGCTCTAACCAACTGAGCTAATCCCCCAAAAGGAATATTTTATATTATGTTTGCTTTCTTCTAAGTCAATGTAGTTGAAAAAAATTTGATGATAGACTCTTTACGAAGAAGGAAAATTGATCTTTAAAGGAATGTATATGAAAAAAGCTTTAGTTACAGGTATAACCGGCCAGGATGGATCTTACCTTGCCGAGTTATTACTCGAAAAAGGCTATGAGGTGCATGGGATTGTACGCCGGGCATCCACATTCAATACCGACCGGTTGGATCACTTGTATAAAGATCCATTGGTCGATGATACCAATTTGTATCTTCATTATGGAGATTTGGCTGATGCTGTACAGTTGGTGAAATTACTTTACGAATTGCAGCCCGATGAGATTTATAACTTAGGTGCACAAAGCCATGTACGTGTATCCTTTGATATCCCCGAGTATACTGGAGATGTAACCGGTTTGGGTGCAGTTAGGATATTAGAAGCAATCCGGGAGGCTGGTCTTGTGGAAAAAGTCCGCTATTACCAGGCATCTTCTTCCGAGATGTATGGAAAAGTACAGGAAGTCCCCCAGGTGGAGACCACTCCGTTTTGGCCACGCTCTCCCTATGCCTGTGCTAAGGTTTATGCTCATTGGTTGACGGTCAATTATCGAGAATCCTACGATATGCACGCAAGCAGTGGAATTCTTTTTAATCATGAATCTCCGAGGCGGGGAGAGACCTTTGTGACTCGAAAAATTACTCGGGCTGCCACCCGTATCAAATTGGGTCTGCAAAAGAAGCTAATCCTGGGGAACCTTGATTCCAAGCGAGATTGGGGATATGCCAAGGAATATGTGGAAGCGATGTGGTTGATGTTGCAGCAGGATAATCCGGATGATTATGTCATTGCCACTAATGAAACCCATACGGTTCGTGAATTTCTCGAAGAAACATTTGCATGTTTGGACTTGGACTGGAATGAATATGTGGGATTTGATAAAAAGTACGAGCGACCCGCAGAAGTTGACCTGTTGATCGGTAATCCGCAAAAAGCAAAAAAAAAGCTAGGTTGGGAGCCTCAGACGACTTTTAAGGGACTGGTTTCCTTGATGGTTGAAGAAGATATGAAACTTGCGCAACGGGAAAAGACCCTGGCGGAAGCAAACCTTTCCTGATGTCAAAAATTTTTATCAGTGGGCATCAAGGGATGGTCGGTTCTTCCCTTGTCCGCATCTTTCAAAAAAAACAACCTACAAGTGAATTGGTATTTGCTGGGAGAAATGAACTCGACCTTCTTAACCAGTCTGCAGTCGAAGATTTCATCAGACTGCAAAAACCAGACATAGTAATTAACGCAGCCGCCAAGGTGGGTGGGATACATGCAAATAATACTTATCCTGCTGAATTCATTCATCAGAACCTGCTAATCAATACAAATTTGATTCACGCGGCCTGGCAGAATGGGGTGGGGCGTTTTCTAAATCTCGGGAGTTCCTGCATATACCCGCGGGCATGTAGTCAACCAATCAAGGAGGAGTATTTGCTGACTGGTCCTTTGGAAAAAACAAACGAGGCGTATGCTCTGGCCAAAATTGCAGGGTTGGAAATGTGCCGGCACTATCGTAATCAGTATGGCGTCCTTTTTCATAGTGCCATGCCTACCAATCTTTATGGCCCTGGAGATAATTATGTGGGCGAGAATTCCCATGTTTTACCGGCACTTATCCGACGGTTTCATGAAGCAAAGGAAGCAGGTTTGGATGAAGTCAGCATTTGGGGAACCGGCAAACCAAGGCGGGAATTGATGCATGTGGACGATCTTGCCCGAGGTGTTTTGTTTCTCTTGGGATTGGAAAACCCGCCAGACTGGGTGAATTTGGGCACAGGGGTTGATCATGCAATCCAGGAAATTGCTGAATTGGTTAAAGTTACCACGGGATTTGATGGTGAAATTTTAAATGATACCAGAAAACCCGATGGGATGCCGGTTAAAAGGCTGGATGTTTCACAAATCAACACTCTTGGATGGAAAGCTGCAATTTCATTGGAGCAAGGTGTTTTATTAGCTTACGAAGACTTTCTGAAGGGAATGGAAGCAGGAACAACCCGCTTATAATTTATCACCTAGATTTAGATCGAAGCGTTAAGCGTTACTCAAACTGCTTGCGAAACGCCCGAAAGTCGTCAGTTAATTCCCTTACCTGGTAGCGGAGTGCTTCTACTTCTTCTTTTAAGTCTTTAAATTCGGAAAGTACACTTTCCAATTGATCAAGTCGCTGGTCGGGTGCCGGAATATAGACTGAACTACCATCCTGCAATTCTTCGAGTTCGGGAGGTGGGGCAAGTTTATGAAACCATCTGGATTCTTTTTGCCCAGGTCTTGCCTCCATAATGCCAACCAAACTTGGTGAACGTTCCATCATATCCGTCAGCGTATCTTCTACATCCTGTATGCCATCGAAATTAAACATCCGGTCGGCTCGGTTGTTCAATTCACCGGTAGTTTGAGGTCCGCGGTTTAAAAGTTCTGCAATCAGGGCACGTTCGGCTTTGATTAAATCGAGTTCTTTTTCGGCATTATGTTGGAATTTAGGAACCCGGGAACCAACCAAATCCACACGATGTGCCAATCTTTTGGTCCGTAATTGTTCAATTGCTTGATTAACCTCATCCTCACTTAAATTGGTTCGGGGTAATCGATTATTTTTTTGATTACAAGCATTGACCAACCCATTTAGACTCATTGGGTAGTACTCTGGCGTAGTTAGTTCTTTTTCAATTAAAGAACCGAGCACACGCGTTTCTTCGAAGGTTAACTGAACAAGTTCCTCTGCAGAAGCAATTGTATCTGCAGTGGTGCTTTCGGAAGTGTATGTATTGTCTGGTTCCATTAATCTCTAGGAGAGAGATACCAAACAATTTGGCATGGATAGCCCGAGTAGAAGTTAGTCGGCAAGGACGTTTACCAAACGGTGTGGTTTATCAAACTCTACCTTTCCAGCAGACAGGGCAAAGAGGGTAAAGTCTTTACCAAGACCAACATTCTTACCAGGATGATATTTGGTGCCTCGTTGACGAAGAATGATATTACCGGCGAGTACTGACTCGCCTCCAAATTTTTTGACTCCCAAGCGCTTGCTGTTGCTGTCGCGTCCGTTTTTAGATGTTCCTTGTCCTTTTTTATGTGCCATGACTCGAAATGGTTGGTGCTAAGTGGAATGAAATTATTTGAGATCGATTGATTCGATTTCAATGACTGAAAGCAATTGGCGGTGGCCTCTTCTACGCTTGTACCCCTGACGACGCTTTTTCTTAAAAACGATCACTTTTTTGTCCTTCTTGTTTTCCAAAATCTTCGCAGTGACAGATGCACCTTCAACGGTGGGGGATCCAAAAGTGGACTTGCCGTCGTTAACGACCATTAAGACATCGTCGATCTTAACTTGATCGCCTTCTTTAGTTTCGGGGTAACGGTTTACAAATAGCTTATCGCCTTTTTCTACGACGAACTGGCTGCCTTGGGTACGGATAGTGGCTTTCATGATTTTTGGGAAATCTTTTAAAAAACCAATTTCTTGCCTCTTTGGCAAGTTCGATCTTGGTTTGGCAAGATTGATGAAGGAATGATCAAAACGGGAGCAAACATTCGTCGTCTAGGATCATTTGCCCTACCCGAGTAGCTGGTCCTTTCATCAAAACATTAAATTGATCATCTATATGCAACTGAATTTCTCCACCAGGCATTTCCACGGTGATATCAGCGTCACATGCTCCCATTTTGCGGGCAACCGCACCCGCAGCAGAACTACTACTACCAGAGGCAAGAGTATATCCGGCACCGCGTTCCCAAATTTCTATCTTTATCCGGTTACGGTCGAGGATTTTAAGGAATTGTACATTTGTACGGTTGGGGAAGTTCGGATGGTTTTCAAGTTCAGGCCCATATTTCTTAGCCAAGGATTCGTTAAGCTCGTCCACAGGAACGACACAATGAGGATTTCCAATGGTTGCTCCATAGTAGCTGAAATTTGCATCAGAAAGCACAATGTTTTCTTCGAGCACTTCTCTCGGATCACCTGCTATTGAAACCGGAATAATATCACTATGAAAACTCACTTGACCCATTTCTACAGAGATCGTGGATATATCTTTAGAAACTTCACAACTCACAACCCCTCCCAAAGTATCGACCGAAAAGGTATTTTGTCCGACCAGTTTGGCATCTCTTAAATAGCGTGCAAAAATGCGCAGGCCATTACCACTTTTTTCAGCTTCGCTACCATCAGGGTTTAGAATCTGCAGTCCGAAGTCGGCTCTATTGGTGGGCAGAGGACCAACCAGGATACCATCCGAACCCAGTCCGAAATTGCGGTGGCAAATGCGAATAATTTCTTTCTCGGTGAAGGAATGATTAATCTTTCTTGGGTCGTACACGAGGTAATCGTTTCCCAGGGCATGGTATTTTTCAAAATTCATGGATAATAAAAAGCGGGATAAGGCATTAATGGAGGGAAGAATTTTGGCGGTCAAGCACCCACTGGATAATTGCCTGATCATTATCTCTCCATTGCCTGACCACTCGTAAGAACTCGGCAGGATGAATGTTATTGGAACGGAAAAAATGTCGATCTCCACCACATCCATACATGACTGATGGAGGTAATTCTCCCCTAAGTTTTGCCCGAGCTTTTGGCAAAATTCTGGGCAACCAGATAATGCCTGCCGCATCCTCGGTTTTTGGGGGAAGGGAGCTAGGGTCGAGTCTTTTGGATGATAGTTCGCTCATTTGTTCGTGCACAAAGAAATTCCATCTCTCATAGTGCACCAGGACAAAGGTAATCAAATCGGGTTCCTCATGGAGACACCAATCCTCAACATAGTCGAACACATCCATTTTATTTAAACCCCATCCTGAAAGAATGGGCAGTTCATTGGCAATGGGGAAGTCCTCAGCGCGGTTGTTCCCCCTGCGGTACAGATCAACTGATATTTGCCAAATTCGTGAAAGTTCTGTGTGGAAAGAATGAGACATGGAAAAAGGACCAACGGTAATAGGGGTTGTTGAAACGGACAAGCTAGCTCAGGCCAAACGAAAATCAAGTTGTTTGTCCAATTTATTGATTCGATGAATTTGTACCTCAACTTTTTGGCCTATTCTTAATTTATTTTTTGGATTTCGACCAACCAGATATGCGCCATTGGATGCAAGGCGGTATCCAAGCTCCCGAGGTAAGGTACGGGTGGGTACAAATCCCCGAGCCAGAGTATCGGTTAATTCGATAAAAAATCCCTTACGATTAATCTCCGTAATGATGGCAGCATGACTGTCAGGGTCTTTCTTTTCCAGGTCACGGGCGTAGAAAAGGATAAGTTTATCTTTTACGGATTCTCGCTCGGCGTCGACACTGTTTCGCTCACTAATGGATAGCTTCTTTGCCAACCCTTCGAGAGATTCTGGATAATTTTTGTTTTTTTCTTTTTGCCGGATTAAACTTTCGATCGCTCGGTGGGTAACTAAATCCGCATACCTTCTGATGGGGGAGGTGAAATGCAGATAATCATTCATTGCCAATCCATAATGACCATCAGGACTTGCCCGGTAGCAGGCCTGTTGAAGACTGCGAAGAAACTTAATTCTCAGAACCTGGGAAATCGGTGACTGGTTGATTTGTTTAAGCATCTTTTGCACTTCCTTCCGGTTTGTCAGTTCTCCACAGGAAATTCCAAAGAGGGAAAGAAAATGCCTGAGTTCTTCTAAGCTCTCGGGGTCGGGTTCCGGGTGAGCTCGGTAAACCACTGGCAATCTCTTCTTCCGTGCCTGACGGGCAATTGTTTGATTGGCCAGCAACATAAACTCTTCAATCAGTTGATGACTTTCATCGTCAAGGTTCTGATAAATCTTTTCGGGCTGTCCCATCTCATCGACCAAAATTTTAACCTCAGAAGAAGCGAGTTCCAGTGAACCATTTTCCAGTCTTTTTTTTCGTAACAAGGAGGCGACAGACCCCAAGGTTTTTACAGTTTTATGGATTTTCCGGAGGATGGTATCATCCAATGCTGGAAGCGGACGTCCTGGATTGCCCGAGTACCTGCTGGGTGGGGGGGAGGATTCAATAATCTCCTGCAAGTCATCATTCTCTAAAAAAAGCAAAGCCTGCTCGTAAGTCAGTCTTTTGTCACTGCGGATAATGGATTCAAAAATATGGTGTCCCAAAAGTTCAAACTTTGATGAAAAACGAAAAATAACAGATTTTACCAATCTGTCCTCACCTTCAACCAAACTACAAATGCCACTGGACAGGGAGTGGGGGAGCATGGGGACAACTTCTCCAACAAGATAAGTCGAATTTGCACGCCTCCTTGCTTCTTTGTCCAAAGCGGAGCCAGGTTTTACATAATGAGAAACATCTGCAATATGGACGCCAATTTCCAGGATTCCACTTTCCAGGACTTTTAATGATACAGCATCATCAAAGTCCCGTGCATCAAGCGGATCGATCGTTAGAGTGAAAATTTCACGAAAATCCTTTCTTCCTTTGCAATCCCTGATGGAAACTTTATCCCCGTATACCTTGGCCTCTTCTTCAACCTTCTTTGGGAATACCTGTGCGAGTCCATACTTTGCAAGAATTCCTTTATGGTCGGTTCTTGCATCTTCACTAGGTCCAAGGACCTTAAGAATCTTACAGGTGGGTATACGAGCAGGGGGGTCCCAACGGACAAATTTCACCAATACTTTATCATGCTCCTGGGCATTTTTTGTATCCCCCATCACCTTGAAAGGTATGGGGATTCTTGAATTTTCTGTATGGACTAAAGGTCTGCCCAATTCATGGCTAAAAAAACCTAAGAATTCATCGGTGTTTCTCTTTACAATTTTACGAACCTCAAACCTGTGAGGCTTGGGCTTGCCTCCACGTTTAAACTTTTTTTTGTCTTTCTTTTTGGGAGGCAGTCGAAATAGCTCAATCAAATCGCCGTGAAGCGCAGTAGAGGAAGCACCTCTGGCCAAAGAGATAGATTCGTCACAATTTGGAAGGACAACTTTTGCCCTGCCATTTCGTGAGAAAAAGATTGTGCCCCGTATATTTTTGCTAGGTTGCAGGGGGCTAATTAACTAGTTTGCTTTGCCAATTGCTTCCCAGCCTTCGGGTAAGGCTTCTTCCGGATCTGAGACTTGTTCAATCTCAGCATCTTCCTCTGAATCCTCGGAGGGAGGCTTGAGAAATACACCTTCGCCATTTACATTTGTGCTTTCATACCATTCAACCTTGCCGTTTGAAAAAAGTACATGTCCACCGTCTCCGCTCCATGGAGAGTCGGCATCCCACTCTTCACCATTAAATCCACGGGTCCACATTATTGGGAATGGACCGCTTCTAAGTTTCTGGTCCAGTTTGGGACTGGCATCGTCATTTGTAGGCAATGCAATGATCCACGCAATTGCATCTTTCTGGTCTTGGTCAAGTTCTGATGACATGGATGCAGGTTTACCAGCAGCACCATCATCTTCTAGCTCGAGAACTTTATCGTCTTCATCAATGTACCACAGTGACACTTCAGTGTTACGAGTTTTTTTGGTAAACCATTCTGCAAAACCAGCAGGTGATTGATCATCCAAGTTGGTCGGGAATTTTGCTTGGCCCTTGTACGCCTGTACGATGGCCTTGTGGATATCCATGAGTTTATCCTTGGCGGAAAGTTGACCGGCTTGTCCAAATATGCCACCAAATGCACCTATGGCTATACCAGCTAATATCCCAATGATGGTGATAACGACGAGAAGTTCAATTAGGGTAAAACCCTGACGGTGAGATTTATTTTTTTTCATGAGCAAAGGGATGGATGAAAGTTTAAAGGCAATTTTTAATAAGGTAATGCAAATCTGGAGCAAAGATCAAGCGACTTCTCCTTTTGCGTTTGTATAACTTCATCGCTGTCCGGGGATTGAAGAACTTCATGAATAATCCCAGCAATCGTCTCCATTTCTGATTCTTGCATTCCTCTTGATGTGACCGCAGGAGTACCAATTCGCAAGCCACTGGTCTGGAAAGGACTCCTTGTTTCTCCTGGTACAGTGTTTCGGTTAAGGGTCAGGTTTGCCATTTCCAGGGCCAACTGGGCTTGTTTGCCAGTCATTTCTGGGTGGGAAGGTCGAAGGTCCAACAAGAGTAAGTGGTTATCTGTTCCACCGCTCACAACATGAAATCCATGAGAGGAAAGAGCAGATGCCATGGCATCTGCATTTGCTTTCACTTGCCTCTGATAATCAGCAAATTCAGGTTTTGCTGCTTCCTGAAAACAAGTGGCTTTGGCCGCAATCACATGCATCAGCGGGCCACCTTGGTTACCGGGGAAGACGGCCGAGTCAATGGCCTTTGCATATTGTTCCTTGCACAAGATCAGCCCTCCCCGTGGACCCCTGAGGGTTTTATGAGTGGTAGTGGTGACAAAATCAGCATGAGGGACGGGGGATGGGTGAAGACCCGCAGCGACTAAGCCCGCAATGTGAGCAATGTCTGCAAGTAACAGAGCACCGTTATCCCGGGCAATTTTTCCCATTCTTTCAAAATCTATGGTGCGTGAATATGCTGATGCTCCAACGGTAATGAGTTTTGGTTTTTCTTGCTTGGCTAACGATTCGATCGAATCGTAATCAATCCGGCCAGTTTGCACATCCACACCATAGTTAATAACTTCGAAAAGCATTCCGCTGCAATTTTTAGGATGACCATGTGTAAGATGTCCTCCATCTTGCAGGCTCATGGTCAGGATTTTGTCCCCCGGTTGAAGCATGGCAAAATATACGGCGGTGTTAGCCTGGCTGCCTGAATGCGGCTGGACATTGGCATGCTCAGCTCCAAACAGTCTTTTGGCCCGCTCTATGGCCAGACTTTCGGCGACATCAACATGTTCACAGCCTCCATAATATCTTTTGGCGGGATAACCCTCTGCATATTTGTTGGTTAGAACACTACCGGTTGCTTCAATAATTGCGGGCAAAGTGAAATTTTCGGAGGCAATCAATTCGATGTGGGTTTGTTGCCTCTGTTTTTCCAATTCGATCGCTTGATAAATTTGCGGATCTATTTCGGAAAGGGGGCGGGCGTCTAGCGTTAGCGGAAGGGTGGCTGTATTGGAATCAGTTTCGAGTGTCATGGAGTTATTTATTAATAAAAGTTTACAGGTTTTTCTCAACCCAGTTTATCAAAGAGGGCATCGCTTCGAGCATACGGTCACGGCATTGGCGGTACACATCGATATCTTGCCCATATGGATCGGGCAGTTCCTTTGATTCGCCCTCGATAAATTCTCGCATTAAAAAGATAGGGTATCCTGGAGGTAATTCAAAATACATATTGATCAAGGCCCGGTGTGACTCGGTCATACAAAAAATGGCCGAGGCATCTTCCAGGCTAGTCCGTGTCAGTCCGGCACTGCGATGATCAGAAATATCGACCCCAATTTCCTCGCAGGCATCCATGGAGTTTTGAGACGCCTTGTCTCCATCCATAGCTGATAACCCGGCGGAGTAGGAAACGATTTTTGGGGATAGGCTAGAATTTTCAACCGCACGGGCAAAGAGTTTCTCAGCCATGGGGCTTCTGCACACATTGGCGGTGCAAACGAATAGAACTTTTTTAAGCTCCCGTTTCTCTTTCTTTAAACGACTCTTCTTGCCCATTGGAGAGAATAATTCTCTTCTGCCATCTGAAGAATGGCAAGTTTGAACCTATTCACAGGCGCGAAAACTCACGATGCCCAATGTCTTTACGGTAATACTTTGAAGGGAATTCCACGGCTTCACATAATTTATAGGCAGCGGTTTGTGCCTCATTTAACGAGTCACCCGTTCCTACAGCTCCCAGCACTCGTCCAGCACAAGAGACAACACCCCCTGTCTCATTGGCAGCAGTACCGGCGTGGATAAGTAGAGTGGAGGAGGGGAGTGAATCGGGGGCAGCAATCGTTTCTCCCTTGGGATATGAACCAGGGTATCCCTTGCTTGCGAGCACCACTACCATGGCAAATTTATTTTTTATTTTCAGTTTTTGAGGTAGTGATTCACCCTTGGCCGATGCTAGGAGAATGGGGACAAGGTCCTGGTCTACCAAAGGTAAAATGACTTGGGTTTCTGGATCGCCGAAGCGAACATTAAATTCAAGCACTTTGGGTCCAGTCTTGGTTAGCATAAGTCCTATGTATAAAGTTCCACAGAAGTTCATCCCTTCCTCTCTTAACCCAGCCAAGGTCGGACGAACGATTGATTTCTCGTATGCTGCGAGCATTTCTTCACTTACCAAGGAGGTCGGAGCATATGCCCCCATCCCACCAGTATTGGGACCGGTATCTCCCTCGCCCACTTTTTTATGGTCCTGGCTCATAGGAAGGGTAACATATTCTTCACCCGAACAAATTAAGTGAAGGGATGCTTCTTCTCCCTCAAGAAATTCCTCAATCACCACTTCGCTTCCGCTAATTCCAAAACTGTTACCGCTGAGCATTTGCTTAACTTCGGTTTCCGCTTCTTCTTTACTGTTGCAGATAATCACCCCTTTGCCCGCTGCCAGTCCACTTGCTTTGACCACTACGGGGAGGGAGCAGGACTGCAAGTATTGAATGGCTGGTTCAACTTCAGAAAAATTACCGTATTCGGCGGTGGGAATATTATGGCGGGCAAGAAAGTCCTTGCTGAAGGCTTTGCTTCCCTCCAATCGGGCACATTGAGAATCGGGGCCGTAGGCAAGAATGCCAGCCTTGTTTAACTCATCAACTACTCCGTTACACAATGGTACTTCAGGACCTACCACAACCAGATCAATGGTTTCGGCCTTGGCTGTTTGTACAATTTTTTCGTTTTCTTCCACCGGTATCGAAAGGGTCCGAAACTCCTGCTCCATTCCGCCATTACCCGGAGCAATCAACACTTCTTGCACAAGGGGACTTTCCGCACAGACTTTGGCGAGGGTATGTTCTCGACCGCCGCTACCAAGAATAAGAATTTTTAGGTTTTCTTTGTTCATTATCTATTGGTTTTCTTCAATCGATTGATGAAGTCGAGGCAATTTGTCTTTGCCAATCATGTCCATGCCCTGTTTTCAGTATTTGTATGCGGGTATTTTTTATTGGGGTGTGCGGCACGGCCATGGGCAATGTTGCCGTATTATTAAAAAAAATGGGACACGATGTAGCGGGTTCTGACACCGGGGTTTATCCACCTATGTCCGATGTTTTAGCAGAGGCAGGTGTTCAGTTATTCGAAGGTTTTGCAGTTGATGAAATGATTAATTGGCAACCCGACCGTGTTGTGGTGGGCAATGCAGTTTCCCGGGGCAATCCTCAGGTGGAAAAACTGCTGCTTGATCGAAAGATTCCTTTTGTTTCCCTGCCCCAATTGATCGGGGAGGATTTGATTGGTAACCGTCCTGCCATCGTTGTTGCCGGTACTCATGGAAAAACCACCACCACTGCATTGGCCGCATATTCCCTGAATATTGCTCGTTTGAAACCGGGGTATTTGATAGGCGGCGTCCCTCTCGATTTGCCTGCGGGTAATGAGCTTGGAGATTTGTGTGCCCCATTTGTTATTGAGGGAGATGAATATGACTCCGCATTCTTTGATAAAAGAAGCAAATTTATTCACTATCGTCCGCGGATATTAATACTTAATAATTTGGAATTTGATCATGGGGACATATTTCGGGACTTGGAAGATATCTCCCGTAGTTTCTCTCATCTTTTACGCATCGTTCCTTCCAATGGGTACATCTTGAGAAATGGGGATGATCCAAACTTGCTCAATCTTCCCGATGCTCCATGGACAAGGACTTTTTCAGTAGGGGTGAATCCATCGAATGACCTTGTGATTGAAAATTTTAAGGAAGACTGCAATGGCAGCCAATTTAGTTTAATTTGGAGAGGGCAAATGGTGAGTCAAGTGTCCTGGCAAATGCCCGGAATTTTTAATGCCAGAAATTTGACAATGGCATATTTATCATCCGTATTGGTGCAATCATTGGGGCGTGATTATTCACAAATCTTAGAAAATCCATTTCGCGGAACTGGGGAAGTCGATTACGGAAGCTGTCTGGGAGTGAAGCGGAGGCAGGAGGTATTAATAAACCGCGATGATATTATGGTATTATCTGACTTTGCTCATCATCCAACTGCGATTAGTGGTGCGCTTGAGTCTTTGCGTGCTCGTTGGCCAGGCCGCCAGATAATTGCCTGCTTTGAACCCCGCAGTAACACTGCAGTGACCAATGTTTTTCAGGAACGCTTTTCCCAATCTCTTTCATTGGCGGATCATGCATTGATTGGGCAAGTCCATCGTGCCGAAAGAATCCCACAGGATGAAAGAATTAATCCTCACGAGATGGTCCAATTTATTAAGGAGCAAGGAAAGCCAGCTAACTGCTTTTCAACAAACCAGGAATTAGGAAAACACCTTAGTCAGTTGGTGGATGACCCTGCAAAAGAAAAACTACTGGTAGTTTTTTTCTCCAATGGTTCCTTTGATGGGGTCATTCATGAATTTGCCCGGTCATTATCAAGTTAGATTTACTCCCTAAAAAGGTCTGACCCCGAAATTTTATTAAGAAAAAAGATCATTCTTTCTGACTCTTTTTTATTTCGTTTATCCACTTTCGATGGGGCCCGGATAGGGTAAAGGACTTCATTTCGGACCATTTCATCCAGGCATATCCCGAAGGTAATGTCTCTTCTTTGATCGTAAAAATTTCAACTCGGAAGATTTCCTCTGTATATTCGGTATTGCCAATTGTGCGCTTTCGAACGGTCAAGGGTTTGTTTGGGGTAATGGATGAATTTTCTATGAAATTAGGAATTTTTTCCGGTAATTCAAACACTCCGGCTAACCGTTTTTTTTGAGATGCATGAAGGAGGATATGATTGTCCCCCTCGATCCAGTATCTTTGCAGGGTTGCGGTTTTTTTTGGCTTGGGAGTAAGGGCAGGGTAGTTCGTCCATTCGCCTGACTTGCCAGCTTTACAGTGAGTAAGAACCGGACAGATTGAACACAGGGGGGATGAACGGTGACAAATGGTTGCCCCCAGTTCCATGATCGCTTGGTTATAATCACCAGGTCGTTCACTACTGATTAGTGCCTGGGCGACTGGACGGATTTTTTTCTGTGCAGTCGACCCATCTTTAAAACTTTCGGATATTGCAAATAATCGGGTCAATACCCGGACCACATTTCCATCGCAAACTGCCTGTTTTTGCCCCAGGGCAATGCTTGTGACTGCAGCTGCAATGTAGGGACCAACCCCCGGCAAATTTTTCCAATCATCCAAAGTCAGGGGGGGGGCTTCCCATTGGACTGCGATTTTGGAAAGGAGGTGAAGATTGCGGGCACGGGAATAGTAACCCAATCCTTCCCATGCCTTTAATATCTTCTTTTCACTCGCCTGACTTAGGCTAAAAAAGTCGGGGAATTCAATCATCCAGTTTTCGAAATAAGGAAGGGCCGTGGTTACCCGGGTCTGTTGAAGCATAAATTCGGAGATCACGGTTTTGTAAAGCGTAGGGTTTACACGCCATGGCAGTTCACGCTTATTTTGATCATACCAACTAAGTATGGCGATTTGATATGCTAATCTTTTCTTTTTGGACAATATCCACGAAGAATTTGGTAAATTTTCCATCCTTGACGGTTGCTTTTTTTACATCTCTTTCTCATGGATAGGGGAGAAATGGCAAGAACAGCAGATATTTCAGGTGGGAAAAAACCCAAAAAGAAAACCTCCTACACGCTCAAACTTACTGCGGATCAGGTAGACAAACTTGGAAGTGCTTTGAGTGGGCGTGGATGGCCCGCCCGTGAGGTTCCCTACGCCAGGCATGCTTTTGATGGAGATGGGGTGAGGGTGGTTGCTTATGAGAGTGGAAAACTGGTGGTGCAAGGAGGAAAGACCGAGGATTTTGTAAGTAACATACTGGAACCTGAAATAACTGGTGAGTTTTTGCTGGGTTATGAGGAGGTGAATAACCCAGAATGGTTCGAACCGCACGCTGGACTGGACGAGAGCGGGAAAGGAGATTTGTTTGGCCCGGTAGTCTCTGCCTGTGTTGTGGCAGACGGGGACATGGTGAGGAAATGGATGGAGTCGGGTATTCGTGACAGTAAAACTATTACCGATGGAGCCATCATGAAAATGGCAAAACTCATCAAAGAAACTGAAGGAGTAGTGGTGAAGACTGTCTTTACTGGTATGCTTAAATACAATGAACTATATGGTAAATTTGGGCAGAACCTAAACAAGTTACTTGCCTGGTTGCATGGTCGCTCCCTACTTGAAGCGTTGGAAGTAAGGAAACCCAAATGGGGGTTGCTGGACCAATTCTCCAAGCAGCCACTGGTTCAACAGTATGTGAAGGACGATTCGTTTGATTTACAAATGAGAACTAAGGCAGAGGATGACCCTGTGGTGGCAGCTGCCTCGATCATTGCTCGTGCTACCTGGCTTGAACAAATGAAAAAGTTAGAGGACTTGGCTGGTCGTTCATTACCCAAAGGTTCGGGTTCTCAGGCAAAGCAAGTAGCGACGGAATTGTTTAAACAGATAGGAGAGCAAAAAATGGCTCAATATTGTAAACTTCACTTCAAAACTGCTTTTGAAGCGATGGGCAAGTCACCTCCTGCCAAAAAAGTGTGGAATCCCAATTGGGGGAGAAAATAACCGTGCCAAACCCCCGATGGACTTATGACCGTAAACTATCCAAGGGAAGATGCGGGGTAGTCGGAGTGGATGAAGCGGGAAGGGGATGCCTTGCCGGACCAGTGGTAGCTGGTTGTGTGATTTTGCCTGCGAGTTTTTTTCAAGATTCAAAAAACAGAAAAACCGTCGAAGAAATCAACGACTCCAAGAAATTTTTGGAGGAAAAACGCGAGAGCCTGTTCTTGCGTATCCAAAAATTAATCGAATCCAAGAGCGTTTTCGGAGCTACCGGGAGTGCTTCAGTTGCCGAGATTGAAGAACATAATATTGTTGGTGCCACCTGCCTGGCCATGCAGCGGGCAATGGAGTCAGTCTCCCAGACAAGTAATAAATTATGGAAGCCAGAGATAAGTGAGGGAGCCTTATTCAAGGGTGTTGATCCTCAAGAAACCGAGTGGGCGGTGCTTGTGGATGGAAAACCAATGAAAAAATTAAATTACTATCACCAAGGACTGGTCAAGGGAGATAGTCTTTCGCTTGCGGTGTCTATGGCATCTTTACTGGCCAAAGTTACTCGTGATCAGTTGATGAAAAAATTGGATTTGGAATTTCCTGACTATGGATTTGCTTCAAACAAAGGTTATGGAGCGCCGGTTCATTTGAGGGCTTTAAGGAAGCTCGGAGCTACTACATATCACAGGCCACGCTTTTTAAGAAATCTTCTCTCCGAAGAAGAAACAAAAAGTCCGGTTAAAAATGTACAAACCCAGTTGAGTTTGATTTAAAAAAACTTAATCTTCTGAAGTAATGATTTTATTAGGAGTCAATGTGGATCATGTGGCGACTTTGCGACAAGCTAGGTATCGCAATGAGTCCAACACATTTGGAGGTTTCGTTGAGCCAGACCCAGCATCGATGGCGTGGCTGGCTGAGGAGGCGGGGGCGGATGGTATTACCATGCATGTGCGCGAAGATCGGAGGCATGTTCAGGTTGAGGATGTGCAAAGGTATTTGGAGCACAAGAAAACCCGCCTGAATCTGGAGGTGTCCCTTTCCGAGGATATGGTCAAACTTGCACTCTCCCTTAATCCCGACAGTGTCTGCCTTGTCCCAGAAAACCGGATGGAAGTCACCACGGAGGGAGGGTTAGATGTTGTAGGGAATTTAGCCCGGGCAAAGGAGGCGGTTGATGAATTTGCCAAAAAAAATATTCCAACCAGTATGTTCATTGACCCAGATTACTCTCAATTGGAAGCATCGGCAAAGATAGGTTCTCAATGGGTTGAATTACACACGGGTAGTTTTGCGAGGGCATGGCATGATGTCCAAAAGCGCGACCATGAATTAAATGTACTGAAAAAAGGCATGGAAATTGGACTTTCTTTAGGGCTTCAAGTCAATGCCGGTCACGGAATTAATTATCAAAATGTGGAGGGTGCTAAAAAATTGGACCGTGTAACTGAGTTTAACATAGGCCACAGTATTATATGCAGATCCCTCAATCAGGGTCTTCCCGAGGCGGTGTCTACCATGCGCCGGTTGCTGAATTCCTGATGAATCTCCCGGAATTTCCTCAAGGAACCAATGTGGTGGGAGTGGGGATCGATCAGATCGAAGTATCCCGGATTCGCCAATCGATCGATCGGCATGGTGAGAACTTTCTTGCCAAGGTATTTACTAAGAAGGAGCAAGCATTTTGCATGGAAAGGACCGATTCTGCACCTTGTCTGGCAGCCCGGTTTGCCGCAAAGGAGGCAATGTCAAAAGCTTTAGGCACCGGGATAGGAAAAGAGTTTGGATGGCTGGACATGGAGGTGGGAAAGAAAAAGAGCGGTCAGCCAGTTGCCAAATTTTCCGAACATGGGAAATCAGCCTTAGCTCAAAGGGAGGCATCTTCCGCACTGATCAGTATTTCCCATCTTAACGAGATCGCTTCTGCAGTAGTTGTGTTGATCAAGTAATGCTAGAAATTCCACACGACCCCATCCTTTCACTTTCCCAAGCTCATGCTTTTGAGCAGGAGTATTTTAATGGGGATGAAGCACTTCAGTGGGATGCTATGACACGGGCGGGAGAAGCGGTTGCGGATTCTGCTCTCCGGGATATGCGTGAACTCCGTACCATTCCTCATCGCCCCAAGCTGATGGTTCTGGTCGGAAAGGGGCACAATGGTGCAGATGCCCTCATTGCAGCCCGGCGATTTTTACGCACCATCCCCACTGCCCGCGCGGCAATCTGGCCATGGACAGCGATGGAGGAGTGCCGTCCCATGACCCAGCGTGCCTTTAAGGAATTGATCGATTTTGCCACAAAAAGGCTGGAGGTTTTGCCTATTGCCAATGAAATGAATGTTGAGGGCTTGGGTGAAATTCTGTCTTCGCAGGCAAAAGGGAGGGGCGTTGATTTATTGATCGATGGATTGCTGGGAATGCAGGCAAGACCAACTCTAAAAAGCCCTTTGGGCGAATGGATAAAGCTGCTGAACGATTCCGAAAGTATATCCGTCCGTGTTTCAATAGATTTACCCACCGGAATCACGGAGTCCTCAGCACAGGAGACCGAGCCATTCCGTGCAGATTTTACTTACTGCACGGGTATAGTGAAATTACCGGTGATAAAGAATTTTAATCAACAATGGGTTGGCCGGTTGAGGTATCTGGATCTCGGTTTTTTTGGACAATTCAGACCGAATCATTTTTCAGGCAATGAAAAAATTCTCCGGCCATCTGCCCTCACCCAGTTGCGAAAATTGCGGCCGGTGGTTTCAGATAAAAGAGATTATGGACATCTTCTCGCTATAGTTGGTTCCCGTGAATTAGGCGGTGCTGCCCTGATGTGTGCTCGTGGTGCTTTGCGTGCGGGGCTTGGGTTACTCACCTGTTGTGTGCCCGAATCCTTGCATGCATCCTTTGTGGCTGCCTGTCCGGAGGCAATGTGGGTACCCATGCCCGAAACTCCCAAAGGAGGGCTTGCCCTGGAGGGATTAGGCAAAGTGCGACAATTTCTTGACCGGGCAGACGCTTTGGTTGCTGGGCCCGGTATAGGATCTGAAGGAGAGACACATACTTTGGTCCGTGAAGCGTGCAAACTATTCTCCGGGCCCCTTCTTCTAGACGCAGATGGTTTGAGATCTGAAATTATTGATTCATTGGCTGATCAAGATCATCTTGTCCTTACCCCCCACGCAGGCGAACTAGATCGATTGGCAGGCAGAGGTGGGGTAGAAAACTTTCTTTCTTCTTTTCAAGGAGTGATTTTGCGTAAGGGAGCACACCAGCAAGTTATTTATGATGGTGCTATTTTACATTTGTTTTCAGGGAGTTCTCTGCTAGCTCGGGGTGGCAGTGGGGACATACTCAGCGGGATTGTTGGTTCCCTGTTGGCTCGAGGGGGACGATCGTCCATAGATTGTGTTGCCCTCGGTACTTTTTGGCATGGACGAGCCGCTGAAGCCTTGGCAAGACAGCATGGGCAGGAAGCGGTCACCACTACGCAAATTCTCGAGTATTTATCTTTTGCATTAAGGAATGACTTCTAAACCTAACTCACCCGCATTACTCGTGCTGGCTGCCGGTATGGGTAGTCGATATGGAGGATTAAAACAAGTCGACCCTGTCGGCCCCCAGGGAGAAACCCTCATGGATTATTCACTCTATGATGCATGGAAGGCGGGGTTTTCGAGGGTGGTGTTTTTGATTCGTGAAGAAATGCATGAAGCATTTTTTCAGCAGATTGCCAGCAAATATACAGGTAGAATGGAGGTAGCTTATGCCTACCAGTCAATTAATGACTTGCCTGAAGGGGTTGAATTTACCGGCCAAAGGGAAAAGCCCTGGGGTACCGGGCATGCAGTTTGGTGTGCCCGACATGCTTTGGATGGTCGATCCTTTGCGGTAATTAACGCCGACGACTTTTATGGTTCTGCAACTTTTACCGCACTGATCGATGCTATCTCCCAGGCTGACTCTTCTGCACGCAGCGATAAAAAGATTGTCGGCTCTATCATTGGATTTCAGTTAGGTCAGACTCTGTCGGATCATGGTTCGGTTAGCCGAGGGATCTGTAAAATAGATAGGGGCAAATTAAGTTCGGTCGAGGAATGGTCAGGTATTTCTAAATCTCTCAGTGGGATCATTGGTAATAATCCTGCGGGCTTATCTCATAAACTTTCTGGAGAAGAAGTGGTGTCGATGAATGTATGGGCTTTCCCGTCATCGGTTTTTCCTGCCCTCAAAGATGGAATTATTGATTTTTTTGAAAGTTCATCCGATCTGTTAAAGGACGAGTTTTATTTGCCCACCGCGGTGGATAATTGGATTGCCAGTGGTAGGGCAGTTTTTGATATAGGAATTGCCAGTTGTAAATGGTTGGGTGTGACTTACAAGGAAGACAAATCTGTGGTAGTTGAGTCTATTAAAAAAATGATTTCTAACGGGGATTACCCGTTATCTCTTTTTTAAGAAAAATCGGGGGTTATTTCCAATTTTTGTCCAGCCTTCACTTCCGTTTTACCGCCTTTGTCTGGGTCTTGATCGTTGCGATATACCTGCACAGTCAAAGAAGCATTTTTTCGGGGAGGAGACCAGGCCCACTTGCCAATTTCTATAAAATTCATGGATACCCCTTCATCCCAACTAAGTCCTGGTCCTTCCCCTCGCAGATAGGGCTTGTTACCAATACCAATCATTACATTTGCAACGACTGTAGTGGTCCCATTTTTTTCCTTTTTAGGATCTTCTTGGTCAGTCTTTACTGCTATATCTTCGCCCGCAAGAAGAGCGTCGACCTTCCGCAAGGTTTCTTGAGGGTCAGGAAGCCCTAGGTCCAACTCATCCGGGACCGGTTGTGTATCTTGCTCGTTTTCGATCGGTTGATCATTTTCTGAAGGCGATGTTGGTGGATCTTCCAGGTTTACAGGTTCGGTTGTTTCGGGCGAACCTTCGCTTACTCCTAGGCTGGCCGTAAATGTCTCTTGATCAATTTCTTCTCCTAAGAGGGTGGTTTCCTCCTCTGCGTCCTCCACTGATTCCTCTTCTGGTTTCTCCTCTTTTGGTTCGGGGGAAGTTTCTGCAATAAAGGGTTCCTCATCGCTGGGGTTAAGCTTATCTTCTTGCTCTATTTCCTCGCCAAAGGGTGGGGGTAATTCTTGTTCCTCCACGACATTTTCTTCTTGGTCTGATTCATCTTTAGAAGGGGGGACTTTTGCTGCAGACAAATTATTTTTTTCTTCGGGAGAGGGCAAAGATTCTAATTTTTCGCGGAGTAAATTGATCTGTTCGTGGATCAGTCTGACATCTTTTTCTAAATTACTTAAAGACGGGTCAGGATCGAGCAAGGAGGGCGGGTTCATTGCTGATTCCTCAATGCGTTCCAGCCTGGAGTGCAGTTTGTTTTCCAAATTGTTGAGCTGATCGATAATTCCTGAAGAATTGGGTTGGGAACCATTTAACAATAAATCAGATACAATTTTGTTAACTAAAGTTGGAACTTTATCCAGCTTGAGGGTTAATGCATCAATATCAGTACGAATTTCTTTGAGCTCATAAAATGCTTTGCTGGTTAAATCAGACTCTTGCTGACTTAATTTTTCTATAAGTCTCTCAACGAAACCCTCCAGGAAATGCGGAATAAACAGAAGGGTGGCAATCAATCCTGATCCTAAAATACAGGTGGCTATCTGCCAGTGCCCAAGCGTGCCCTCATCCTTCAATACTACCGAGACAAAGAGACTGAGCACAGCAAAGATGAAAGCAGCAGCTCCATAAAAAGGCCCCTTGCTCAATCCTCGACTATTGTTGTCTTGATCGTAATCCATCAACCAATTTCCCTTATGTTTAAATGTGGTTTTTCTCTGGGAAAACCAAGCGAAAAATTTGCGGCTTCTTTTTTAATTTCTTCGGAGTTCAGGCAGGCCGATCTTTCTTTTCACTTTGGATAAAATTTTAAAAGCTCTTTTTTGGGCACAGTTGGCTCCTGTTTTTAGTACGGAATCAAGATAGTTTTTGTCTTTGATTAATTCTTTGTATGATTCACGTGCAGATCGAAGTGATTCCACTAGTAATTCAATAACTTCAGATTTTAGCTCACCATATCCTTTGCCCTGAAAGTGGGACTCCAAATATTCAAAAGATTGACCGGATAGTGAGGAATGAATGGTAAGCAAATTGGTCACACCAGCTTTGCCGGGTGCAGCAATAATCTCAGTTCCTGAATCAGTCACCGCAGATCCAATTTTCTTTTTAATTTGTTCAGGTTCATCGAGGACAAAGATCGTTGCCCTTTCATTGGTGTCGGATTTGGACATTTTTTTTGTCGGATCGACAAGCGACATAATGCGGGCCCCGGTTTTGGGAATGAAGGGCTTGGGTATGGCAAAGGTTTCAGAATACTTTTGGTTAAACCGACCGGCCAGATCACGGCACAATTCCAGGTGCTGGCGTTGATCATCTCCCACCGGTACCAAGTCTGCATTATAGAGTAATATATCCGCCGCCATAAGTACTGGATAGCATAGCAGACCTGCATTGATCGATGCCTGTGCACGCATTCCTTCGTGGGTGAATTTTATATCTCCAGATTCTTTTTCTTCCGCAACTTTAAATCCCAAATTGGCTGCCTTGTCTTTAAATTGGGTCATTCTCTGCAGTTCTCCAATCGGTGTCATGCAGGTGAGAATCCATGCTAGCTCGGTATGCCCAATGACATGAGATTGTACGAATTGGTGGCATTTTTCTGGATCCAGACCGCAGGCAATATACTGGGCGATGCAGGAATAAACATTTTGTCTAAGATCCGCAGGTTTATACGGAACGGTAATGGCATGTAAATCGACGATGCCAAAGAAACATTCGTAATCATCCAGCATAGCCGACCAATTTCGTACCGCACCCAGGTAATTGCCCAGGGTTAATTTACCCGTGGGTTGGGCACAGGTGAGAATGACAGGTTTTGGTTTGCTCGCTTTTTGCGTATCGTTCATGATTGCTATTTAATTTTATTACATGCCGGTCCATCAAATGACAATCCCATCCCATTTTACATTAAACAATGAGTGATGTTGCTCACAAAAATGTTGAAGATGAATTAGCAGAACTGCTTAAGCGGTGTTCTCCTGACACCCTTAAGGCTGCACTGTCGTTCAGAAAAACCAAAGATGTGCAACAGATCGAGACAATTGTACTCGGGGTAATTGATCGTCACCTAGAGCCTGAACAGCGGGAAATATTTAAGGATGCAGATGATTCATTTCGATTATACGAAGATTTAGGCCTGGACTCATTAACCATGCTTGAAATTGTCATGCTGGTTGAGCAAACCTTGCAGATAAGTATTGATAATGAGGAACTTAGGGATCTTCGCACCATTGGTGATGTTAAGCAGTACCTCGATGCTAAAGTAAGAGGCATTGATATGCCTGACCGTTCTAAAACTTATCGAATTGAAGAGGTGGCATCCTTGATGCCGCATCGCGAACCATTTTTGTTTCTTCAGGATGTCACTATTGAGGGTGATCAGGCCCGTGGGGATTATCGGATCACCGGAAACGAATATTTTCTACAAGGCCATTTTAAGGATCAACCGGTATTTCCTGCATCAATCATGATCGAAGCTCTTGGTCAGATGTGTGTCTTCTTTTTACTTCAGGGGTCTCATTCAGGGTTATCACGAAAAGTAGATCCTAGTACGATATTCTTCACTGCATGTGATGGAATTAAGTGTCGGCGAGTTTGTAAACCGGGTGATGTCTTATCAATGTCGGTAAAAGTGGAACGGGTTCGTCACCCTTTGGCTTGTTTTAGCGGAGAAATTCTTGTTGGTGAACAAAAGACCGCCCATGCAGGAGAAATCAAACTAGCTTTTGATTTTTATCCACTGATGGATGGAGCAAATGATACGCCTGAAAGTTTTGGTAATTCTTCGATTAGTGAAGATCCTGAACCTGTTCGCAACTCTATTTCTTCGCAGGAGAATTGAAAGTATTAGCTCCGGCTGGTATTTCAAAATTGAATCCCAATTAAGTTGAGCAAAACCGCCTTTCTTTATGCCACTTTTCCTCGCCCCACTGAGACATTTATAAGGCGAGAACTCAGACAACTTAGTAAACTGGGATTCCACCCAGAGCTATTCTCAATCTGGCGGGGGAGCAAAAACTGGGATGGAATTAAAGTTAATCTTTTTCCTCTGATTCGTATAACAGCTTTGTTTTTTTGGATACCTTATTGGGCTTGGAAAAAGCCCCTTGTATTCAAATCAATCCTTGGCCATTTGTGGGGCACCACATGTCCGGGTTTGCAGAATTGGAACGAAACTTTTTTGGGGTTAGCTTTTGCCTTATGCGAGGCCAGGAAGTTTCAACGTTCAAATTATTCGGTAATCCATGCAGTCTGGGCGACCATGCCGGCCTCTGCTGCACTTGGGATTAATCAGTTAATCGATCTGCCTTTTTCCATGGGTGCCCACGCTTATGATGTCTTTCGTCATCGTGGAGATTGGCTTTTATCCATCAAATTAAAGTATGCAAGGACTGTTCGGACATCTTCCCAGTCAACTGCTCACAGGCTAGATTTTCTGGGGGTAACAAAAAATCAACTTGTTCTGATTCACCGAAGCATAGAAAAGATATGCCTACGTGAAAATTATGATCTCTTTCGAGCGGATAAACTCTCTCTTTTGACTATCGGTCGATTGGTTGAAAAAAAAGGGTATTTCTTATTACTAAACATTCTTCAAACCCTGAAAAATCAGAATGTTCCCTTTGAATTAAAAATAATTGGAGGAGGAATATTGGGAAATGAAATCAGGCGAAAAATTAAGCTGATGGGACTGGTGAATGAGGTGAAAATACTTGGTCATATAGACGAAAGTGAGATTGAAAAATTTTATCTTTCCAGTGACGCCTTTCTTTTTACTGGAATTGTCGCATCAAATGGGGATCGGGATGGCATCCCCAATGTCATTCCCGAGGCGATGTCTCATGGTCTGTTGGTACTCGCTTCCAATCGTGCGGGAAGTTCCGAAGCATTTGTGGACAGAGAGTCCGGTTTTTCCTTAGATCCATACAGCCCCTCAAATTGGGTGAATTTACTTGCTCAATTTTATCGTTTTCCACAAAACTTTGTCGAAATTCGAAAAAGTGCAGTTGTGAGGGCAAAGTCATGCTTTTCTGCAAAAGTTAATTGTGAGAAATTAAAATCTTTATTTGTTTAAACATTTAATGGACCCCAAGTTAAGTATACTTATAAGTGCTCGGGATCAGATAAAACTGACGAAGAAATGCATTGAATGCCTTGAGCAAACCTTAGGAAATACCATATCGCATGAAGTCCTGATTGTGAATGATGGGAGTGTCGATGGCACAGCAAAATACTTAGACAGCCTATCTTCATTTTACCGGGTGTTTCACAGGGCAAGCAGTCAGGGGTTTGCTAAAAATAATAACTGGATGGCAAGAGAGGCTCGGGGGGAATATCTTCTATTTCTTAATAACGATGCCTTTGTCGGAGGGGATTGGCTCAACCCCATGCTCAATGTGCTCAAAGAGAAATCAAAGGTTGGGTTTGTTGGTAATGTTCAGAAACTTTATGGAACTAAAAGGTTTGATCATATGGGGGTAGTTTTTTCTCCCTTGGGAAATCCGAGGCATTATGGGCAAGGTTTTTTTCATCGTTCTTTTAAGGGACAGGTGCGCAAGTGGAGTGCGGTTACTGCAGCATGTTGTATGATAAAAAGGGAACTTTTTTGGGAACAGGGTGGTTTCGATGAAAAATTTTTGAATGGTTGTGAAGATATGGATCTGTGTATTCGTTTAAATAGGGCTGGTTATTCTCATTATATCGCCCACGACAGTGTGATCGATCATGTCAAAGGGGCAACTACTGGTCGCAAAGACAGGAATGAAGAAAACTTTGAACTACTGATGAAAAAATGGGGAAATGAAATCCGTAAGCATGAATCCATACAGGATCGCTTTCTGCATGCTCGTACTTATCTATTTCGACCACTCTTCAAACCATTTGGAACTAATTTAGTAAAATACCTTGATGCCTTTTTGATAATTACCCGGATTCGGAAACTTGCCTAGTGCAGGGAGTTTATCATTGGGTAGCCTATATCTTTTTTGCGGCGTACCGAATCGCTTCCTCAATAATATCGAGATCATCATCTGTGTGTGCTGCTGAAATTGCGGTACGTATCAGATCCTTTCCGGGGGGTACACCAGGGGCAATGGAGATTATTGCATAGACTCCTTTTTCAAGTAGTGCTTTCCAAAAATAATAGACCTTTTCTTTTTTGCCTAAGACGATGGGGACGGCTGGAGATTCACTTTCCCAGGTATCGAGTTGTAATTCATTTAATAGATTCCGGTAACGGGACAAGTTTTTGTTTAGTCTTTCACGATGTTCTGGTTCGCTCCGGAAAATTTTTAAAGCTGCATGAGCACAGGCAGTGGCAGTAGGAGAGAGGGCAGCAGAAAAAATGGTCTGTTTTGAATGGCTCCGCATATAATCGATTGCATCCTTTGATGAGCAAACAAAACCGCCCGTCCCGGAAAACGATTTTGAGAAACTTCCGCAAATTACATCCACTTCCTTGGTCAGAGCAAAATGATCGGCAGTTCCTTGTCCGTTTTCTCCAAGTACACCAATCCCATGAGCGTCATCCAGTACCACAAAGGCATTAAATCCTTGAGCCACTTCCACCAGTTCTGGAAGTCGGGCAATATGACCTTCCATCGAATAAATGCCCTCAAGGACGATAGCCTTATTAGCGGAAGGATTTTCAGCCGAAAGTAGATCGCGTAGATGTTCGGGATGATTGTGGGCAAATCGTTCACAATTCGCTCCGGTTAGTTGAATACCACTCCAAAGTGAAGAATGTAGATTTTTATCGGCAAAAATTATATCCTTGCGATCAATGAAACCGGTAATGGCGGAGGCACAAGCCAGATACCCTGCAGAAAAAATATGGCATGCTTCTTTACCGGTAAAATCGGCCAGATCTTCCTCCAACTCCCGATGAAAAATTCTTCCCCCATTGGCCAAACGTGCCCCGGTGGTACTACTTCCCCATTTTTGCAAAGCCTGTACTCCCGCCTCTTTGATTTTTGGATGGTGTGAAAGACCCAGGTAGTCATTGCTTGAGAGCATGACATATTCTTTGCCGTCTTTTTTTACACGGGTTCCGTTTTGCTCCTCAAAAATATGGTAGTATGCATCGTATTTCAGACGCAAACGGGTGGCATCATCTGACCGGATACGATCCCAAATGCCTGAATGTTTATTGGAGCGAAAAGACAAAGTCATCCCGCATACTATTGAAAGAGGCTATCTGCTCAAAGCCAAAAAAGGTTTCGAATATCTACTTTGTTCTTTTGATCACATGAAATCCAAACCCGGTCTCCACTACTTCAGAAACTTCATTCACCTCCAGAGCGAATGCCGCTTCTGAGAATGGCTTGGCCATGACCTCAAATTTAAAGCTGCCAAGATCACCGCCCTTAGGACCGGAGGGACCATCTGAATGCTTTTTTGCCATCTCGGCAAAATCTTTACCTTGGCCAACGATCGCACCCCGGATTCTCTCGGCTTCTTTTTTGGCAGCTTGCTTGGAGCGTTTTATTTTGGAATCCGCACGGTCGGCACCTTTATAGGAGACCAAAATATGGGAGGCAGATACCTCGTCAGGAAGCACAACTTCGGGGTTGTCATTGCTTTTTACGAAGGAGGAACGATCTAGGCGAATTTTTTCGTATACATCATTGGAGATCACGTAGTACCAACCAGCAAGATTTTGGTTGATTTCCTGGGCACGCTGCCGGGCTTTGGCGATCTTTTCGTTGTACTCCTGTTGTTTACTCGCATTGGAAGTATTTATTCTGGCAATTTCTGCATCTTTTTCAGCTTTCTTTTTGGCTATCTCCGCATCCTGTTGGGAAGAAGAATTATTGTCATTCGCAACATTTACATTTTCTGCTTTTTTACCTTTCGCTTCTGCAGGCGGGGGTGGGGGAGTGATGCTGGGAGGGGCAGTCGGCGGAGCATTTTCGGGCGGGGAACCAGGCTTAGCAGCAGGGCCTTTTTCGCCTTCCGGACCATTCGGCCCATCAGGAGATGGTAGCGATTCGAGCTTGGGAAGGGGAAGCAAGGACTCATTTACTCGAGCAAAAGCATAGATGTATCTGCTTTCACCAGTAGAATTCTCGTCGTCTTCGGGGCCGCGGTAGATCTCACCAAAGCGTAGGACATATTCCACACCACTTTCCATTCCCACGAGCACTTCGCCTTTATTGGAAACAACTTTGGGGACTGTTTGACCGGCGGCATCCTTGGCAGCTATAGTGTAGAATCCTTTTTGTTGCAGGGACTGTACAACTGCTTGGTTATTTGCATCTCTGAGGTTACTGAAAAACTCCCGGCCCTGTTGCAAGTTTTTGACCAGAATTTCTGGTTTTCTTTCCACATCGATGATTTCTAAATCATCCAACGCATCTTTCATCGCATCCAGTACTGCCTTGTCCAATTCCTCATTTTCTTTCAGGGCGGAACCTGCAAGACTCCACTTGGAGTCGGCAAAGTTTAATACAATTGGATTGTCTGCCCGGTTGATCTGTCCCTGAGCAAGATTGACATCATAATTATCCAGAGTGACTTGTTTAATCTTCCATTTATCGAGATCCAGAAAGTCCTGTTCCACCCAATCGACAAACTTTGAGGAGACATCTCCTGCATTTCTTACCTCCACGCGGAAGACGGCATTCTGCTCTGGCTTGCGTACATAATATGTGCTGGGCAAACCATCTACTTCTTCTCCAATTATCAGGCTGGCCAGGTTGGAGCCGGAACTATTTTTCAGATGGATTAATCTGCCAATTCCAGATTCGGTTGGATCTGCCTTGCTGGGATTAAGTACGCCAAACCTGGAATGTTCCCCGGCTCCTTCCCCGGCTTGGTCGATAATACGCAGATCAAAGAGCATACTGGCTACGTCCTTCAACTGGTTGTCGGCATTGGCCGGGTAATCTGCTTTTCCAGGGCGACGAATAAACCAACCTTTTTCTGTCTGGGTAACTTCAATTGATTTTGACTGGATGTCCTCCTCGTCCACTTCAATAATTTCAATCCCGGTTACCGAGCGTGGATCGAATGACTCATACAATGCCTGTCCCATAAGGTTGGGCTTGGCCGATGGGTCCCGTTTGGTAGGGGAGGTAAGGGTGGCAATTGCAACCGCAACAATGGCTGCGGCAAGAAAGGTGATAGTCTTTTTATATTCGTTCATTTTAAGTGATGTCGAAAGTTATAAATAAGCAATGTGCGGAGTTCTCAGGAACGTACCCGGGAATCAATGGCGCCCTGGATTTCTGCCCTTCTTTTATTGTAGAAAACAATAACGGCAATCAACAACAAGGGGATGGGTGGTATGAAGACCGAAAGCCTTTGGATACTTCTTTGCTTTTCCCTAATCTCTCTGTCCCGTTTTCTTTCCGCATCCTTAATTTTAACATTGGTTGTCTGGCGGAGTTCGCGCTCACGCTTGGCAAGATTTTTCTGTAGCTTGGCTGCTTCAGTTTGGAGGAGTTGCATGAACTGTCCTTGTGTCATTGAGCCCTGGCTGTTCTGAACCTCAGCAAGCGCCTCATTTAACTTCCGGTTTTCATCCTGCAGGATTGCCTGAATTGAGCTTTCAGCTTCTTGAATGGTTCGGGATGCGACCTCCCTTGCTTCTTCTATACTCTTCTCAAATTCTTCCAAAGTCCGGTGCAATCTTCTGCGGTTTCGAATATCAAGCAGACTTTTTTCGCCCGATAGATGATCGATGAGGTTGAGGGAAAGGGTGACATTATCCACATCCAGGGGGAAGTCAGACTCAGGTCCCCGGCTGCGTATATTAAAGAACGGATCGGCGAGCATGTCCACATCTGCAACCAATACCACATTGATCTGGTTGGTTTGGTTCCCGTCCCTCACCGCACCGGATATGGTCGCGGCAATGACTTCCTGCCCTCCGGACCCCGGATAGAGTGTGCGGTCAGGGTTGAACCGGCGCGGGGTTCCGAAGACGCCCCCTGTCCAAAATGTTTCCAGACTGGTGGTGCCAGCAAGCGGACCACCACGGGTACGGAGTAAGGGCTGGAAGTCTAGGCTGCTTGATGCTCTTGGATAAAGAGTGCCCGGACAGGTAAATAGGCAGTACTGTAATTCCGAGGTTATGGGATCGGTATGGAAAGAATTAGCCAGTCCTCCAACATAAACAAATTCGTTGGGGAAATTTTCGGATCGTGGAATTTTGGGGAATGGGTTGTATGGATCGCGCAAAATCCTCTCTTGCAAACCACCCAACTTGGTATCGAGATCGGAGAGTAGTTTTTGCTCCACAAAGTTGCGGATCGGATGATTACTGTCCATCTTATCAAAGGCGTTCCGTAAAGTGGTCAACTTAAGGCTATTCCAATCATTTTGTGAAAGGGAGGCATTGGAGTTTAAACGGGCCTCGTACTCGGATGCTTTTTTGATCAGATTTTCCAGATTGGTGAAGAAAGTACCAATTTCTGGGAAGCGGCCGCGGGCAGGTGCCAAACTGCGGCTGGCATTTTGTTTCAATGTGGCTAATTCAGTCTTAATTTTTTGTAACCTTTCCACCGGATCGAGGTTGAAGTTTACCTGCAATAGATTCCAGAGCTTGTTTAAATCACCCTTTTCAGGAGCACTTCCCCCCTCTGGTCCGCTGTTATTATTACGGCGGGGTTCATAAGTCCCGGTTACACTTCCTTGGATGAGGGGCAGAGGGTCCTCAAAGATGGCGGTAGGAATGCCGGACCTGATCGCGGCCACCAAATCATCCATTTTCTCATTGTCCAGAGTGCTTGGCTGAATCACAACCAGCGCATCATAATCATCAGCAGAAATCTCCCCGCCGGTAACTTCCTGCACATCATACTGTTTGTTTAATTCATTGAAGAATTCCCATGCCGGTGTGCCACCTCCGAGGTTGAAGCCCATAATCCCCATGCCGGCAGTTCCCAAGACCGGTGCATCGGTGGCAAATACACCGAGGGTCTTTTTCTTTTGGGAACCGCTGACCGCGTTTATGGTACGGACAATTTCGTACTCTACTGGAAGACCTTTGTAGAGAAAGGGAATTGTTTGCTGCCCGTTGTCTCCTTTGCAGACCACTCCCATGTATAAATCTTTCTGCCAGGGAACCATCCGGCCACCTTCCATCACAAAGAGAGGAGGGGTCACACCATTTTGGTTTTCCACTCCGTACTTCTCTGCAGTTGCGGAAGCATTGTCCTCCGGTGTGATCACATGAACATTTACGGATACCAATTTGGTTTCGCGATCGATTTCTCTTAATGCGGTTAATAAATTAATGCGTGTCTGTACATATTGTTCAGGCATGGACTCGGAGGGCGAAATGAACGCGTCGATCTCCACCGGGCTTTGCAATTTCCCCAGAAGGTCAATGGATCCCTCAGATAAGCTGCTCAATTGCTCTGCGGTAGCATCAATCCGTACCACATCATGGTTGCGGAAATACTGGGTCAGGGCAAATGCGGTGACCAAGCTGGCAATAACCCGGATGCTAAAGTGGGAGTATTTGGACTTGCCCAATGGGCTGCCTACCCAGTGCCTTCGACCGATTAAAATAGAAGAGAGGTAGAGCATCGCAATGGCCAAGCCTACGAAAAAGATTATTCCCGAAGTACTGATGATTCCTCTGCTGAAGTCCAGAAAGTTGGTGGCAATCGCCCATTCGGAATCCGGTAGGAGGGCGAGGGGCGAATTAAAGGCAACCCCAAGTACGAAAGCCACAGTCAAATTGGCAGTTAAAAAGGAGGCAACCATGCCGATTGCAATCATGGTAAGCCCCACAAACCAGTAACCAATATAAGTGGATGCAAGTAAGCCGAAATCGGGATTGCCCAACTGGGAAAGCACAAAGTAATTGGCGACCAAGGAAATAAGCAAGGAAACTGAAAAAATAGCTACGGCTCCAAGATACTTTCCCACTACCACATCAAAATCACTACCAGGCAAGGTGAGGAGGAGTTCATCGGTCCCTTGGCGTCTTTCGTCTGCCCAGATGCTCATAGTGATCGCAGGTATAAACCCGAGCAGGATATGCGGGAGGAAGCGGTTTAATTGATCAAGGTTGGCCAGGTTGGAATCAAAGAATTCCTGGGGCCAGAAAGCTGCCAATCCGCTGGAAAGAAGGAAGGCACAGATAAATACATATCCACTGGGGCTGCCGAAGTAGGCAGCGAGGTTGCGTTTAAATACGGCGAGAACGGCTTGGGTGTTCATGATACTTCGACGATATTTTCTTAAGCAGCTAAAGTTTGTTGATTAAACCAGGCATCGAGGGAGGACTCGCCTTTGAGTTCATCAGGGGTGCCCTCAAAGATTAGCCTGCCATTGTTAATCAAAATGATCCGGTCCGCCACTTCGGGGACCTCCTGTAAAATGTGGGTTGATAAAAGGATAGTCTTTCCTAATCCCTTAATGGTTTTGCGCACTTCCAATACCTGGTTGGGATCAAGCCCAGCGGTGGGTTCGTCCATAATTAATACATCGGGCTCGTGTAAAAGCACATTTGCCATGCCCACGCGTTGGCGAAATCCTCGGGAGAGCTTTCCAATCGGCTTGCTTAGCACAGTCTGGATCGCACACTGTTCGATGACCTGCGAAATACGATCCTGCTTGGTGGCGGGTGCCATGCTCCGGGCGTCCCCAAAAAAGTTAAGCAAGTCAATCGGGGTCATTTCCTCATAGAGTGGACCGTTTTCAGGTAGGTAACCAATCCGGTTTGCCACCAATGATCGGTTGCTGGCCACCTCCATCCCGCACACTTTAGCAACGCCTGCAGAAGGGGCTAAATATCCGGTAAGCATTTTCATGGTGGTACTCTTGCCCGCACCATTGGGTCCGAGGAAAGCGACCACTTCGCC
>MDSZ01180352.1_pt1 | contig 31668 bp, 23 predicted proteins | sample 811201 | NCBI WGS metagenome assembly MDSZ01 (sample SAMN05326647, study PRJNA326480) | marine metagenome | isolation source: seawater | place: Indian Ocean: North | collected 2010 | reverse complement strand
GGGTCGGTCTTTCATGATTTCCCTAAATTGGAGTCCGAATTCGATCCATCCAGAAGTGTGTTCAGTATGATGATAGGTTTGGTCGCCGGCAAAAAAGAGTAGGTCGGGGTCTATCTTTTTTAAATTGTTTACGATGTTGGCACGCGGCCCAGGATCCCGGGTTGAGTTGCAGGATAAATTTGCGACTACGATTTCTTTCTTGCTAATCGGGTCCCGGCGGATTGCTCCCTCAAATACTGCTTTTTCCCCGTGTCTTACCCGGTAGGGATAATTTCGGGATGCATCCCAATCTTCCAGGCGAAAATGGGCACTCCATCCCGGATAGGCTATCTTTACCTTGGAGATTTCTTCCCAGACCTTTGCATTTTTCACTTCGAGTCGGACTTCACGGGATTCTTCCGGAAGTAATGGATAGAGCTGGGCGGTGAGTTTAAGCGTGCCCGCATCATAGGTGTAAAGGGCAAAGGCAATTACCTGATGCCGTTCGATATTCAGTTTGCCGGGGGTCCTTTGTCCTTTGTTTTTGCCATACACAGCCTCTGGGTCTGCTTTCCACCATTCTCCTGTTGCAAGATGATCCAGATGTGGGAATCCTTTTCCAAATACATCCGAAGAAGATGGTTCCGCTTGAACCAGGTAAATGGGCAGGATGAGACAGAACAGACAAAGAAGCTTTTGTATCATAGAGGTTGTCATGCAGTTTGGGAGGAGAATTTGCAAGGAGGAACATACAAAAAATCATGAAAAACCAACTAAAAGCCTTAAGTTTGTTGATTTGCTTTACACGAGACAATCTAGTTGCGTACTCATTCTTCCTTAATAGCATAGTATTATGAAATTTTTAAGTTTAACCTTTTCATGTATCTTTCTTTTTACCTCATTTCTGATCGCCCAGGAGGGCGACAAGAAGGAAAAGAACCTCAGCCTTCTCGACTCACTCAACTGGAGGGAATGGTCCCCCGGAGTTGTTCCCTTATTTACGCCAGAGGAATCTCTATCCAAATTTAAAGTTGCTTCGGGCTTTAGGGTGGAGTTAGTCGCGGCTGAACCTTTGGTCAAAGATCCTGTATTTGTGAACTGGGATGATCAGGGAAGAATGTGGGTGGGGGAATTCCGTACCTACATGAAAGACCTCGATGGTACTGGGGAGAATGAAAGATCGAGTCGGGTAATGGTATTGGAAGATACCGATGGAGATGGTCGTATGGATAAGTCAACTGCCTTCGTCGATGATATGATTAATGTACGCAGTATTGCCTTTGTCGAAGGTGGAGTATTGGTTGTTGAAAGTGGAGCGATCTGGTTTTGTCAGGATGATGATGATGACCTTCGTTGTGACCGGAAAACAAAACTTATGGATTTTGCAACTGCGGCATACGACAATATCGAGCATGCCGAGAACGGTCTGAGTTACAGTCTGGACAATTGGATGTATAACTCTAAATCATCCCGCAAGCTTGCCTGGCGGGATGGTAAATTGGAGGAGTCTCCTGCAGACCCAAGAGGACAGTGGGGTATGGCTACGGATGCCTATGGCAGATTATATTACAACAGTAATAGTAATTGGTTTCAGGTGGATTGGGGAATGTATGACCGGGCATGGCCAGTCGCTAAAAAAGCAGTGGGCCCACCGACCAAGGAGGTTTTTGCAATCCGTCCGAACACAGCTCTGAACCGGAACTACAGGGCAGGTAACTTACTCGAAGATGGTCGAGTGAAAAAAGTTACCACCATAAGTGGACTGGCTGTTCATAGTCATGGTGCATTTGGAAAAGAGTGGGAGGGGGCGATCTTTTCTATGTCTCCGGGAACCAACACCGTGGGTGCCTTTTTGCCCGTCGGAAGTTTTCCCGATTCCGAGCAATACCGACATCAAACCTATCCTGACCCAATCTGGAAAAAGCGTGAGTTTCTAGCCAGTACAGACGAACGGTTCCGACCTGTTAACGGTGCCTTTGGACCAGATGGTTGTCTATATGTGGTCGACTTTCACCGCGGTGTGATTCAGCACAAGCGCTTTCTGACTTCCTATCTGCGTCGCCAATCTGCAGAGCGTGAACTGGATAAGCATATTGGGTATGGACGGATTTACCGTATTGTTCCAGATGATTACAAGCCAGCAGCCAAGCCTGCAGATTTGATTGCTGGGCTCTCGCATGAGCATCTCTGGTGGCGGTTGCGGTCTCAACAAAGTATTGTGGAAGGTAGGCGGTTGGATGTCGTGGATTCCATCCGTCAACTTGCCACGAAAGAAAATGAAAGTCCCTTTGCCCGTGTTCATGCGATGTGGGCCTTGGAGGGGCTCGGCAAATTAGATCCAGGTATCATTAAAGAGAATCTGCAGGACGATCACTGGTTTGTCAGCCTGACCGCTTTACGCTTAGCCGGTGAGTCACAGGGCAAAGACAGCGTATTCCCTGATATTTTCAAGCCAACAGCTCAGGAAATATCCAAAGGAAAAACTCTTCCTTCGGTACTTACGAGATATGCAGGGAAGGTTTTTGCCAATGGTTATCCAAAGCGCTCTGCGGATGTTTATGTGGATAAGGTTGCCAGCTGGGTGAAGCAGGACAAAGCACTGATGGCCTCCTACCAAAAAGGGCGCGATTTGTATGGAACGAGCTGTGGTGCCTGCCACCAACCACATGGAAGAGGACTTGAGAATATGGCACCGACCTTGGTGAAAAGCGATTGGGTGAATGGATCCATATCACGTTTAATTGGGGTTGCCGTACACGGGCTTTCTGGTCCCATAAAGGTCAATGGAGTACCAGTTAAAAATGTGCCTCCCATTATGCCCCCCCATAGCTACATGAAAGACGAACAATTGGCTGATATCCTAACCTATGTTCGTAACGCTTGGGGTAACCGGGGAGAGCTGGTACAATCAGATCAGGTTTCCAAATACAAAGCAGTTCATGAAAGATTGCTCCCTTGGACAGAGGAAGAGATAAAAGCTTTGGATTGAGCCAAAAAAAAACGCCGACTTATGCCGGCGTTATAAAAAGTAAAAATAGATGCCTTTACTTTACAGTCATGTTACCTCGCATCATGGCGAAGTGACCGGGGAAGGTGCAAACATACTGGTGTACACCTGGTTCGGATGGGGCAGTAAATGTAATGGTGTCAGATTCACCTGGTCCAAGAAGTTTAGTGGCAGCTAAAACATCTTCCTTGCTTGCTTCTGGGAGGGGGTTGGTTGCACTTGCTCCCATGCCCATTACTTTCTGACCAAACTGAATGCCACTGATGCCAGCCTTGAGTATGACTAGGTTGTGTCCCATAGCGATTTTAGGAAGATTACCGGTATTCTTGAATTCCAACACCACTTTTTCCCCTGCGGAAACAGAAAATTCTTTGATGTCAAACTGCATCAAGTCATTTCCAGATATCGTGATCTTTTGATCGGCGTGTAAAAACAGGCCTGTTAGCCCAAATGCTGCAATTGCTATAAGATTTTTCATACTATACCTATATATAATTAAATGGTTTAGTCCCAAGATGATTTTATCAATTTTGAGAAATAAAATGGAGGGTTTTTACTGGTCAAGTACAGGCTTACTCTTATTTTTCTTCTTTCTAGGAGCCATTCTCCCATCTTTACCAAGAAGAGGCAAGGATGCGGGTTCTTGTTTGAGTAAGTCCAATGTTGGTAGTTGAACGACTTCGGGATTATCCGGACGATTAAGATTTTCGTTAAGTTTTTTTAAACTGACCGGTAGTGAGGGGACGCCACCTTTAGGCACCTCAACTCCCGATACCCATGCAATGGTATTGAGAATGAGGGTCCGGTAATCGTCGATTGCCCAGTTACGGTGATAATGCCCGCCCACAAATCCAGCCCCTCGGGCTCCCTCTGGAGGGTCCTTGCACCAAATAAGAGCTTGAGGCGTGCCTAATTTTTCTTCCGCCTGACGGTTCCAGAATTTGCTACTCCCATAGCGGATCATGTTTTGTTTGGTGGGAATGGCTGTAGTGAGCGGGTAGCAGTGGTTGCAGGATTTATCGAAGTTTAGGTTATAATAAAATTCATCATAAGCACGAAAAGGCTTCTTCAGACCACGCGATACTGGATGCCCTGCTTTGGGGGTCATTTCCGCAACCCAGCTTGGATTGACTGAAAATTCATCATCGTAAAATCCTCCAATCCATTGCTTGTAGTATTTTTCACCTACTTCCTTGGTCGGGTGTACCCCGTAATGCATAAACATGATCCCCATGCCTGCTTTTACTTTTTGGTGAAGAAATTCATATTTCTCTCCAAATTCTCCGCCACCGTCTGCGTAAATAATACAGGCATCCACACCATCAAAAATAGATTCATCTTCCGGCCAGCCATACCAATGTACCTTTGCCTCGATGGGGAGCCCGCTGGTATTGAGGGCATCGGCCAAGAGAATGGATCCAGCTCGATATTCATGAATGCCGTGGCGGTGCTTGGTATTCCCCGCAATGAACAAGATTGATTTCCTGGGTTTATCCTTTTGCTCGATAGACCTACGAATTTCCAAAGAAACCGCATTGGCCAGGGCTTTTCTACCTTCCTGGTTATAATGCACATCATCGGGCCCTTTTTGGTAAACCTTTCTCTTGTTTCCGATGACCGAATAGAGATCATTAATTCTGACTCTATTCTTGTTCATCACATCCCGGGCTGCCTGGTTGAAACGATTGGCCTGATCCAGGCTGACCATAAGTTTGGAGGATCGTTCTTTCGTGATGCAGGGTGGGGTAGTCATCCCAAAAATGAGGGATGCTCCGGTAGCCTGCAACTGCTTGACAATGTTTTGTAAATTTTTGGCGTAGGATTGAGGGGTTGCCTTGTTTCCCTGCTTCCACCCGTACCAGTCCCAGAGACCAAAATTAAAGTGGATCACATCCCATTGGCCAGAACCTATCCACTTAGTCAGTTCAGTGACACCCCATTCAGACCAGCGACAATTGGTAGCCGGACGGTGCACATTGGCTTCACCTTTTAATAATTTGCGGACCAGGGGGGTGTATCCAATGGAAATAGAATCTCCAATGATCAGTACCCTAGGTAAGTTGGGATTGTCTGCCGGATTGGCAAAGGCATGAATGAATGGATCGTTATTCCTGGGAGATCCAGATAAAACTGCGGAAATTAGGCCAAAGATAAATAGCCATCTAACCATGAAGATGAAGTTGATTTTCATAAAATTGGCTTCCCACCCTTAGTGTGGGAGATAGTAATCAGGAGTTACTTGAGAACCTTGCGGGCTTTTAAATTATTCAGCCTTCGGGTGACATCGATAATGCCATCCACCACCGTACGGTCATAGGTACGACCATCGGTGGTATCGACTCCGTGTCCTTTTACTAATTTGCGCAGTGGCTCAAGAGCGGCGTCTTCATGGTGGAAGAGTTCAACAAAGACATGTTCCAGTTTGCCAGTTTCAGCACAAGCGGTGAGCAAGGCACTTATCCAACCGTCGTCGGTGGAAAGGCATCCACGGGTGGTTTTGGCGGATGCATGAAAAATCCCGAGGGCATCCGCTTTGGCGAGGTCCTTAATCACAGCCTCATTCTCTGAAATGGAAAGATCCGAGTCACCACAGTGAGCGGCATCTATCATGACTTTGAAGAATTTCTTACGAATCTTCTTATTGATTGCTTTGACCACTTCGGCAGCTTTGGCAGCGTTGGTGAAATTCTGGAATTCCACTCCTCTCAAAAATTCGAGATGCCATGCCTGTACGGGGCTTTTGTCCAAGCCTGCTTCTTTGTAGCAACGGGCATGCAGTTTCACCACCTGCTGGACGGCGTTGGCGTATGCTTTGCCTTTGAGAGGTTTGCCCGAAAGCCATTCCTCATAGGAGGTCGAAGAAACATGTTTGACCCTGTATTTTTTAGCAACGGCCAAGCCGGAGCAGAGCATTTCGACTACTGCATCCTCGTCCTTTGGGTTGATCGGATTGGCACCACCCACCATCATGATCAAATGAACTTCAAGCTTGAGGGCTTTCATTCCCTTGAACAGGTCCTGAAGATCTTTGGAATCAGCACCTGGGAATAAAGGAACCTGCACACACTTCAATTTAACCGGGGAAGACTTACAAATTGCACGCATCCCGGAAACGACTTTGAGAATACCGGAGCGGGTGCGGGGAAGTTTACCGTTTTCATCAGGAACCAGAGATCCGACAAATTTCAAATGAGTGGGTACTACGCCAACGGCAACTTTTGTTTTGTTATCAATGCTCATAATAAGGGGCTGATTTTAAGGTGTGATAAGTAAGTGAATGGATGATCTAAAAAGGATGAATCCATTGAAATATGTGGCCTTGGGCAAGGCAAAAGCTACCAATCACAAATTAGCTACTGTAAGGTAGATGGCATAGTGGATGACTTTAGCCTTCTTTATTTTTAAGTTGTCTCTTCATTTAGATTGATCTGGGCGACATGGTAGCTTGGGTCGTCTGGCAGAATGTCGATGTCCACCAAGCTTCCTGCTTTGTTCAAAAGATTGCGGCAATTCTTACTGATGTGGCGTACCCGTAATTTTTTCCCAGCGGATTGGTATCGTTCTCCCAGTTTGTGCAGAGCTTCGATGCCGGAATGGTCCCATACCCGTGAGTCTTTCATGTCAACCAGGACAGAGTCTGGATCGGATGCTGGATTAAAACCCAAGTTGAAATCTGTAACCGATCCAAAAAATAAGGGCCCGCTTAGATGATACACCTTGGTGCCATCCTCGAGGGATTCGGTTTCGCGGTGAATATGATGGGCGGATTTCCAGGCAAAGCCAAGGGCGGACACGACTACTCCACTAATTACAGCGAGGGCGAGGTTGTGAGTAATTACGGTGATGGCGGACACAAGGATGAGCACAAAAGCGTCTGTTTTAGGAATCTTTCTGAGAATGCGAAAACTCGACCATTCGAAGGTTCCAATGACAACCATGAACATTACCCCAGTGAGGGCAGCAAGAGGAATTTTCTCGATCAATGGGCTGGCAAATAAAATAAAGGCGAGGAGGAAAAGACCGGCGGAAATCCCCGATAATCTTCCACGCCCACCGGACCTTATATTAATGATGCTTTGTCCAATCATGGCACATCCACCCATGCCTCCGAAAAATCCGGTCACCACATTGGCTGCTCCTTGACCGAGGCATTCTCGGGTACTGTTCCCACGGGTCTCAGTGAGCTCGTCGATCAGGGTCAAAGTCATTAAGGATTCGATTAATCCTACCGCTGCCAGAATAAAGGAAAAAGGAGCAATGAAGTAGAGAGTGTCCCAGTTTAGTGGGATGGTAAAAGAGACCAAGCTGGGCAATTCTCCACCAATTGATGCCATATCCCTTACCACCAATGTGTCGAGATCCAGTCCGATAACCAGAAGACTGACCGTACCAATAGCTGCGAGAGAGGAGGGGAATTGGGTGGTAAATTTGGGGAGTAAAAAAATGATCGCCATGGTCAGGGCAATTAATCCTCCCATCAATTGAAGGTCCGCCCCTTGCAACCACGCTGAGTCTGGGGTAGTCGGACTCTCTGTGAACATGGGAAACTGAGCCTCAAAAATGACAATGGCTAATCCGTTCACAAATCCAAACATGACGGGCTGGGGAATCAGTCGAACAAAGCGGCCAAGTTTTAAAATACCGCATCCAATCTGAATTATTCCCATCAGAATAACTGCGGCAAAAAGGTACTGGGTGCCCAGGTCTGGCCCCAATCCCAGTGCTTCTCCCCGTTCATTCCCCAGGAGAACCAGGGAAACCATAATCACAGCAAGTGCACCGGTAGCTCCGGAGATCATGCCGGGTCTTCCTCCGAGAACTGCCGTAATCAGGCAAACCATGAAGGCGGCGTACAGGCCGATGATTGGAGTAACTCCGGCAATTATGGCAAAGGCGACAGCCTCAGGTACCAGAGCCAGTGCTACCGTAAGGCCGGAAAGCAAATCGTCTTTTGTTTGGAGGCGGTTGCCAAATTTTCGAAAAATAAGTTGAAACACGGGAAGAATAGTTACGGATTAAGATAAGAAAAAGTATACAGGAGATTCATTATTCATGCTCTAACCAAATTGAGCTAGTGTACTGAATAAGGATTCCACCTAACACCGGGTGCTAAAAGAAGCGCAAGAGATACACCATAGATCAAAAGCCCAATATCAACAAGGACATCTTCGGCGTTGATTAAAGTCGACTCCTGCAATAATGCCCGCAACTTGGACTTTGAAACCATGATCGAAAAAATTATCACTCATCCCGGGGGTGCCCATAAAGACGAGTTTCTTGCCTGTGCTATTTTGCTGGCGGAACACGATGTACCAGTTTTGAGGCAAGACCCAACAGAGGAGGACTTATCAAATCCTTCAATTGCAGTAATTGATGTTGGGCTGCGCCATGAGCCAGATCTAAATAATTTTGACCATCATCAATTTGCCCGGGATGCAAAGCCAACCTGTTCGCTTTCCTTGGTGCTGGATCACTATGGAATTTATGAGGATGCCCTGAGTTTTTGCCCATGGTTGGAAGTAGCAGAATGGTTTGATTGCCGCGGGGCCAAAGACACTTCTGAGTGGTTGGGTGTAGACCGGGAGACAGTAGGGAAACTGAACTCACCCCTGGATATTACCATACTTCAGGCCTTCGCGAAATCTGCTCAGCACCTATCCGGTGAGCCAATTTGGGAACTGATGAAAATGATTGGTGGCGAACTTCTCCAGTATATCCGTAATTTACGGTTTCGTATTGAAGAGGTGGCAAAGGTTGCGGAGGTATGGGAAATAAATGACGAAAAGGATTGCTTTAAGGTCATGTTTGTACCCAGAGATCAAAACCAGATTGAGGAGGTATCGGGAGCGATGGGCTGGCACATCAAAGAGCTGGGCGTGGAAGAGGAGGTGCTTGCGATGGTTTATCCCGATAGTAGGGGTGAGGGCTACGGAATGAAACGCTTCAACGACCGTACGGAAATGGATTTTTCAAAAATAGCAAATGAGGCGCGGGTACGCTTTGCTCATGCCCGTGGGTTTATTGCCAAGGTGGAACCAGTTGAGATCGATGAGCTCAAGCAACTGCTTTTAAAGGCATACAGTGCTATAAATTAGACTCCCTTTTTCTTATGATGTTACTTCGGACCTTTTGTTTCGTTTTTGCAGCCCCTTTTTTGCTGTGTGCGAAAGAGTTAAAATTTGTGTCACAGAAAATTCATCAAAACCTGGCTGAAGCCTGTGTGGTGGGAGATTTGGATCAGGATGGGGACCTGGACATTGTTTCCGGAAAATACTATTATTTAAATCCGGACTGGCACCCTGTTTCATTCAGGGACCTTGAGGGATTTGGTAAAGACTACCTACAGGACAATGGTGATCATCTGCTGGATGTGGATCAAGATGGTTGGATTGACATTGTATCGGGCCAGTTTACCAAGCCCGAGGTCCTATGGTTTAGGAATCCAGGGGAATGGTCAGTGAAGAAAACCAGGCCCTGGATCCGCCACACTCTGGTGGATACGAAGTCCAATAAAAATGAAATCTCATTTTTTCACGATATGGACGGAGATGGGGATTTGGACTACATTGCCAATAGCTGGGTGGACGGAGAGCCAATGAAAGTATTTCTCTATTCACAAGAGGAGCCAAAGCCATTGATGAAAAGTCATACCATATCTTCCAGAGGGAATGGGCATGGTCAGGGTTTTGGAGATATCAATGGTGATGGTCTTGAGGATATCGTATATAAATATGGCTGGTATGAGAGACCGGCAAATAATCCATTTTCACAGTTATGGAAGCAGAGGAACGACTTTACGCTACCGTTCGCGAGTTGTCCTATTCTCGTCTTCGACCTAAATGAAGATGGTCGGCAGGATCTGATTTGGGGAAATGGCCATGATTATGGTCTGTATTGGTATGAGCAACTTGAACCCAATGAGGATGGCACTACCCGTTGGAAGCATCACACCATTGACGACTCCATTAGCCAGTTACACGCTCTTACCATGGCAGATCTTGATAAGGATGGGAAGCAGGAGATTATAACAGGCAAGCGTTACTATGCCCACAGCGGTAGGGACAAGGGGGCGGAAGACCCTATTTTATTAGTCCGATATTCCTATGAGATGAAACCTTCAGGTGTAGTAAAATTTGAAAGACATATCATCCACGAAGGGAGGGCGGGTACAGGTTTACAGATCAGAGTGGCAGATTTGGATAATAATGGATGGCTGGACCTGCTGGTTTCTGGGAAGACAGGTTTACACATTTTGAAAAGCCTAGGCAGGCAATGATCTACTCACTGGTCCTTTTCCATCTCCACTAATTTTTCTGCCTCGATTTCCCATTCATAAGTTCGTTGTTCGAGCTGTCGGGCAACACTTGCTGCCTGGCTATTTAGTTCCTTCGCTTTTTCTGGGTCGTCATAAATTTCTGGTCCAGCGAGTTGATCATTGATGGCGCTTTGTTGCTCTTCTAATTCGATGATTTCTTTTTCCAGTCTCCGGACGAGATTCTGCAATTTTCCTCGCTCTGCTTTTTTCTTCTCTCGTTCCTGAGAGCGAAGCCTTCGCTTATCCTTGGCACTTAGGGACTTTTGCTCGTGACTTTGGCTTGCTGGTTGATCGGGTCGGGCATCACGTAAACCTTCGACCAGTCCGGACTGGGCATTGGAGGACCCCGACTTCCAGAGATAATAGTCATAGTCTCCTGGATAGTTGGTGATTCTACCTGCTTCGATACGGATGGTCCGTTTGCCTAATTTTCGGATAAAATGAAGGTCATGACTTACAAATACCAAGGTGCCCTGAAAGCCTTCCAGTGCATAAACTAAGGCATCGATACTGGCCATATCGAGGTGGGTGGTAGGCTCATCCAGGAGCAGCAGGTTGGGAGGTGCGAGCAAGAGTTTTACCAGGGCAAGCCTGCTTTTTTCTCCCCCGCTTAGAACTTTGACCGGTTTGAAGACATCGTCTCCCCGAAAAAGGAAAGCACCGAGTAGATTGCGTGCCTCCTGTTCGGATACACCTGTGCTTAGTTGGAGAGATTCATCCAGTACCGTCCGATCCAGATTGAGGGTCTCCACTCTTTGCTGGGAAAAATACCCAACGGATACATTGTGCCCGAGTTCGCGTTCACCTGCCTCGAGAGAAACGAGGTCGGCGAGAATTTTGAGCAGGGTTGATTTACCTGCACCATTGGGGCCAACGAGGGAAATTCTCTCCAGCTTTTCAATTTCCAGGCTCAAATCATTGTAGACCAAATGATTTCCGTATGCCTGACGGACGCCTGATAAGGTAACCACTCTTTGTCCACTCCTCGGGGGCTGTGGAAAAGCAAAAGCAATGGTTGCATCAGCTTGTTCAGGTGGATCGATCCGTTCCATTTTTTCAAGGAGTTTGATCCGTGCCTGTGCCTGGGATGCCTTGGAAGCCTTGGCACGAAAGCGCCGGATGAAATCCTCATGATGAGCAATTTCCCGGTGTTGATTTTGGTAGGCGGCTTGATGCTGAGCCAGTCTTTCCTCTTTTTGGGCAAGGTAGTGATCAAAATCTCCTTGGTAACGGTGAACCTTTTGGTTGGAGATCTCAAGAATGCCCGTGCACACACTGTTGAGGAATTCCCGGTCGTGGGAGATGGTGATCAATGAGCCCGAAAATTTTTGTAACTGAGACTGGAACCAGCCTAAGGTTTCCAAATCCAGATGATTGGTGGGCTCATCGAGCATCAGGAGATCTGGGTCCATCACCAATAAACGGGCAAGATGAGCCCGCATAATCCAGCCACCACTTAGGGTTTTGGCCGGTTTATCAAAATCACTTTGCTGAAAGGCTAATCCAACAAGAATTTTCTTAGCCTTAGCTTCCAGGCTATAACCATCCAATTCAGCGAATCGTTCAAGTGCATGAGCTCTTTCCGGTGAATCATCAGTAGAGGTTCGAAGTGTTTGAATGACCTTTTCAAGATCCCCGGAAATCGCAGTGGTCAGTTCGAGGACGGTTTCATCTCCAGCGGGGGCACTCTCCTGCGGGAGGTAGCCAATACGGATATTTCTTTCCCATTCGATCACTCCCTCATCTTCCTGGTTTTTGCCGAGGAGGATGGAAAAGAGAGTGGTTTTGCCGGCACCGTTGGCTCCGACCAAGCCCATGCGCTCTCCTCGGGCGACCCGCAGGGAAATCTCCTTGAAGAGTATTTTAGGCCCGTACCGTTTGCTGATATTGGATAGAATGAGCATAAATCAAAGAGCAGACAGATTTGCAGGTATGAAGAATTTGGCAAAGCAAATGGGAATTCTTGCAACAACAGATCTTCAAAATGTAAGCATTAGTTTTGCGGGTCACTGTTTAGCTGCTAGGATAATCATATTTGATCAACCAGTACATGAATAATCCTGAAACCAGACCTTCCAATAATACCACACAGATTTGGTGGCTCCGTGCTGTTTGCCTTAGCGTCATGGTGATTTTGCTGGTTGGAGGCATTACCCGTTTGACCGGTTCAGGACTATCAATGGTGGACTGGCGTCCGGTTTCTGGAATCCTTCCCCCCATCGGTGAGCAGGCATGGGCCGATGAGTTTTCCCGGTACCAACAATCCCCTCAGTACAAGCTCGTCAACAAAGGGATGGCATTGGATGAATTCAAATATATATTTTTCTGGGAGTATTTACACCGTGTACTAGGCCGGGTCGTAGGTCTTATTTGCTTAGTGCCTTACCTGTGGTTTCTGCTGAGGGGGAAGCTTTCGGGTTCCCTTAAAAGCAAGGGGGCATTGCTGGTTTTCCTGGTTTGTGCGCAGGGACTGATGGGTTGGTATATGGTAAAGAGTGGATTGGTGAAAGACCCAGAGGTAAGCCATTTCCGCTTGGCAGCGCACTTGAGCCTGGCATTTGCGATCTTCGGATTAGCTTGGTGGACTTCGCTCGGGTTGATGCAAAAATCTTGGGGCGATTTATCCTTGCCGGGCAACTGTTTTAGAAAGTGGGCCATTGTTTTGGTTTCCGTTCTTTGTCTGCAAATTGTTTATGGTGCATTCACTTCAGGCATGAAGGCAGGATATGGGTTTAATACCTATCCGTTGATGGGTGGGGAGCTGATGCCGGAGGCACTCTTTTCAGCTTCTCCTTTTTGGTCAAATTTTGTATCCGATAAATTTTCAGTTCAGTTCATCCACCGTTGGATGGGAACATGTCTGGCAATTGGTGTATTATATTTTTGCTGGCTTACCCTTAAATCTGGGTATCTAAATGCGTGGCTTACGAAATGGACTAAACGCACCGCCTTTTTTGTTGCCCTTCAATTTATCTTGGGTGTTGGTACACTTCTTTATATCAGCGATTACCCAGTCTTCCTTCCCTTGATTCACCAGTTTATTGCTTTGTTTCTTTTTGCATCCCTGCTCGCCCTTATTCAGGGCTATGGTTGGACAGAAGGGAAGGAATGATTTCCTGTCACCACTGTTTTTAATCCTGAAGCGGTAACCGTTTTTGTTGGAGAGTTTGCTCTCCTCTAAGAACGATAAATTTACCAGTTATCTGTGCGGAAAGGGGAGGCAGGTAGACCTTCCTGATTGTAGAGGTTGGCCCGAATTGGGCAGATGTAATAGGCGTATCGAACCGCAACCGGATTTTTTACCTTTGGCGAAGATACAAGTACTTGTTTCCCATTAATTACCGCATCAGCGGGAAACCATTGTTTGTCCGCACCGGCGATTTCAAACTCAGCAAGTTTTCCGTTTTGTAAAGGCTTGGTCGGCTCAGTTCCCTTTTTCTCCCCAACCATTAATCCGCGACCGGTGTAGTCAAAAGAAAGCCTTATTTTATCTTTTTCGATTTCCTGTTTCGCCAGGAGAGGGCCAGATGGAATGAGCTCTGTTTTTCCATATGTCTGGTGAAGAGCCCACTGGGCAAGCCTCCATCCAACATCCTGTTTATTGCGTGGGTGGATATCGCCAGGATTATGGGCGTCTGCTAAGTCGATGATCACTGCCATTCCACTGTTGGGAATGTCCAGTGCTTTGAACTGAGCTTCCCGGAGAGGTCCCCAGTCTTTGGCCCATGCATGTTTCTCAGGATTTCCTTTTTTCAGAAGGTTTCCATGATCCCAGCTGCATAATTGAGTCCAGTAAAAGGCAAGATCTGGGTTTTGAAAGGCCTCTCGCCAGCCATTCACTAGTGCATGTTTTTTTTGATAATAGCTTTCTCCCTCATTACCGTTGGATTCGCCCTGATACCAAATGGCCCCCCTCATCGCAAAGGGAGTAAGGGGGTGAACCATGGAATTGTAGATCGCAGAAGGTGATCCTGCACCGATCTTCGTGTCAGGTTTATAGGAGGCAGCCTGTTCAGCGAGACTGGAAAGTTCGGGTACGGATTTAAACCCATCGATCGTAGTCCAAGGTTCGATTCGGGTCCCCCCCCAGTTGGAGCCAATTAATCCAATCGGTACATTCAGCTCTTTGTGTAAACGACGGCCAAAATAATATCCGGTGGCACTGAACCTGGGGACTGTACTTGGAGAACAAATCTGCCAGGACCCTTTGCCTTTAGATTGAGGGGCACGGTGAATAGTATGTCCTGGGACATCAAAGAGACGAATCTGTGGATAACGGGCGTTGGCAATTTCTTGCTGTGGGTTGGCACATCTGCTTACAGACCACTCCATGTTGGACTGCCCGGAACAGATCCAGACTTCGCCAACTAAAATATTTTCCAGTTTTATTTCATTGGTTCCTTGGATCACAAGAGTGGAGGGGGTGAAGGACGCACTGAGGTTATCCAGTTTCACCATCCACTCTCCTTTTTGATTAGTGGTGGTGTTTTGGCTCTGACCGGCAAAAGTTACCGATACTTTTTCACCAGGCTCGCCCCATCCCCAAATGGGTACAGGGAGATCGCGTTGAAGGACCATGTTACTGCCAATCACATTGGGAAGTTCGATGGCAGCCCAGCTAAACGAAGTGATAAAGATTAAGAAAAGATAAACTCCAATAAAATTTTTCATAAGTGCTAGGAGATAGTTTGCTTGGGTGGTTATAGCAAAGGGTAAATCTGTTTCTCTGGAATATTTTTGCAAAAGGGCTGATAAATTCTGAACGGATCATCCCAGAGAAGCACTTTTGTTTCGATGTCGCTAAAACTTCCGTTTTAATAGGGTAAGAGATGGATAAAAAAGACATAATTGATTTGCTCGAGCGCATCGGGACGATGATGGAAATTAAGGGCGAAAACCCCTTTAAAATTAGGGCTTACTTTGCCGGCGCCCGAACTTTACAAACCATGGAGGATGATTTGGGTGAGGTGATTGCCGAGGGGCGCCTGGGAGATATTCCTGGGATAGGGAAAGCTCTTACCGAAAAGATAGAAAGTTTACACACTACTGGTAAACTTGAGTTTTATGATAAATTGGTGGCTTCCGTACCTTCAGGCTTAATGGATCTTCTTGAAGTGCCTGGCTTGGGTGGAAAGAAAATCAAGGCTCTTCATGAGCAATTAGGAGTGGATTCGATCGAATCCTTAACCAAAGTCTGTCAGGATGGAAAAGTTGCCGAACTAAAAGGGTTTGGTGATAAGACGCAGGAAAAGATTCTTTCCGGAATTAAAAACCGGGAGGCCTATGCGGCCCGGCATCTGTGGTGGGATGCGAGAAGAGTGGTGGATCAAATTCTCCCGGGACTTCGGGCTTTGCCTGAAGTGGAACGGGCAGAAGCGGCGGGAAGTTTTCGCCGGGGTATGGAAACAGTAGGGGATCTGGACTTTATTGTGGCATCCTCCAATCCAGTGCCGATTATGAATTGGTTTACCTCAATGGATGGCATTGCCGAGGTGACAGCACATGGTGATACCAAATCAAGTATCCGTTTAGAAGGTGGGATGCAGGCGGATTTACGGGTTGTGCCGACCGAGCAGTTTTATTTTGCCCTTCATCATTTTACCGGCTCAAAAGATCACAATGTAAGGATGCGTCAAAAAGCCCTTTCGATGGGATTAAGTTTGAGCGAGTGGGGATTGCGCCCCGAAGAGGAAAAGGATGCCTCCCGAAAAGTTGGTGAGATTGAAGCAGATTCGGAAGAGGATGTGTTCAAGGCACTGGGGCTTGCTTTTGTTCATCCTTCTTTGCGCGAGGGAATGGGGGAAGTTGAAGCAGCTGAAAAGAATGAACTGCCAGAGCTTTTGCAATATGAGGATTTAAAGGGGTGTTTTCATAATCACACCACGGCGTCAGATGGCCGGAATACGCTCGAGGAAATCGCGGAGGAGTCAGATCAACGGGGATGGGAGTATCTCGGCATTGCCGATCATTCCAAGGCCAGCTTTCAGGCAAATGGATTGGATGAAGAACGATTGCTTAAGCAGATTGCAGCGATCAAAGAGCTCAATGAAAGTGGCAAATTCCGGGTGCATTTATTTTCCGGTTCAGAGGTGGATATTTTATCAGGCGGGCGACTGGACTTTGAGGATGAGGTTCTCGAACAGCTCGATTATGTGGTGGCCTCGGTACACAATGGACTAAGCCAGGACGAGGATACAATGACCGAACGATTGATTCGGGCGATTGAGCATCCAGCAGTCACCATGATTGGCCATTTAAGCGGGCGTCTGCTTCTGCGCAGAGAGGCAAGTAAGATGAAAATCCACAAAATCATCGATGCCGCACTGGCTAACAAAACCATCCTTGAGCTCAATGCCAATCCCATGCGCTTGGATATGGACTGGAGGCACTGGCGTCGAGCAGCCGAAAAAGGATTGATGTGCTGTATTAATCCAGATGCTCATGCCCTTCATCATTTTGATTATCAATTGGCTGGGGTACATGCTGCACGGAAGGGGTGGTTGGCCAAGGAAAATGTTTTGAATACCCGTCCCTTGGTTGAGATTCAAAGGTATCTCAATGGCAACTGAGATCTCCTGCCAGGCGAATCTACTATGGCTTTATTAACCTACCGCAATTTGTGCGTCTCGTATGGTGGGCCCATGCTCCTGGATGACACGGGGATTACCATCGATAAGAGAGAGAGGATTTGTCTGCTAGGAAGAAACGGGGAAGGGAAGAGTACCTTGCTTCGAGTTTTGTCTGGTCAGGTAAATGCAGACAAAGGAGAGTTTGAGCGCCAGCCAGATTTGCGTATCGCCAAGCTCGATCAGGAAATCCCTGCTGGTCTATCGGGAAGTGTTTTTGAAGTGGTTGCTGAGGGCCTTGGGGAGAAGGGGGATCTGTTGAGGAAATACAATGTTGCGGTACGGGAATTGACGGAATCTCCCCAGAATGAGCATGCAAGTAGCTTGGTGGATCAATTGCAGGAACAACTCGATCAGTCCGACGGATGGGATCTCGACCACCTTGTGGCCTCGGTGATTGACCGGGTGGGCTTGAAACCGGATGAACTCTTTGATTCCCAGTCCGGAGGAAATAAGAGCCGGGCCATGCTGGCCCGTGCTTTGGTCGCAGAACCTCATTTGCTAATTTTGGATGAACCGACGAACCACCTCGACTTTGCAGGTATCCGCTGGCTGGAGGATTTTTTAAAGAAATCTGACCTTGCGGTTCTCTTCGTATCCCATGACCGGGCCTTTTTAAAATCGGTGGCCACGAGGATTATTGAATTGGACCGGGGGAAGTTGACCTCATGGACCTGTGGGTATGAAAAGTTTCTGGAACGCCGGGCGGAAGTTCTTGTGGCGGAGCAAAAAAATCAGGCAGTTTTTGATAAAAAACTAGCCGATGAAGAAGTGTGGATAAGAAAAGGCATACAGGCTCGCAGAACCAGAAACGAGGGAAGAGTGCGTGCCCTGTTTAAAATGCGGGAGGAGCGTGCAGCCCGAAGGGATTTACAGGGCAGGGCAAATTTATCGTCCAATGATGGGCAAGCCTCCGGTCGCAAAGTAATTGCGGTAAAAGAACTTTCCTATTCCTGGGATAAGCAGTCGGTCGTTTCAAATTTTTCGACCACGGTCTGGCGGGGTGATAAGATAGGGGTTGTTGGATTAAATGGATCGGGGAAGTCCACCCTGCTGCAATTACTTCTTAAACAATTGGATCCCCAGTCCGGTAGTGTGGTGCATGGCACAAAGCTTGAAATTGCGTACTTTGACCAGTTGAAAAATCAGATCCGGGAAGACTGGTCAGTGGCAGAAAATGTGGCACCCAACGGAGATTTTGTTGAATTGAATGGGGACAGAAAGCATATCCTTTCCTACCTTCGGGATTTCCTTTTTCTTCCTGAAACAGCCCGGGCACCAGCGAGAATGCTATCGGGCGGAGAACGTGCCCGGTTGTTACTTGCCAAATTATTTGTACAACCCGCGAATTTATTGGTGATGGATGAGCCAACCAATGATCTCGATATCGAGACCATTGAATTGCTGGAGGAAAGACTGCTCGAATATTCCGGCACTCTTTTGCTGGTCAGTCATGACCGTGATTTTTTGGATCAAGTGGTAACCGCAACCCTGGTTCTGGATGGAAAAGGTGGAGTTACTGAATATGCAGGTGGATGTTCCGATTGGATGGATCAAATGACAGGTTCATCAACCTCAAAGTCAAAACGGGCAAAACAATCCGTACCTTCGAAGCAATCGGAACCAAAGCAACGAAAGCTCTTAAACAAGGAGCGGGAGGCACTGAAAAATTTACCAGAAATGATTGAGCAGATGGAAGCGGAAAGAAACCGGATCACCCAGGCGATGCAGGATCCTGATTATTACCGGAATCCAGAAAATGATCCGATGAAAGATCAGGCAGAGCTTGAGCGTTTGGAGCTTGAAATATCCAAGTCTTATGAACAGTGGGAGGAACTGGAAGCACTCAGCTAAGGATAGTTAACAAAAATTAATTTATGAATCGTTCCCAATCCTTAATTTCTGCATCTCAAAAACTCTCCAAGCAAGTAAGTGGAATGAAATTCTCTGAACCCACCGCTTATGTTTACAATCCCTTGGATTATGCCTGGGCAATCCATCAATCGTACCTGGAGCTTGCTGGGAAATCCAAAAAGAAAGTCGTTTTTTTGGGAATGAATCCGGGGCCTTTTGGGATGGCACAGACGGGCGTTCCTTTTGGAGAGATTCCCTCAGTTCGTGACTGGATGGGGTTGCGGGGTGAAGTGAGTAAGCCCGCCGCTGAGCATACGAAGCGTCCGGTTGAGGGACTCAATTGCCAAAAGAGTGAAGTGAGTGGGAGACGGTTATGGGGCTTGTTTGCCGAACGGTTTGAATCCGCAGAAGCTTTTTTTGAGGATCATTTTGTAGCGAATTATTGCCCGCTTGTATTCATGGAAGATAGCGGGCGAAACCGGACGCCAGACAAATTACCATCCGAAGAAAGAAAAGATCTTGAAAAAGTATGCGATCAGCATCTTCGGGAACTCGTTGAAATTTTAGAACCATCTTGGTTGGTCGGGGTAGGAGGATTCGCGAGGAAACGGGCAGAAGAAGCCTTGGATACAATGGACATAAAAATCGGAACCATTCTTCATCCCAGCCCGGCCAGTCCTGCTGCGAATCGAGGTTGGGCGGAGGCTGCCACCAAGCAAATGCTCGAGCAAAATATTTGGTAGCAAAAGAGTTTGCCTAAAACTCCGGTGAGAATCGGATCAACTTTCCGCCATCCTATTCTCGCTCTCTTTGGATCGAATGGCCTCCTGATTGCTGAAAAGACCGAGGTAGCGATTTTCGCGGGTTACAAGGATAAGGGAAGATAAGGGGTCTTTTTGGAGGAGGTCTTCAATTTCCTGCATTGTTTGCTCAGCATAGACGAGTGTGGGAGAATGTAATCTGGGTTTGCGATTGGAACCTAAGAACTCATCGAGCTCAGTTCTCTCGATTAATGCACTCGGTTGGTTATCTGCGTCCAGCAAAGGGAAGAGATCATCAGGATATTGATTCAGCTTTTCCCTGACTTTATCTTTATCCATTGATTTTAGGAAGGGTGCATCAAAGTTGGCAAACGCAGAGATTCTTCGATTCCGCCAGCTTGCCTGAGCTCTGAGGCTACTTGCGGTTTCCAAATGTATACCCGAATCCTTAAGGAATTGATTGTAAAAATTTTCCTTACACAAGGAGCGACTGATTGCCTGACTGACAAGTGCTGCCAGCATCAGCGGAGGAACCAAGGCAAAATCGTGAGTCATTTCAAATACGATCAGAATGGAAGTAATAGGTGCCCTGACTACGGCTCCCAGGCAGGCACTCATTCCCACGATGGTGAGAAGCCTTTGGGAGTCCTGATCCAGTCCGAGCCCAAGATCGATTCCCTGTCCACATGCTCCCCCAATCATCGCCCCCAGAAAAAGGGTAGGGGTGAAAATACCACCGCAGTTTCCCCAGGCATAGGCTGAAGAGGTGGCAAACCATTTTGCAATAAATAAAACGATCAAGCTGATCAGGGTAAGCTCACCGGCAAGGCTGGCGGTTAAGTCCTCGTGGCCAAGCCCAAGTACTCCAAGCCGTCCGACCCAATAAAATACAAGGCAGGCAATGGCCCAATTGATCCATGCCCCAACTACCGGTCTGCTCCATGAAGGAAGGGAAGACCTCTCTCTAATTTTTCGAGCCCACGAAAGCGTGCTTTTTTGAAAACCTACTCCAGCCAAAGAGGCTAGGGCTGCCACCAAAGGCACTGCGATATAAACCCAGCCATTGAAACTTTCCACTGGAGGAATAGCAAAGGCAGGCTCAGTACCCTGGAGAAAGAATAAAGTGACAATGGAAACAAAGGATGCCAAGAGGATGGGACCAATGGTCCGGCTGTTTAAATCCTCGATAATTTCCTCCAGAACAAAGGCAACCGCGGCGATGGGGGCATTAAAGGCTGCAGCAAGACCGGCAGCCGCCCCACAGGCCGTGAGAGTGCGGATACGAAAATGAGAGAGTTTCAATTTCTGTCCAATTACGGAAGCAAGACCTCCGGCTAATTGAACCGATGGACCCTCTCTTCCCAGGCTTAGACCGCCTCCTACGCTAAGAGTGGCTGCAATGAATTTGACCCAAACAATTCGGAGGGAAATTTGGCCCCTGTTTTTGCGGTATGCAGTCTTGAGTTGAGGAATCCCACTTCCTGCAGCTTCGGGTGCGAAATGGGAAAGCAGCCAGCCATTAGCCAGACCGACTAAAGTGAGTACAATAAATCCAATTAGGATGAAAGACTCAGAGGTGCCATGGGCGAGAGGATGCCAGATTGCATGATGGATGAAGTTGATTGCGTGGTGGAAAACCACTGCCACTGCCGATCCAGTGAGCCCAACCAAGATGATGGGTGGAGTGGCCTTGGGAATTTTGAACTTACTCATCGAGACTAGGGTGGGCAAAGATGAATCTAAATTTAGTAGTTCGATCGCCAAGTGTTAAAAAAATCAAAAAAGCCATTTAGGTTGAAATGAATGAGTATCGTAATATTACGATATATATGAATATAGTGCCTGATATTAAATTTTTAAGCATAGCTTCGGAATGTTTAAAAGCCTTGGCACACCCCGTGCGGCTAAGGGTTCTTTTTCTTTTGGAGACGGAGCGTTTGACGGTTGGTGAAATTGCCAAAGAATGCGGTGTGGTCAGTCACGTGGCATCTGAACATCTCCGTTTAATGCAAAGGTGTGGCATTCTTTCTCGGGAAAAGGATGGGCAAAAAACCTACTACCAGATTTGCGAAAGCCATGTGTATGAAATTCTTGAATGCCTACGAAACAAATTTTTAGAGAACTCTCCTGCTCGATAACTAACTAAAACTTTATGAAAAACCTAACCGTTCAAGAATCATTTAATCAACGCCAAGCCACCCGCTCCATTCCTTTCATTGATGTGCGTACACCTGCGGAGTACGGTTCTGCCCATGCAGAGGGTGCGAGCAATTATCCCATGGAGTCGCTGGATTTAAATAATCTACCTTTCTCCAAAAACGACGAGGTTCATGTGATTTGCCAGTCGGGGGGGCGCTCCATGAAAGTATGCCACAAACTGGAAGCTGCTGGTTTTGAAAAAGTGGTAAATGTGGAGGGTGGGACTTCAGCATGGCTGGATACCAATCTGCCATCTGTAGCTGGAAAGAAGGCTATATCCTTGGAAAGGCAGGTTCGCATTGCTGCGGGTTCGCTGGTCGTGATTGGAGCAGCACTTGGTCATTTTGTAGCTCCCGGTTGGTTTGGTTTGTCTGCCTTTGTTGGTGCGGGCTTGGTATTTGCAGGGATTACCGATACCTGCGGTATGGGTATGCTCATTGCCAGGATGCCCTGGAATCGTGCGTAAGCAAATTACCACACTTCCACCGGACCCTTGGGGACGGCGATCTTTGTTCGCTGTTTTGCTTGGTGCTCGTCCTCTTCCTGCATGAAACTGGCCACCATAGGTGGCAACTGATAGCGTGCCAGTAGCTCGCCTTGGTCGTCCAGGAAGGGCTTTCTCCATTCTAGGTAATCTGCGACCGCTTTCTCAAAATCGATCCTCGAACTGATTCTGACCATGGCCAGATTGAATGGTTTTACGGGGCCAAAGCGCTTTGAATACCAGGGGGCTACTTTGCGGAATTGCATGGAACCCCGTTCTTCCCCGAATACCTCGACCATTAAGTCATAGTGTCTGCGAAGAACCCGCATACGTTCGTCAAAGGATGGCTCAGGTGGTAATTCTCCGCTTTGTAAAAAATTTTGCGTATGTAGAAAAATCCATGGGTTGTAGAATGCACCGCGGCCCGCAGAGATTCCATCGCACCCGGTCTTTTCGATCATATGGGCGGCTGCTTCCGGGGTGGTGACATCCCCATTACCGATTACAGGAATATTTTCCACGGCTTCCACGACTTTTCGGATTCCATCCAGATTCACCGATCCATCAAATCCCTGTGCCCGGGTTCTCCCATGTACAAAAACGGCGGCAACTCCGGCATCTTCAAGTGCCCGGGCGAGGTCGGGAGCGGTCAGGTTTTGATCATCCCAGCCCAGGCGCATCTTGGCGGTAATGGGCACATCCACCGCGTCCACCATTGCCCGGATGAGTTCCTGAGTTTTAGGTAGCTCAGTCATCATGCTTGCTCCGCCTCCGGTTTTGGTAACCTTGGGCACAGGGCACCCCATGTTGACATCGATTGAATCGACTCCTTTCTCGACCAAAATGATGGCAGCGTCCCGCATCTCTTCCTTCACTCCACCAAACAACTGAACGGACAACGGACTGTCCTGCTCATTGCTTTCGATCAATTTTAGTGCCTTGGAGTTTTGCTCGAGGAGGGAGCGGGCATTGACCAGATCGGTGGTGCATAAGTCCACTCCACCAATCTCGCGTATTACCAGCCTAAAGGGTAGGTTGGTATAACCTGCCAATGGGGAGAGAAATAGATTAGATTTTAACTGAAGTGACCCAAGAGAGAAGATCATCTAATCAAAATATAATTAAACGAATAAAGTGACAACTGGAGACATGAATATCCTCTCAATCCGCTGATATTTTTGCCAGCTTTCGGTCCGTTACAAAAGTGCCGAAAGGAATAAGCGTTGCCACAAATAAGTAGAGTCCAAAGAGCAGGTTCCACTTGTTCGCCCTCATCTGCAAAGCAAGCAAAAGACAGTAGGCAATAAAAAGGACTCCATGTGCCATGCCCACTATTTTGACCGCCATAGGAAAACCAAAAAAATATTTCATGGGCATGGCGATCCCAAGGAGCAGTAAATAGGAGATGCCCTCAATGTTTCCAAGAAGGCGTAACGAATAGATAGAATTAAAGTTCATGTTCGGTTCGATCGAAATAGAGTGAAAGTAAGAACAATGACGAGAAGAATCGAGGCGATTATCCCAGTTTGTATTGTGGATGAAAGGTTTATTAGTTGGGAGCCTTCCGACATAAGATCAGGTGAGAGATGAACAATCAGTTGCGGGAAAAAAGTGATGGGCGAGAGGGAAGCAAGGTGAAGCATTAGTTGTGAATTTCCCAGAAAGTCATCTACAGCTAAAACGAGGCAGGCGAGCATAGGGGTAACCCAGAGACCCCCCACATATCCCCAGAATCCGATATTGAACCATTGTTCGCGGGCAGCCCGCAAAGAAAGAGCCGAAAAGAAAAAAACAATGCCAGGAAGAAAGACCGCATTGATGGAGTGGGACACTGCAGTTACCTGCTCAGATGAAACTGACAAATAATGAAGGCAGGCAAAGACGGAGATGCAAATGCAGGACAAAAGGACAACAAAAGTGCCTCCAGGTGCTTCGTCGGCAAGAAAGGGTATTTGGCTTATGCCCAGTCGCTCTTTACGCTGAACACCCCTGAGTCTGAGGTGCGGGTTCGGGCAGCACACATTGATCAGAACCAAAAGTGCCGCCAGATTAAGAAGAAAGAATGTCGATTGCACGACGATCATGGCAATAGCGGGGTGGGTACCATGCTTTAGCTGGTTGGGCAGGACTGTTTTGGCAGGATCGAGTTGTAAGGCTTGTCCAAGCAGACCGCTTGCTTCTCCAAGGCTGAAAAATGGCCAAAGTGAGCCAAGAAGAAGAAACTGCAAAATCAGGAATAAGCCTATTGCGGTTGGCTTGGAGAGAGCGGGCAGGGAATCAAGCCTCCATTTGCGGTATGCCGTACAAAAAAGGGTTAAGAGCAAAAGTCCCTGCATACCAAAGGTAAAAGTGGTGGGGGAAACCGTTGTGGTGAAAAAAGGAACCTCCTGCCAGAAGGCCACAGCTTGCCCCTCAAATCTTCCCAGTTTTTCTGTTCCTTCAGCAAGCAGGTGAGGGAGAATCTTCCCGAAGTATGTGGGGATGATGGTGAGGAAGGACAAAAAAGAAATCCCTGCCTGTCCAAGCACCGGTAGAAAAATATACAGACCAAGGACCGAAATACGGGCTACCCAGGATGCCGCCCGTGGTTTGGATACAACCATGCCTATGACATGAGCAGTGAGGTGATAAAGAATAACCGAAGAAAAGAAGACCGCATACAGATGAAGTAAATTCAGTAAAGGAATTTCACCCACAACAGCACAGTGAAGAAGGAAGGGAAGGGTAAGGAAGAACATAAAATACTCCCTTGCGGGTAATCCAAACAAGTATCCCAAAATTTTGGAAGGGGGGCTCATGGGCGTCATTCTTTGATAGTCCAATAGCCCTGTTTCCTTTTCTTCTGCAGTAACCGAGGCGACTCTCCCGGTCCCCAGAAACATCAGGTAAAAGCCTTGTAGTATCAGTAGCACAGTAAAAGCCTCCCTCGCTCCATTCATCGGGATGGAGATGAGTTCCTTTTCGCCAGACGGAGATACTTCGGCAGGCAGGATGGTTTGCATCCCGTCCAGAAAAGCAGCCAGATAAAGGGTTGAACAAAGAATCAGAGAAAATAATCCAGAGGAGAGAAGGTTCTTGAAACGAAGTCTTTCCCTGATGCCACGGACAATAAGAGGGTTCATGCGAAGGTCTGTTTGTTCAGGGGTTGGGATTCAAGCTGAAGAAATAAATCTTCAACCTTTTGCTTTTGGCAGCTGAATTCTGATACGGGAATTCCTGAACTTACTAATTGGGCTAACACTTGGGACGCCTCGGTTTGGTTGCCCTTTAGAGTCACTTCGAAACGAAGTCTATCTTCGCTTATTAACTCTAATCCGGAAAGGGCTGGGATTTGCGAAACTACATCTGGGAGTTTGGGCGCCGGACTAGACAGATGAATCCTTACAACTGAGGTTCCTGGATTATTTCTCAAAACCTCTTCCAACGTACCTGACTTTACCATTTTGCCAGACTGCATAAAACCAATACTGTCACAGGTGTCCTCGATTTCCGATAGCACATGAGACGATATGAGAATGGTTTTTCCGGAGTCTGCCAATTTTTTCAAAATGTTTCGTAATTCAATCCGGGATTTGGGATCCAGATTGGCTGCTGGTTCATCGAGGAGAAGAACGGAAGGGTCATGAACCAGAGTCTTGGCAAGCAGAGCTCTTTGCTTCATTCCCCGGGATAAGGTTTTGCAAAATTGGTGTTTATGTTCGTTTAAGGAGGTGGTAAGCAAACATTCTAAAACACGGGACCTTTTATCTTCTCCCCGTAAACCATATGCATGGGCGAAATAATCACAGAATTCCCAAACTTTTAAATCCTCATAAACAGGAGGAAAGTCGGGCATGTACCCTAGGAGGCACCGTGCTTTTTCAGGTTGGTGGAGGACTGACTTTCCATTTACCAAAATATCTCCATATGTTGGCTCAAGAAGGGAGGCAATCGCTTTGAGCACACTTGTCTTGCCTGCTCCATTTGGCCCGATTAGTCCAAAGATCGATCCGGGACTTACCGAGAAGGATACTTGGTCAACCGCGACTAAATCACCGTAGTGAATTTTGAGATCCCTAACCTCAATCATTCTTTACTCTTTCCATTGGTGCTATCCCGAAGCAAATCCTTGTATCGGTCAACTTTTCCTTGAACCAATCTCCATTCGTGAAAAGATATACTGTTTTATTTATGAAACATTTTATTACTATCTTTGCATTGCTAGGCTTAGCCGTCTCGCTCTTGGGGGAACAGCAGTTATTTAATGGAAAAACTTTAGAGGGTTGGGATGGCAATCCTATCCATTGGAGTGTTGAGGACGGTGCAATCGTCGGGGTTAATACTAAGGAAAAACCGACAAAGGGGAATACCTTCCTTATCTGGAAGGGTGGTAATTTAAGTAATTTTGACCTTACGCTTGAGTGCAAAATAGACTCAGGGAATAGTGGTATACAGTACCGAAGTTTTATAAAACCGGGTGATCATGACGGTTGGAGAATCGGAGGTTATCAGGCTGATTTTGAATCAGGTGATAAATACTCTGGAATTTGTTATGGAGAAGCTTTTCGCGGTATTCTTTGTCTGCGGGGAGACCGTACGATCCTAAGTCGGGATGAATCTGGCAAACTGGTAAAGTCAGTGGAAAAAATCGGGGAAACTTCCAAGCTTGGACTAGCCGTTAAAAAAAGCGAATGGAACACTTACAGAATTGTTGCAGATGGTTTTCGGTTCGAGCATTTCATTAACGGCCAAAAGATGTGCGAATTGATCGATGAAGATGTCCAGGAAAGACGTACGGATGGACTACTTGCACTTCAGGTGCATGCTGGTCCACCAATGAAAGTATATTTCCGAAATATTATCCTGCATTAACCAGAGTATTTAGGGTTCTTGTTTTCTGGGTTGTGAGTTGCTTTTAGCCCAGAAATTAAAAAGATTATGCATTGTGTCATCATCCGATTCACGATCTAAAGTCATTATTGCTGGAGGAACTGGTTTTCTGGGACAACTCCTTTCTCAATCTTTTGAAAAAGATGGGTACGATGTCGTTCTACTATCCAGGAGTAGTTCTTTGCACCCATCGTATGGAAAAATCGTTGTTTGGAATGCAAAAACAATAGGGCCATGGAAGGAAGAATTAGAGAATGCCAAAGTTTTGATCAATCTGACCGGCAGATCAATCGATTGCAGACATACAGCATCTAATCGTATTGATATACTTGATTCTAGAATAAATTCTACCCGGGTGCTGGGTGAGGCGATGTCTTCGTGCAGTAATCCCCCCTCTGCCTGGTTTAATGCCAGTTCCATGGCTTTATATGGTCAATGTATTGGTAATGAGCCTGCCCATAATGAGAATTCCCCAATCCATAACAAGGGTTTTTTAGAGGAGGTTACAGTGGCTTGGGAAAATGAATTTTTTAAATTTAAGATAGAGGGCGTTCGACAAGTAGCATTGCGAATAAGTTTTGTTCTGGGTCAATCCAGTGGTGCTTTCCCTTTGCTTAATCGTTTGGCTAGAATGGGTCTTGGAGGGACTCAGGGATCTGGAGATCAATGGATGAGCTGGTTACACGAGAATGACTGGGTCGCTATCGTCCGTTTTTTGTGTCTGCAAGATCAAATCGAAGGTGTAATCAACCTTTGCTCACCCAGTCCCGTTACTAATTTTCATTTCATGAAGGGACTCAGGGACGAAGTTGCTCCATTCGGACTTGGTCTGCCTGCACCTTCTTTGGGGGTTCGACTCGGGTGCGCTTTGTTTGGGTCAGCCCCTGAACTTGCCCTGCAAAGTCGGCGAGTTGTTTCGGTCATATTAGAGGAGCAAAATTTTCAGTTTCAATATCCCTCCTTGAGGGACGCTTTTAGAAGTCTTTCACCTCAGTCAAAATCACGAAATCCTGATTTGGAAAGGAAATGAAAAAAATTTATATTTTCAATATCCGGCTTATGTCAGCATTTGCATTTTCTTGCGTGCAGCTTCTTTACTCTCAGGCAAAAGTTCAAGAGGCTGATGTAGTAATTTATGGAGGAACATCCGCTGCGATAACTGCAGCGATTCAAGTGAAGAGGCTGGGGAGGTCTGTGTTGGTAGTCTCTCCTGATCAACGAGTTGGTGGTATGACAAGTAATGGTCTGGGATGGATTAATACTGGAAAAAAAGAACTCATAGGTGGAATAGCACGCGAGTTTTATCATCGTATTTGGAGGCATTATCAAAGTCCAGATGCATGGAAATGGGAAAATTTTGAAGAGTTTGGAAACTGGGGACAGGGCACTCAAGCAGTTGATGGGGATCGCAGGACAATGTGGGTTTTTGAGCCAAAGGTGGCCCGGGAAATTTTCGACTCTTGGATCGTTGAAAATGAGATTAAGGTATTTCAAGGTGAGTGGTTAGACCGTTTAAGTGGAGTTGAAATGAAAGATGGTAGGATTCTTTCCCTTACCTGTCTTTCGGGGAATCGATATGAGGGAAAAGTATTTTTGGATTGCACTTACGAAGGAGATTTGATGGCAGCCGCAGGGGTAAGTTACACAGTGGGGCGCGAGGGAAATGAGCGGTATGGAGAAACTCTCAACGGGGTCCAAGTGGGGAGAGCCAAAAGAAATCAATTTGTGAACCGTATTGATCCGTTTGTTATACCCAGCGATTACAAAAGTAGCCTCCTTGCCAGAGTTAGTAATTGGACTGCTTCGAAGGATGGGGAGGGGGATCATAAAATTCAGGCTTATAATTTTCGTTTGTGCCTTACTCGTGTTGAGCAAAACAAAGAGTCCTTTCCCAAGCCTGTCCTCTATGAACCTGAGCAATACGAGCTGTTGCTCAGAACTCTCAATCGGGGAACAAGGCACATCTTTGGCAATTTCGACCCCATACCTAACGCTAAAACCGATACCAATAATCATGGTTCATTCAGTACGGATAATATTGGTATGAATTATGGATACCCAGAAGGAACTTATGAGGAACGAAGAGAAATTATTAAGGAGCACGAAAACTATGTAAAAGGATATTTCTACTTTTTGTCCAACGACCCCCGGGTCCCTCAAGAAGTTCGTGAGGGAATCAGCCAATGGGGATTAGCACGGGATGAATTTACAAACAATGGACATTGGCCCGAACAATTGTACATAAGGGAAGCAAGGAGGATGCTTGGTGAAGTAGTCATGACTGAGCACGAAATAACCGGCCGAAGGAAAGCACGACGATCAATTGCAATGGCATCATACCCTATGGATTCTCACAATGTTCAACGCTATGTGGCTAAGGATGAAAATGGAAATCTATATGTTTCAAACGAAGGTGATTTTGAGGTGGAAGTTAAACAGCCGTACACAATTTCTTACGGATCGATACTTCCCCAAGAACAAGAGTGCACAAATCTACTTGTTCCGGTTTGTCTTTCTGCCTCCCATGTTGCGTATAGTTCGCTTCGCATGGAACCGGTATTTATGATAATCGGTCAATCTGCGGCGACTGCGGCCGTTCTTGCTGTTGAGAAAGAAATTGCGGTACAGGCCCTTCCTTATCCCATTCTTCGAGATCAATTACTCAAAGATGGCCAGGTTTTAGAGATTCAAAAATTAAATCGGCTAAGCAACGGTGAAGGCATGCCTTCGAAAAGCTTAGGGGGGGTAGTGGTGGATGGCTTGACAGTTGAATTAGAAGGGGAGTGGACGGAGAGTTCCTCACTACGCCCTTTTGTGGGAGAATCATATTTTCATGATGGAAATGGAGGGAAAGGCATACGCTCTGCCAAATTTCCATTTGTTGCACCAATGGATGGTCTGCATGAGATAAAAGTCTCATTTTCATCTTTTGGTAACCGTGCAGGTAATTTAAAATACAACATTAAGCATGAAGGGGGAGTGACAAAGGTCCTGGTTGATCAGCGAAAACCTGCACCCATTGGTGACTTATGGTTCTCTCTTGGATCTTTTTATTTCAGTAAAGGCGAGCAATACTATGTTAGTTTGAGTAATGAGAATACTGAGGGATATGTAGTGGCAGATGCCATCCAGGTAATTGGTTTATCCACCAATCCAGCAAATCAATAAAAGTGACGCAAAAAAACTCAGTTAACCAAGACTTTTTATTCGTACACTCAACTTAAATGAGAAGAAGATCCTTTCTTGGTAAAATTGGCGGTACATTTCCCTACATTTGCCTACATCCTGGGAAGTTGGCCGCAAGCAAGAAATTGCGGGTTGCTGCAATTGGAGTTGGGGGGAAAGGAGGAAGTGATTTGCAGCAACTTGCTCGTCACGGGGACTTGGTAGCGGCATGTGATATATCCAGTAAAAAGATTAATTACGCCTTAAGAGATTACCCGTTTGCCGCAAAATTTTCTGATTACCGTAAAATGATCTCTCATATGGGCGACAAGATTGATGTACTTGGAATAAGTTCTCCAGATCACACTCATGCCCATGCTGCACAGCTTGCGATGAATCTTGGGATTCATCTTTTTGTGCAAGCTCCACTGGCACATACAGTATGGGAAGTGCAGCAGCTTGTAAGAGGAGCAAGAAAGGCAAATATTTGTACTCAAGTAGGAATGCAAGGCTTGGCATCTGATAGGTTTCGGCAGGGTGTTGAGTACTTGCAAGCTGGTGAGCTTGGAGAAATTAAGGAAGTTCATGTCTGGACAAACCGACCAATCTGGCCCCAATCTCCTTTGATCACCGAGCGCCCTGACGAAACTCATTCCGTACCTGAAGGTTTAAATTGGGATTGTTTTATCGGGCCTGCCGAAAGCAGACCATACCATAAAATTTATCAGCCTTATAACTGGAGAGGTTGGCGGGCATTTGGAAGCGGGGCTTTGGGTGATGTGGGTCTTCATCTTTTGAATCTGCCGGTTATGGGGTGCGGTTTGTCAGATGTTCAAAAGGTTAATTGCTTATTGCAAGGCCCAGTGAATGAGGAAACCTACCAAGCCTGGGGAATTGTAAAATATGAATTCACAAGTCCTGAAAGTGAGGCCCTGATTCCTTTGTTTTGGTATGAAGGTAGAATTGGAAACTTAAGTAAAACGGCGACCGGAAAAGACAACCTGCCCCCGGCTCATCTCTTTCTTGGTCGTGATCGTTCGGCAAACGGTTGCATAATCCGGGGCTCCCGGGGGTCACTCTATTCTCCTTCCCTATTTGGTAACAAATGGGAAGTCCACCTAGGTGAAAAGTGGTTGTCACCAGAAGAGCTAGCACGGCCAACTTCTAAGTTAGCAAGGAATGGCAGAGGAGACGCAGGAATGAAAGAGGAATTAGTACGGGCTATTCGATCAGGTAAGCCCGGGCTTGCTTTAGCGAACTTTGAGGCAGTATCTCGGGTAAACGAGCTCAGTATGCTTGGCAATATTTCATTAGTAACTGGTGGCACATTTGACTGGAACTCCGATCAGTGTTCTTCCAATAGAAAAGATGTGAACCGTTTGGTCAGCAAACCTTACCGTCAAGGGTGG
>MDSZ01214122.1_pt1 | contig 31669 bp, 32 predicted proteins | sample 811201 | NCBI WGS metagenome assembly MDSZ01 (sample SAMN05326647, study PRJNA326480) | marine metagenome | isolation source: seawater | place: Indian Ocean: North | collected 2010 | reverse complement strand
TGATTTTCTACAGAAGATTTACTTGAATGAGTTATAAAAATTATTTCCTTGAATCCAGCATTTTCCACCTCTTCTACTATCAATTGAATAATTGGCTTTGTAACAACTGGCAACATTTCTTTTGGAATTGCTTTTGTTGCTGGGAGCATTCTAGTTCCTAAACCTGCAATTGGAACGATAACTTTATTTACTCTCATAAATCGTTTTTTTCTAAAAAATCATTTTCAATGGTTTTATTTAATGCATCTTTAAGTAAATAAGGTGGAATAAAATCATTATTATTTTTTATATTTATAATTGAAGAATTAAGGAATTTTGAAATTCTAATAGAGCTTATTGGAAGATTTTTCTGGGAAATAAATGAAAATAAGTCAAAAAAATAACCAATTAAAATTCCAAAAAACCTAGGTATTCGGAAATAGATTCTTGGTTTTAGCTTCAATCTCTCTTTTATAGAAATAACAAGTTCATTCATACTCAAATCAGGTTTATCTGCATAATTAAAGAGATGGTATCCAACATTAAAGCTTAAACTATGAATAATAAATTCTGAAAGATTTTCTACGTAAGCCATAGATTTTTTATTATTTCCGTTACCAATCATTAAAAATCTTTTTTTAGAAATCTGGTTTATCAAGTTATATACATTTCCTTTGTTACCTTCGCCAAAAACTACAGTGGGTCTGATAATTATTAATTTTTTTAATTTATTATTTTTTTTGAACCAAGTTCGGTAAGAGTTTTCTGCTAAATATTTTGTTCTGCCATACTCATTAAAGTAATTTATCCTACTTTCTTCGTTTAATTCACTTTCGGCAAAGCCATAAACTGCGACTGAGCTCAGAAAGATAATATTTTTAATATTAAATTTTTCTGCTGCATTAATTAGATTCTCTGATCCAATGACATTTACATCATAATATCTTGATACTGGTTTTACATCGTCTCTATGTTCCGCGGCTAAATTAATGATGGTTGTAAAACCTTTCAATTTTTCTAAAGTTCTAGGTTCCTCAATGTCTAAGTAAATATCTGATTTTGAAATATTATTTTTATCAAAAATAGTATGTTCCACCTCTTTATTTGATAAATTTAAGGATAATCTTTTTCCTATGAAGCCTGCACCTCCAATTAAAGCAATCTTTTCTCTCATAAAATCAATTATCTTTTAGGTTTAGATTTTTCTTTTGCCAATTCCAACCATCATAGATCATCTCCTCAAGGGTTTTTTTTGCAGTCCAATTAAGTTTTTTTTTAGCTAAAGACACATCAGCAAATATCTCAGGAATATCTCCAGATCTTCTTCCTACAACTTTATAAGGGATATCTATATTGGTTACTTTCTTAAAAGTCTTTAAAACTTCAAAAACTGAAAAACCTTTACCGGTTCCTAAATTAAAAAATGAAATATCCTTCTTATTTGAAAGATATTCAAGAGCAGATAAATGACCTTTAGAAAGATCTTCAATATGAATATAGTCTCTAATGCCAGAACCATCTGGGGTTGAAAAATCATCTCCAAATATCTCTAATTTATCAAGAACTCCAGAAGCCACATTAAACATATAAGGAAGAAGATTATCTGGAATGCCTCTAGGTTTTTCTCCTATGAGTCCGGATGAATGTGCTCCAATTGGATTAAAATATCTTAAAATACAAATTTGCCATTCATTATCTTTTTCCCATAATTCTTTGAGTATATTCTCAACCATATATTTAGTCTTACCATAAATACTTGTTGTGTTTCCAACTTCAGAGGATTCGTAAATTGGTAATGATTTAGGAACTCCGTAAACTGTTGCAGATGAGGAAAAAACTATTTTTTTTGTGTTGGATCTCTTCATAGCACAAAGAAGGTTCTCTGTTCCATGAACGTTATTATCATAGTACTCTGAAGGACTTTCATTGCTTTTTTTGACAGACTTAAGACCTGCTAAATGAATTACGCCTTCGATTTTATAATTATCAAAAATTTCTTCTAAATCTTTATAGTTTCTCAAATCAGATTCTTTAAATATTAAGTTCTTGTCAGTAATTTTTTTTATACCCTTCAGAGATTTTTTTGAGCTATTAGATAAATTGTCAATAATGAATATTTTATGATTATTTTTTAATAGCTCTACAGCTACGTGAGAGCCAATATATCCTGTACCGCCAGTTATGAGAATCAAATTTTTTCCAATTATAGATGTATATTAACATCCAGATATTTCAATTATCTTTAACTATTTAAGTTTTTTGTATAAATTAAGCAAATCGCTTCTTGCCTTTGAAGGATTTAATTTCGTTGAATAAGTTTGTTTTAAGTTTTCAGATATTTTTTTTAATTTCTCTTCAGAAGAAAAATAGTTTATAGCTTCAATCCATTCATCTAGTGTATCAGCGAAAAGTGCATCAAATTTATCTTTCAAAATTTCTTCATTACCGCCAACTTTTGAAAGAATAAGTGGTTTTGACATGCTAGCTGCCTCGGGTATGACTAAAGGGAAGGTTTCAAAATTTGAACAAAGAGCTACAAATTCTGAATAAAAAATTAATTTAGCCATATCATTTCTTTGTCCAAGAAAGAAAACTTGTGAATGTTTTTTTACCATAAAAGAAAGCACTAAATCTTTAAAATCCTTTTTATCGGTTCCTTCTCCAGCAAATATCAGCTTTCCATTAAATATAGAACTATCAAATGCTTTAGCCAATTTGATATGGTCTTTTGCTGAACAAACCCTTGCTGGCATGATGATAAATTTTGAATTTATAAATGTATCTTTTGTGGAAGTTATTTTTTCCTTTGAAATTTGAGAAGTGTTATAAATTATTGAAAAATTCCTGGCTGGTATCTCTATACCTACTGCATTAGCTTCGCTTAAAAGGCATTTTGCAACTCCAATGTAATAACAATTTGAAAATGATATTAATATCTTTTCTACAAAAACAATTATCTTAAATTTCCAGCCCTCGAAGCCTCTCCATGGCCATCCATGAATTGTTATTAGAACTTTGTGATTTGAGAAAAATGTAAGAAGTCTGCCAAAAATACTTGCTTTTGAGCTGTGGCAGTGAATTAAATCAGGATTTATTTTTTTAACAAGAAAAAAGAATTTTATGAATAAAAATAAATCCTTTATAGGATTTATAGAACTTTGCATTCCTTCAAGAATATGAATTTTTTTCTTCAATTTTTTACTGAGTCTTTCAGATACTGGACCTTTTGATCCAAAAATACATAAGAAATCAATTTGTCCATCTAAACCGTTTACTATGTTTTCAATATGCCTTGGAGCTCCAGCCTCATCTGCGTTTGTAGAAACTAATAAAACCTTATTCATTCGAATTTTTCATTTGAGATATTTCAAACATGTTTAAAGATTGCATTCCATATTTTTCTTTTAAAGTTTCAAAATGATCTAGTATTTTCAAAAGGCTTGAAAAACAATCTTTTTGGTTTTTTCCAAAGTTATGGGGATGCCACCATAAATGAAATCCAGAATTTGATTTGGCTGCATCTGTCATAGCGTTTGTGATTCTTTTTATTCTTAAGCTCTCAAAAATATTTTTATTTGCAGGTCTCAAAAATCTGCTTGAAGGAATATTAATTAAACCTTGAGATAAGATTGGATTTGAAAAATTTGAACCACTAAAATTTAAGTAGCTGTCCATAAGTCTCATAAATCTAAAAAACCTATTTGCCTTTGGGTCAAAAATTTTATTTTTTTCAATTCCTCTAAATGCTTTAAAGCCATTTTGTCTAAGAATATCCAAATGTGAATCTTCATACTGATTTCTACAGAAAATATAACTTTTTGGACTTATTCCAAATCTTTTTAAAGCAGTTAAAGATGCTTTTAAATCTGAATCAAAGGAATCTGTATTTGTGTTTTTTTCTTTACAATAGAAATGACTAAAAGAGTGAGAAGCAATTTCCATGCCTTTCGTATCTAATATTTTTTTTACCAAGGAGTAACCGAAGTGATAAGGGTCATCTTGTTCATTTTTTCCAATCTTTTCTAAGTCAGGGTAAGGATTTAGTTTTGTATTTTCGTAACTTGGCAGCGATTCTGGCAAATTTTCTAAAAGTTCTTTTTTATTTTCAAATAAAATAAATCCAACAACTCCCCAGGTAGCGTGAATATTCCTCTCATGAAATATTTCTAATATTTTAGGAATTGAATTTCTTCCTCCTAGGATGTTTTTTCCGTAACTTTCTATAGTAGCTACGTCTCTCATTCCCCAAAAAAGCTCAAAGTCTAAAGAAATTGTAAAAAAAGGACGTTTCATCGAAAAATTATAAATATGTAAATAAAAAATTTTTGTAAACTTTATTTAATTAATCTTATTTTTTTGTTTATATTCATAAGAAAGGGTCTTAATTGAGGATGACTTTTTAAGTAATTTATTACTTTTAAAATCTTGCAAAATAAAAATCCCCTAAAACTATTATAGTGATAGTAAGTTATTAATTTTGTATTGTTGTTACTCCATTTTTTTTTAAAGTCTTCTGAACCAACAGTAAAATCAAATTTTTTTAGACCACTTTCAATTGACTGTATTATCAATTCATAAAGCAATATCCTGCCTGGAGAATATTTATCAAAATTTGATCTTTTAAATGAAGGAAAGATCCAGTAAAAGGTATCATCATAAATATATCCTAAATGAGTTGCTAATATTTTTTCATTGAGAGATAGATAAGAGAGATGTATTTTAATCTTCCTGAAGTCGCTTAAATATAGAGATTCATAAAATTTCTTTACATCATAATCAGCAAGAATATTTCTAACACCAGTTTCAAGGTATCGATGTTCTTTTTGTTTGAGAGTTTCCGGTATTACTTTTTTATATTCTTCTAGAGAATTGCAAACAGAAAATTTTAAATCTCCCCTTTCTGAGAGACGTCTTCTTCTTCTTAGTGTTTGACTTTTTGAGCTTTTAGAAATGAAATTGATATTTTCAACCCTATTTGGTAAATCTATTTGAAAACTTTCCTGAACTGATTTTGAAAAATTTAAAAGAGAAAATGGATTAGTGAGGCCTCCAATATGCGAAGGAATTTTATCTAAATACTTAACATCATGCTTTGGAAGAGATTCACTTATTTTTTGCCAAACTTCATAAATATTTATATTTTTGTCAAAGATAGGAGTTTTATAATCAAATTGATCTTCCCCAAAAAACTCTATAATTGTATTGAAATATCTTTTTTTTAAAATTAACGGAAATATTGCTACGGGTAAATTATCAATAAATGCAACTTTTATGATTATTTTTAGATTGCTATCTTTTGATCCTATTCTTTCATACCAGTTTTTGTTCCATGAAAAAGATTGGAAAATTGAAAAAGAATTTTTTTCTTCCATTTTTTCCCATAATGTCTTAAGGAAGTTGTCGGAAAAGTTTAATTCTTTTATCTCTAACATTAATTATCAATTTTTAAATTACTTTTGTGAGACATAGAAAAACATACTCCTAAGAAGAAAAATAAATAAAATAAATATCTTGGATAATAAACTACAAGTGGAGCTATCACGACTAAAATTAAAATATAGTTCATATATTTTTTTAAATCTGAGCCTCTTAACAAAATTACATAAACTACGAAAGTTATCATTAAGACATACATTAAAATGCCATATTCAATGAATAAAATGACTATATTGGATAAATCATCAAAAAAATCACTTTTTGTATTTAGAAAAAAATCACCAACATAATTATAAAAAAGAGGTCCATAAGATAAATAAATTCTTGGATCAGACAAATTATTTATAATTGCAAAAAATGATATGTATCTTTTGTCAGATTCTAAAACATAGGAAATCACTTTACCTTCTTCATTAGTCAGACCAGAGGTAAAAAGAGTATTAATTGCCTGAAAGTAATATAAAAAAACATCCGTAGTTGTAAATAAATACAATAAAGGGAAACTAAAAAACAAGGAAATATAAAACCATGTTTTATTTGGCTTGAGAAAAAGAAAGATAGAAAATACAAAGGCACTCAATAATATTAAATATCTTGTTTGTGCGAGTACTATTTCTATAAAACCCAAAAAAGCAGATAAAAAAAGAATATTTGAAAATTCTAATTTTTCTTTTCTTCTTTCAAAATAGATGTAAAAAGCTATTGATAAAGACATCCATATAAACCTATTTATAGCAAAAAAATGAGTGTGCCATTCCATGCCTTTGTAGGCTAGGATTATGAAATCCGAGCCAAGAATATTTCCCCTAGTTTGATAAGAAATATAGTCTTCAGCATTAGGGCGAAGAAAATCTAAAGAAAAAATATTCAAATAAAAGTTTAATATTCCAATAATTCCAATAATGATGTAAGCAAGAGAAATGTTTTTTAAAAAATATAAAAAAGACTCTTTTGTGACAAAGATTAATCTTCCAACATAGTAAGCAGAGAAAAATAAGATAATACTTACTACAAAAATAGCATATTGCAAATTATTTACCCAAAATACACTGAAAGGAAATATTGATAGGATTATGAATATGGGTATGGTGTCATATTTATTAAAAATATTTGGATTCTTTATCCAAAAAATTAATCCAAGAAATAGGCAAAAGACATAACATAATTTATTTACATCTAAATTTTGGCCAAAAAAAGTTACTCCAATACCAGATGGAAATACTAATGAAATAATAAAAAAAATTATTAAACTTTTTGAGATAACCATTTATTTAGCTGAAATATTAAAAAATTAAAAATTCATCCTTTTAAAAATTGGTTCTGGAATGACTTTAACTAACATCATAATCAGAAACCAATATTTTGAATAAACAACAGATTTTTGATTTTTATAAGACTTATAAATTAAATTTGCGATTTGATCTGGAGAAGAGGTTATTAAAGGAGGTAATTTTAGATGGTTAGTCATTTTTGTTTTGATAAAGCCTGGTTTGACTGTGATGACAGAGATATTTGTATTATTAAGATATTGCCTAAGAGACGAGCAGAAAGACGTTAAACCTGCTTTTGATGAACCATAAAATGGATTCTTCGCTCGTCCTCTATCTCCAGAGACAGAGCTTAAAACAATTAACGAAATTTTCTTTTTTTCTTTAATTAAAAAATCTGTGAGTTTAGTTATGAAAAGCAATGGGCCACTATAATTAACATTTATAATTTCATTTATCTCTTCTGTGAAAGTTCCTTTTTCATTTGATTTTAATAGAGTTTCAGACTCCATTTGCCCAGGACAAAGTAATATAAGATCAGGAATTGACTTTAACCTTAAAAAGAAATCATCAAAAGAATGAATATGTGTAATATCTAGAGGTATGAAGCTACATTCTATACCTGAGTTCTTATAAATATCTTCCATAAGAGATTTACATCCATCAATTTTTTTTGAAGTTAATATTAATGAAAATCCCTTACTTGCAAGTTTTAATGCTGTTGCAGAAGCAACATCGGAAGACGCAGATACTATTAGAGCTGATTTTTTCATATTACTTTCAGTCTTTCAGACTGGAGTGAATGAAAATTTTTTATATTATACTTCTTGAGTACTTTCTTAAATTCTTTGGAATTGAAATTCATATTTTTGAAAATTTTTGAAGATAATCTACTATCTTTAGAAAGATATATTTTTCCTGAATTTTTTAAAATTATTTGATCTAGTTTATTTAATAGATCAAAAGTATTTTCTTTTATTTGGAAATCCATTGCCAAAGTGTAGCCTTCGTCAGGGAATGACATTAGGCCTTTATTTTTTTTTCCAAAAAGCTTTAAAACTGATAGGAAAGAAGCATTCCCTGAGTTAGAAACAAGATCAAGAACTTCTTTGATAGTTTCATATGCGTTATCTTTAGGGACTAGAAATTGATATTGAATAAAACCCTTCTTTCCATATATTTTATTCCAATTCAATATTTTATCTAAAGGATAGAAAAAAGAATCTCCATCAGTTTCCTTTTTTGGAAAAAATTTATAGTAATAAAAATATAAAATATTAAAAATTTTTACAAAATTAAAATTCATGGCCCATGATGGAAAAAAGAAATTAATGTTAAATAAAAAATTTGGCTTGTAAGAGTCCTTAGTCTTCATTTTAGAATGTTCTCCTTTAAAAAAAACTGACCTTCCTAATGAACTCCCCTTGGCAAGGCAATCTACCCATGCGACCGTGTAGGTTGAATCTTTATATTTTTCAAAAAGATTCATTACTTCCTTCAAATTTTTTGTAGCATAAACTTCTTGATCTATATTGTAACTTTCTATTTTCTTAAGCTTAAATTTCACCTCTAACAAAATTCCAGTAAGTCCCATTCCCCCGATTGTGGCCCAAAATAAATCACTATTTTCTTCTTCTGAACATTCCAAAATTTTGCTATTTGATACTTTTAATTTGAAACTTATTAAGTGATTTCCAAATGATCCTTCTAAATGATGATTCTTTCCATGAACATCTGATGCGACCATTCCTCCGATGGAAACATATTTTGTACCAGGAGATACTGGAAGAAACCATCCTTTTGGAATTATTTTCTTTAAAACTTCATCGGAAGATATTCCTGATTGAACTGTGATATGTCCTAATTCTTCATCAAAAGATAAAATTCTATTTAAATTTTTTGTAAGAAATGTTTTATTTGGTTGAATAGAGCTATCTCCATAAGATCTTCCAAATCCCCTTCCGATCACTTTTTCAGAATCTAGAAATGAAAATTCTTCTTCTTCCGATGGAGAATAAGTCACACAATTTTTTTTTGGGTAGTTTCCCCATCCGCTAAGTTTTTTCATTAGATTTAAAAGTAATCATACTATCAAGATGATATTTAAGAAAATAACCTACAACTAATCCTAAAAAAGCGCCTAAAATTTTTAATGTTTTTGTTTCGAAAAAATATATAAACAAAAGTTCGATAGTCCAAAATATCACCGTAGTGAAAATTGCAGTCATTGTATAAAAAAAAATTTCTTTGAAAGAATAAATATCTCCTGCATTAGAAAAAATAAAATGCTTATCTAAGAGATATTTAGTAATAAACCCAAGTAGAGTCCCTAGAAGAATAGAAAAAATTAAAGAGCTATAAAAATATAAAGAAATTTCTTGAAAAATTATATTGATAAGAATAGAGAAAAACGAAAATAAAATATATTTAAGTATCATATTTTTTTAATCATTTACAAAGCTAATGTATAAAAGATAATTACTAGAATTCCGCTGAGAATACTTATCCTGTCTCTAATAGCAAAAACAATTGGATCATCTGAGATACCATCTTTTGTAGCTGCGTTAAATAAGTTTAGAAACCATCCAAAAGTTATAAAAGGGATAAAAATTAAATAAAGAGGATTTGAATAAATCATAAGAGCTTGATTTGAAAAAAGATAAAAAGTCAATAACAAACATCCGCAAGCACTACTAAAAACTGAAAGAACTTTTAAAGAGTTTATATCTCTGATTTTAAATCCTCTTTGAGCTAGTTCAATTTCACTTTTTGTTAGCTGTAGCAATTCTCCTAACCTTTTCATCGTTGAAAGTCCAAGAAAAAAGAAAATAGAGAAAAATATTAGCCAAAATGATATGTCCAAGTTCGTAGCTTCTCCGCCAGCAATAATTCTTAAGGAGTAAAATGAAGATAATACAATTAAAGAAAAATAAATAATTTTTTTAAAATAAAGAGAATATAAAAAATTTAAAAATATATAAAAAATTAAAATCATTAAGAAATTCAGAGGTAAGAAAGAAAGAGATATAAAAATTGATAGAGTTATTAAAGACAAAGAAATTAAAATTGATTGCAAAATAGATATTTCTCCGCATGTAATTGGTCTTTTCTTTTTTCTAGGATGAAACCTATCTTTATGTATATCAATAATGTCGTTAAAAATATAAATTGAAGATGCAATGAAAGAAAAAGATAAAAAGGCTATAAAAGCATTTTTAAAAGAAAGATAATCTAAGTTAGCGGCTAAAAGCATTGGAACAAAAATCAATAAATTTTTTACCCATTGATAAATTCTTAAAAGTCTTACCAAAGATGTGATTTTTTCTTTTAGAGTTTTTGTAGAAAGTAAATTAGTTAATCTTGTCCTTATCTTTTTATTTTGAACCTTAAAAAAGATATTTTTATTTATGAAAAAAGCTTCCTCTGATTCATTCCAAATTTCTATATCGTCAGTAGAATTTCCAACGTAAGAAAATGTATCTAAATCAATGTGTTTTTTTATGAATTTAATTTTTCTAATTCCTTTGAGATTTATATCTTCACTAGTCCCAAAAACATAATCAAAATAATTTAATTTTTCTGCCACTAAGGAGAGTTGCTTTTGATGACTTCCGGAGCAAAGTATGATTTTATAGCCTTGATTTTTTTTTTCTTCAATCAAGGAGATAACCTCTTTGGAAAAATCGAAGTTTTGAGGCTCTATCAAAATCTCATTTGCAAGTTTTGTTTTAAAATTTGCCTTCCCTTTAAACAGCATAAAAGGAATTTTTAATGCATTAAATATATTTTTTTTAAGAAACTCTATGATAGTTTCTTGAAGTGAATCGCCACTTATTAGTGTTCCATCTAAATCAACAATTAAATATTTTTCTATTCTAGAAACCATATTAAAAAATAAAAATAAAATATGAGTTTACTAGCGCAAAATTCGACATAATATTTTTAAAAATTGTACTGACAAATATTGCTAAAGATGACAGCAAAAAAAAATTTCTTGATAATTAAATTGTTTCACAAACGTTCCTATCAAATTTCCAAATAAAGAAAGTTGAATAATAACTATTTTCTTTAGAGAAATTTTCATCTGCCGCCCATTCTAGACTCAAATAGGGCCACAATTCACTCAAATACTTACCTCTGTATGTTTTAATTTGAGATTTTTCTCTAAAAATGTCTTCCGGTTTGAATAAGAGTGTATCAGGACTTTTAATGCCTACACTCAGAAAATAATATTCTATTTTTTGATTACATGCATGATCAAGAAATTCTTCATTTTCTAAAACTTTTAGAAAAGAATTAGAGTTAACTAGGCCCTCTAGCTGTACTAATTTATTTTTCATTCTGAATCCAAGCTGACCTGCAGGCCAACCTCCTGTAATTGCTTCTTCTGGAAGATTTTTGTTTGCCCAATCCGCTGCTTTTACATAAAGATTATTATTTTCTCCACCAAAAGAAATATGATTTTTTAGAGATTTTTCATGAATTAAATATGGAAAAGATTGAGTTACAAAAAACAAAATAAAAAGAATTATGGGATTTAAGCCAAGTGTAAAATTAATGAAATATTTATTTAGGTTGAAAAAATTAAAAATATAAAAACCTAAGTAGAGTAAAAGAAATCCTAATATTCCATAAGTCCAATTATCAAGGCCAATTAATTCAAAATTGTAGTAGTAGAAAACATAAAAAAAGTAAATAAGAAAAGATACTCCTAATATTTTATAAATTCCAAAATTATTTACTGTGTTTATTTTTAAAAAATAAAACGGAATTAGGCAGACTAAAATTGAAGAAATCGATAAGAAGATAAAATAATTTAAATTAAAATCAAAAATTCTTAAAATATATGTCGGAGCAAAAAAAACTGAATACTTTAAATAAGGTATGGAATTAAAAAAAGCGTCATTTGTGTAGTTTATAAAATCAATTAAGGAAGGATTAGGGTTTAGGTGATAAAAAGTTGAGTAAAAGTTTTTTACTGCACCGCTAATAGGAAAAATTGAACCAAAGTTTATATATAGCCAAAATAAATAAGGGATTACAATTGATAAATGTGCAATTGAGGAAATAAAAAAAGAGTCTCTTTTCTTTAATAGTAAAATAAAGTATGGATAGATAAAAATAACAAAAGAGTCCAATCTAGCCAACATAGAAAGGCCTGTTAAGATTCCAAAATATATTGAATCTTTATAAGAAATTTCCTTTTCATTTAACTTTATAAAATACAAAAAAGATAACACTATTAAAAAAGCTGCCAACGCTGTTTCCATTCCATTAAAAAGATATTGACCCAAACTTGGAAAAGAAATGAGAGCAATTATGGAAAGAACTAGCGGAAAGATTGGAAGTTTAAGTTTTTTTATAAGTTTTAAAAAAAAGTAAAAAAACAATATCGTTAAAAGTAAATTTAACAATAAAGAAGCTTTAACCAGAGAATCTCCTTCAAAAAAAAGAGAGATGATGATGATTATGAACTGCCACAATGGCTGAAATCCGTTGGTAGTATTTATTCCGTCAAAAGTGAAAAAACCATACTTCCAAAAATTCTCCCCAAGCTTTAAATAATAATAAAAATCATCTTGAAAAAAAACTCCATTACCCAGGAATTCATTTGGAATAAATAATCTCCAAGAAAGACAAAGAAAAGGGAAAACTAAAAATATAAGTTTTTCATTATTTATGATGGATTGAAGATACTTCATCTTTGCAAAAGATTTTTAAGATTTTAACCTATTAAAAACTCAAAAAAATAAGTTTTTCCTCGTCAAGATCTTTCTTAACAAAATATTTTTCTAGGTATTTTTGTTCAAAAACACTAATCGTTGAATTATTGATTGCTTCTATAAAATATTTTGAATTAATTTTTTCTAGAGACTCGCCAGTGATATGAAGAATTGGTGATTCAAAATCTCTTAATTCTAATTCTGGAATATTTTTATCTTCATATACAACCGAATGAGCTCCCAAGAAAAAAGCTTCAAACATTAAAGAATTATCATTTACTAAAATCAGTGGACAAGTTTTTGCTATCTCTTCCCATGGCATAGTAGTATTTACAAAATTTTGAGGAAAGTCCTTTTTCAAAATCCAATTTGGATACATAGGATGGAATTTCAAAAATATATTTATTTGTTTAGGAACTTTTTTTAATTCTTCTAGAATTTTATAATAATTTGATTCATCCCATGAAAAAGCAAATGCTATATTTTTTATATCGCCGGAAGATAATGCCTTGGGTTTGGTAATTTTTTTTAAATATAAATGATTTTGTCTTAAAGCTGAACCAACTAATATATCTGTATTTTTTATATTCTTTGATAGCTCTTTTTGGTTAATAAAACCATTACAGATTATTTGATCTGGGTATGATGATAAATTTTGTTCTAGCGATGATGGATAGTGTTGGAGTAGCTTTTTATTGAAACCGGTATGTTGAAATCCTTTAGAAAAGGTTTGCTGTGAGAATTTTTTTTTATTTGATTCTAATATTCTATTCCAAGGATGATTTTCCCATACTGATAAAATCATCATGGGATTTTTGGTTAAAATTCTTTTGCTTGAAATATCTTGCAAATATCCTTGATAAATAGTCCCATCAAAAATTTCTCTAAATGCTTCTTTAAATAAAATTTCCTTTAAAACTTTATCTACTTCAAAATTTTTCTTTAAGGAAATTAATTTAATGAAATAAATATAAGAATAAAAAAAAGCTTTTAATATGGAAAAAAAAGTAATGAAAGAATGCTCAGAAAAAGCCAGATATCTTTTTTTTGTTTTATTTATAAGTCTTATATAAGAGACACCTCTAAAAAATTTTGGGTTAATTAATTTATAAATACAAACAATATCAGTTTCTCCTAGCAAAATATCTCTGAAATAGTCATCATTAAGAATGCCGTCTTTGATAGATCTTTCGTCAAAAAAAGAAAATACTATTTTGCTTTTAGAATTCAAATTTTTCAAAGGCGCTTTTTTTGAAAGGAAGATGTAAGAAAAATCTCTAATAATTTTTAGTACAAAAACGGAGATAAGCTTTAAATAATTATTTGGACTTTTTTTCTTTAAACCAACATAAGTGAGGTAGTTTGAAGTTTGACCCTCACATCGACAAAAAGTTGGGCTGTACTTCAGTAAATCTTGATTTTGCGAATAAAATTGTCCTATTGTTTCGTTATAATCATCAATGGAGTACATATTTTACTTTGTAGGATCATCTACTACCCAAGGCTTTAAATTGGATTCCCACAAATCTTGGAAACTTTCATGATCTCTTTTGGTGTCCATACATTTCCAAAAATCATCATGTTTGTAAGCCATGAGCTCTCCAGCCCTTGCAATTTCTTCCAATGGGGATCTTTCTAATATTGTATTATCATCTTCAATGTAGTCAAAAAGAGATGGTTCACAAACAAAAAAACCGCCATTTATCCAATCTTTTTTTGTTTGAGGTTTTTCATTAAAGGACTTTACTTGGTTTTCTAACAAGTTTAGTTCTCCAAATCTGGCCATGGGATGAACTGCCGAAACTGTAACCATCTTTCCGTGACTTTTATGAAATTCAACCAATTTATTTATATTAATATTTGCTAAAGCGTCCCCATAAGTTAATAAAAATGTCTCTTTTATAAAAGGCTGTAATCTTTTTACTCTTCCGCCAGTCATGGTTTTAAGGCCAGTATCAATTGAAGTTATTTTCCAATCTAGATTTGATTTTTCAAGCTGATTGAATTTTCCGTTAGATAAATCTATAGAAAAATCAGAATGAAGAGAATTTAAATTCAAAAAGTATTCCTTAATGATTTCGGCTTTGTATCCAAGTGCAATGTAAAAGTCTTTGTGATTGAAGGATGCATAATGTTTCATTATGTGCCACAAAATTGGTTTATCCCCTATCTTAATCATAGGTTTTGGTATTGCATCTGTATATTCAGAAATTCTAGTTCCCATCCCACCGGCTAAAATTACCACCTTCATACTAACACCTCATTTATCTATAATTTTATTTAATAAAATTTCTGCGAGAATCCAATCATTTTTTTCATCAATATCTAGGGATTCAAAATTATCTGTTCTCATTTTATATAGATAAGGATTTTCTCCAATCCTATGCTGATTCTTTAGAAATGAATTGCCTGAAAATATATAGATGTTTGAATTTTCCTCATATATGGGGTCAAGATTCTGAGTTTGTATTAAAACTTTTGGATTATGATTAATAGGAGAGAAATTTTTATCATAAAGTCTTTTTTTCATTGGTGAAACTGAGAATAAACTATCATGGGTCAATTTTTTTTTATTATGAGTATAAATTTTTATGGTTTCGGAAATGGTACTTGCTTTTAAAAGTGGATTTGTACTGTGAGTTTGAAGAAAATCATTCTCTATACCAATTTTTTTTATGTCATATTCAATAATGTTATTCATTGAAATTTCATGGCCACGAAGATTATTCGGTCTTTCAATAATGGAAACCCAATTTCCGTATCGCTTTTTTGCTAAAGTGGCTATTTCAGGGCAGTCTGTGTTTATAAATAATTGAGAGATAGTATCAACTTGCTTTAAATTATCAGCAATAAAGAAAAATAAAGGTTTGCCAGATATTTTTCTTTTATTTTTGTTTGGAACTCTTTCTGAGTCCTTTTTCATAGGAAGTAAGGCTATCACGAAATTAAGTATCTCTGGCAAGGAGAGTTTTTAAGATTTTTATTAGATAACTCACTAGAAAATTTTTTCTAAAGGAGTTGAACTTAATGTTCTTTTTTTTTGCTCTTTTTAAGGCTTCTATAGTTTCGGAATGAGCTGAAATAAAATCTGAGCTAGAAAAATCCTTTTCAGAAATCTTAAAAAGTGATCTGACATATTCATCTCCTTTTATTAACTCAAATCCTCCGATATTTAAAACATTTGTTAATGACCGTAAGCTAAAATTAAAAGTATGGGCTAAAACAGAATACATTTGATAGCTATATTGATATTCCCTCTTATTTTCAAGATCATTTATGCCTGGTACCTCGATATAGAGGTAAGAATCTTCATGCATAAGGTTTCTAACTTCGTCCATAGAAGTTCTCAAATCTGTAAAGTGTTCAAATACATGACTAAGAATCACAATGTCTGCTTTTCCAAATTTTGATAAAGAATTAATCCCTCCCTTTGCTCCAGAAATGCCCCTTGATTTTGCTACCTTTAAGGCATTTTCGGAGTAGTCAACACCATACTTTTTAACTTTAAGTCCCTTCTTTTCAAGAAGTTTGGATAAATTGATTATTTTGTTACCTGCTCCACAGCCAACTTCAAAAATTTTTAAAATATTTTTATTAAAATTCATCTCTTCTAGGAAAAAGGGATTAGGATGAATTTCTTTTTCAAAAGTGAAGTAATTTCCTTCTTTACCGGCTATTAATGGCCAATATATATTTTCATAAAAATAAGGCATGGAAGATTCATCAATTCTTATTGTTTGAGTAACAAGCCCACATGAATTACATATTTGAGTTCCAAAAGGCAAGCCAAATCTATCGTAACTACTAAGAGCTAAAAAATCTGTAGAACCACAGAAACAATTAGTTACTTTATTTATTTTTATTTTTTTTAAATAAACGCCATTATTAAATTCATTGAAAGCCTTTCTTCTTACGCCATTTAATGGAATACCCTCAAATTCGTCCACTAACTTATTTCTTAAAATTTTCATTGAATTACCAATTAAAGTTTAAATCTTCCTTTTTCATTTTTTCTGATTCTTTAGGATCATGAACACTATCAATTAGATTCATTACTATACTATGAGGAGAGTTTAGTCCTTGAAAACCAAACCATATACCTGGTTTGATTATCAATTTAGTTAGACATTTATCATCCAGTATCACTTCGTGAAAGGATTTATCTCCATCAAAAAATACAAACCTTACTTTGCCAAATGGAACCACTATGTTTGAGGTAAACTTAGAATGTCTTTTCCAACATTTAATTGAATTATTGTTAATCAGTGAGAAGTATGTTTCTCCAAAACCTTCGTAAGCTTCATCGTTTTTACTGACTATTTTTATTATGTCTCCACCAACTACAGGTATCCTTTTCAACTTTTTAATTAAAACTTTATTTGAAAACTTATCCACGATTTTTATTTATTTTTTTTCAAAATTTTCTATTTGGGATAACGTTAGTTCTTTTATACGATTTTTTGAACTATAAAAAGTTTTATACCATTCAACTGTTGCAAAAGCGCTTTCTTCAAAGGTCATCTTCGGTGTCCAATTTAAAATATGAGATGCTTTGTCGCAATTAAGCTTTAAAAGATTCGATTCTTTTTCTTTGGAGTTATTAGAAAGTATTTTCCATTTTATATTTTCCCAATTTTTAGACATTTCAATAATTAAGTCCTTAACAGTATGATTGAGATTATGGTTTGGTCCAAAGTTAAAAGCTTCTCCATGAATTTTTTTTCTTTCATAAAGATTTTTAGCTAAAAGAAGATATCCAGATAGTGGCTCCAAAACATGTTGCCATGGTCTGGTTGAAGAAGGATTTCTTATTATTGTATGTTTCTTTTTACTAGAGGATTTCATACAGTCTGGAACAATTCTATCCTCAGCCCAGTCACCTCCACCAATAACATTTCCTGCCCTGCCTACGGCTAATTTAATATTTCCGTCTTCAGGAAAAAAAGATCTTTGGAAAGAACTTATTGCAATCTCAGCTGCTCCCTTTGAACCACTATAAGGATCAGGGCCACCTAATTTATCAGTTTCTCTATAACCCCAAGACCATTCAACGTTGTCATAACATTTATCGCTTGTGATAAAAACTGAATAAACAGGCTTTTTAATATTTCTTAGAGCATTTAATATATTAATACTCCCAATTGTATTTGTTTGCCAAGTTTCAAGAGGATCTTTGTATGATTTTTTAACTAGCGATTGGGCTGCCAAATGAAAAATAAAATCTGGCTTAAAATTTAGAATTTCTTTTGATATTTTTTTTGCATTTGTAATATCGATGTTTAAACTTTTGATTTCTGATTTTAAGCCAAGCACTTGAAATAGTGATGGTTTAGTGGGGATTCCTTTTGAGATTCCTAAAATTTTTGCATCCATTTTTAAAAGCCATTGAGTTAACCAAGCTCCCTTAAAACCAGTATGCCCAGTTATAAGAATTCTTTTTCCTTTAAAGATGTTTTCCATTATTTTATATTTTATTTTCAATCAAATTAGTTACTTCCTCAACAATAGAAGATTCAGAGTTTAGATAAAAATATGAATTTACAAATGAATTATCCAATAAATCCGCATCGTAATGTCTATTATTTAGATAATAATTTAATCTGGAAATTAATTCTTCTGTTGACTCACACCAAACTACCCTAGAACTAACCTTTTTCAAGAATTCTCTTGAGTATACGTTTCTTCCTGATAATGCAAAAATGGGAATTGAAGTTGAACAAGCTTCTATTAGTGTTGTTGAAGGAGTATCTAATATAACTAGCTCAGAGTTTTCTAAAAGTCTTGTGAAAGAAATTTTAGACTCAAATTTTATTTTTTTAAAATTATCTTTATAAGGAATGTTATTTAATTCTTTTGTGTTGTTAAGCTTAAAGGTTGTCTCCCAACCTTCAATATCATTTAAAAATGTCAAAAGACTTAAATGAGCATCAATTAACCTTTTATCTGGATCTATGACGTTTAAATACGGTACCGCATTTTTATGCCACTTTCCTGTAGCATACAAAATTTTTTTTGATTCATTTTTTTTCCAAAAGGATTGTTTAGATAAAGAGCCTAATGTTTGAACGTTTTTTAAATAATATTTATTAAGCCACTTTTTATAAATCTTTGTTACTGATTTACCATAAGTAAGGAAATCAGTCGCATAAAGCATCTCCGTAAACTCTATCGAAGGATCGTAAGATTGACCTCTTTCGCCATGTTGCCAAAGAATAACTCTTTTGTTATTTTGAATGCCTAAATGTGCAAGAAAATTTTCTTCCGGCCATGTTAAAACTCCAGATAATAAAACTTCTTGTTTTTTGATTAATTCATTTAAGAAATTTCTTCTTTTAAAGAAGTGTTCAAGATAATTGTTTATATCATCAGAAAGTTCGGACAAATCAAAATGAATATTGCCACTTTTAAAAAAAGAATCATTTAATATTTCAAGAACTTTTGAATCAAAACCGCCTTTTTTATTTTTTGGTGGTTTTAAGTTCAAATATGAGATTAAAAATTTTCGATTAAATTTTTTGTTTTTTAAAATCTTAAACCAATCATATCCACCGCCTATAATCGCTAATTTAGTTTTACTTGAGGAGAATAGTTGATGGGGTAATAACTTTAAAATATCCCTTATTTCTTTTGCGAAGAAAAAAAAATCTTCAAAAAATTGTTTAAAGCTTATTTGTTGTGAGACATTTGCAACGGAAATATTTTTTTTATTATATATATTAGAATTTTCTAGAGTTGAAGGAATCAAAGATTCAGGATTAGGCCTTAGCCGAAAAAATTTTGAACTATGTTTGTTTTTAAATACCAAGATATGAGAATTTGGAAATTTTTTCTTTAGAGAAGTTAATAAAAAAAAGGAAAATGAAATTTGTCCAAGAATTAACCATAATTGAAAAGAAAAATAGTTCCCTATTTCAAGATCATACTCAGGTTTCAGTTTAGTCGAATAATTATTTAAGTTTTTTATTGTCTCAGAAAGTCTTTTTTCAAACTCTTTACTTTCGGAATAATGAAGATCCACATCCACAAAATCCCTAAAAGTAATGTACTTCAATTTTTTTTTAATACAAAAATAAATTGATTCAGGTCCTATGGCTAAAATCAAGTCATTTGCCTGAGAAAATTTTTTACTGTATTTTTTTAATTGTTTTGAGTTTTGAAGAATTACAATTCTTTCAAAATCATCACCTTGAAAAGACATCTTTAGTTTTCAAAATGTTTTGTAACTATTTCTAAGTCTTCTTTTTTATGCATGGAATAAGAGTTAGGCTTTATTGTCTCGAAGACTCTGTATGTTATTGTCTTTCCAGTTTTTGAAGCCATTGGCTTGCCTTTAAAAATTGACATAGATATTCTTACAGGTATTGATGCCGACATTTTCATTTTTATAATGGATTAATTGACGATTCTAATAAAAAAACACTATCTATGGAGTAAGGAATAAAGGTACATCCTTTTTTTATCAACCTTTTTAACTCTTCTTTTGAAGGGCTTACTTGATGAAATCCAAAAGGAATAGAATTTTCTTTGCATTTTTTAATTATGAAGTCTATTTCTTTTGAAAATTTTTTATTTTTAAAATCTCCTGTTAGTCCTAATGAAGCTGATAAATCATAAGGTCCAATCAAAATGCCATCAAGACCTTTTACTTTTAAAATATCTTCTAAGTTGTTTATAGCATCTACATTTTCTATCATTGCAATTATTAAAGGGTTATTTGCTTCTTTTATGTATTTATAAAAGTTTCTTCCAAAAAGGTTTGCCCTAGAAAATCCTACTCCTCTATTCCCTGACGGAGGCCAACATGAATATTTTATAACTTCTTTCAGCTCTTCTTTATTTTTTATCATGGGAACAATTACTCCGGCAGCTCCTGCGTCAAGTGCACTTTTGCAATTTTCTTTTGAACACTCGGCTAACCTTGCCAGAGGGATAGTATTAGTAAGTTCTAATGCCCTAAATATATCTGGTAAAGATTCCACAGAAAATGATCCATGTTCAAGGTCTACCGCTATCCAATCATAATTTTGATTTCCTAAAATTTCTGCTATCGAAGAACTTGGAATTTGCATCCAACTCCCTATGCTGGGTTCATTATTTCTGAGTTTAAATCTAAGTTTTTTTAAACTGTTATATTTGTTCATAATTTGTAAAATCTTCAACTTTGTAGTCTATAGAAATGTTCTTAAAAATTTCTTTATTATGCTTATGCATTCTTAATAAAAAAGAGATACCATTTTCTAAAGATGCATTATAGTCTGTTAATGCATCCCCAAAAAAAATACATTCCCCTTTAAGAAGTTTATTGTCAAATATAATTTTTTTTACTGCCAAAGATTTATCTACAGGAGACCCAAAAATGGAAGTAAATGCATTTAAGATATTTAATTTTTTTAAAATAAATTCAATCTCTTTCTGAGGAGTAGCAGTTACCAAAAAAAAGTTTTGTCTATAGGGATTAGAGCTCAAGTATTCTTTAGCTCCCATTACCCAATTTGATTTTAACACCCTATTTATTACATCTTTTTCAAAAAGATCAAGATAATTTGTAAGTTGTGATTTATCTATCTCTGCCCACTCTAAATATAAAGGAATTTTTTTATATCTTGATATGCCCGAATTATTTAGGTGATGGTCTTCAATCCTTTTTTTTAGATTAACATCTATCCCATGAAATAAATTTAAAAATGCTTCACTTTTTACGTCTAAAGAATCTTTTATTACGCCATCAAAATCCCAAAAAATATTTTTATATTTTTTAAGACTCACTTTTATCTAACTCAACTTGAACTTCTTCAACGATTTCTAATAATCCTTGTCCTAAATCTTTAAATTCTGTTGGAACAATTTTTTTTGCATCTTTAGCTTTATGTCTATATGGAGTTAATCCATAGTGTTCCGATCTAGAATTATCGTCTAAAAAATCTACTTTTCTTTTGAAGCCAATTATTTCAAAAAGTATTGAAAAAAGGTCATCTACTTTTATAGTTTGTTGGCCAGTTATTGTATAAGCATTATTTGCATATTTTTTGTCTAGTAATTTAACACTTAATTCAGCTGCATCTTCGACATTTATATACTCTCTTATTTCTTTTCCGGTTCCGCTATAAGTGAGTTTTTTATTTTTTAAAATTTGTTTTACAAAATCTCTTATTGCATTCCAATCCTGTGATCTCGATCCGTATAGAGATCCGTATCTCATGAGAGTGAAATCAATTCCAAATTCTTTTCCATAAGCCTCAATAATTGATTCTGCCGATGATTTACTTACACTATAAAAAGATCCTAGATCGCTATAAACATACATACTTGAAGCAAAAAGAAATCTTTTTACCTTAGTTTTTTTAATGGCTTCTAGAATCTTTACAGTGCCTATAATATTAAGATACAAAGTATTGAACGGATCTCTCTTTGATTCGGCAATATCAGCTATGGCGCCAAAATGATAAACAAGAGATACTCCTTTTAAAGCATTTTTTAGATCTTTTTCTTCAGAATAGTCACCAAGAATCATTTCTTGGTCACTGCGTAACCATCTCGAGGGTTTTTTATCAAAAATTGATACCTTATAGCCTTTTTTTGAAAGAGCATCAGCTGTATGACTACCTAAAAAACCTCCACCACCTATTACTAATACTTTTTCTAATTTTTTACTCATTTGTTTAAACTTGGTTAATAAGTTTTTTGTTGCCTATAAATCTTATTACTTCTTGTAGTGATTCATTCTCCATCTGAACTCTTGAAGAACTTGTCATGGGTCCTAAGTGAGATGTAAGCAGGCAACTAGAAAAATTGGCTAAAGGTCCTGAATATGGTTCTTGAGAGAAAACGTCTAGAGCTACGCCGTTAAAGTGATCTTTTTTGAGAAGAGATACTAAGTCCTTTTCATTTATTATTTGTCCTCTTGAAGTATTAATTAAGTAACTACCTTTCTTCATCTTTAAAAGTTCTTTTTTTGATAAAAAATGTTTAGTCAATTTATTTAATGGTAAGTGTAGAGTTAATATATCAGACCGTCTCAAAATTTCATTCTTTGAAACGAAAAAGACATTTTTATTCTCTTTTATTACTTTTTTATTATTTTCATTAACCAAAATATCTTTCACTCCTAATCCTTTAAGCTTTTTTCTAACCGACTGACCAATTTTTCCATATCCGACTATACCTATTGTTTTGTTAAAAATATCCTCACCCATATATTTAAACCATCTACCGTGATGAAGATCATCGTTGGATAAATGTATAGACCTTAATAATGAAAAAATTAGTCCAATAGTTAATTCAGATACTGCGCTTACAGGCGCCTCCGGGGTAATAGTTACCTTAATATCATGATTATTACAAAAATCCATATCAATGTTGTCATAACCAACCCCAACCCTTGATATGAGTTTTAAATTCTTTAGTTTTTTTAAAACAAATTGATCTAATTGATCGGTACCAGCAATTAGAAAATCACAGTCTTTACCAAAACTTATCAATTCATTTTTGGAAAATTTACTATTTTTTTGATTACAAATAATGTCTACCCCTAAATTTTTTAGTTTCTTTACATAAATACTTTTTTCAATTTCAAATGGAGTAGTTGTTATCAATGCTTTCATTAAACTAAATTACTAGGATCCAATCAGACTTACTTAAAAGAGAAGCTGGGTATTTTTTTTTATCATAGGAGCCATGGAGTATGTCCTTCATGACCTGTTTTTTTTCTTTACCTTTAACAATTATCAGAGAATTCTTTGCTTTTTTTATTAAGACAGGAGAAGCAGTAACTCTTTCAAATTTATGCAAATCACTTTCTGAATGAACAAAAAGCCTATCTTTTTCTTTCAGACTTTCTGAGAAAGGAAAAAGTGAAGCAATATGACCATCAGTTCCCAAACTAAAAATCATTAAATCTATTTGTTGAGGAATAATATATGAATAATTCTCTGCTGCATCATATGCACTATATTTTTCAACTTCAATTCTATGTAATTTACAATCATTTGGTATGCCTTCTTTGAAAAGAGTTTTTAAAGTCATATTGTAGTTACTATGAATTGAATTTAATTTGACTAATCTTTCGTCGCTGAAGTAAAAATCTATTTTTTTTAAATCTTTGAAAGATTTTTGTTTCCCCCAAAATTTGTAAAAACTTTTTATAGAATTTCCCCCTGTTAAGAATATATTTCTTCTTTTATTATTATTAGTTTTAGGATAAATAATATCGCAAATATGATCATGAAGATTTCTATGCCAATTATCTTTATTGAATTCTAAAAGCCTAGCCATTTAATTTTAAGTATCAGTTATAATTTGATAGCTTACTTGGAAATTTTTTATTGTAGACGTCTATTAAGTTTTTAAAACTATCAATATTTTCTTTTGATCCTTTTTTCTGAAGTCTTGAAACTAATTTTTTATAAAATTCCTCTTCATTTTGGTTATCTTCAATTTTTTTAAATCCATAACTTTGGTGACCCAACCCATCCATAAAAAGTTTTCTAGGAATTCTCTGTCTTGCAAGAATTCTTTTAATTTTTTTATGGTGACTTCTTTTTAAAAAAGTTGATAAGTCTGACAATATTTTATTTGGATTTGTAACAATATCTTCAAAGCTTAGATACAGAATTGATTTTTCTTTATTTGTGTCTGGTAACTCAGTTATAAATAATTTTTCATAGCACTTTCTTATAGAAATTAAAGCTTTATCAAAAACGTCATATGAGAAATACTCATCCTTAAATTCATTAGCCCACCAAGGTATTTTTGTTTGTTGATAGTAAAAAGAAACTGTAAATTCTCTCGGGGAATCAAATCTCCTTAAATAATTTTCCCAATGTTCTATCATATAAAGCGGATGTCTTACGACTTCTACAATTTTTAATCTGTCTCCATAAGCATTAAAGAGAAGTTCAGGTGTCATTAAAATCATATGAGACATTAAATTTAAAGCAATATTATTTTTGTTAATGTTTTCAAGATTATGATCTCCATCTTTCTTAAAAAGCCTTTTTAAGTAATCCAAAGGATTAGGATTGTTTTTTAAACCAGAATCATCGCTAAATCTTAAGTTTACTTCTCTTGATATAGAATTATTGTATTGAGAAAGATCAGCATAGGTATTAAGCATCCAAGTAGCGGAATCTTTTTCTATTTTATTTAAATGATATAAAACAGATATATATTCATAAATATGTTCCAGCTTAAACTTTTCTACTTTTTGCATGCCTCCTATGATTGGTCCAAGAATACTTTTACCTGTGCCCCATAATCCATCAATAAAAATTATGTCATTTTTTAAGTTGAGCTTTTTTTCTAAAAACATCCGAATTATTTAAGACCAAAGCCACCGTCTACCCTGATATCCTGTCCTGTCATATAAACTGATAGATCTGAAGCTAAAAATGCAATAACACCTGAAATGTCCTCTTCTTTAGCCATTCTTCCCAAAGGTGTTTTACTTTCGTAACGCTTAATAAATTTTAAAGGCTGATTTCTTTTTATACCTCCTGGAGACACAGAATTTACTCTGATCTCAGGAGATAGAGTTACAGCAAGCCACTTTGTAAAATTTATTAATCCAGCTTTCGAGGCGCCGTATGCAGCGGGGTTAAAAATAGATGTATTTTTATATATTTTCCAGTCAGGAGCAGATGATCCATAAATCGAGCCAATGTTTATAATATTACCTTGTTTTGTTTTTTTTAGATCTGGAGAAAATTTCTGAACTAAGTTAAAAACTGAAAACAAGTTAAGCTCAAAACTTTTTTGCCATCCTTCTTTCTTTTGATATTGAAAATCTGTATTCCAGCCTTCTAATTTAGAAGAGCCTGTGTAAGAAGCATTATTTATTAAGACATTTAAACCTCCTGCTTTTTTTATTTCTTTATAAAGATTGTCAATTTCTTTATCGTTTGTTATGTCACAGTTATGATATGAAATTTTTCTAGGATATGAAGAAAGAAGTTTTTTTAAATTTCTTTCTGATTCAATTTCTTTAATGTCGACCATATATACCTTAGCTCCAAGCTCTACTAAGTTTTTAGTTAAAGGAAGTCCTAGGCCACCAGCAGCTCCAGTAATTAAGATTTTTTTATTTTTAAGAGATAGGAAAGAAATATTTCTTTTCATTTTTTATTTTTTAATAAAGCTTCAGCTATTTGAAAATCAATTATGTCATCAATATCTATAGCTCTTTGCTTTGGAATTTCTACCTGACCAACTTTTCCAGAAAAAATACTATCATTTTCTAAAACAAATTTAGAGTAAGCTGCGTAAGCTACAGTAGTCATATCATAAGTTTTTGGAGCATCTTGGCGCCTGAAAACTCTTTTATTTGGTTTATTAATTAACTCTGAGAGATTCTTATTATTTTTCTTGACCATATTGAACCATGGATTTCTAAAAGAATCAGACACAGTAATAGCAATATCTATATCATTTTTGATGAGTTTATTTATGCATCTTTCGATATCTTTTGAATTCCTTAATGGTGCTGTTGGTGGAATTGATACCATAATTTCAGGAATTTTGTTTTCTGTTTTTTTTAAAAAATTTAAGGCATGCTGCCAAGCTAACCATTCAGGAGATTTGTCTGTAGCCAAATATTTTGGTCTTTTGAATAATATCTCAGCTCCATATCTTTTAGCTTCAGTGGCTATCTTTTCATTATCGGTTGAAATTATTATTCTACTTATTTTTGATACGGACTTAGCTTGGTCTATAGACCAACCCAAAAGAGACTTTCCTGAAAGTTTTTTTAAATTTTTATTTTTTAAACCTTTAGAGCCTCCCCTAGCAAAAATAAAACCGTATACTTCTTTTCTGTTATGAGTCATTTATTGAAATTCTTTTTCCAGAAAGAGATGATGATTTCTTTGCTGCGTTAATGATTTTCATTGTTTTTAGAGACTCATGCAAACTTTTTGTTGAATGATGATTGTTAAATATTTTTTTAAAAAAATATTCCCACTGAATTTCATACGTATCGCTTATGTTTTGGTCAGAAATAAATATATTTTCCCAATTTTGTTTTTCTAAGTTCCATTTCTGAATACTGCTTGGCTCTGCTTGCCACCTTAAAGAAGATTTTTCTCCAATTATTCTCATTTCTCTAGTTTTATTTCTCCTAATGAAATCAAGATTGAGATTTATAATAGCAGGGTTGTCTAATTTTGTTCCCATCATGAAGGATGCCGAATCCTCAGCATCTACGTCTAATTTACTTATCTTTGCCATATGTGAATTGACCCAAGATATCTCTCCAAAAAGCCAATTTAAATAATCAATTTCGTGACTAAGCTCCAAAACTACTCCCCCTCCCAGTTTATTAGATGCTGAAACAGTTTTTTTATAATTTGTTTTTCTCCACTCAGGTAAATACTGGCCAGTTTCACAGTGTACCGAATAAATTTTTCCTAAAATTTTACTTTCAACTAGTCTTTTAAGTTCAATCAAAGTGTCTAAAAACCTTAAATTGTATCCGACAAATACATGTATTTTTGATGATTCAACTCGTTTAATAAAAGACTTAATTCCAGTGATCTTATCGGACAAAGGTTTTTCAATAAAAATATTGCTTCTCATCTCTAATGCTTTTTTTGCGTAAAACAAATGCATCGAGGATGGATTAGAAATAACAGTGAGATTTGGAATAAATTCTGATATTTTGTTTTCTGGTAAAACTGAACTTTTTGATAATTCTTTGTGATTTTTACTATTTTTTGTTTTAAGTACTTTGACTGTAGCTTCAGGGAATCTACGTTTTAAATAATTAAAGTGCCTTTTGCCTATATTACCAAAACCTATTATTAAAATTTTATTAATCATTTTTTACACAATTTCATCTTGGCTTTTCCATTCTGCAAGAGAAAAGCCTTCCTTTAAAAGATTCATTCTCGCTTCTTTAAGACCTTCGCCAACGAAATTAAATAAATTTGCTGTAGCGGTAGCATCAACTTTACTTGATGACATTCCTTGAGAGAGATGTGATGAGTTTCCTACACCCCCAGCGATAATAATAGGAATTTTGTTTTCAGGAGGTAATAATTCTAGAAGATCTAAGTCAAATCCTTGCCCAGTTCCATCTTGATCGATAGAGTTTAAATATATTTCTCCTACAAACCCAGAATTGATCAATTCTTGAATGAGATAAATTTCTTCAATTTTTTTTGTTCCTGATCGAGTAAAGATTTCGTATTTCGAATTTTTTTTTATATCTAATGATCCAACAATACATTGTTGTCCAAATTCTCTTGATAATTCTTTTACGAGTTTAAAATCTTCAAATAAAGTAGTGTTTAAAATAATCTTGTCTGCACCTGACCTTAATATTTTTTTTGCATCATTCATGCTTCTTATGCCTCCACCGGAGGAAATAGGAACAAAACAACCATAAGAAATTTCTTTTAAAATTTCGCAAAATTTTTCTATGCTTCTATCCTTCCTTGAAACATCCAAGATAATAAGCTCATCAATATAAAAAGAGATTTTCTGGAAATCATAATTTCTTTTTAACCAATTAAGATCTCCTACTTTTTGCAGTCTAAAATTTCTACTTAACATGAAGTTTCCAGAATCATGTAGTAAAGTAAATATTAATCTTTTTTTTAGCACTTACTCAGATTTCTAAAAAGTTTTTTAAAAGTTGCAGTCCGTTTGTTTGACTTTTTTCAGGATGAAATTGAGTTGCAAAAATATTATCTTTCTCATAGGCAGCTGTGAATTTTATTCCATATTCGCATTTAGCTTCTAATAAATTTTTTTCTTTATGGAGAAAATGGTAAGAATGCACAAAGTAAAAATCTGAATTGTTTTTTATATGATTACCTAAAATAGATTCTTTTTTAAAGTCTACTGTATTAAAACCAATATGAGGAAGCTTCAATTTTTCATTATCTGGAGTAATTATCTTCTTTACACATCCATCAATAAATCCTAAACCTTTTGAAAATCCGTCTTCTTCGCCTTCTAAAGCAAAAAGCTGCATACCTAAACAAATGCCTAAAATATTCTTTTGTCTTATAAGAACAGATTCTTTGAGCACTTCAATAAAACCGCTCTTATTTAAAGAAACCATCGCTTTTTTAAAAGAACCAACTCCAGGAAGGATAATTGAATCGGCCTTCAAAATTTCCGATGGGTTGTTAGTGATTTCGACGGGAAAGTTTAAATATTTTACAGCGTTTAATACGGAAAATAAATTCCCCATACCGTAATCAAGAATTACAGTTTTTTTTTTCATTTTTAAACTACTTTGAACTTTGGCTGCCAATAACCATCAATATTTTCAAATATTTCCTTGTTCGCCCATTTATCTAAAACACTATCAAATTCTTGTTTAGACATTTTGTAATAATTTAAAAAGGTATCCATATGCTCATCTGGAAATTGTCCATCATACAAGTTAACTAAATTTACAGCTTGAGATCTACTCATAGCTCCTCTTCTAATTTCAATTGATGCATCTTGGTTTGCTCTTCCAAACCCATACTTTAAGAACATTAGATAGGTATGTAGAGAATATAAAGCTTGATCATTTTGGGAAAAATTAGTAAAAGTTCCCGAATTTGTTTCATCTGATTCTTTTAAACCACAATGCTCTTTTGCTACTAAATAATTACGATAGGGATCCCAATTTTCGAAATAGGACCAGTGAGTAAGTTTTATTTTTTCAGCTGAATCGGATACTTCAGGAAACTTAAAAAAATTTAAATCTTTATTTTTCAATTCTTTAGAATTAAGAACCTTTTCATATCCTCCTTCAAGATATATTCTCTTCATATATTCAATGTCAAAAATAGGATCTTTATCTGTTTCCTCACTACCTCCATATTCAATCTCACCATCTTCACCATAAAAAATTAAGTCAATTCCCATTTTAATAGCCATTACAATCGGTGCAGATTGAATTGCAATTAACCATCCGTAATAAGGAAAGCCCATTTTTTCAAATCCTAATTTATTCAAAAGTCTCATTGTTTCATTATCTGGATTGATAGATATATGGCTATATCCACTTTCAATAAAGGATTTTAGATTTTGGTCTCCTAAGGGTAAAGATAAAGGAGGAGTTACTGTAAGGCATAAAGGATTCATGTTGTATTTATGTTTCAAGTTATAAGCAACATATGAGCCATCTTTTCCTCCACTGCAAGGAACTAAACAGTCAAATTCTCCCGAGTCAGATCTATGTTCATCTAATAAATTATTGAGTTCACTTTGTCTAGCTTTCCAATCTAATGATTTTTTTTTCTCCATCCATCTACAAGCATTGCAAAAACCTCTTTCATCAAAAGATATTCTATTTCTTGTAGACATCGCTAAACAGTTTGAGCACCACTTAAGATTGGAAGGTTTCATTTAATATTTTTTTGAAATTAAACTGAAAGAATTAATTTTACAATTAATTGATGCATCTATGAATAGCTATTACTAATCTATCACACACAAATTGAATTTCTTCCTTGGTCATATTTATAGATGTTGGAAGGGATATTCCTCTTTCTGAGAGACTTATTGAATTAGACAATGAATATTTTGGTCTAAATTTTATATATGGAGGCATTAAATGTAGAGGTTTGAAGGTTGGTCTGACCTCTATATCGCTTTTAGCAAGAAATGAAATTATCTTATCTCTATACATTGAAATAGATTCATCTAATAAAACCGTATACAGCCAATAAGAATTTTTAATATATTTTCCGTCCTTTGGAAGAGTTAGTTTTTCGAAAACCTCTAAATAACTATTATATTTTTTTGCTATTTCTCGTTTTCTTTTTACAAATAAATCAATTTTTTCCATTTGCGCAACTCCAACTGCGGATTGTAAGTTTGTTAATCTATAATTAAATCCTACTTCTTCGTGCCAGTACCTTTTATTTTGAGACATTCCATGATCTCTTAATTTTTTTGCAAAATTTAAATGTTTTTTTCTTTTAAATTGAAGCATTCCTCCTTCGCCTGTAGAAATTGTTTTATTTCCAAAAAAACTAAAAGTAGCCGCATCTCCATCTATACCAACATGTTTACCTTTATAAAAAGTTCCTAGGGCTTCAGCACAATCTTCAATGACGAACAATTTATGTTTTTTTGCAATTTTCATAATGTTCTTCATATCAGCTGAATATCCATACAAATGAACTGCAATTATTGCTTTAGTTTTTTTTGTAATATTTTTTTCTATCAGACTGGTATCTATGGTCATATCATCTATATCAACATCAACAATAATTGGTTTTGCTCCAGAATAAATAACAGCATTTATCACAGCAGCAAAAGTAAAGTCAGGAATGATAACTTCGTCGCCCTCACCTATTCCTAGAGCACAAATTGCTAAATGTAGAGCTGAAGTTCCATTAGAGACAGCTAATGTATTTGGGCAAGAAGAGTATTCACTGAATATTTTTTCAAATTTAGATACAAAAGAGCCTTGAGAAGATATCCATCCAGTTTCTATACACTCTGTTAAATATTTTTTTTCATTTCCATTAAACAAAGGTTGAACTAATGGAATATTATGATAAGAATTATTATTAACTGTACTAACAAGTTTTCCTTTTTTATCAATTATTGGTATGAATTTATATTTTTCTAAGGATGTCTGAATTTTCTTTGTACTTGTGCCTAGCGGCAGACTGAAGAAATTTTTATTCATTACTTTTTTCACTTGATCATTTAATGTAATTCCCTTAACAAGACTTCTTCTTATATCGCCATCTGTCATCATTCCGACTAGAATATTATTTTGAAGAACATAGCAAACACCATAACCGTCTTTGTTCATAAGACTCAAAGCATCGCTTAAAATTGCATTTGATTCGATTGCAGTTATCTTATTCATTAAGTAAAAAAATAATTTTTAAAATTTGGTTTTTATTGCATTTTCAGCAAGGGTCTTTTGCATTTTAAGCTTTTCAATGGATAAGTTATAGATTTCTAAAGTAAAAAACTTAACGTCAGTTTTGAGGTCTTTCCAAAACCAGCTTGTTTTTTTTAAAGGTCTATTTTGATCTGAAAACCCGTTATTTTCACTTAAATGATAAGCTGAAATTTCTTTATGAAGATTTTTATGAGCTTTTTCTAAATCAAATCCAAGAGAGTTTGAACTTACTTTTAAATGGGCTACATCCAATAGAAAACCTATTTCAGAAGGAAGTATTCTCATGATTTCCTGGATTTCTTTTGGGTTAGTAAAGAGAAGAGGATCTTCTTGGAAATGTTCAATATTTTTCTTTGAAATAACATTATTTTCAATCATCAATTGAACATTTTTCTTTTTTG
>MDSZ01239022.1_pt1 | contig 31679 bp, 28 predicted proteins | sample 811201 | NCBI WGS metagenome assembly MDSZ01 (sample SAMN05326647, study PRJNA326480) | marine metagenome | isolation source: seawater | place: Indian Ocean: North | collected 2010 | reverse complement strand
TGCAGTATCTAGAGAATTGGCGGAAGAAGAAATTGCAGAGTTATCAGTCGGCATTAGTATTCCTGTTTTTGATATTAATTCTGACAATAATCTCCAAGAATGAGTTAATATGAGTCATTAGCAAGGAATTCATCTATTCTACCTGACCATTCATCTCTTTTTTCGGATAAATCATTCAACCATATTGTAGCCTTATCAATACATATTTGTTTCATTTCACCAGCTAAAATTCTACCATTTTCATAATCTTTGCGTATTTCTTCCAGCTCTTTATCATCGGTTGTGAAGAAAAATTCAAGATATTGAAAGGCGACATCTTTTGAACAGTCGCCACCCAATCTTCTGTGTTCTTCAACAGTTGCTTGGCCACCACTGTGAGCCCTTTTCACTTTCTTTGACATTTCATTAATGGAGTCATCCATGAAAATTGTTGTCTCTGGTTTTGAAGAAGACATCTTGTCGCCGGTCATACCAACTGCAAAACGATGATATGTGGAGCAAGGAGGCATTAATCCCATTCCACCTAATTCACGTTCAAGTTTTAATAATTCATTCCTTAATACAAATTTTTCTTTCGAAGTAGCCCCAGGTATTTCTATTGTACCGTGTTTTGGATTAGGAAATATATCTGCAAAACCAAGCTGTGAAATTATGCTCTTTATTTTATCGAATATGATATTTCTACTTTCAGTCATCAGTGAACCGTTCGGAGAAACTCCAAATACCTTAGCATTTTCATCTTGGATTGAAAGTGCAACATTTAATCCACCTTTTTTCCTGTCCTTAATATTGAACCAATTTGTTTTACTCGCTAAACCCCTGGTTAATCTCAAATGTGGGTCTTGGTCTACACCAACAGGTACAACGATAGGTCGTAAACCACCAAATTCTTCTAGTTGAGGGTGCATGATATCCCCGGCCTGAATAAGAGGTGCTTGTACGTGCGCCAGATTTGTTTCACCTTGGAATCCATAAATTGATTCAAATTCAGATAAATTGGTTTTTCTTCCTAATGTAAAAGCCAATCTTTGTACTTGAGGTCTTTTACTTTGAAAGTAAACATTAGTAGAGTTGGGATTTAATCCCAAAGCAGCATAATTGATAATATATTCTTCCATTGCAGTTTTTCGACCTTCAGATAATGATTTTGATCTCGTAGCTAATGCTTCTAAATCTGCGACAGCTACATTTACATCTCCACCATGTTCTTGAAACCATTTTACTTGTTCAATTACCATGCTATGACCAAGATGCATTTTTCCACTTGGCATTAAACCAGTTAATACTCCGAAATTAGTTTTATTTTTTATTGAGTTCAGGATTATATCAAGATCTCTGTGGGCAAAAATGATACCTCTACGATGAAGAGCACTAGGGTCAGGTATTGAAGATAAATCCACTGGTTCTAAACCGAATTTCTGAATTAATCTTTGATAATCGGTAGACTGTTGCGATGACCAAGGATCTATCCGATAGTCAGTTCCCATGACATCGGGTTTACCATATACCCAATCAAACCATCGATGATATAAGCAAATAAATACCGTTAATTCAATAACTGTGTTCATTATGAGAATTCATATGGCAATCATTCATTGTTTAGGTGCAGGGCTAATTGGATCATATGTAGCGAAGAAATTATCAGACAATGGACATGAAGTTCATGCTCATGATTTATCTCCAGGAAATGTATTTATAGAATACCCTGAAATAATTATCCATAAAGAAAATGTATTAGAAAGTTGTAAAAAAATAGAGAAATTCGGTGATTTTGACATCATAGTTAACATGCTTCCTGGTGAAATAGGAAATTCCATTATGAAAATTCTTTATCCTCAAGGAATTAATATAGTGGATTTAAGTTTTAGTGAAATTACGCCAGATTCATTATCAGGGGAAAAAGGAGGAGAGGATACAACTATCTTATGGGATGTAGGAATTGCACCGGGATTATCTAATATGTTACTTTCATTGGCAGTTGAAGAACTAGGGAATTTGGAAAATGGGGAAATACGTGTGGGGGGGAACCCTTCAGAGAAAACTGGTGCTTGGAACTATGTTGCACCTTTTTCACCTAAAGATGTAATTGCAGAGTATACAAGGCCGGCAAGAGTATTGAGAAAGAAGGAAATTGTAACCTTGGAAGCATTAACAGAAAGGCATATCATAAATGTACCTGGAAGAGGAAAAATGGAAGCATTCCTTACAGATGGTTTACGTAGTGTTCTACATTCTATTCCTGCAACTAATTTATCAGAATATACAGTTAGATGGCCAGGTCATATACAGAAGTTTATTGATGAAAGAGATGCAAAGAATTTAAATTATGAAAAACTGGTAAAAGAATGGGAATATATCCCAGGAATATCAGAATTCACATGGTTGGAAGTAGTAGCATATGGGAAAAATGAACAAGGTATACGTTGGACAGTTTCAGATTCTGGCAGTTCAGATGGACATTCAATGGCAAGATGTACCGGATTGGTCACAGTTTTTTGCATAGAGGAATGGTTGGCTAATCCAAACATGCTAAAGACAGGGATTAATGCTCCAGAGGTTTTAGAAAATAATGTAATTAAAAGTATTATCTCTAAATTAAAAGAAGAAGATATAGAAATAATTGAAGAAAAAATAAATTATTCTGCGTAGTCAATAATTTCTTTCGCATCCATAGATATTAACCATCTAATAGCAAGTGGAGTTGCAATTAAAGTTCCTATGGCTATAAAAATTATTGGCCAATTAAAACTTGGCTCTGCCCCTCTCTCTATGAGCCATGTAAACAGCAGAGGAGATTCAAGAAAATCTGATGCCCATTCTCGCATATTGGTTACATGGTGACCTACAACTGTAACTGAGTGGTGTAAATCGTTGAAAGTATTAATAGAATTATTTTGCAAAGTATAATTGGTGCTATTTTGCATTTCTATAGAGAGATTTTCACCTGAATTCAGAGTAACTATTATTCCTCCACTGTGATTACGCCATCCAATCTTTAAATTTTGATCGGATGGATCTAATTGAGGAAAATTATTCCCTTTAGAATCTTTAACTGAAATAATTGAGTTATTAGTTTTGATATGTATGCTTCCTGGCACATTCCACGAATTATTTTCATTGATTGGTAATTTTACATATAGCATATTTTCAACGTTAGATAGTTCTATATTTTTACCAGATAATTTATGATTATACCACTCTCCCCATGTCGTATACCAAAGAGATTCGTTATTCTCTAACCAACTCAATAACGTTTTGTCTTCCCTTATTCTAAGATCGTGTATCCTTGCAATCCAATAAATGCTTACAAGTGAGTCTTTTGGAGAATCAGCAATTAGGGAAATATTAGCAACATTTTTCTCCATGCTTCCTCCATTTCTTTCTACAACAAATAAATCAGACGGAACATTGGTAACTTTATCGCCTACTATTTTAAAACCGGAATCGAGCAAATTTGTGGCTAATTTTTGATTCACATCTCCCGGAGGTGTGCCAAAAGAAATTGGATTCATTCCCCATCTAGATGCATTTGTGTTTGATAAAAGATACTCCTTACAGTCTTCAATTAAATATGGGTTTTCATTTATATCTTTATTCTCAAAACCATGACAACCAAATTCATCGCCCATCGATAATCTATCTGGACCAATGAGATTTTTTATCCATCCATCTGATTCCCATTCAGCCGTTACTACTGGAGATAATGTGGGTATAGTAAAAATAATAATCATAACAAAACTTACGGCAGTAGTCCTGTCCATGATATTCGGAAATATTACCCTGATATGAGTACTTGCTTAATTTAGTAAAGGCTAAACAATAAAGACATCACGGGAAAAGCATGAAGAGTGGTTTGGAGAAGGAACTCAAAGAATTCTCTGAACTTATAAAAATTGAAGGTACTGGAGAGATCTTTAAAACACCGATTTTCTATAAGTTTTTAGTCAAATACATACGTATAATTGGACGTAGTTTGACAAGAGTAAATTATACAGGAATAGAAAAAATTCCGAAGAAAGGCCCTGTCATCATTATAGGAAATCATATATCAAATATCGACCCTATTGTCAAAATAATGGGAATAGGTAGACCAGTGCATTATTTGGCTAAAGAAGGTCATTTCACTAAAGAGCCGAATCGAACAATAATGAGAGCGACGGGGCAGATTGAAACGTTCAGAGATACTGGTGCACGAGATGCATTAGCAAGAGCTGCTGATGTATTGAATTCAGGCCTGTGCCTAGGTTTATTCCCAGAAGGAACAAGATCTAGAAACAATGAAGCACCATTTTTACAAAAAGGGAAAACTGGCGTAGCTAGATTGTCGGCTAGTTTTCCAGATGTACCTGTATTGCCAATGGCGTTAATTGGCACTAGAGAAGTTATGAAACCTGGTGATAATTCAATTAGATTTTGGAAAAAAATTAATGTTAACATAGATGAACCAATAACTTTTAATCAATGGTTTTTGGATAAGAATGGTGGAGGTATGGATGATATTAGAATAAAAGAAATGATAAAACTCAGTTCTGAAGACAGGGAATTGGAGATGAAAAAAATTTATAGAAAGTTTACCGATCAAATAATGAAGAATCTAGAAAATTTAGGCGCTCCTTGACTATAATTTCCGTAGCGTTGAAGGACTGACTGTCATACGACATTGATATGGAACAGTACTTGGAGTTTCTCAGAAGAATCCTTGAGGAAGGGCAAGAAAAAACTGATAGAACTGGAACTGGTACTAAATCTGTATTTGGTCATCAAATGAGATTTGACTTAACCAAAAGTTTTCCTGCAATTACAACAAAAAAGATTCATTGGCCAAGCGTTATTCATGAGTTATTATGGATTTTATCGGGCGATACAAATATAAATTATCTTAAAGAAAATGGTGTTAAAATATGGAATGAATGGGCAGATTCTGATGGCAACTTAGGCCCAGTATATGGAGAACAATGGAGGAAATGGAAAACTAAAAATGGAAATCCCATTGATCAAGTTAAACAAGTAATTGACATGATAAAACAAAATCCTGACAGTAGAAGAATTATAGTTTCTGCTTGGAATGTGGGCGAATTAGAAGAAATGGCATTAATGCCATGCCATGCTTTTTTCCAGTTCTATGTCAATAATGGAAAATTGTCCTGCCAACTATATCAAAGGAGCGCAGATGCTTTTCTTGGAGTTCCATTTAATATTTCTTCATACAGCCTTCTTACATGCATGATTGCCCAAGTTTGTAATCTTGAGCCAGGGGAATTTATTTGGACAGGAGGAGATTGTCATTTGTACCTCAACCATTTAGAGCAAGCAGAGAAACAAATAAGTAGAAAACCTCTCAATCTTCCAAAATTAATATTGAATGATAAAATTACAGATATTGATGATTTTAGTTATGAAGATATTTCTATAGAAGGATATCAACATCATCCTCACATATCAGCGCCAATATCTATTTGAGGATTGAAGATGCTTATTGCAATGATAGTAGCTATGGATAAAGAAGGATACATAGGGCGTAAAGGAGAATTACCTTGGAGATTATCAACTGACATTAAAAGATTCAAAAAAATAACAGAATCTGATGGTAATAACGCAGTGATAATGGGCAGGAAGACTTGGGATAGTTTGCCTGAAAAATATAAGCCTTTATCAAGAAGATTGAATATTGTAATGTCGAGAAATTCAGAATGGAGAGATGATGGTGCTTCAAACGCACTTTATCCCGGTAGAGCTATTGAAATTGCCTATTCAGAGGGTTGTGAAGAGTGTTGGATAATTGGAGGATCAAAAATTTATGAGTTATTTCTTGATAGAGTAGATGAAATACATGTTACAGAAGTAAATACTCAAAAAAGTGGAGAAGTTAAATTTCCAAAATGGGACAGGAAAGAGTGGAAGCAGGAAATTATCGAAAGAAAAATGAAGAATGAATATGACGATTATGATACCATCTATTCCGTATGGACTAAAAAATAAATTTAATCTTAATATTCAGTGACTCGAATTCCTAAATCAGTCATTTTTGATTTCCTTTTCATTATTACATTCATCTTATTATGAAATTCTTTTTCCAAATCAATTTCTAGAGCTAATGCATGCCCCATTATAAGAATTAGTAAATCTGATAATTCCTCGGAAATAGCTTTTATTGTTTTTCCTTTTGTTATTGCTGCAGAAAATTCTCCTAATTCTTCTACGGTCAAAGCAATTCTATATCCCATGTCATGGCCTTTATTCTCGGACTTCGAAAACTCATGTTTATGATGGAAAGAAGCAACTCTGGACATCATGGATGTCCATAGTCCATCAGGAGAAACAAATTTTTCAGAGGATATCCATTCTTCAACGCTCAAGGGCCTACGCATATGTCTGCGACAGTAATCAAGTCAACAAAGTTATCTCAGTTAGAGTAATTATTAATTAAAGAATTTATACAATCGATAATTAGATTTTCCATACCAGAAGAAATATTTTTTACTTCTTCATGATTTATTGGTATTTCAGAATCTTGTGGATTCCTCCCAGCTGCCCAATTAGAAGAACATACTAAAGAGAGATGCGGGATAGACAGTTCTGAAATTAACCTTGATTCTGGCCCTAGGGTCATATTAACTACATCCGCACCTAATTTTTCCAAGGCATTTATTTCTGCGGGACTTTCAAATTGTGGGCCACTGCATTGTGCAACGATTACATTTTTTGGATTAATGCCATAATTTTCATCTAAAAAATTCGAAATTATTGAAACTGCCTTGGAATCAAAAAGTGATGTTCTATCGGAGTGAAAGGCCATAATATCGTGAAATGACCACGAATAATCGGCAAAATCGATTATATCTGAAGCTATTGCAATATCTCCTGGCTTAGTCACAGAAGAAATTGAGCCAACGGAATTTATGCTTACTATAATATCAGGAGAGGTGCTAGCAACAGCAAATATGTTTCCTCTGTGTTCAACCGAATGAGGAGGTTTAACTTGATTATTGACTGAATGATGACGATATAGAAATGATATCTGAAAATTACTTTCTGAAATTAATGTCAATGGAATATTTCCCCATTCGGTTTCACATCTTACGGAAACTAAGGATGAATCCAAAGATTTAGAATATAGAATTGGTATATTGGTCATCCCAGTGCCATATATTACAGAGATGCGAACCATGTTGTTCCACTTGCTAACACTAATAAAAGGAATTAGGTATCACTGATTTAATCTATCAATTAAGTCAGCCTTTTTACCAGACACAGGTTTTCCAGCTTCTTTTAATAATTCTTTTAATTCTGAAACCGTCATAGAGGCATAATCAACATTATCATCTGAAACTTTGTCTGCATTATTTTCTTCAACATCATTACTTTCTTCCTCCTCAGAAGATTCATCAGCTAATTCTGAAATTTCTGCTCCTGCTTCTGCAGCGACTAGAACATCATTTTCTTGCTCAATAACTTCCTCTTTTGATTTTTCTAACTCATGAATTTCGTCTAATGTTGGCCCTTCATCAACAAAAACACCCGCCTGAAGCAATTGAACTCTTCTAAATAGAAGATTTTTTACCGGCTGGATTTTAGTTACTTCTTCTTTGATTGTGTTTTCCAATGTTCCATCAAATAATGATTTTTGGATATCTAACCATGTTGAACTGGATCCAACTCTTAATATTACATTTCTTGCTATAGTACGCATTTGTTGCTTTTGACTTGCTTTTATCCTAGCTCGTGAGATAATTAATGGTTTAAATCTGATATAAAAACCATCTTTAGATACTAAATCAACCGTATCATCAATTTTTCCTCTTTCTCTACGAACTAATCTGCGGACATGATCTTTCATCAAGTCATATCCTATGAATTCAGTAAGAGCATCTTTATTGACCACCTCGATGACATTAAATCTTATTTTGACATGCATTTTAGAAAAGTCACCATCAAGTTCATTTTGCATTAACTCATAATGTCGGCCTAAAACTAAGGAATCGTCTTCTGCTAAAGTTTCTCCAATTACCTTGAAAGACCATGGATTTCTAGGAGCTCTGATTGTATACCAACGTTTTGCTTTCCATTTATCTTTCTGTTTTCTTGCTGCTGCCCTCGATAATGCTCCTTTTGCCATAATAAAGACCTCTAATGTTGGGGGCTGCCCCAATTGCAAGCCATCCGAAATCAGTCGAGTATTTGAACGAGTCACATTAAAATAAGGAATAATGTAATGAATTATTTGAAAGACTAGTGAGTTTTGGAATAGTTATGAGTTTGCACAGTGCGACATGGAGAGTACATGTGAGTGAATTGGATGATTTGGCATTAATAATAGAGAGTATTAAGTGGATTGCAGGAGATAATGCGCTGATAAATATAGAAAATGGAAAATCAATTCATGGCGCTAAACAGAAGACAATAATTGCCAAAGTCGAAAACAAGAGAGAATCATGTGAATCATTTCTCAGATTAGGAAAGGCCGCCTTGACAGAAATAGTGGGAGAAGATATAACAAAGAGAATTGATGAAAATAAAAATTTACATATCAGGATAGATGTATCAAATTTAGTATCGAGAGAAATAAAAATAAATTGTAATAAGGAGAAATTAGTTGCAAAAGGAATTTTTAAAATTGAATGTTATCCAGGAGATTCTCCTGAAAGAAAAATTTTAGAATTGATAAAAAAATATCAATGATTAAAAAAATTAGACAAGTATTCAAATGTACCGATTGCTTCGGGTATATGAGGGAAAGTATGACTCATGTAGTAACGGAAGCCTGTGTAGGGCACAAATATCAAGATTGCGTAGCAGTATGTCCGGTAGAGGCATTTCGTGAAACCGATACATATCTAGTCATAGATCCAGATGAATGTATAGATTGTGCAGCTTGCGTACCTGAATGTCCAGTAGAAGCAATATTTGCCGATACTGATTTACCAGATGAACAAGAAGAATGGTTACAAAGAAATGAAGATGAAGCACCTGACTTACCAATAGCCGAAGGTGACTCTCCAGTTTTAGGTGATTAATACAATTATGTATACACGAAAGTCATCAAATCAATTTAAGGGGCGGTACACATGTCAAAGAAATTAGATATTACTAAATTCCTACATGGAACGGAACTTTTGAAAAGAGGTTTTGCTAAAATGCAAGAAGGAGGAGTAATAATGGATGTTGTCAATGCTGAACAAGCCCATGTTGCTGAAGAATCTGGAGCGGTAGCAGTAATGGCTTTGGAAAGAGTACCAGCCGACATTAGAGCAAATGGAGGAGTAGCCAGAATGAGCCATCCAGACATGATTAAAGAAATAATTGAGACTACATCCATACCGGTTATGGCAAAAGCAAGAATAGGTCACGAAGGAGAGGCAAGAGTCTTAGAAACTTTAGGAGTTGATATGATAGATGAGTCAGAAGTATTAACTCCTGCTGATCCTTTTTTCCATATTGACAAGAATAAATTCGATGTTCCCTTTGTTTGTGGTTGTACCAATCTACCAGAAGCTGTAAGGAGAATTGTAGAAGGTGCGGCAATGATTCGTACGAAGGGGGAAGCAGGAACAGGTAACATAGTAAGTGCCATAGAACACGCTAGATTAGTTAAAAATGAAATAGAGGCATTAAGTATAGCGAATAAAGGTGAAATAGAATTAGCAGTAGACAAAATTTTAGAAGGTTATCAGAAATTACAAGAGAAGTCAGAATTCGCTATAAATCCTAAAAATACTCCATTTGGTAATTTAGATTACTTACATAATGAAGTATCAAATATATTGGATGAAGTGATTAGTAAAAAAAGACTACCAGTTGTAACATTTTCAGCAGGAGGGATAGCGACACCCGCAGATGCTGCATTACTAATGCAACATGGCATGGACGGAGTATTTGTTGGCTCGGGTATATTTAAGAGTGCAAATCCTGAGATAATGGCAGAAGCCATAGTTTTAGCAACTCATCACTATGAAGATGCAGGAATAGTAGCAAAAGCAAGTTCTATGATGGAAGATGCTATGCCGGGTTTAGAGATTGAAAATTTAAAAACAAAATATCAGGATAGAGGGTACTAATTACCTCTTTCTACCTCTAGTCGTTCTAAGTTTGCGTGAATGTTTCTTTGCTTTAGGCTTCTTTTCTGCAATAGAAAAATCACCACTAAGTGTTCCTCCAAATGTTAAAGATCCTTGTTCAATTAATTTTTCTGAGAGAGAATTTGCTAAATTTTCATCTTTATCTGGTGTTGTTAGAGACTCTCTTACTAAACGATTATGATTTTCTATTACTAGTTTTCCTTCTTCAATTTCAGCTTTCATTTTATCCCTTATTTCATTAACTTCTTTCATCATTTCAACAATTGAGGAATGTACTTCATCTGCATTTTTTCTTCCTTCTAGATAAGCTGCATGAAGACGGTCACCCTCAGCTTGTAAGAAGTCTCTTTCTTCAAACATAGGCTTTATTGAGTTCCATATTTCATCTGCTTGACTATGAAAGTCTAACATTATTTTATGTTCTGCATCAGCTTCAGCCTTTAATAATTGAATTGAGCCCTCCATGTCTCCTAAATCAATGTTTAATAGATTTAGTTCTGATGCTAAAGGAGTTAGTTCATCGCGTTTAACTATTAATTTCTTTAAAAATTTCAAGAGAGAATTTTCTTTTTTAAGAGATATAGTTCCATCAGTCATTAATTGTCTTTCGATTCTTTCTATTTCGGCTACAGTTTCAGAAAGTTCAACTATAGCAGATTTATTGCCTTTACTACTTTCTTTTTTACCTCTTTTTTGAGAAATTAGTTCACGTATCTGATTCTGTAGTGCATCTCTTTTTAATTGATGTTCTTTAGCTCTATTTCGAATTTCTTTTTGTTGATCTAGATATTCTTTAATTTTAGTCCGTATTTCCTTACCTTGATCCTGCATAGAATTTCTTGAATCTGCCGCTCTACGAGCATTTTCAGTGAAATTATTACGTTGATCCCGCATTCTTTTTAATTTGGTTTCCATTGCATTTAAGCGGTTTCTCAGATCTTCTTCTTGACCCTCGACGGCTTCATTCATAGTTATGCGAGTAGTATTTCCTTATTCAAGGCCACTAAAGGCCGAGCAAGGATAAAGCAAATGGAATTAGTGGAGAAAATACTGCAACAATAGCGCCAAGCATAAGTAAAGCTCCCGTAGTTAATCTAAGTCTTGTAAATATATCAGAACGAACCTGGACCGTCAGAACTCTTCCAGAAACTAGATTTCCAGATGTATCTTCAAGCCGAACAGTTACAGTTGCTTCACCGGTAGAAGACGGGATAAGGCTCTGCCAGACAATCTTAGTGGATGATAAAGTTCTAGGCAACGATTTAGCTATTGAATCGTGGTTTTTAATATTATTTTCTTCATTACAGGGAGGTATTTTTAAACCATACACACATTCATTAGGTCTAAAATCTGGAGTTTGTATCCTGAGAATTAGTTGTTTAGTTTCTGTACTCTGATTTAATACGTAAGCGAATAAATTTGCATTACCTAATGTTAAATTCTCCATATCTACATCAAACCAAATTTCCCCTTCATAATTCTCATTTTCTTGATGCATACGTAATCTGTCGTGAAGTCGGAAAAATGGAGCACACCTTGAGCTTGCATGCGTAAGTAGACGGTTCCAAGTTTCCTCTCCTAATTCTGGATGTTGGAATATTTGTTCGATAACCTCCTCATCAATAATTTCACCCAAAACATCTCTAAATACTTCATCTGAGATTAATCCAGATCTGCGTAAATGCAGTAAATGTAATAGATTTTCTTGAAGGTCAGTGATTGATTTTCCTTTATCGAGTTTAGAAGAGAGAGAATTTACATAACTCGATACTTTTACTAAAAGTAAAGGATCTACATGAGATCTAATAATATCAGAAAATGGTCTTTTTAACAAGGCCGGATGGATTGGTGTGGAAAAAGCCTCCAATAACCCCCAAGGATTAACTGTATTAAATCGGGAGCGAGAAGAAACCATGTAAACTCCATGCCCAGATAGTAAAGCACCTGTGGAAAGAGCAATCATAACTGGTAATTCAGATGATTGTTGAGTAGAGAAATAAAGTGATAAAGAGAGTAATAAAGTAGCTAAAAACATTAGTCCAGTTGTTACATTTAATTGCCTTGAAGAGCCATCTATTGTTTCTTTCATTTGGGCATATCCATGAGCACTGTTGAATGTAATTCCTGAGTTAGTTATTTCTTCAGCCTCTAAAATGAATATTTGCCTAGTGACATAAATTAATCTAAGTAAAATAAATAACAAAGACAAATCTGCTATCATAATTAGTAGAGAAATGAAATAAATAGATGTTGAAATGTCTTGATTAAAAATTAAACTTTGAACACTATTAACCCACCATTCCGGATTAGAATCACTAAAAGACTGAGCAAGACCGAATAGAATTACTACGATTAAAGGAAGGAATAAAATTAATCTTGCCCCGCTACTAATTAATAAATCATCAATTCCGGTTAGTATTATTTCTTGATTTTTGAGTTTGGATTTTTGATCATATATATTTATGTCGTCTTTTGGTACATTTTTCCCACTGTGTTCTAAGACTTCAGTGACTGGATTTGCATTAGTTAAATCTTCTAACATTGATTCTAGATCAGATTTATTTGATTCATCATTACTATCAAAAATAATTTTATCATCGGACATAAAACAACCTCATAAAGTAGAATATTGAGATACTCGTGCGAGTATTTTTTGACAAAGAGAATTGGAAATATCAATATTTTTACCATCTAATACAAATTGTTCATTAATTTTATTAATTTTTGAACCTAACATTATACCAATTCCTTCCAAGGTTTTTTTCTCACTTTCATTCATAGCAATCAACTCTACAGTGGCCTCTATATTATTTGGTAAGCAATTTAATGGCAATAAATTATTTTGTAAGATTTCCATTTTCCTATCTACTAAAGGAATTTTGTTGCCCGAAATTGATCTTTCAGGATATCCAAGCATGTTATCCAAGGTAACCTCTAATTCTTCATCAATAGCATGTTCTAATTTACATGCCATTGCGTTAGCGTCTCCTTTGAAACCTATCACATCAACTAAAAGAATTTCAACTAATGCTTCTCTTCTTTTTATCCTTGATGCAGTTATAAAGCCTGCTGGAGTAAGTCTGCAACCGCGATAAGGAAGATATGTCAATAAATCTTTTTTTGTAAGACGAGTGAGCATTTGAGTAGTAGAAGCAGCACTTACATCCATAGATTCAGCAATTTGTGTCGTTTTTACTATCTGATCTGGTTTATCAGAATGGAGTTCATATATCCTTTTTAGATACATTTCTTCAAATTCACTTAGGTCTAACATATTATTTCCCCTCAGAAAGTGCCATGAATTCGCATTTGCATGCTGGACAGCGCGCTCTAACTGGCCTTTTACTCTCTAGTACTCTAAGTTTCTGTTCACACGATGGACAATTCAACATATCTCCACTAGATGAAGCCGAAGGTATTGTAATTTCAATATCATCAGATTCCATTTTTTCTTGTAAAACATCATCTTTCTCTAGTGGTTTATCCTCTAATGGTTGTACTTCAAAATTTGACTCACAAGAGGGGCATTTGACAAGTCCATCATGGGATGAGGGAACGTTTAGTCTTTGTTCACATAGAGGACAAATAACTTCCCTTTTTTGTTGTTTTTCGGTATTTTTTGAATCTAATCTTGATTTTCTAGGAGGCCTTAATCTAGAGTTATTAACTGTAGAAGGAGTACGATTTGAAATGGCACTGATTACAATTTTGGCCATTATAACTATTGCTAAACCCGCAATAGAGCCATATGAAACCGCATAAATATCAAATGGGAGGCTGGAAGATTGGGGAGAATTAGTTGACTCTATTAATACCCAATTACTAGTATGATAATCTCCAGAAATAAAGAAAATAGATAAATTTGTCGAATATGAGTATTTCCATTCTGTAATGATTATTTTACCAGAATAGGTAGCATCTGGCAATAATGAAGGGAAGTTTTCTTCGTATATTATTGTTTGATCAGACATGATAAGTCGTATTAAACCAGAATTTATCTTACTATTACCGTTGTTGGTAATGGTATATTCAAATGATATATTTTCATTTATTAAAGGTTTTTTGGGATAAAAATTATCGATTGTAATTTCAGCCGAAGTATAAGGAGGATTTACAAATATAATACTGGTATTTTTAGAATCAGAAATATTCGGAAGCCACGAAATAGGAACTACCTCTATTAATATATTATCCGTGATAGGGTTGGCTAAATTAAAATGGACAGTTCTACTACCATAATCCAGGGATAGTTTTAATGATTGGAGTAGATTATTTTTATTGGCATTATCAAAGATATTAATTGAAATATCTCTAGAAATACCTTCAGAAAGAAAAATAATTGGCATTACTTCTAATCCTTCTTCAGAAGTCCATGAGTAAGAGTTAGACAATATTTGTAATAATTGTTGATTCCGTACTTCAATATTAAAAGAACCATTTAGGTTACTATCTACACCACCTAATGGACTAAATACGCTCCAATTAAATTCATTATTTCCTGTATATAAAGGAGTAAAAGAAACAAATATTTCCCTACTTGAACCAGAATCGATTTCAACATAATCTCCTAGCCAGGCAGAATTATTCGTTCCAGTTATTTCTAACCTAACACTATCTCTAACTTCTCCTTCATTATGAATTAAAATTGAAGCTTTGACAGAATCGCCTAAATGAATAGGTTGCCCGATAATTGAGATTTTGTCGCTTCCTGCTGCAGAAAAATTAACATCATTAGAATTAGTCTTTTGAATGTTTTTTTCCATCAAAATTGGAGATTCGACTTGGGAAATATGAAAATAGGAAAATGAACAAAATAACATTATTAGGAGTAATGTGAGAGAACTGTAGCCATGGAAACTCCTCGCCATCATTATAGCCCCTAGAGTAGTACCGTATGAATGAAACCCTTTTTGAAGAGGATAGAGACATTTTAATGATGAAATTAAGTGGACGGCATGTGGATACAGAGACTTTACTCAGTGTGACTCCTGAAGAGATTGCTGAAGCGTTGTTAATTAGACGTAAGGCATTAAAGGATCAACTACCAAATATAGTAAAAAATTTAGATAATGAGGCAGAAGCACTGACGCCCAAATTGAACAAAATTAAAGAAAAAAATGAAAAAATAAAGAAAAAAATATCTGAAATTAAAAAACAAAGAGATGCCCATCAAAAGGAAGCAGGGGAAATCTGGAAAAAAATTAAAGATATTCAAAATGAATTAACTGAATCCGGCAATATGATTAATCTAGACCCAAAGTGGAAGAAGGAAAGAATGATAGAAGAATTGGAAGAAATAGAGTTTAATATTCAAACGGTTGCACTTGACCACAAAGCAGAGAAGAAAATGATAGATGCAAGACGGAATATAATAAGACAAAATGAATTGTGGCTAAAAGAACGTAAATCTTCAAATCCTCAAATGGCAGAGTTTATTGAGAAGAGGAAAAAAATGAATTCCCTCTATAAGGCTGCTGATAAGGAACATAAGGAGATGATTAAGAATGTCAATCTTGGAGAGCCAGTTCATGCCAAATATATGGCAAGAAAGATGGAGTTAGTTGATATAGAAAGACAAAGAGACCGGGCGAGGCAACTATTAAAAAATTTAGACAGGGACATATCCTACTGGGAAAATACAATTCTAGAAGGTTTTGATGAATTAATGACACTAGCACTGAAAGTTCAAAAAGGAGGAGAGTCTTCTTTTAGTTCCAATAAAAATAAAAAGGAAAAAAATGATATCAATCGCAAAAAAATGGAGGAAGAGGAATGAATAATGCATCAGAAAATAAATTTGGTGTTGATTTGAAAAATATGGAATTTGAAGAAATTATTCAATTAAAAAGAGAAATACAAAGAGACATAGAATCCAATGAAAAAGGGTTTAAAGAATATTTAGAGGATAGAAGAAATCAAATAGACATAGTAAAAACACTTCGAGAAATGATGAAAGAAGTAGATTCAATGGATGAAGAAAGACGAGAATTATTAAATGAGTTTAATGGATACAGAAAAAAAGCTGAAGAATTGAAAAAAATTAGAGATTTAGTAAATGATTTAATTCCCCCTCCAAGTGAAATATTAGAAAAATGGATAATTAAAAGTTATGAAAACCTAACGACGATTAATAATGATTTAACGACAGTGCCAACATTAGAGAGAGAACAAGACCTATTCAAAAAATTCTTTGAATTACAAGTTTGTATCAAAAAGAAAAGAGAATCAGAGAAGGCGCATGTGGAATATATAGAAAATATCACCAAACTTAGAGAGGTATCTAAAAAATTAGATAATCAGAGAGAAGAAAAAGAAAAAAATATATCTGAAATGGAAAATAAACCTGAATCTAAAGGGAAGGTAGTTTCAAGAAAGGAAATAAAGAAAATAAGTAAAAAAATATCTTTAATAGATAAAAAATTGGATGAATTAAAATTGGAAAGAAATGATTTGAAGTCAAATCTTGTAAAAATAAAAAAAATATTGAAGAAGAAGAATTTATCAAATAAAAAAATTAGTTTATCTAAGGTTAAAAATAAAATAAATGAAGGAGGACTTCTTGATGCTTCTGAATTCGATGTACTATTAGATCATGGAGTTTTAGACAGCATAAAATCAAATAAAGTAAAGAAAAGTGATTCTAAAATTAAAGGAAATAAAAAAAGGAAGATGAGGCGTTTTGGAAATACAAAAAGAAAGGCAAGAAAGGGAAATAGTGCAGCTTTAAGGGAAAATGAATAGAAAATAAGAGTTTATTTTAGTATTAATTTATATTAACAATCGAAGTCGGATTGGACATAATAGGTGGCATATTGATGGATTATAGCGAGGTTGGCGATATATTCAATCCACTTACTGAAAAAATTAATCTAGAATTGAGCAATAATAAAGAGCAAAGAGATGAATGGAATAATAGAGTTCGTAAACATTTGGACAGGCGAAATGAAATCAATATTCAGGTTAAAGAATTAATTTCAGAAGTACAAAAGCAGAAAGTCGTAAGAGATGCTGCAAATATTAAGGTTAAAGAATTAAAGGAAATAAGATTTGAAAAGTCTGAAAAATTGAAACTAATCAGAAAAGAAATGAAAGAAAAGATTGGAGATAAAGAGAATCGGAACTCTAAAAGATCCGGTCCCGATCCACGTAGAATAAAGTCTGAGATGAATAAATTAGAAAATATGTATGAGAGAGGAGCTTTTTCTGGAAAAAAGGAAAAGGAATTCTTCAATAAAATGAAGAAATTAAGCAGAGATTATAAAGAAGCCAAGAAAGTTGGAGAAGAAGATATTTTTGGAAACCTAAAAAAGAATGAACGAGAGGCAAAATATTCTCAAGCAAAGGCGCATGATAATGTTGAAGATGCAGTTAAGAACGCGCAAGAAGCTCATGACTTGATGATGGAGCTTTCTGAAGAAGTAGATAGATTAAGGGAGATTGCAAATAATGCACAGATGGAAGTAACAATATCAAAGAGGGAAGCGGATATAATGCACAGTAGATATGTAGTATCCTTGAGATGTATCCACTCAATGCAAGATTTACTTAAGGAGATACCTTCAGAAGAGGTTGAAGAAGAAAAGGTAGAGGTTTCTGATTTAATGAGTAGATTGATGTCCGGAGATACTTTATCTACAGACGAGTTGATGTCATTGCAAAGAAACTGATATAACTACATAGAAATCTCTTTACCACTGATGCCATGAATTAATTGCCTTTTTTCGGTATTTATAATCCAAGCAGGCATTAATATTTTTTTCCAATAAAGATGACAATTATCGGATTTAAAAATCCAATTTTGTAGAACCATACTTTGGGTAAATGATCCAGCATTTTTTGGTTTTCCTTGACGTTTTTCATTAATTAATGGACCAATAAGGTCTATTACTTGAGACTTATCTTTCCAAAAATTTTTGTTTGGTTCAATAATTCTCAATGAAGGAGAAAGAGATAGAACATCCAAATTAGAAAACAAAATAAAATTATTTTCCCATGGATCTTCTATGATTTTCCACTTTTTCTTTTCAATAAAACCATCTGGACCAAGTAGTTCACCATCGACCTCCCATAACCTAGATGAAAGTAAAATTGGAGTGTATGTGATACCAGATAGTCCTTTATTAGATAACCAAGAAGATATTTCTATATTGGGCTTTAATGTTAAAATAGAATCATCAATAATTTTAATTTCATTAACTTCATTAGTTTGGTCATCAATATTATTATCTTTGACAATTGATAATTGTATTTCTTTATTCAATATTGCTCTTCCAAACCATTGTGATAGTTCATTTGGACCCCAAAAGAAAATCTTATTTTTTCTGTAGTTATTTACATTTAATTTATCATCAATAAATCGCTCCGAAATAATCAAATGATTCCCAGAAGGAGCATCGACACTCCATCTTTCTATTTCAAAATTATTTAATTTAGTAATTCCTTCACCGACATGCCAGATAAAAAGTGATTTAGAAGGAAATTCTTCTAAATCTTGTAAAGAATCTACTTTACCAATGAAATTAAAATCAATAGAAGAAAAATCATAATTCTGATTATGAAAATTTTCTGCCCGTAATTTTATTAAATTACGAATTTCACTTTCCATGGCCTTGCGAGATAATGGAGGACTTTGAATAAAACCCTAAAATTTTGTAAAATAGGCTTGTCAAGTGTTAAATATTTTGACTCAGGGTTAATAATTCACTTTGTCCGGGATCAGTAATACAAAGAGTACTAACAGGAAATGGTTTTGCACATGCAGCTCCTAATTGTCGATTAACTAACATTACTTGATGGACTGGTACATCAGGATGTTTTGATTGGAGATTAGAAATATATTCTTGAGGGCAGTTAGCAGCTACTAAAACCATTCGCGCATCTCCTCTAGAACAGGCACTCATAGTTTGCCTCTGGCCGAATAGTAAAGTTCCAGTATTCATTCCTTGTTTTAATTGACGTGCTAAATCCATTTTATCTCTCCTTAATTCTCTGGTACATAAAATAACTCTACGCTTCCTGTCCCCAAGGCAACAGGTTGGCCAACAATGATATTTTCAGTTACTCCACTAAGATCGTCACGCTCACCAATGATTCCTGCTTTAAGTAGATGAGTAACTGTTACTTCGAAAGCAGATCTGGCCAATATAGAATGTTTAGTTCCGCTAACTCCGTGCCTTCCTATGGCCCTTATTTCTCCTTCACTGGACATCACATCGGCTACCATAATTAAATGCCTAATATCAACATCTAAACCGGCTCCTGCCATTGTATCATATGCTTCATTAATAATAGCTTGCCGTGCGGCCTCAATTCCTAAATAATCATATATTTCACTGATATTATTAGTATAGGTTCGAGATCTATCAACGCCGGCAAATTCACTAACTTTAGTTAAATTTGATCCGATAGTAGATATGTAATACTCTCCATCTTTATTCGGCCCTTGTACATTAGCTCTAGAAATACCTGGTAATCCTTTGAGTCTTAATTTCTTTATTTTATCTTCCAATTGTAAAAGCGCAGTATAAGTAGGAGGATCTGTTGCTAAATTTGTCAAATCTTCTGCCTTTGAAATACCTGGTATTATTTTAAGAACTTTGGGTCTATCTTCATTATCTGACTGTATGTATAATCTCAATGCTCTTGATAGTTTATCTAATACTTCCGCACCTGTCATATTTTTTAATTTCAGATTTGCAGGAATCAACTGGAGATTAATGTACCTCTGAGTTACTTCAACATCTATTGCTGCAATATCTATTGCTGTTGTTGTTTCTATTCCTGCCGCTAATTCTCTAGCCAATTTTTCATTGGTTCTCAAAGGTTTGCCTTTAGAATTGAATTCTTCCAGATAAATATTCATTGTTGGCGTGTTGGGTACTTTACGGGCATCAACAATTTCAATTATTCTTGGAAGTCCTTGTGTAACATTCACGGTTGCAACACCAGCATAGTGGAAAGTTCGCATTGTCATTTGCGTCCCAGGTTCACCTAACGATTGAGCAGTTGTAATTCCAACTGCCTCATGTGGATCAACTCGTGCTTTTAGTAAATGATTGTATGCAGATTTGATAATACTTTCTAATTTTTTATCTGATAATTTCTTATCACCCCTTGAATTAATACCATCTACTAATGTATTTATAATCTGAGGAGTCAAATATAGACCCAATTCTTTAGATTTTGCTGTAAGTTGGGCAAATAAGGGATCTTCAATATCCATATCTCTAAGCAATAGTTTTTTACTATTTTCTACATCATAATTTTGTATTGGAAGCAAGGTTTTTTTCCTTCTTCTTGACAAAGTTCTTCTTCTAACTACAGTTTTTTCAGTTCTTGCGGCTGCAGCTCTTGCTGATTTAGTAGAGCTGGCCATTACATGATGGATTTTTTGAGATGTTCCAGAATCAATACCACAAATTTGACCAATTTGGAGTGGAGTAAGAACTTTGACATCATCCCATTTCCTATCATCTGCTAATTTATGAGCATATTCTTCCTCTATGCCTAAGTCCATTAATTTCTTTTTTGTTGCACTTTTAACTACCATTATTTAGCACCTCCTAAAGCATCATCTAGAACAAGATTGACATCAAATGGTTCTCCTTTCCGGCTGCGAGCTGGATCGACCGTGTCTTCACCGTATTGGAATTGGACAATTCTATTACCAGTATTTCTTACAGATGATTGAGCATCAGTAGAAACTTTAAGATCGTCCATAGCATTGATTAATCTACGTTGCATATATCCTGATTTACTTGTCCTAACTGCTGTATCAACTAAGGACTCTCGTCCAGAAACTGATAACATGAAAAATTCAGTTGGTTCCAGACCTCTCTTGAATGAGGAAGAAACAAAGCCTTTTTCCCTAGCACCTTTGACTCCTCTTGGGAAGTGTGCCAGAACTCTATCTTGGTAGCCTCTTTCTAACCTCTTACCGCGAACTTTAGGTTGGCCTATTGAGCCAGCCATCATTGCTAGGTTATCCATTGAACCTCTAGCACCAGAAGTTGCCATCAAAACCGCCGCATTGTCTTCACCGAGATATTTCTTTGCAACATTTCCAGCGTCAGATTTGCCAGTATCAAGTATTTGCAATATATTCTCTTCAAGAGTTTCTAAAGGAGTCCTACCAGGTCTTGCTTCATACTTCTTGCCATCTTTGCCATATTTCACAAGTTCTAAGTCTACATCTTCACTAGCTTTCTTATTTATAGAGTCAATCTCTTTTTTAGCTTCTGGAGGTAAATCTTCATCATCTATTCCGGTAGTAAATCCTAATGAAGTACAAGCGGCAATCGTCATTTTGGTCATATCGTTGATAAATTTCGCACCACGCTGATTACCATGTGTTTGAACAACTGCGTCTAATAATCGGCCATCTTCTGCTCCTATTCCTTTTTTATCTATGGCACCTTCAATACTTCCCTTAGAAACCTTAACTGTGTCTCCAGATCTATTTAGATACTCAAGATTGAAACCATCTGGTACGATGAGGCTCAATACTTCTGCTCCTTTGTAACCTACCATTCCATCTTTTTCGATTTCTTCTGGTAGTTCTCCTTGATAATTAATTGAGCCAAGTACTTCTAAAACTATATTTTTAGGTAATATCATATTATCGTGTGTTAAAAGATAAGAACCGGAAATATGATCATGAATTCCCCCAATTACGCTTCCACCGTATCTAGGTGTTATTATGTGTTCTTGGACACGCATTAATATTTTGGCCTCTGCTCGAGCTTCTTCACTTTGAATAACATGTAAATTCATCTCATCACCGTCGAAATCTGCGTTATAAGGCGTACAATCTGCAAGATTAAATCTGAATGTTTTCCCTTCCATAACTCTAATTTCATGGACCATCATAGACATCCTATGCAAAGATGGTTGACGATTGAATATAGTTACGTCCCCATCGATTAAATGTCTTTCAACCACTATTCCTGGTCGAGGATTTCCATCCTGATCCCATGTGCTTAATCTATCCTCGCTTTCAGTAGGATATGTATTTCCATATTCGTCTTCTTGAGATGGGCTACCACAATGAGGGCATCTAACCTCTAAATGGTCTGGGAAATATTCTGTTGGATTTTCAACTTCCCACCTCCAACGATTGTGAATTAACGCTCTAGGATCATCTGATGCTAATTGTTTACCATTAGAATCTTCTCCACGAAGATTTGCAATAGTTTTCTCTAAATCTATTCCATTTACTTCTTCTAATTCCCCTATTTCATTTCTTTTCATTTCCTTTTTCAATTCCAAACCAGGTAAAAAGTTTGGAGCTGGAAGTACGTCATTTAAGTCAGGTCTGTAACCGGGATATGGTTCTTCATCGCTACCACTGTGGCATTCAGGATTTTTACATCTGAAACCTGCCCAAATAAATTTTGTTCTGTCTGTAATACGTACTCTCAGAGTATCTCCTCTAATGATGTAATTTACTCCAGGATGATTATCTGGCCCTCTTAGAATCATTTGTCTTAATTGTTCTCTATTCCTACTTGTTACTCTAATAGGGACTGTTAATTCTTTAGCAGTTGATACTGGTATACCGACCTCGTTTATCCCAAGATTCGGGTCTGGACTTATTACAGTCCTAGCACAGAAATTTACTCTTTTCCCTGATAAATTACTTCTAAAACGTCCTTCTTTTCCTTTCAGACGTTGTGTTAGGGTTTTGAGAGGCCTTCCCGAACGGTGTCTAGCAGGAGGTATTCCACTAGTCTGATTATCAAAATATGTAGTACAATGATATTGTAGTAATTCCCATAAATCTTCAACAATTAATTGAGGCGCACCGGCGTCTCTATTTTCTCTTAATCTTTGATTAATTCTCAAAACATCCACTAATTTATGTGTCAAATCATCTTCAGACCTATCGCCACTATCTAATGTTATAGAAGGTCTTACAGTAATGGGAGGGACAGGAAGAACTTTCAAAATAGTCCATTCTGGCCTACAAACATCTTTATTCATTCCTATAAATATCAAATGTTCGTCAGGTATTCTTTCCAACCATTCTCTAATGTCACGTGCATTAAGTTTATGTTCTCCTTTATCCGCTTTCTTTTCTTTAAATGTCGAAGGTTTGTCTAGGATTATTTTACCTTGTTCTGAACCACAATGCATACAAATAGCTCTTTTTGCACTTGAACATTCTTTCTCGATATCTTTTATCGTTTTATTAAACTCACGTGAACCAACACCATGCTTTATCATTACATCATGTACTCTTTCTCGGTAATAATCTTGTTCGGATTTTTCAGGATCTAGGGGGTGGGTTTCAGGAGCACTGTGCAATAGAATCTTACTACATTTATTGCAAGTATTTTTCAATGCCATTTTAATTAAACCAGTAAAGCCAATATGCATCACCGGTAGTTCTAATTGTATGTGTCCAAAATGACCAGGACTTTCGTCATACTTACAATTGTCAGTAGGGCATACTAATCCAGGTTCAATTACTCCCATTTTAGGATCCATTAAACCTTGTTTAAAGGCATGTCCATCGTCTTTGTATGTATCTGCAGTCTTAACTTCTACAGCGGACATCTTTCTTATCTCATTAGGATCCATTAATGCAAATCTAATGCCTGCAATTCTCTTAGGAATTAATGTATTACTATTACGCTTCATCTTTGATCCTCCAATTCTAATCTCATTGCAACACCTAAACTCTTCATTTCATCTAGTAGAAGTTTGAAAGCGTATGAGGTTTGAATTTTGTAAACCTCTGCGCCATCTCCATGAATCGGAGACACATATGTTCTTTTCCTTGGATCATACCATGCGATATGTCCTGATTGAGCGCAAACAAATAAATCAATACCATCAGACTCTCCAAGAAGTCTGTCTTTGATAACCATAGACGCACCATGTGAAATCAAACAATCTCTTTCCATTTCCCCGAATCTTAGACCACCCTGTCTAGCACGACCTTCTGTAGGTTGTCTAGTCAAAATTTGGACTCTACCACGACTTCTAGCATGTAATTTACTACTGACTAAGTGATGTAGTCTTTGATAATAAATTACTCCAACGAAAACGTCGGCAGGATATGATTCTCCTGTTTCTCCATTTACCATTGATTCGCGTCCTGTATGATTAAATCCATTTCTAAGTAAGCCCGATCTGAGAGATTCTTCTTTTTCTCCAGTAAATGCCGTTCCATCAATTCTCCTAGTTTCCATTGAACCTACTTTTCCTCCAATCATTTCAAGAACGTGTGCCACGGTCATTCTAGAAGGAATAGCATGAGGATTAATCAGAATATCAGGTATAACTCCATCTTCCGTAAAGGGCATATCTTCTTCGTTTACCATTCTACCAATAATTCCTTTCTGACCATGCCTACTGGCAAATTTATCTCCTAATTCGGGGATTTTATTACTTCTAAGAGTTATTCTTACAAGTCTTCCAGAGTCTAGTGACTCTGTCACGAATACATTATCTACCCAACCATTTTCTCCATGTCTAACATTCATGGACGATTCGCGTCTTTCTTGTGCTTGTAAGAACGCTCCGTGTGCTTCTTCCAAGAATCTTGGAGGACTGGTCTTTCCTACAAGAACTGGGTTTCCTCCTTTTTCACTTGTCAAAAATGTTTCAGGTACAGGTAAACCATCTCTTTCAAGATGTGAATATGAATCCCACGATTTTAGACCTTTTATTTCATCTAAACCAGTACCCGGTATTTCTATTCTTTCTTCTTGGCCGCCGGGGAATCTTTTATTTTCTGCATTATAAGTCCTCATGAATGATGAGCGTCCCATTGAACGTTCTACAGATGCCTTGTTCATTACAATGGCATCTTGCATATTATAACCATGGTGACTCATGATTGCCACTACAAGATTTTGTCCACCTGGTCTTTCATTGAACTTAGTGGAGTCCATAGCTCTTGTACCAACAATTGAACGTTGTGGATAATGCATTATGTGTGCCCTTGTATCTGGACGGAGTCTATAATTTGCACTCGAAAGTCCTAAACTTTGTTTTACCATTGCTGTCCCACCTGTAACTCTCGGAGTAGAATTGTGTTCCGGATATGGTACTAGAGAAGCGCATACGCCTAAAATTAATTGTGGATCTATTTCGACATGCGTAAATATTAGTACAGTATGAGCTTTCTTTTCTTTTCTTTTTAGAGCATCAATATCTTCCTGATGATAGTTTAATGGTACTTTGAATTTCTCAATCTTTGATTTTCCATTAGGCATTTGAATTTCAGCAGAAAGATGAGCGTGAGTGATGTTAGGTTCGCCCAAATTTAGCCATTCTACCTTTGCTGGATTAATTGGTCTCTTATTCTTCGGAGAAACGGCTGGTAAGTTGTATGGCCTCGATGCTATTAAGAGGTCTTCTTCTTCTTCCGCATCAACCCATTCGACTACTCCATTAGTCAATAAATCATTAAAGTCCATACTTCCATCCCTCAGAGAGTCAAGGTGGAGTTTTGAAAGAGTTAGACTACCATTTTCTAAAACGAGTAATGGACGAAGAATTCTTCCTCTATCCGTATTGATAAAGACATCTTTATTTTCAGTATCGTGCCTTATACTTACCTCGGATCTTATTTTACCTGATCTTCTACTATTCTTAATTCTCTGTACTAACTTTTGTGGTCTCTTGTGTAGCCCAAAGATATCTCCATTCACATGGACTCTAGAACCATCTGCCCAACCTTCTGGTGAATCATCAACTCCGGCTTCTTTTAGTAATTCTTTTACATCTGATTCCGAAACTTCCTCAGAAACATCTATCATTTGGGCTGCATTCTTCACTAAACCACAGTTTTGACCCTCAGGAGTTTCGTTAGGGCATAATCTCCCCCACTGTGTCGGATGTAAATCTCGTGCCTCGAAATGTGGCTGACTCCTAACCAAAGGACTTGTTACTCTTCTCATGTGAGATAATGCAGAGAGATATGTAGTCCTGTCTAATAATTGACTTACTCCTGATCTTCCCCCTACCCAATTACCTGTTGCAAGAGCATGCATTATTTTTGATGTCAAAACGTCAGGCCTCAAACAGGAGTTAATTTTCAATTCACGCTTTCTATTATGATGCCTTTCTAATTGATACTTCAAATCTCTAGCAAGTTGTTGAAGACTTACTCGGAATAAATCTTCAATGAGATCTCCAGCTAAACGCACTCTTTTGTTTGCATAGTGATCTTTGTCGTTAGGGTCTTTATTGTTGATCGCCATCTCGAGAACTTGTCTTACAATCCTACCTAAGAAAATAGATTTTTTCTGTCGGTGTTCATATGAAGCACCCAAATGAGGAAGAAGTTCTTTGTCTAATAAATTTTGAACTCTGGATTCACGATATTCTTTTTGTTGTCCTGCAGCAAATTTTTTCTCTAACCAAGCAAGTGCTTCTTCTTCATTTTCTACTCCATATTCTTCGTTATCCTTAACATCATTAAGATTGGCGACAGTGTATTTCATAGCCTCTACAGGACCAGCAATTGAAGAGAAAATTTCTCTATCATTTGACATCCCTAATGCCCTCATTAAAAGAACTACAGGGATAGCAGTTGTTCCAGCACTAGGAATTTTTACCATTAACATACCATCCCTACGTTTTTCAACATTGAGAGGTTTACGAACACCATCTTTCTGAGAGAATATTTTAGCCACTTCAGTATCATGCGCGTATTTCTTATTTCTCTCAACAGTTACTCTATTTGGAGCCAAATCTTCCATTGATATCAAAACTCTCTCAGTACCATTGATGATGAAATAACCGCCCGGGTCTACAGGATCTTCTCCATATTTTCTTAGTAATTTTACATATTGCTCAGCATCTTCTGGAGATGTATCTGGAGAAAGCTTCCTATTAGGATCTATATTATTTGCATGTAAGTTACATCTTGCAGAACGAACCATAATTGGTAAGTTTCCTATATGGACATTTTTCTCATCCATGTAGCCCAATTCAGAGCCGGGAGAGGGCGGTAAATCATCTCGATATATTCTGAAGTCTAAGTATATAGGTGCAAAGTAAGTAAGTTTCCTCAATCTGCATTCTAGAGGAGTAGCAGGATGTTCTGCACCATTAGCTTCTCTAATTGTTGGTTGACCGAGACGTATGTTTTTAACTCGTACAATAATTTCTTTTTCCAAAACGTCGAGTTTGATTAGTCCGCCTTCATTGTCATCCTCATAATCATCACTACCAATCCGGATATTTCTGACTATATTTTCCATTCTGCTTCCTCTACTATCGAGTAATGGAATACAATCATTGTATGAGGCGAGCTGGTGATTAACAAGGCTTCTTTTACTAAAATAACTTTCAACGATTTCCTTCATTTTTTAATCACTCCCTTAAGCCCTCTCCACAACTAGTCTATATGCTATGCTAGTTCCTGCTGATCTACTATATCGTTCTATTTTCATTACCCTGTTTGTTAACCAACCAGCCAATAATGTATCATCTTCTGCTTCAGTTGTTTCTTTAATGGCTTGAACAGCAGGGTCAGTAATCAATATCTTAGGTAAAAGTTCTTTTGCAAGTCTATTATTACCTTCAAAATCCTTTTCCATCAGATTCCATGGCGATAATACCTTCTCTTCATCTTCAATTGGCACCAATTCATGATGAGGGACTAAAATATGATTTAACACGTTAAATCGATCTTCTCCTTGAGGGATGTCTTCGTCTAATAAAGCATTTCTAGAAATGGTTATTCTACCGCTTCTGCTCCTTTTTCTAGATGCCATTTGTTCTCTAATGACTCCCATAATTAGTTCCAAATCTGCACTTCCCATCTCAAGATCTACTTTCTTTGCAACCTGCTCTACAGTCATTCTTTTGATAGCGTCCATATTAGCATCATCGGCTAGTTTATGTGCTTGGTCTTCAGGAACTCCTAGTTCTATTAGCCGTTTTTTTGTTGAGCTTTTTACTGCCATATTTGTGATCCCCTTGTCCAGATAAATATGGCCCTGAGGCTTATTCAGGCGGGCCTGACGGGATTCGAACCCGCGGCCGACGGGTTAAAAGCCCGTCGCTCTACCTGACTAAGCTACAGGCCCATAGCATATGCTGGGCTATTACCCGTCCTAAGAGGGGTTTAAGAAAGTAACTAAACAAGCACCGCTAAGAGCACGAGTCGGAACTCCAGATGGTAATCTGATGTCAGTACTTGATGAAGCAATCTAGACATAAATGTTTTCGAAAAAATAGGACAGATACATATGGATTTTCCATTTAAACAAAACGAATTTCAGATAAAAAATATTTGTAATTGGAATTTAGAAACCCATAAGACAGTATATCCACCAAGAGAAGATACTTATTTAATGGCAAAAGCAATATTGAAAATGAAAAAACATCAGGGTTTAGCTCTGGAAATAGGGTGCGGGTCAGGAGCCTTGTCAATGCTTTTAGCAACATTAGGATGGAAGGTTATAGCTTATGATGTAAATCCATATGCAGTTTCTAGTGCCCGAGGAAATGTAAAGAAGTATAATCTAGAAAATTCAATAACAATAGAAGAGGGTGGAATTGGTGAAAATATAGATATTTCAGATGAAATTGATATTATTATTTGGAATTTACCGTATTTGAATCCAATAATTGAACAAGAAAATAAACTAGAATATATTGAAGATGCAGCTTATCTAGATTTGGAAAATGGAGGGTGGAATAGAAAATTAAATGATACTTTGGAAATGTGTGAAATTTCCGATCATTGTTTAGTTATGTTACTTTTTAGGACGTTTCCTGAAAGTAATAGCACACCAGAGTTATGGAAAGAAAAAGGATGGTCTGGAAGAAAAATTACTGAAGAGATAATAGGTGATGAAAAACTAGAAGTTCATGCATTTTGGAAACCTGGAGGAAATAGTATTCCAATAATCATTGATGAGTGCGAAAGTACTATGGATGAAGTGAAGAAAACTAGCAATAAACATTGGACGAGAATAATGGCAAAAACTCAGACAAAGGGAAGAGGAAGAAGAAATGCCTGTTGGCAATCTATAGATGGCGATATGTTGGCAACATGGAAAATACCAAAAAAAATTCTTGAAGAAATCTCACCTGGTATATTACAAATTGCTGTTGGTGGATCAATTGCTAGTTTATTAAAAATTGGACTAAAATGGCCAAATGACTTATTGACTAATGACTTCAGAAAAATGGGAGGAATAATGATTGAATCGGATAGTGAAGATGAGTCCGTGCGAATAGGCGTAGGTATCAACAGAACAAAAAGAATCAGTGAGGAAATATTCACATCTTCTGGCTGGGATGAGACATTAGGTGAAATAGAAAATATTGATATCTATGAGATGGTAGATGTTGCTCTTTCTTCAAATTTTGAAGAACATTATCTATTGCCCAACATTAGTTCTCAAGAAATGGAAGATATATCGTGGAAGGCACTTTCACAAATATTATCAAGAGGAGTTGTAATAAAATACAAAAAAAATAACTTCAGAATAATTGGGATGTCTGAGGATGGTAGATTAGATATACTTGGCAATCGTGATAGGATAAAAATTGCCGATTTGGAAAAAATAGATTGGGAATTTTATAATCACTAAAATATTCTTTCTCTGATTCGATTGATTTTACCTGAACTAGTTAATGTTTCAAAAGAATCATGTGAATTTATTATCTTGAGTGAATTTTTATAGTCTTCAAGTTGTATTTTAATAATGAAAAGGCATATTTCATCAATAAATTTGACATCATACAATTTCCACTCACATTGTTCAAGAATATCGGAAATAATGTCAATTAATTCTTCTCTTGATTTATATTTGTCGTCCCCTCTAATTCCAATCCATCGGTGCTTGCCTCTTGCCACTTTAGAAACTCGCGCCATACGCTCCGACAGGGGGTTTAACTTAACCAATGATGGTTCTTCGGGAGATTATGGGAGAAATAGGGGAGAAGAGAGGAAATAGTTTTTTCATGACTATTTTGAATCCCTCTACTTTATCGCATTTAATTATATTATTATTCAATACTTCATTATTATACACGTTAATGAAGTATGAATTGGGATATCTTGGAACGAATGGGAGCTTGATTTTTCTTTCATTATCAATCTCATATGTTATTATAGCGATAATTATCTCATCAAGACTTGGAGAAATGATATTCAATGTAAAAGATGATGGAGAGGGCATATTTACAAAAAAATATTTTATCAAAGCGTCTATTTCCATAGTCCCTGCTGTTGTAATTGCGATTTTGTTATTTATATCTTTAAAATATTTATTTGAAATAAAGAATATTAACTATTTTATGAGTTCCCTTTTCATATTGCTTTCAATAGGGCAAGGATTATCCCTTGTGTTTGGTAGCCTGATGTTCATTGAAAAGAGAGATTCAGTAAAACAAAGTAAGGTTTCAAAACATAATATTGCCTTCAGAACTCTCGGCCTAATCATGGTATTTATTCCTCTTGTTTGGTGGTTTGGTTATGGTGCAGAAAATGTATCAGAATCAAATATAAAAGTTCATATTTTGTGGTTTTTATTCTTTTTAATAATCTCTTCAATAAGTTATCTTATGGACATTTATACTTCCAATATTAGAAAAAATTTGGGAGATAAGGGGCATTTAGGAGACTTGTTTATGAGTGTTTTAATTTTTGCTTCCTGTTGGCACATATTAAGCGCATGGAGAAGAAATACTTGGTTAGTAGATTCTGTTGATGGATTAATGCTTTTTGAAGAAGGTGTGTTAATGATTATAACAATATTTTTAGCTGTAACTTCAATGATAAATAGAGGTAAGAAAAGAGGCATCGATATTTTTGGTGGTGGGTCTGCAATATTTTGGGGCATTTCCTTTGGGTATATGTATGCAGGTAGCATAAGTTCACTTACTATACTTTCTGAACAATTCACAGAAAGTAGCCTATTACAGACAACTGCCATAGGACATATAATCACTGCATTGGTAATTTTATTGATTTTACCATTTTCAATTAAGAAAATCAACCAAGAAGAAGAAGAGTGATTAAAGTCCGCTGAGGACTGCAACTAATCTAAGTTTACCAATCATTTCTTCACTAGCACGAGCACCTAAAATAACTTGACAATCAGGATCTAAAACTGATAAGAAGCCATCAGAAACTAAATTTAAATGTGATAATGTCATATCTGGCCCACCTTCAACTTGGATTAGGCAGCCTTTTGCTCCTTCGACATTTATGTCATAAAGAGGAGATTGCTGTGCAACTCTTACAACTTTTTCTGGTTCATCGGTATGGCCAGTACCAACGACCAATGTAGCATTTCCTGGCTTACCGACTATTGACTTTAAATCCATCAGATCAAGATTTATTTTTCCTACCTTGGACAATGTAGTCACCAAACCTTCTACCAATTCTTCTATCCACTCTGATCCTGATTCCCAATCTGATTTACGATCTCTTGCCTGCCATGCAAGTCTTTCCATGCTCAATTTTATGCACATATCTGAAGCATTATCTATTTCAGGTAGAACATCCTTAGCAATAGTGGATCGGAAGGGTTGTTCAGCAAAAGGTAAACCGACGATAGTAATAACTACGCTATCTGAATTTTTTCCAATAGTGGCTAGTTCAGCAGAAATTCCAGAACCTGT
>MDSZ01095652.1_pt1 | contig 31708 bp, 28 predicted proteins | sample 811201 | NCBI WGS metagenome assembly MDSZ01 (sample SAMN05326647, study PRJNA326480) | marine metagenome | isolation source: seawater | place: Indian Ocean: North | collected 2010 | reverse complement strand
CTCATGAGGCTCTGCGGCAATCTCTTTTAAAAAATTAGCCATGCCATTAATATATGGTTCTGCCCCTAAGAAGGCATGCTCTGGATGACGGCGCATGAGCTCAACCAAATGCTCACCATTTCCAAAACCAATCTCTAGCCACAATTCTTTATAGTTTTTTGGGAAGAGGGCACTTGGCACTATCGAAGCGTCTTCTGTGAGAAGCTCTTTAGGGATGCTTAAAGCGGGAAGAAGTTTTTCAACGGCATCCGCACGCGCCCCTTTTAAAGGACGACTTTGCCGCCGCCCGTAAAATCTTTTTTCTTTATTTGTAGATTGATCTTGCATTATGTTAATTCTTTGTTGTATTCCTGTACAACCTTTAAATAATAGTGATGAACATGACAAGTAATGAAGACAAACATGCTCTAGAAATCTTATTTAATCTACAAGCGCTTAAAGACGATTTTCTTCAAATGGCTGTAGAGGTTGATATCAACGACTATTCCGCATTTGATGAAGCTTTTGATACTGCAGAAGCTAAGCTGCGTGATGCCTATAGATATTTTGAAGAGAATCTGTGTGCAAAAGATGCGCCGCTCTCTCAAGTTAAGGGTAAGGTAGCGCTTGCAAAATCATTTGTGCAAAGTGCTGAAACGGGCGTGGATGGTATTGCGGCGGCGAAAAAGGTGGTGGATGTAGCAGTGTTGATATTGAACAACAAAGGCGTTTCTAATACCGATCAACAGCCATCAAATGATTTGCCCGTTAAAGAAAAAGCCCCGCATCGCGGAGCTTTCCTCAAACTTGTAAAATAGTAAGGCACGAATTAGCCAAGGATGCGCTGTAGATCTGCTACGAGGTCTGTTTTCTCCCATGAGAAACCACCATCAGCATCTGGTGTACGGCCGAAGTGGCCATAAGCCGCTGTGCGTGCATAGATTGGACGGTTCATCTGTAGGTGCTCACGGATACCGCGTGGAGACAAATCAACAAGACTTGTAAGCGCTTTGATGATTTCGCCCTCTGGCGCTGTGCCTGTACCATGTGTGTTAACATATACGCCAAGTGGCTTAGAAACACCGATCGCATAAGCGAGCTGAATTGTACAGCCTTTCGCATAACCTGCTGCAACAACATTTTTAGCAAGATAACGCGAGATATAGGCCGCTGAACGGTCAACTTTTGTCGGATCCTTACCAGAAAACGCACCGCCACCATGAGGCGCAGCACCACCATATGTATCAACAATAATCTTACGGCCTGTAAGACCCGCATCGCCAACAGGGCCACCAATTACAAAACGGCCAGTTGGGTTAACATAGATTTCTTCTTCAGGGGGCATAAAGCCTTCAGGAAGTACACGCTCAATATATGGCATAACCATAGCGCGCACTTCATCCTGCGATAGGCCTTCAGCATGCTGTGTTGAGACAACAACAGATGTCGCACGCACTGGCTTATCGTCTTTATATTCAAGAGTAACCTGTGATTTTGCATCAGGCTCAATCTTGCCTTTAAGATCGCCGTTTTTACGTGCGTCCGCTAAGCCGCGAAGGATTTCATGTGAATAATGAATAGCCGCAGGCATCAGCGCTTCTGTTTCATTACACGCATAACCAAACATAATACCTTGGTCGCCAGCGCCTTCATTTGTATCAACGCCAGTTCCTTCATCAACGCCTTGCGCAATATCTACAGATTGTTTGTGAAGAAGAACCTGTACATTAGCTGTCGCATGATGGAAACCTTCTTGCTCATAACCAATATCTTTAATGGCCTCACGAGCAGCTTGCTCGATCATATCTTTAGTAATGCTCTCAGGGCCACGAAGCTCACCTGCAAGAACAACAGTGTCTGTTGTAACAAGTGTTTCGCAAGCAACACGCGCATACGGATCTTCTTTTAAGAAAAGGTCTAGGATTGTATCGGAGATACGGTCACAGACTTTATCTGGGTGACCTTCTGACACAGATTCGCTAGTGAAAATATAATCTTTTAAGTTTTGGCTTGGATTGTCTTGTGGCATTGCGACCTTCGTTGCTGTGTTTGCTTGCATAATAATTCTCTGCCTTTGAAGTGTGATTACTTAAGTTGAGGGTAACCTCAGCACTAAAAATCTAACAGTAATCACACTATAAAGGGCTTGCAAGAACTATTTGTACGCATTGCACACATACAATTACATGCGCTCTGCCATAGATTTAATGAATTTGACGATATCTTTACGCGCTTCAGGATTTTCGATGCTGTAATAGATACGAACTAAATCAAGGGTTTCTTTGCGCGCCATAAGGTCGCCGTTTGATTCGTTTTCCGCAGTAAAGCCATCTTGATCATTATCTGACATGCCCGGTGTGATATGGTCGGTTTCTTCTGAGATTTGATCAAAAAAGTAAGAAACAGGGACATCAAGAATTTTGCTGAGCTCATATAGGCGTCCGGCACTTACACGGTTAGTACCGCGCTCGTATTTTTGAACTTGTTGGAATGTTAAGCCGATTAAAGATGCTAGTTTTTCTTGGCTGTATCCAAGAAGGGAGCGTCTGACGCGTAAGCGTTGTCCAACATGCACATCAACCTGGTTGGGGGTGCCTTTTGTTTTTCTTTGTGTTTGTGTACCCATATTAATTAATAGACCTACTTTTAGAGTAATGAGCATTTCACATAATTTGCAATCATATGTCAATTAAAAAATATTTTAGACATGTGAAGAACAAGATGTGATGCTTCTTGTTTATGATGCCTAAAGACATAGCGTCGATTACGAAGGTATGCAACTGACCTTAGGTATTATTAATTACTTATATAAAATTTATGCTTGAATTTGTCGAGATTTACTTTGGTTTAAACAAGAAAAAAACTTTAGTTATTCCCAATTGCATGAAAATCAACAGAATTAGGCAAGTTGATATTAAGATAACTCGGTGTAAATAATGTACTACTACTTATTACGCGTCCAAGCGGATCAATCGCACCTGTAATGCCTGTGTTGGCCACGCGTAAAACGCTTGTGCCTGTCTCGATCGCACGAAAGCGAGCAAGTGTAAAATGCTGATAGGGACCCGCGCTTATACCGTACCAAGCATCATTCGTGACATTGACAATAAAATCAGCTTTCTTGTTTTTGGGTAAAGCGTTGTGTGGAAATAAAATTTCGTAACAAACAAGAGGGCTATAAGATAAATTTTGCTGTGTATTATATATTTCAGGGCCATTTCCGCGCTTGAAACCTGTAAATTGTGTAATGGTTTCTAAGGGGATCCATTTCTGAAATGGGATATACTCACCAAAGGGCACAAGGTGAGATTTGTTATATCTATTTGAGATTTGTCCGTCACTATCAATCATGATGATAGAGTTACTGTAGCTTTTATCGCTCTCATCAAATAGCAATGCGCCAGTAATAATGGCAGCACCTTTTGGATATGAGTTGAGCATAGCTTTTAGGGCGCCTAATGAACCTCTGTCTTGTAAGTACCAGCCTTTAATGGCTGTCTCTGGCCATATTATATAGGTGAAGTTTTCTGCAGCCTGTTCTGAACCATCATAATATGAGAGCTGTAGCAATTTTGAAAAATGATCAGCTGTTTTTCTCGGATCCCACTTATCGGCTTGATTGATGTTGGGTTGAACAAGGCGCGCCATAACGCCTTCTTTATATGTGATCTCGGTACTATCAATTCTATATTGTCCATATGCGAAGCAGGCGAGAAAGCTAATTAAAGAAATAGTGAGGGCAGTGAGTGCAAGGTGCTTTTTCGCTATGAGTGCGAATCCAATGCTGCTTGCCCAGAATATGGTGATCGCACTCAATATATAGATGCTACCTAAAGAAGCTATTTGCGCAATACTAAGAATGTCAGCCCAACTGTAGCCGAATAAATTCCATGGAAAGCCAGTGAAAAGGTAACCTCGAAGTAATTCAGAGCCAATCATAAGGCCGCAAAATGTAAGTAGACCTAAAAATTTATCAAGCTTTACCCAATGCGTCAAAATGCATAGGGTGCCGATGAATAACGCCAGTGCAGCTGGAAGCCCTGATACGGCAAGAGGCCAAGCCCATTTGTAAGGGTTGCCTTCCACAAGGAGAGCGTTCCCAATCCATGACAAGCTCATGACGAAATAGCCAAAGCCAAAAAGCCAGCCAAGCGCAAATTTACGCCTTTTATTCTTTGCGTAATGCAGGCTTGTATAAAGGCAGGCTATGCCAATAAAGAGTGTAAAACATAAATTATGCGGCGCCATTGCAAAGGCGCTAATAAGCCCAGCAACCAAACAAAGTGGTGCAGCTACATAAAGGCGGCTAAGATAGGGCTTGAATATTTTCTCTAGCATTATGGCTGGACTATACGCGAAGTAACAAAGAGCGCAAGTCTATTCAGTTAAAGCTATTCAACTGAACCTATTCGGTTGGGATGTTATAGATTTTGATGCGTTTAACGCGGCGCTGATCAGCTTCGAGGATTTCGAAAATTGTACCGCTATCATGATTAAGGACTTCACCACGCACAGGAACACGTCCGGCGAGTGTGGATACTAAACCGCCTAGCGTATCGCTTTCATCACGCTCTTGTTGATCAAAAATCTGTCCATATTCATTTTCAAACTCATCAACTTCAACACGAGCATCGACTAAAATAGCGCCATCTTGTGTTTCTGTAATCTGAGGATCATCATCCATATCATGCTCATCTTCAATCTCGCCAAAGATGGTCTCGATGATGTCACCTATAGTGACAAGCCCGTCAATTCCACCATATTCATCAACGACTAAAGCCATGTGACGGCGACTTTCACGCATCGTCATGAGTAGGTCTAAGACAGGCAGGGACGGCGAAACGATAGGGATTTCAGTGAGTAGATTTTTAAGGGTAATCTCTTCATTATTGGCAAGTGCTCTAATAATATCTTTTAAGTGCACTGTGCCCAGAACTTCATCCAAAGTGCTTTCAAATACTGGAATGCGGCTATATTGAATGCTTGCAAGCAGTTTGAAGAGCTCTTCTTTTCTGGTGTTTACATCAACGGCAATAATATCGGCTCTAGGGACCATCACGGTATCAACAGTAATATCCCGTAATTTCAAGATATTGGCAAAAAGCACGCGTTCATGCTCTGACACAGGGTCAAGAAGCGTATCTTCGTCTCTCTTTTCGATATATTCTTCAATAGCTTCTCTAAGGCCTGTGTCAGGTTTGCCGCCTTTTATAAGGGCTTTAAGGCCAGAGAATAAACCGCCATCTTGCGAAGATGAGGATAGCGTTTCTCCACCACTGCTCGTATTGCTGATAACAGTATTTTTGCTGTTCTCATTCGAGGGCGGAGGGCGGCTTTTATCGGAATTGCTATTATTTTTCATCTTTAACATGGTCCAGTTCTTATTATGCCATAAAATTGCCCGATTCATAGGGGTTTTTTATATTTAGACCGCTTAAAATCTTAATTTCCAGCGCTTCCATTTCCTCGGCTTCCTCATCTTCAATATGATCATAGCCTAATAAATGAAGCAGGCCGTGTATAATGAGGTGCGTACAATGCTCTTTTATCGGTTTATCTTGCTCAACAGCTTCACGCTCTAATGTCTCATAAGCCAGTATGATGTCACCAAGCGGCGCGTAATCCTGCGCTTCTAAAGCTTTAATCTCTTCTGGTTCTAGCTGAGGGAAGGATAGGACATTTGTTGGCTTATCTTTGCCGCGATAATCACGGTTTAAAACTTGGACAAAAGCATCATCCGCAAAGACGAGGCTCACTTCTCCTTCATTTAAGGGGTAGGGGGCGGCTTTTAAAGCTGCTTTTATAGCGCCATTAGCCAATTCATTATAGGAGCGCTCATCCCAGCTCCCAGCTTCAAATCTAATATCTATATCCACAATTTAAGCTTTTATGTCTTATCTTTATGTTTCTTATCATAGGCGTGAATAATGCGCCCGACTAATGGATGACGGATAACGTCGGTTTTGTCAAAGTGATTAAAGTAAATGCCTTTCACGCCTTTGAGCGTGTTGACCGCGTCACGAAGGCCTGAAGTCACTGAAGGCGGTAAATCCGTTTGGCTTAAATCACCATTAATGACCATACGTGAGGATTCGCCCAAGCGCGTTAGCAGCATTTTCATTTGTGTGGGGGTGGTGTTTTGTGCCTCATCCAAAATCACAAACGCATTGCTAAGTGTACGTCCACGCATAAAGGCGAGGGGAGCTACCTCAATATCGCCGCTTTCCATCTTCTTATGGATTAGCTCATTATTCATCATATCGTGAAGAGCATCGTAAATAGGACGCAGATAAGGATCGACCTTTTCTTTCATATCGCCAGGTAAAAAGCCTAAATGCTCGCCAGCTTCCACCGCAGGGCGGCAGAATATAAGGCGCTCAACTTCACCAGCTAAATACATTGAAACCCCAACCGCGACAGCCAGATAGGTTTTACCCGTACCAGCAGGGCCAAGGCCGAATACCATCTCATTCTCATAGATAGAGCGAATGTAATCAGCTTGATTTGGGGAGCGCGGCGCAATGGTTTTGCGCTGTGTTGTGATAATAGGAGCGTCATCTGTCATGCGTTTTGTCTTTTTTTCACCTTTTCGTTGGCTCTTGTTATGCAGAAAGCGGATCGCAGCATCAATCTCAGCCTTACCCACTTCGTGCTTATCTTTAATCTTAGTCTGCAAAATATTCAGAATATGCTCGGCATCTGCTACATTCCGCTTAGACCCTACTAAGGTTAGCGTATTACCGCGATCGCCAATCTGGATACCGAGTTTTTCTTCTATATATTTAAGGTGAGAGTTATGCTCGCCAAAGAGCAGAGGCAGAATATCATTATTCTTAAATTCTAATGTCAGCGTGTTTGCCAATAGCAATCCTTATAAAATTTATCTCTATACTTTTAATTATACTCGAAAGCATGCGTAAAAGCCAAGTTGCTTAGCAGCATGAATGGTTAATATACATTGCAAATCTAAGGGCTACTCTAATTTGGGCCAGTATTAGGTTGTTGTGAAAGAGGTTTATCCGGTGAAGTTCGGGCATATTTCCTAACTTGATTTAGGGCTTCTCTGCCTACGTGAACCATGGTTTGTGCACGTTTTTTTTCTTCATTTTTGGCGATTTGCTCTGCAGTAGATAATACATCATCAGGTAATGCATCATTATTTTTAAAAAGCTTCATTTCGCCGCGAGGGTGGTAAATAAGCTTGAGCTGGGCTTTGCTTTGAATTGTGAGGAGGGCATTTTCTAAAGCGCTAAGCTCTGTTTTATACTCGGTATCCTGCAAAAACTTTTCGCATTTTTTAGCATCAAAATACGTATTACCTTCAATATTCAGAAGGCCGTAAAATAAATCATCTTGTGTATGAATATAAATTTCTGAAGGCGTATCTGAGAGGTAAGGCTGTAGTGCTTCCGTAAGGGCATCAATATAAGCGATGTCAGTATTGCCATGTGCAAACTCTTTATTGCCTTTGATTTCCATCTCCCCGTCAGATGTGGACTGCCAAACCGCACTGTGAATCTCGTTATTATTGTGTTGTGCGGGATTTGCTCTGTGGGGGTGGCGCTCCATTTTAGCCTTTTCATGCTGCGCTTCTTGTTTTCTTCTTTCCTCGGCTTCAAATTCTTCTTGTATTATTTTTATGGCTCTATCTATGAGTTCTCTCTCGCTAAGGTCTTTGTTTTTAATTTTGAGTGTCTTTGTTAGCTCATTTAAGCGCTGATTGTATAGAGAGCTACTCTGGAGTTGAGCTAAGCTTTTATATGTATGTTGCTCGTTTGCTGTATGTTTAGTTGCTAACACTGCGCTGCTTAAAGCATGGGCCGCAACATAGATATCAATGCGTTCTTGCTGAGCATTTGCTGTGTTTGTGCTCTGATCGTCATTTGATGTTTGTTGCTGAAAAAGCGCGGAGACATCAGGATTGCCTGTCTTTTCTATATGCGCATTAATTGTTTGGCGCTTATGATTGTTTGAGGCGTTCTTGCGCTTGCGCTTTTCAACTTTTCTTCTCTCAGCTTCAATTTGCTGCTGTTTAATTTCATTGTGTTTGTTTGGGGTGCTGTTGTCGGTAGCTGCGCGTTTTTCTTTATTTTGCTCACAAAAGATTTGCTCTAAAGGCGGTAAAATTTTTACGTGCTCATTAGCTGCAATTAGGCTAAGCGCTATCGGTTTGTTGTTGAATTCAAAGCATAAAACGGCACCAGTATCTCTTAATGAATTAACGCTTGTTGCAAATTGTTGCATAAGAAGCGTCGAAGCAGGCTTTGTTTTGAGCGTGTCGTGGTGCTTTTTATTTTCTTTCTTTAGGTAATTAATTTTACGGCGTATTTGTTGGCATGTGCGTTGTAAGAAATCAACTGTGCTTAACGTATCTATCAAAGAATCTATAGTATCCCTGTGACTTAAATATTGTTTTATGTAGGGCGACTTGGAGGTGCGTTTTATAGTGTTAATTCGTTCCCATATCTTGTGATTTCCGACTGCCACCGGGTTATCTAGCTGTTTTACTAGATTAAGTAATCTTGTTAGGCTGGGGCGTCTGCCATAATTTTGTGTAACGAGTGGTTTTAATTTGTAGGCTTGGTAATGTTTTATAGCCGCTTCGTAGGCATTTACTTTGCTTCGCCCCTTATGTGGGTTGGGTATATCTAATAAGGCCTGTTCTATTGCATCAACTTCTTGATTAAGAGTATCGATTTCTAATTCGTTATCAGCTATCGCTTTCTTAATTGCTATATCACTGCTGTTTTCTTTATCGCCGGATTTAGCTAAATACTCTGCATCTTTAATTGGAGATTTTATAAGGATGTTAGGGGTGAGGTTTAGCTCACTTTGAAGAAGCTTAATTTGAGAAGCGATATCTGTGAGCTGAATAGTCGCCATGAGCATGGCTGCGTCGCTTTCAGTATAGCTTGGATCATGCTGAAAATATGAAGGGTTTCCCGAGAAATGTTCTCCAAATCTAAATTGAGTGCTTGTGATGGGGGGACTCTTTTTTGTTGGCACACGAGAGCGTATATCTACATTAACATCGAGCGTATAGCTAGGAGTCTTGGTAGTGCTCTTTTCGCTCCCTTCTTTGGAACGTGAGGACTCTTCAATCTGATATTGTGTTAATTCACTCATTATACCCAGAACACCCTATAGCACATCATTTTCAATGTCTTAGCCGCGCTATAATAGCTTCGGCATCTCTATCGTGATTATGTCCATAAGCTTTTAATGATGTTTGATGTATATGTCAAATAAAATACTGCTTGCTGGCAAACGATATTATCCATTCACCACACCATCAAGAAGTTCTAGCTGTCCTGTAAGTGAATTATCAAATCCATTTGTGATTTTGACATTCTGAATAGAGCCGATCAGACGCTCGTTACCTTCTACATATACAGACTGGAAGTAGGGGCTACGACCACTAAGCTGACCGGGCTTTTTGCCTTTACGATCAAATAAAATTGGCATAACAAGCCCTTCGCATGATTTGTTAAAAGCGGCTTGGCTTTCATTAATAACGGCTTGGAAACGAGAGAGGCGCTCGCTGGCAATCTGATCAGACACTAATGCTGCTTGAAGATTGGCTGCAGGCGTGCCTGGGCGTGCACTATATTTGAAAGAGTAACATGAGGCATAGCCGACATCTTTTGCCAGCTGTAAAGTCTGTTCGAAATCTTCTTCTGTTTCGCCAGGGAAACCAATAATGAAGTCAGAAGAGAACGCTATATCAGGGCGCGCTTTTCTGAGTTTAGCGATGATGTCGCGATAAAGATCCGCCTTATGCTTACGGTTCATCGCTTTCAAAATACGATCTGAACCACTTTGCACAGGCAGGTGTAAAAATGGCATCATTTTTGGTAAGGCATGCGCTTCGATCAATGCATCATCCATATCGCGTGGATGAGATGTTGAATAACGAATACGCTCTAAGCCATCGATTTCGTTAATCGCGTAACATAAATCTGCTAAGCCCCATGTCTTACCATCAGGGCCTGTGCCGTGATAGGCATTCACGTTCTGACCGAGTAAGATAATTTCAAGCGCACCCTGATCGACAAGGCGTTTTGCTTCATCAATAACTTCTTGCGCTGTTCGTGAGTATTCTGCACCACGCGTATAAGGCACCACACAGAACGTACAGAACTTATCACAGCCTTCTTGGATTGAAAGATAGGCTGATGCACCTTCAATTGTGTGCTCTTCAGGAAGGAAATCGAACTTGGAAACTTCAGGGAACTCTGTATTCACAACGCGATCATCACCATTAGCCTTTAAAACCATCTCTGGTAGCTCGTGATATGTTTGCGGGCCAAAAACAAGATCGACATATGGTGCACGCTCTAAAATAAAATCACCTTCCGCCTGTGCAACACAGCCAGCTACGGCAATAAGCATTTTTTCACCTTTAGCTTCTTTAGCTTCTTTATGAGGCTTAAGACGGCCTAGCTCGGAAAAGACTTTGTCAGTCGCTTTTTCGCGAATGTGACATGTATTCAAAATCATCATATCCGCGTCCTCAGGCGTATCGCTTGGTTTGTAACCAAGTGAAGAGAGGATATCTACCATGCGGTTACTATCATACACATTCATCTGACAGCCCCATGTTTTGATGTAGAGCTTCTTATTTTTAGTCATATTGGCAGTTTGTGTAGGCATAGTCTTTGGCTTTTCTGTTGCTATAGTCATAACGCGCTATAAACCATATAACTCACCAGAAAATCAAGGATAATGTGCTAAAAAAGCTAGACTTGAAATGAATGAATATTTTATATTTATAACAGATAGAGTCTCTATCGCACCTCTGATTTAACTAAGGACCGTAGCCCATGAAAAAAATCACAAGTCTGATGATGGTAATGGCATCTGTTTTAATGCTGGATATTCAACCTGTAAAAGCACAGGAATGTTACTCAAAAGCAGAAGCGGAAGCCGAGCAGGGCCTACGTATCCACAGTGAGCTGATGGTGATTGGTTTGAATTGTCAGCACATGGGGGCGCGAATAGGCATGAACCTCTATTCGCAATATCGTCAATTCACCGCCGATCATGCAGATCTCTTTTCAACTTATGAAAAGATTATGATGAAGTATTTTAAGCAAAACGGCATTGAAAATCCAAAGCGTCAGCTTGATACTTTGAGAACTGATTTTGGTAATAAAATTTCGAATGATGTTGCTGCGATGCGTCCCGATGTATTTTGCTCTAGATACGCTCCACGCGTGATAAAAGCCTCAACGATGGATAAGACTGATCTGCGTCAATGGGCTGCTACAATTTACCCAGAACACCCAGTTTCTAAGCCAGTATGCAGTGGGTAAAAAATAACAAAATTAAATTTTCCCTTTAAATATCATGGCTTATCTGTAGTATTGGGGCTATGAAAATTGATGCTGTTATAAATGATTGGTTCGAGCCAGTTGCTGAGGCGCTGGCCAGTGTTATCTTTTATTCCGTGAGTATCGCGGGCCACGACATAATGTTAATTCTTGTCTGGTTGGCCTTTGCGTCGATATTCTTCACGCTTTATCTTGGCTTTATTAATTTTAGATTATTCTCCCATGCCTGGGGGCTTATATTTGGTGCAAAAAGCGATGCAGATAAGCAAGATGGTCAAATCTCACCGTTCCAAGCTTTAGCCACATCTTTATCTGGCACTGTTGGCCTAGGGAATATCGCAGGTGTAGCAGTTGCTGTGTCTGTGGGTGGGCCAGGGGCAGCCTTTTGGATGCTGCTAATGGGCTTATTTGGCATGAGTACAAAATTCTCCGAAGTGATGCTCGGCGTTAAATACCGTAAGCACACTGATGGTACCCACCCAGAGCGTATTTCTGGCGGCCCTATGTATTATCTTAAAGAGGTTTTTGATCGTAAGGAATGGCCATATTTTGGCTCTATTATGGGCGGCTTTTTTGCACTTTGTGCAGCTTTCGGTGCTTTCGGTACTGGAAGCCTCTTTCAAACCAACCAGGTGTTTCAGCAAGCCGTGACAATCACTGGCGGTGCAGAAAGCATTATCGCGAATAAAGGCTGGCTGATCGGCTTAATTATGGCCGCACTAGTCGGGATTGTGATTATTGGTGGTATTAAGTCCATCGGCGCTGTCGCGGGGCGCTTGGTTCCGGCTATGGGTGTGCTTTATCTTTTTGCGGGGCTATTTGTGTTAGCTATGCATTATGCCGCTATCCCGGATGCAATTGTTACGATCTTTAGAGAGGCCTTTACGCCAGCAGCTGGATCAGGTGCGATTATTGGCGCCCTATTAATGGGCGTTCAGCGTGCATCATTCTCAAATGAAGCCGGCCTTGGAACAGCAGCGATTGCACATTCCGCGGCGCAGACGTCAAAGCCTGTAACGCAAGGCATGATCGGTATGCTTGGCCCATTCATTGATACTGTAATTGTCTGTATGGTTACCGCATTAGTGATTATCGTGACAGGAGCATATTCAAGCGGCGATGGTATGGAAGGGGTTGAGCTAACCTCACGCGCTTTCGCAGATGGTGCAAGCTGGCTTCCTTATGTTCTTTTTGTAGTCGTTGCACTCTTTGCATATTCTACGCTTATTTCATGGTCATATTATGGTGTTAAAGGTTTCACATATCTGTTTGGCAATAGCGCGCTATCTGAAAATTTCTATAAATTGATTTTCTGTCTCTTTATTGTCGTCGGTGCTTCATCAGATCTATCAGGTGTGATTTTGTTTACGGACTCTGTTGTGTTTGCTATGGCAATCCCAAATATTATCGGTCTGTATTTCTTTGCCCCTGAAATTAAGAAGGACGTTAAGGCGTATATTAGCGAATTGAAAAAATAGCGCTTAAACAGTCACTTAAAAATTAAAAGAATCAGACTGTGAATAACTCCGAAATCGCCCTTGCATGAAGCGCTTAACAATGTTTTTTTAAGCATATCTCTCAACATAGTAAACCGCACCCAAACATAGCCGTTTGGGGGATATGGAGTTATGCATCATGACGGACCTTTCCGCTCTTAAACCAAGTGTCGATACACAAAATTCTGCGTCTACTGATGAACAATCAACACCGCAAGCGACTGGTAACGATATTCGTGCCAACCGTGCCGCAGATTTAAAAGATCGTGCAAAAGCTGGTTTAGGAATTGGTGCTTTAAAAATTCGTGCGACTGAAAGCCCGTATATCGGTGAGGAGACACCATCAAACAGCGACTTTCCTCGCTTTCTAGATCAAAATGACGATGAGCCTGTATTGATGCTCAATGCGGCCAATGAAGAAATGCCTATGCTTGAGACAAGTGTTGTTGAGCAACTTGTTTCAACCTTAGCAGCCATCGCCACAGCGGCTTGGTTCGCATTTTACTTTATCTATGCGATGCAAAATGGCGGTATTAATTTTGAGCCTTCATATCTAGGGGCTTTCTTTGCAGGTCTTTGCGCTCCACCGGCATTGCTATGGATGATGATCTCATCCATGCGCCGCCAAAAAGAAGTAAATCTTTATGCGGGCGCCTTGCGCTCGGAGCTGCAATCTTTGCTATTCCCATCAGAAGAAAATGCGCAGCACATCAATAAAGATGTAAAGCGCCTTTGCGAGCAAGCTGCTGAAGTATCAGCAGCCTCAAAAGCCGTTTTGAAATCACTACACCGCGCACGCCAAGGTTTGCGCGTTGAAATCCGTGATTTTTCCGGCGTTTCTAAAAAGGCTGAATTCCACATTGATCGCCTAGCGGAAAGCTTAAATGACCGCGTTGAGAAGCTGAAAATGCTGACTGACGAGATTGAAGAGCGTACAGCGCAAGTTGAAGTGCGCACACAAGCTGGTGCAGAAAGCTGGGATCGTGCAACACTCACAGTCCTTGAGCGTGCTGGTGAAATTGAAAAAGCTATGGATAAGGGCGTCGATAAGCTCATAGAAGCGGCTGATAAAGCGCGTGATCGCGCACAAGAAATCGAAGATGGTATGTCTACAACATATGACAGCTTGAATGAGGCTGTCGATAAAGTGGCTGGCCGTCTAGATGAAGTTTCAACACGCTTTGAAGATCACACAGAAGGTCTTTCAAGTGCGACAGATCACGTGGCAGCAGAAGCGCAGCGTCTCTCTGATGTTATTCGTGATCAAATCGAAGGTCTTGAAGATGTAACAGATCGTACGATCGAAGCGATGTCACGTTCAACAGAAACAATTGAAAGCCATAGAAATGCGCTAGATCGTGGTGCATCATCTGTTGCGGATCAAGCTGATCGTATCTCAAATACGATTATGGGCAGCATCGAAAGATTGGGCACGACAGTTGAGCAAGTTGAAGGTAAAACAGCCGATCTTGAAAACCGTATTGGTGAGAAAACTATCAAATTGGCAGAAGCTGTTCGCGGTATCTCTGGTGAGGCGAATGCTATCGAAGATGCTGGTAAGAGTGCGGCTAACCAACTTAACGAAGCCCTTGTTACAGCCGTGTCTGGTGCTGAAAGCATCAGCTCTGCCGTACGCCGCGCCGTTGAATCTCTAGATAATTCAACACGAAGTGCGAAAGAGCAGGCGGAAAGCTTGATTGCAACTACAGCTAACCATGTTCGCCAGCTCAATGATGCAGGTGAGGGTAACCTAGAGCACATCAAAGATATCGTTGGTATCCTTGAAGAGAGCCGTCGTCAGATTGAAGATGTTTCTGAAGGTGCTAAAGCTCATGTTGAAGCACTAGCACGTGCGGTCGCTGAACAGAATGAGCAGATTACAACATCTGGTGCAGCACTCGCAGATCGTATCGTCGGCGTTAAAGATGCACTTTCAGGGCCATTGAAAGAAATTCAAACAGCTATCGTAGATGCGGATGCGCGCCATGAGAATATCGAGAATGTTCTTCGTCGCCGTGTATCAGATTTGAATGATGCATCTGAAAAAGCTACGGAAAGTGCAGAAACGATTCGTACTGTATTGCGTGGTCAGGCTCAGGAAATCTCAACATTATCTGGTCAGGTGGCAAGCAGTGCCCGTATTATCAATGAGCAAATGGGTGAGCAGAAAGATGCGCTCTCAGCGCAGGTTCGCGAAGCTCTGTCTATGATCGATACAGCCCGTATGTCTCTTGATAATCAGGCGCAACACCTAACAATGCTATCATCAAATGCGAAAGATAATATCACAACGCTGAGTGAGACGATCTCAACACAATGTGACAACATCGAAGGCTACACAACGAAAGCATTTGATCGTTTGGAAGGCGTTGAAGGTGCACTGGATGATAAGATCACAACACTTAAGCGCCGCGCGGATGAGGCCGGACGTTCTATCGTATTCATGAAGCAAAACCTCATAGATACAGTAGAAGAGATCGAGCCAGTATATCTACGTTCTATCGAGCAAGCGGAGCAGGTTAATGATCGTTTCGCGTCCCTTAAAGTAGGCTATGAAACATCTGCTGAGAGCAATCTTGCGAAACTTCAACAAGTTGGCATTATCTTTGATGAGCGTCTAACTGCCCTAAAAGGCGGTGCTGGTGAAGCTGCAAATATCTTACGTGAAAGCAGTGATCACTTGCGTGAGCGAGTAGGGGATATTGAAACGGCTTCTTCCGCTGCAAGCGATAAAATGCATGAAATTGCTAACTCACTTGCAGATCAGGCTTCAGATATTCACTTGATTACTGATAAATCATTGCTGAAAATTGAAGGTATCCAAAATGCCCTCAATGAGCAATTCCATGAGCTTTCAGCTTCTGTTGGTCAAGCTGTATCACAAATGGAAGATGCTGGCCGTCAATTCGTCAAGCAATCTGAAATTGTGCAGGATGAAGCAGATAAAGCGTGTGATCAGTTCGGTTATGCAGGTGAGAAAGCGCGCGATGAAGCAGCACTTCTCAATGAGGCAATGCATAAATCAGTTGTTGATACAGAGAGCTTGGTGACCAAGTTGCGTGGTGAGGGTGATAACCTGCTTGCACGTACAAATGAATCATTGCTTGAGTTGAAACAAGTGGGTGATAGCTTCTCTATCCGTGCCCGTGAAGTTTCTGAGCAAATGAAAGCGTCTCTCGGTATTTCTGAGCGTTATGGCCGTGAACTTCGCCAGCAAGCAGCGCTTGTTGCAGAAAGTTCAGCTGAAAGTGCAGAAAATATTGATCGTTCAGTATCATTGCTGAAATCACGCATGGGTGATATCGGCGGCATCACAAGCGATGTGACCGTAAAGATCGAGCGTGCACGTGAGAAGCTTACAACAGAAGCGGAGCGCCTCATTAGTGTGTCTTCAGCGGCTCTTGAGTCTACTCAGGATGCGACAAATTCATTCTCTCGTCAGGCTGACTCGCTCTTTAAGGCTTCACAAGATGCCTCACGCATTGTTTCTGATATTCAGAAAAAGACAACGAGAGCGCAAAGTGACGCCTTTATGGGGAGTGCGAAATTTATCATCGAAAGCTTGCATTCACTCTCAGTGGATATGACACGCATGATGGATGGTGAAATATCTGAAAAAACTTGGAGAGCATTCCAAAAAGGTGATGTGTCTGCATTCACACGTCGTCTCATGGCTATGAAAGAAAATATGCCGACAGAGAAGGCACGTGAGAAATTTGCACGTGATACAGAGTTCCGTAGCTATGTTCAGCGCTTCCTTCGTCAGTTCGAAGAAATGTATGAGCAGGCAGTTGAAAATGATCATGGTTCAATCTTGAGCTCAGCGATCGGTTCGAGCGAACTTGGTGGCCTCTATGAATTCCTCTGTGAGATTGCTGGCCGTAGTGCAATTACAAATGGCGGTGTTACAGCAAGAGCCGTTGCTTAAAGCATTAGCACTAAGACGAATAAATTTAAGAAGGCGGGCTTATTTTCCAATAAGCCCGTTTTTGTTAGCTCTTAATTAAGAAAACCTCATTAAGCTTAAAAACGGGTGTTGATAAAAAAGGTCAATGCCTTAATATTATTCTAGTGCGTAAAGAAAGAACGATCTTGTTCAATCAAACCTATTCTTAAGGACCGTTTTTCGCGATGAGCAAAATTCTTAAAACACAATTCTGTAAAGGCATCTCTGACATTTCAGATAGCTATTCTGGTTTTATTCTTGATCAGTGGGGTGTCCTGCATGATGGTAATAAGCCTTATGATGGCGTGATTGAGTGTTTGAAAGAGCTCCGCGCTCGTAAAAAATACATCATTATCCTTTCAAACTCAGGTAAGCGCTCTGATGTTAATAAAGAACGCTTAAAAGAAATCGGTATTGGGCCGAGCCTTTATGATCAAATTGTGACCTCTGGCGAGATGACATGGCAGGGTATTAATGAGCAAGAAGAAGGGTTCTTTAAGGGGCTAGGCCGTAAAGTTTACGTGATAAGCCGTGGCGGAGACACATCCATTGTAGATGGCTTGGATGTTGAGGTCGTCGAAGATATAACGAGTGCTGATTTTGTCATTATCAGCGGTGCAGATTCCCCAGAAAAAAGTTTGGAAGATTATGAACCGATTTTAAAAGCGGCAGTGCGTAAGCAAATTACAGCATTGTGTGCTAACCCTGATAGCCGCGGCGTGATGGGTAAGCAAAATATAATGGGGCCAGGTACACTTGCGCGTCGTTATCAAGACTTTGGCGGCGTTGTCCATTATATTGGTAAGCCTCACCAGCCTATTTACAAGCATTGCATCAAGATTTTGCAAGATCAACAAATCTATCCAGGCCAGACCATTATGATTGGCGACTCTATTACGCATGATATCTTAGGCGGTAATACAGCTAATATTGATACATGTCTCGTACGAACAGGTCTTCATGAAGCAGCTTTCCACAATGTGACGAACCTTGCGTCTTTGGATAAGGCGCTTGGTATGTTGGCTGCGCAATACAACAATGTGCGTCCAAAATACTTAGTGGATAGCCTAAAGTGGGGTGATCCTCTGCCGGATAGAAAACATAAAAAACGTAGCTCTCGCTAAAGGTTTTCTTTTATTTCGGCAATATAATAGACTTCTTGCGTAGGTTCACTGTTGTCTTCATTATATTGGGATTTTACAGGCATGCTAAGCATTTCTTCGATTGTGCTCAGAAGGTCGTTAGGGCTGAATGGCTTTTTAAGCTTATAGTCGGCACCTACAGTCTCCGCGAGTGTCAAAAAGTCGCAAAACCCAGCTCGCCCAGATGAACTGATAGCCAATATACGTGTTTGTGGAGCGAGGATGGACATCGCTTCTATTAGCTCGATGCCTTCGACTTTGGGCATGAATATATCGGTGATTAAGATGTCGAAACTTTGCTCATTTATTATTGCAAGAGCTTCTTCCCCGTCTTTAGCATGCACAACATAAAAACCGTGCCTGTTTAAAAGATTGGTGATGAGACCGCTAACTGTTACGTCATCTTCAGCAAGTAAAATTCTATGCGTAGGCATCCTAACTCCATGGCTTGAGTTATGCCCGCATTAGCCTTATATTTTATTGTGGTTATATTTTATATTAGCGTATAAGCATGAAGTTTATATTAATTTATATAAAATACATTCATGTATGCGCTTATTTTTGCTTATCGTGAGGAAGAAACACATTCATCGCATCAATGATTGCTGGAAGCGCTTTTTCTGCTGCTTCTTCACCTATCGCAATAAGCTCTTCGCCTTTTTCAAACTCCATCATGCCGATATGGCCGATATTAGGCTTTATATGGATGTCTGGCGGATCTCCAGCTAAGCGCGAACGTGTGATACGATCATTCATAATGCCTAAGGCAGAGAACATCACGCCAAAAAGTGATGGGTTATTATCCTCGCGTCTGAAAAGCTTGCGTGCGAGGCTAGGACGCATCTCTTTTTGCATTTCTTTTGGCATATGCTCGTTACGATATAAGTCAAATCCCATTACATTATTATAGCCATTTCTATCGGCTTGTGTGGCTTTGCCAACCATATCAGCATTCAAATCTACTGCGATTGTCATGCGAGCGCCCAAAGATAGAGTCGGGGCTACTGGTACTGGATTGACTAGGGCGCCATCTACAAGGAGGCGATCATTAAGCTGAACTGGAGGGAATATTCCAGGCAGAGCAAATGAAGCAAACATCGCATCAACTAAGCGCCCCTTACGTAGCCAAACTTCATGTCCAGTCCCTAAATCAGTTGCCAAACCGATGAAGGGGTGAGGTAAATCCTCAATCATAATGTCTTTGAAGTTTTCTTCGAGCAATTTCTTAAGGCGTGTACCGCCAATCATAGATGAGCCACGAACCCTAAAATCCATATAAGATAGGATATTCATGCGAGTAAGGCCACGTGCCCAATCTTCTAGAGCATCTAGTTTGCCAGCTAAATAAGCCCCGCCGACAACTGCACCAATAGATGTGCCTGCAATAATGGATGGAGTGATGTTGTTACGTTGTAAGACCTTCATGACACCAATATGCGCAAGCCCTCTTGCGACGCCGCCCCCAAGCGCTAATCCTATGCCTCTTGGATGTGCCATATCTGTATCTTCACACTCTGCGCGGTCTCCTTGGATGATCTCTATCATTTTCTTCCCACATTTTTTTTTATAAGATGCTTCACTTCTTGAAACATTCATAATTTCATTATAACACAGAGTATATGAGAAAAAGTAAATTAAATAACGCTGCATCGCCGCAGCCTGCAAAAGGCGATGAAAATAAAGGCGGGAGTATGCAGGTTTTAAAGCGGCTCCTGACCACATATTTGCGGCCATATTTTCCAAGGTTAATTTTGGCAGTGATATTAATGGGGATAGCTGGCGCTATGACAGCCGCCATCGCGCAACTTATGCAGCCAGTCCTTGATGATGTATTAGGTGGTCAGCGCCGTGACATGATTGTCCCTGTGGCCTCAGCTGTGTTTATTGTGTTCATCGTGCGTGGTTTTGCGACCTATATGCACACATTAATGATGAGCAAAATCTCTCAAGATGTTGTTGCAGACATACAGCGAGACTTAAGCACGCATTTCCTCACTCTAGATTTAAGTTTCTTTCATGCGCACCCAAGCGGTCAGCTCATCAGTTATGTAATGAATGATGTAAGTGCGATGCGTGTGGCTGTAACAGACGTTATGACGGGCTTTGGTAAAAGCTTGCTCACGCTAATCTTTTTGATTGCTGTAATGTTTTACCAGGACTGGAAGCTCTCGCTTATGGCTTTTTGTGTGTTTCCATTTGCCGCTATGTTTGTTGCGCGTTTAGGGCGTCGTTTACGAAAAGTATCTGGCTCGATCCAAGGTGAAATGGGGAATCTTACAGATCGTTTGGGGCAAATCTTTCAAGGTATCCGCCAAGTCAAAGCCTATGGTATGGAAAGCTATGAATCTAAGCGCGCTGCGGATGCTGTCGAGCGTGTGCGTGATCTGAATTATAAATCTGTGCGCATTGGTAATCTCTCGACACCTGTTAATGAGGTGCTGGTCGGAATCGTGTTCTCAGGTATCATCATGTATGGTGGTTTTGAAGCAGCTAAAGGGAATATTACAGCTGGACAACTCGGCTCATTCTTAGCCGCTTTTACACTCGCCTATGAACCGATGAAAAAGTTAGCTAAGCTTAATAATACTATCCAGATGGGCGTGGGCGCAGCAATGCGCGTGCTTTCAATGCTTGATACGAAACCAACAATCATTGATCAAGATAAGCCAGTTATACTCGATAATGTAAGCGCAGATATTGAATTTGATAATGTAAGCTTCCATTACAGCAATGAAGAGGTGAAGGCGCTTGAAAATATAAGCTTTAAAGTTCCTGCAGGTAAGCGCGTAGCCCTTGTTGGGACATCGGGCGGCGGTAAAAGTACTGTTATGAACCTCATACCGCGTTTTTATGATGTGCAGGAAGGCGCAGTAAAAGTTGGCGGTCACGATGTGCGCGAGCTGAGTTTAAGCTCGCTGCGATCCTCATTAGCACTAGTCTCACAAGATATAACGATATTCGATGATACAATTGCGGCTAATATTGCTTACGGTAAACTTGATGCAAGCGAGCAAGATATTAGGCTTGCTGCCAAAGCCGCCGCTGCCCATGATTTTATCGAGAATTTCCCAGAAGGCTATAACACACAAGTTGGCGAGGATGGCGTGCTTCTTTCAGGTGGCCAGCGTCAGCGTATAGCCATTGCACGCGCTATATTAAGGGATGCACCAATATTATTGCTCGATGAGGCGACAAGCGCTCTAGATAATGAAAGTGAAAAACTCGTCCAAGAAGCTCTAGAGCAATTAGAGCAGGGCAGAACGAGCCTTGTGATTGCTCATAGGCTATCAACTGTTCAAAACGCCGATGAAATCTTAGTGATTGATAAAGGCCAAATTATCGAACGCGGCACTCATGATGCACTTCTGGCTCTAAACGGTACTTATGCGCATATGTACCACGTGGGCGAGTTTTAAAACGCGATAAGACACTATTTGTGGTTATCTGGGCGGCTTGTCAAAGACTGAAAGCTGTTGGTCAAAATGCGCCTCACTTTTTTGTGCGGTTTGTAGTTTTTTAGCAATGCGTTGGACATTATATATGAGTTTTTCTTTGCGCGTGGAGAATACTTCTAAAGCGTATTTACCTTCGTTATTGTCTTGTCTGCACGCTTCATCCCAAGCTAGCTTTATAATATCTCTACACTCTTGATGTGTTTTGCCCTCTAAAGAGGGCTTTTCTGGAAATGTGACTATATCTAATGACGGGAATGATTTTACTTTTAAATTCTCATCAACGTCACGGTAGGCTAGTAAATCAATATTGTTTATGTCATAGGCAGGATCTGCTTCATTATTGATTGTATAGATTTCTTCGATGATTGTTTTTCCATCCTCATGCGCTTGCATTATATGAACAAATGAGGCGTTTTTGGCTGGAAGGTTGTCTGCTTTAGATACGATTATATAGGCCCTGTCTTGCATCTCTAAGGCATGCGTTTCTGTTGCATTTTGCGCGATGTAATTAGCAATAACATTGAAGTCTTCGAGACTGACTTCTTTTGATGTATCTACGGTGTTCATATTATTGGCTTCCTAATATCTTGTGTGTTATATATCAGGCTTAACATTATGTCAATAAGGTAGTCGCCTTGAATTGCATGGTGTTATAATACCGCTATTTTATTGCACTGTTTTTATTGCTTTTTTATTGACACTAACCACAAAACAAAGCTATAACCCGTCCGTAATTCTAAAAAAGAATTCAATTGCGCGACTGTGGCTTGTCTAAAAACAGAGCTAAAGTGGCGTTTGAACATAAAAAAGGATAAAAATAATGTCACAAACATATTCTGCAAAACCAGCGGAAGTAGAGAAAAAGTGGATTATTGTTGATGCACAAGACATCGTTCTTGGTCGTCTAGCAAGCATCATTGCTCTACGTTTACGCGGTAAACACAAGCCAAGCTATACACCACATGTTGATGATGGTGATAACGTAATCGTAATTAACGCTGATAAAGTACGCCTAACAGGTAAAAAACGTGATCAGGACATCTTCTACTGGCACACAGGTTACCCTGGCGGTATCAAGCAGCGTACTAAAGGTCAAATCCTTGATGGTAAATACCCTGAGCGCGTAGTTGAAAAGGCTGTGCAGCGTATGCTTCCTAAAGGGCCTTTAGGCTACAAGATCTTTAAAAACCTTCGTGTATATGCTGGTACTGAGCACCCACATGAAGCACAACAGCCGGAAGTTCTAGACATTGCGGCAATGAACCCTAAGAATAAGAGAGGCTAATCATTATGGCTGAAGCAAAAGTAGAACTTAAAGATTTAGCAGACGCAGTAGAAGATGCGGCTCCTAAGCGTGAAAAGAAAATTGATGAGTATGGTCGCTCATATGGTACAGGTCGTCGTAAAGACGCTGTAGCACGTGTATGGGTTAAGCCAGGTAACGGTAAAGTGACAGTGAATGGCCGTGACCAAACTGTTTACTTCGCACGTCAAACTCAGCAGCTTATCTTGAACCAGCCATTCTTGATCATCAATCAAGTTGGTAAATTCGATGTGATCTGTACAGTTAAAGGCGGCGGTCTTTCTGGGCAAGCTGGTGCGGTACGTCATGGTATCTCACGTGCTCTTGAAGGTTTCGACCCTGAGTTCCGTCCTGCTTTGAAAGCAGCTGGTATGCTTACTCGTGATGCTCGTATCGTTGAGCGTAAGAAAGTTGGTAAGCACAAAGCGCGTCGTACTAAGCAGTGGGCGAAACGCTAAAATTACCGTTTTACAAAAAATTACAAAAAGCGCTCTATTCAACAGGGCGCTTTTTTATTAGGCTCTCACTCATGAATAAATTAATCTATCCATACCGTACAAAGCTTCCTAATTATGATGAAAGTGCATTTATAGCGCCGACAGCGGCTATTATTGGTGATGTCACAATCGGAGCGGAAAGCTCTATCTGGTATGGCTGCACGCTGCGCGGTGATGTGAATGATATTAAAATCGGCAAGCGCACTAATATTCAAGACGGCACGGTGATTCACGTTTCCTCAACCACGCAAGGTACATATGTAGGTGATGAGGTCACGGTCGGGCATATGGCGCTGCTTCATGCTTGTACAATTGGTGATCAAGCCTTTATTGGGATGAAAGCCTGCGTCATGGATGATGCGAGCATCGAGCCGCGCGCCATGGTCGCAGCCGGAGCGCTCGTGACAAGTGGAAAAACAGTACCAACAGGCGAGCTATGGGCGGGTAGCCCTGCAAAATTCATGCGTAAACTCACCGAGAAAGAGTTGGAGTTTCTCTCTTTTTCCGCCGAACGCTACGTTAAGCTCAGCCGCGAATATTTATAGATAAAGCGTGACTTACAAACGAAAATATCATAGCAATTAATGTGATTTTATTTCTGAGCATTTAGGTCAGCATGCATAGAGCATTTGCAAAATACTTGAACATTTTATTGATGTTAGCTGTGATAACAGCTGGCATTTCTCCTGCATGTAAATTTATTTCAGGCGAGCAGGGACATTGGATTGAAATTTGTGGTGCAGATGGCACTCTTAGAACAATCAAAGTTGAAGACCCTAATCTTGCAGCTCTTGATGTTGGTGGCAGTGCTGAAGATCAAAACCAAAAGCAAAACTCATCTGAAGGCTGTGATTTCTGTTTTATGCAAGCCCATATGAATTTGGACTTAGCAAAACCAGTTCATATAGCCTCAATGCTGCCGCAGGCTAAAGCTTTGATAAGCTATCAAGGCGCAGCACTAATACAATACCGTAAAACAGCGTTCAGCGCCCGCGCACCTCCTCAATATATACTCTCTTAAATTCAATAATTTCAATTTGTTATTAGAGATTGTCGTTGCTCATAATTAATTGAGCATAGCGCCTTAATCTCATTATAAGGAGTATGGCTATGGCTGATGAAGCTGCACACGGCTCAGGCTTAACTAAATATTTTCACTACGCTCATTGGGCGATGCTAGCGGGTATGGCTATAGGTGTCACGCCACTTCTTTTAGGGGCTGGAATGCCGATAAATGTACCAAATGCGGCGGCTGCAGTTTTAGATAGTGCGCTCTCTATGTTTAAAGGTGTAGGCGAGATAGGCACTTTCGTTAGCAATTTTGATCTCAGTTCGTTGAGCTTAGATTACGAATTTGGAATGGCGGCTCATGATATGGGCGGCGGCGATATGTCCGCGCATTCTCCAACAGATGCAGTATCAAGCGCCCCTTCACATGATCATAGTACGATGTCGACGCTTCAAACGACAACAAAGCCACAGATATCGGCGGAAGCGCTAGAGCTTTTAAATAGGTAATGAAATGAATAGACGCGAATTTGCAAAGAAAATATCCAGCATGTTTGCTGTAAGTGCCCTTGGCGCTACGCTTACACTTGCAGGTGATATCCATGCTACAGAAACGGACCCACTTTCTGGGCTTATAGATGTGCAAACAGGTAAGGCTTATAAAGCTGCGCCAAATACACATCGCTATATCCTTTTTATGACTGCGCAGCAAATTTATAAAGGCTGCGATGCTGCATTCTTGGAAAAAGAAACACTTAAATTTGAATTGCAAGATAAGGCTAAAGGAAACCAATATCTCCCGAATATTGAATATATCATGATAGTTCCACCTAAATCCGCATTAGCTAAAGCCAAGCTTTTTGACAATATGAACAATATAAGCCAAGCGCAGCGCTATGGGGTGCGAGTGCTAATTGGTGAAAAAGACCATGTTTTTTCTATAGCTAATAAATATGGTGAGAATATTTACGCACTAAACTCTCAAAGGAAAGTAATCGACCATACGCTTGATGCATTCTTTACAGATGCAAATGGCAAGTTGATCATGAGATACGATTCTGGTGATGGTATGGGCTGGGTGAGTGAAATTGATAAGCTTTATAGTAAATGCGAGTCTTTATGGTCAAAGCCAAGTTTTTGCCCAGTAAAATAGATGTTTAAAATAAATCTATTAAGGCAAAGCCAAATGCTAAATGCTTATGATTCTTTTTGTGGCTCGCTCGCACTTTCGCTCGTCATCTTTACATAGCGCCCAGGCGCAGGTTCAAGCGCATCAATAACTTTACGCGCTTTGATCTTCTCACCTTTATACTCGCCCATCCATTTATTCCAGTGCGGCCACCATGATCCCTCATGCTCTTTTGCACTTTCTAACCAGCTTTCAGGGTCTTGAGGCGTATCCTTAGCCACCCAATAGCAATATTTCTTCTTAGCTGGTGGGTTAACAACACCTGCAATATGCCCCGAAGCGGCAAGGGTGAATTGCTTAGGCCCGCCTACAAGCTGTGTAGTCTGGTATGTCGCTTTCCAAGGTGCGATATGATCTTCCTTTGTCGAGAGGAAGTAGCATGGCGTTTTGATCTTTGAGATATCGATCTCCTCAGTACCCATAGAGATACCGCCAGGTTGTGCGAGTAGGTTGTCGCAATACATATTTTGTAGGTAAAAACTATGCATCACCGCTGGCATGTTTGTCGCATCATCATTCCAATAAAGCAGATCAAACGGGAAGGGCTCTTTACCCATAAGGTAGTTATTAATCACAAATGACCAGATAAGATCATTCGCTCGCAGTAAATTAAAGGTCTGCTGCATCTCATGGCCTGGGAACACACCTTGCTCAGCCATGACGCGCTGTACTGTGCGCATCTGTGAAGTGCCCATAAACATTTTAAGCTCACCAGCTTGCTCGAAATCAACCAAAGTGGTGAGGAATGTGGCACTCGTTACACGCTTATCTTGCTTCTTGGCTTTAAGATAGGCCAAGGTCGTCGCGAGTAATGTCCCCCCTAGACAGTAGCCAACAGCGTTACAGCTTTTTTCGCCTGTAATCTCTTGAACACGATCAAGGGCTTCTAAAACTCCCTCGCGCATGTAATCTTCAAAGCTCTTCTTTGCGAGTTTTTTATCAGGGTTAACCCATGAAATACAAAAAACGGTATGTCCCTGATCTACGGCCCATTTGATAAATGAGTTTTCTGCACGTAAATCCAAAATATAGTATTTATTGATCCAAGGCGGCACGATCAAAAGCGGTGTTTTGTGAACCTTCTCCGTCGTTGGGCTATATTGAATAAGCTGTATCAGGTCATTTTCGTATATAACACCGCCCTTAGTTGTTGCGATATTTTCTCCTAATGTGAAGGCGTTGCGATCTGTCATAGAGATCTTAAGCATGCCTTTGCCGCGATGCAGGTCTTTTGAAAGATTCTTCATCCCATTAACAAGGTTTTCACCGCCCGTACGTATCGTCTCATTCAAAACTTCAGGGTTAGTCATCAGGAAATTAGATGGCGAGAGCGCATCTGTAACCAGCCTTGCGGTAAAAGCGAGCTCATCTTTTTTCTCTTTAGGTAGATCATGCGCACTATCAATAGTTTGCTGCACATGTTCGCTCGCAAGAAGGTAATATTGCTTGATGAAATCAAAAAGTGCACTCTCATCCCACTCTGGTGCGCGGAAGCGTCGATCGCCTTTGTCTGGTGTGATGATAGGCTCTGCCTCTTCGCCAGAAAATTTCTTTATAGAGCGTTGCAACAGATCGACTTGCTTTTGAGCATAGCCAAGCTGCATCGACCAATATTTTAAAGGATCGGTCGCCATGGATTTAAGCAAATCAATCGTTGATTCGCTGCTATCAACTGGTGGGGTAGGGATTTGCTGCGCCGCGAGTTGCGCTTGCTGCTTAATATCTTGATTATATTGCTCAACCATCTCAACGAAAAGTGGCTGAGATTGCTGATAGGCATTCAATAACGCCTGTGAAAGCGCTACAGGGTCTGGGAATTGCTGTTTTTCAATAGCTTCAGCCTTGATGTCGTCAATTTTCTTGCCCTCAACCGTGCCAGCTTTTTGAGTTGTACTCGTTTGTGTCTTTTTGCTCTGGCGTGCCATATATAAAGCCCCGTATCTAATATATCTGGTTGAGAAACTCTTTGATTATGTGCAGAGTGCCGAAGCCGTGCATAAAAATCAACGGATAAAAAGCTCAGCCTTGCATCTATCCAGATTTTGAGTGACAATCATAAACTGAAATGTAATTACAAATCACATTGCCTATTCAGAGCAAATTTCTAAGTGATAATGGCGGAGCCAAAATATGAAGCTGATTAATCGTTTTTCATTGTTAGTAACAACATGTATAGCGCTCAATGCCTGCGCGTATTTTGATACTTCTGCATGGCAAAGTACTGGCGCTAGCAAAAACAGCCAACAGGCTTCTCAAAGAGTAAATACTGCACCATCTGGATATGATATGAATGATGTGCAAAGTGCGATTTATCACTCCACAAAGGGTGGCGTACAAATTTATTCTTTCGATCAGCCTGCGGTAAGTATGGATTCTGTTTCTATGCAGGCGCAAAATGCGCAGCAACCTCTTTATGCGAGTACTAAAGAGATGCCTAGAGATATGAGTGCTCAAGAAATCGGTGCACCGCAAACAGCGCGTCCTGGTGGCTATCAACTTCCTGCAACAAGAAAAGATAACGCACAAATCCAAACAAAAGACCCGAGCGTTGAGGTCTATGGTTTTGAACAAGATCGTAATCTTCCTAAGGCAACGGAGCTTCTAAGGCTAAATAATGGCGGTGTTTCTGATATGGCGACCAGTGCGCAAGAAATTATGCCGCCTGCGCGTGATAAAGTGCTTTCCTATCAGCAAACTGGCGCACCAATTCAGCTGAAATCACCCGCTGACTTTAAATAAGTGAAAATATTTGGATAAATTTAGCTCATAGCTTGATTTTCTCATGCTGTGTGGCTTGAAATTTCCCTTCATTCCTTGCACTAATACAAACCTAAATTGTTTATGAAGGAATATAACATGCCACAAGCATTAAGGTTAGGGATCGCAGGTCTGGGAACAGTAGGTGTAGGTGTTGCGAAAATTATCCAAAATCACGCAGATTTAATGACGGCCAGAGCAGGGCGTCCAATAGAGATAACATGCGTGAGTGCGCGTGATCCTTCTAAGAAGCGTGATGTGGATTTCTCGAGCTATGAGTGGGTGGCTGATGCACGTGATCTTGCCTCAAAAGACAATGTTGATGTTGTGTTGGAACTTATTGGTGGTAGTGAAGGTCTCGCATTAGAGCTTGTTAAAAGCGCATTGGAAAATAAAAAACATGTGGTGACTGCGAATAAGGCGCTACTTGCACATCATGGCTATGAACTCGCACAAATTGCAGAAAAGAACGGCGTAACGCTTGCTTACGAAGCTGCTGTGGCTGGCGGTATTCCAGCTATTAAAGCTTTGAGAGAAGGGGTGGCGGCAAACCGTATTGATGCGGTTTACGGCATTTTGAATGGCACATGTAATTATATGCTAACCAATATGCGCGAAACTGGTCGCGATTTTGATGTGATCCTCAAAGAAGCGCAAGAAATGGGCTATGCTGAAGCTGATCCTAGTTTTGATGTTGATGGGATTGATGCAGGTCATAAGCTCTGCCTTCTAAGTGCTATTGCTTTTGGTACAAAGCCTGATTTTGCAAATTTGCAAATGACAGGTATTCGAAAAATCACGCCAACAGATATTAAATTCGCGCAAGATTTTGGCTATCGGATTAAGCTTCTGGGTATAGCTGAGCGTACAAAAGACGGCAGCATCATGCAGCTGCTTGAGCCGTGTTTAGTGCCTGTGACGAATCCGGTAGGTGTAATCGAAGATGTTTATAATGCTGTTTATATTGATGGCGACTCAGTCGATACAGTCCTCGTGACCGGTCGCGGCGCTGGCGAAGGTCCAACGGCCTCTGCTGTTATGGCTGATGTGATTGATATTGCATGGGGCATTCATATCCCAACATTCGGTGTGCCAGTAGAGCAGCTAAAAGATCCGGACTGGATGAATCTAAACGACACCCATAGCCATTATTATTTGCGTATTAATGTATTGGATCAAGCGGGGGTTATGGCTGAGATTTCCACGATTTTGCGTGATTTACAAATTTCGATCGAAAGCATGTCGCAACATGGTCGTGACCCGGGTGCAGAAGTTTCTATTGTGCTGACAACGCATGAGGCGCGCCATGGCGACATGGTAAAAGCATGTGAAATGTTCGCAGCTCTTGAGAGTGTTGTGAATGAGCCTTGTCTCATGCGCGTTGAGACGTTAGAGTAGGCACCGCAAGCAAAAATGAATGAGAAATTATTGATAGCAGGAATTAACACACATGGCTGAGCCAGAGAAAGTAGAAGAAAATATGTCACTAAACGATATGAAAGATATGATGGATCGTAACCTTGCCCTTGAAGTTGTGCGCGTTACCGAGGCGGCAGCGCTTGCTGCGTCTAAACTTGTTGGGCGTGGTGATAAAATGGCAGCGGACCAAGTGGCTGTGGATGCGATGCGTCACGCACTAAATTCTCTACATATCAAAGGCCGCATCGTTATTGGTGAAGGCGAGCGTGATGAAGCGCCAATGCTTTACATTGGTGAAGAAGTCGGTAGTGGCAACGGTCCTGAAATTGATATCGCGTTAGACCCACTTGAAGGGACAGACATTACGGCAGCAGGCGGCCCTAATGCTTTGGCAGTTGTCGCAATGACAGATAAAGGCGGTTTTTTGAATGCGCCTGATACTTACATGCAGAAAATGGCGATTGGTCCGGGGCTTGATCCAAATATTCTAGATCTCGATGCGCCAATCGGTGATGTGCTTGCTAAACTTGCAAAAGAAAAGGGCGGCTCAATCAATGATTTGAACGTATGTATTCTAGATCGTCCACGTCACCAAGATATCATCACGGGTGTTCGAGAGGCAGGTGCGCGTATTACACTGATCGGCGATGGTGACGTATCAGCTGTGATCGCAACTGCTGAGCCTGATACAGGTATTGATCTTTATGTTGGTACCGGCGGTGCGCCAGAAGGTGTGCTTGGCGCTGCAGCGCTTCAGTGTATTGGTGGCTCAATGCTTGGTCGTTTGATCTTCCGTAACGACACAGAAAAAGCGCGCGCTGAAAAATGGGGCATTACAGACCTGAACCGCATCTACACAACAGACGATCTTGCAAAAGGTGATAACGTGATGTTCGCTGCAACAGGTGTAACAGATGGGACAATGCTTCGCGGTGTGCGTCGTTATGCTGGCGGCGCTAAAACGAGCTCTATCATTATGCGCTCAAAATCAGGGACTGTGCGCCGCGTAGAAGCAACGCACAACTTCAAGCGTAAAGACTGGATTAAAGCGATTTAGGTATTATCTTCTGAGTGAGTTGCTATGAGGGCACGCTCATTGATAAAAAATGATTTTGATCTCTGCTAATAATTATCCCGTTATTAGCAGGGTTATCTTCTATGATGTCATGATTAATTTTGTTCAATACCTTAATGATTTCACCTTCGGGTAATGTTGCCGTAAGTGCAAAGCTGACACTCCTGTCTTGGATGCTGACACTCCTGTCTTGGATATTGCTGTAAGGTATCGCAGCGACATCTTTATATTCAGCTTGTTCCATTTTATCAATGAGATAGGCTTGTGCCCTCTCTATTGAGGCAACATCACTTGCATCTTTAAATTCAATTTCTAAATAAAATTTTTCATTACTCATAAAATTACCCTCATAATTATTTGAGTAAACTATATATATTTTACATAAATGTCAAATTTAATTGTGATGACAATATTAGAGAGCTAACTACCATTCTTTTAATTTATATGCTTAAAATAGTTTATGCCTGATTCTGCCTTACAAATAGATGCTGAGAATGCTTCTGCTATTTCCCTGAATAAAGCCCACTGGGTGCTGCCTGATCCTGATATCTCCGAAGTTGAGCGTATTGTTCGTCTCCATGAAGTGCCAGAGATTGTAGCGCGTCTTTTGGTTGTTCGCGGAATTAAAGAGCCGCAAGTGCAGAGCTTTTTACATCCAACTTTAAAAGAGCATTTCCCGAACCCTAAAAATCTACAGGGGATGGAGGCAATGGCGAAGGATGTTGCCAGCGCCATTATGAAGGGTGAAAACTTTGCCATTTTTGGAGACTTTGACGTTGATGGCGCAACCTCAAGCGCAACGCTTCATCGCTTCCTAAAGCGTTGTGGCATAGATGCACCCATCTATATTCCTGGGCGCCTTACAGAAGGCTATGGCCCCAATATCGAAGCACTGACTCAGTTAAAAGAGCAGGGCGCTGATATTCTCTTTCTGCTTGATTGCGGCACGACGGCCTTTGAAACCGTGAAAGCGGGTACGGAATTAGGGCTGAAAATTATCATTGTCGACCACCATGAAGCAGAAGATACACTCCCTGAATGCTGGCACATCATAAATCCAAAACGTAAAGATGATCAAAGTGGCCTTGATATGCTGGCTGCTGTTGGTG
>MDSZ01118820.1_pt1 | contig 31710 bp, 3 predicted proteins | sample 811201 | NCBI WGS metagenome assembly MDSZ01 (sample SAMN05326647, study PRJNA326480) | marine metagenome | isolation source: seawater | place: Indian Ocean: North | collected 2010 | reverse complement strand
TTATCTGAATGTTAATCTGGATTTTCTTGCCGATGTATCCCACTCCGCATTTATCATCCTAAAGAACAATAATTATACAAATATTTACGGGGCAGCCAACGGAGGCTCTGGTAGTAACAGTCTGCATGTCGGATTCAGTGGCAGTACAAGCTTTCGAATGAACTACTGGGGTAATGATTGGTATACAGCTATTCCGAGCGACTTTAATGCAAATAATTTCAATATATTGAATTTCAACTGGGTCAAAAACACACGCAAAACACTGAATGTAAATGGAACTCCATGCGGGTCAAACAGTTCGGCTGGTAATATCGGAACGATGGCAGGCGGTGGAAGAATCGCAAATGTAACTGGTCAGGGACATTTGAACGCACAGATTGCCGAAATGTTATTTTACAACACTGCTCTGTCCAATGATCAAATTTCACTAATCGAAGGCTACCTCGCACATAAGTGGAAACTCAACTCAAACTTGGCCAGCAGTCATCCCTACAAAAACAGATCCCCCTACACTCCTCAAGCGGTGCAGTTGGAATATTTTGATGGCTTGGTTGATGACCTGCGTATCTACGACCGTGCCATCGGGATTGATGAAATCTCAACAATCTATCAGGGGGATCTAATTGAGACTCAACACCTGGGAGGAGAGGAACCGGTGGTAACCCTCTTCTGGGGAGATGAAGATGGTGGGAAAAGCGAAGAAACCAATGCCTCCTCCGCACATTCCTGGGATGCAAAAATTGAGCTTGGAAAGATGAATCTTGGAGAATTTTCTGTCTCACTGGAGGGACTGGAAACGGGTAAAGATTATTACTACAGATTCCTTGCCCGCAATTACGCTGGTTCCAGTTGGTCATCTGATGTTGGCAAGTTTACCACGGGAAATTTTTCTTACTCTGCCAGCACCTGGCTGGATGCCAATCTTTTGCTTTGGCTGGATGCTTCAGATATCAATGCGGATGGTGATTACACCAATGAACCATTTGGCGGAATCGTAGATGAGTGGAGAGATAAGTCCGGCGGAGGAAGGCATGCCGGCAATGGGTTTGGTCCTTCTATCCTTTACCGGGAACTTGGTGGGAAATCTGTTCTTCATTTTAATGGATCTGAACAGTTTCTCAGAATTAATGACTACGCCGGTAATTCATCCAAAAGTTTGAATATCGAAGAACAAGGCACCCTTATCCTGGTCATGGAAGGAAAAGAGATGTCCCCCGGCACCACGATAATGAGCAAAGGGTGGCCAGGTGAGGGCAGCTGGATTTTACGAAATGATCAAAGCAGTCTCCCCGGTTATGGGATCATTGGAACAAGTGGGCAGGATGTACTCACATCCCCGTCCGGATGGAAAGAAAACTTTCAGGTTTTTACTTTTGATAAAACCCCCTACCTTCGCTCCATCCGGGTCAATGGCACTTCAATCATCCGTATGCTAGAGCAAGGATTTTCCGCCTCTTCCCAGAATGATGACCTGGTAATCGGGGGTCTTGAACAATCCGGGATTAATGAACATGGGGCGTTTAAAATCGCAGAGTTTTTAATTTATGACGAAGCCCTGAATGTGGATAGAATCGAAAAGTTGGAAGGTTACTTAGCCCACAAATGGTCAGTGAAAGATTCGTTGACCGATAATCATCCCTACAAAATCAATCCTCCCACCTTTGAAAACCGGCCAGAAATACTACTTAGCAATCCCTACTTTATCGGTATTGATCAGGATTTAAATTTCACCATCGAAACCAATCGACCGGCCATTGCGTTTGAAGCAGAAGGTTTGCCAACGGGTCTTAATTTGAACGAGGAAGATGGAGTAATTTCCGGGAAACCAACCGTCTGGGGCACCTTCCATTCAATATTGCATTCGAGCAATGATGCGGGAACCTACAGTCAACCGATTCAGTTCGAGGTAACCGACTTTTCCCTCTGGCCCTTTGAACTCGAACTCAATGTCTCGGAATACAGTTCTGCCAGCTTGACCGAAGATTTTGTTCTCTATGTTGAGCTGAATCAATCGATTGACGGGTTTCATTATGAACAATTCTCAGACGCAATGGGTCGGGATATTCTATTTCTTTCATCTGACCGGTCCAGTGAATTGGCCTATGAATTAATTGAATGGAATTCGAAGGGCACATCCTCTTTCTGGGTCTTGTTGCCGGAACTTGCAAACGATACCTCAATTTTTGTAAAGTGGGGCAACCCTGCAGTCACTTCGAGACCGGATTACACCAGCGACGGCACCATCTGGAAAAACCATCGGGCAGTTTGGAGAATGGATGGTAATCCGGAATACAGGATTGAGGACCACGCATCTGGACAGCATGCAATTGCCAGAAATTCCAATCTAGAAAAACCAAAGGGCGTAATTGGCAATGCTTTCTTCCTCGACGGGATTGACGACTTCATAGAATTGCCAAGTACGTCTTACTTCGCTGAAGGAGAAAAACACCTCAATATTTCTTTTTGGGCTAAGAACCAATACGAGTTCCTTGATGCTTATTCCTTATTCCACGCACACTCAAGTTTGGGAACACATTTGCAAGTCCAGCTACCCTCTGCCGCAGGCAACCTGAAATTTTTCACCGGCAGTGGGAATCTTGACTTAAATTCCTATGAGTATGGTACAAACAGTGCAATTGATCAGTGGAATCATTGGGTACTTCAGTCCGATTTAGATTCCGGGCTATCCAGGATTTTCTTCAATGGAGTGCTTGCCAATGAATACTTCGGGATTACCCGGCCATTTGGAAGTTCAGTAGATTCTTTCAGGATTGGCTCGAAGAGGGATGGTAGCGAAGCATGGCGGGGATTAATCGATGAGGTCAGGATATCGGCTTCCATCGAGTCTCCCCAGAAAATCGCAGCCTCTTATGCAAACCAAAGGCCTGATGGTTCAGGTTTCCTTTCCCTGGGTAATGTAAGTGGCCCCCCTATCATCCTTTCCTCTGAAAATCTGCAAGCCTTTGTCGGAAAAGATTTTTCATCCACGATTGAAAGATTCCCCACAGAGGAGGGTAACTTTACCGCAGTGGGATTACCCGCGGGGTTATCGATCAATAATGTCACTGGTGAGATAAGTGGAAGTCCGGTACAGGACGGCCAATATCAGGTAACCGTGATCGTTCAAAACGACCAGGGTAAAGTCACCAAATCATTGGGGATGAACATTTTTGATCCCACGATTTTTTCAAAGCAAATGGAGTTCAATTGTTCAAACTATTCAGGTACCAGTACTTTAGAGAACTTCCCTATGCTCATTGAAATGAATGGGTCAATTAGTGGTTTTAATTTAAGACAATTTGCTTCGGGCACGGGAAATGACCTGCGCTTTTTTGACCCCACCGGAAAAGAGTACCCCTATGAGATCGAGACTTTCGACCTGGCTGCCAATCGTCTGGTTGCCTGGGTAAAAATTCCTTTCCTCGATGCCAACACCTCCTTTTCTGCCTACTGGGGCAACCCATCTCTGGCAGAGTTCCCACCAGCATATTCCATCAACGGGGAGGTATGGAGTTCAGGGTACCGCGGTGTATGGCATATGCGTCCAACTGCAGGGACATTCACCCTCACAGACTCCTCTTCCTACCGCAACCACCTGTTCGATCCTTTTGGTGTTTCCCGGGATAATGGATTAGCTGGAACTGCCCGGCAATTATTTGGACAGCCCGATCATTATTTGACTGCCCCAACCAATGAATCCCTCGAACACCTGGCTTTGGATCAATTTTCCTTTTCGGGATGGATATGGCTGGACGGTACCCCGGAACAAAGGGTAAACGAGGCATTTTATGGTCTGGGGTACGATACCACTCCCCAGGCAACCTATTTCGACAAACCGGAAAACTTTCTTGCCCTCGAACCAGATGGTGGGCGCATCATAAAGCACGGACCAAATAACCAGGGAATTAGTTTTGGTAATGCCAATGATTTCAAATCCCTTGATTTGGGCATCACCAAGTCCAGTGGTTTCATGACTGCTCTAATGACACGATTCACCCCCCCCGGATCTGCCTCTTATCAATTCCGTATACAAATCGGGCAGGAAGACTTTGCATCCCTTTGGATCGACCAGAACCAGAGCGGAAGTTTCCCCGATTACACAATCTGCAGCTCCGACATTACCATCTCTCAACCCATTGCCCTAGAAGAAGGGGAGTCGTACAACCTTCTGCTCGCACATGGGGTGCCCAGTGGCTCCATTGCCAGCAATCTTTCTCTCGAAGTAAAATCAGACAATGATTTATTACCGAACTGGACATTAATCGACCCAGCAGACCCCGCTCAAATTAAGTATTACCACCTCACATTCGACGGAAACCTGAGCGATCGTATAAGCTCGGTAACCCTCTTCCAGGACGGCCCTACGGAAAGATTGAATTTACTTGGCCTAAGGCCCCAAACTACCCATCGGACATCTGGCGGAGAAAGCATTGAAACAGAAGGTAACTCCTCTCTGCAACCGGCCACATGGATGCATTTATTTACCCAGGTAGATGATGAAAATGATTTTCTTGAAATATACCTCAACGGAGACCTGGTTGCTCAGAAAGACCTGCCTGAAAACCCGTTCCCCACCAACCCAAGTGCGGCTCCGTGGCGCTTCGGCTTAGGGACCCTGCCTCTGGCACTTGATGAAATAAGGGTATCAAGTAATAGCCGCTCTTCCGACTGGATTAAAGCAGCGTATGACAACCAATCAGCAAGCTCAGTCTTCCCGCATCATGGTTCCATTGAAGGGGAAGAATCTTTTCTCCTTCCCGACCTTGTTTTTACCACTCCGGCAGAATCCTACTTCGAGCTTTTTGTAGATGCCACTGGAGAGCCCCTTGCTTTCCTTGCATCAGGTCTGCCTGGTGGAATGACCATAAACCCGGCGGACGGGAACCTCTCTGGAACCCCCGTTCAGGCAGGTACATATACGATCAATTTGGAAGCCTATTATTTGGACCAATCCATCGCTGAACAGCAAATCACTTTGCAGGTTACCGCCGGACTACCAGTGGTTAGCCTGGATGAGGTCGTTAGTGACAGTACACCTACCCTTACCCTGCACTATAATGTCACCGCAACGGGTGGGGACGAACCTAGCTTGATGGCAGTTGCTGACTCTGAGGACAGGGGCACAAATTTGTACGACTGGCAATATCGTTTAGACCTGGGCAAACAGGGATTTGGGCCGGGCACATTTCAAATGAAAGGGCTGGATGCGGACAAGCGATATTTTGTCCGTCTAATGGCGACCAACCTCGCAGGTACTCAGTGGACGGGCAAAGAAACGATTATTAATTACATCCCTATTCCGGATGATTTGCCCAGTTCTCTTTTTCTCTGGTTTGATGCCAATGATTTGCTTGCTGAAAACAAGACAGAATTACTGATCAATCCTGCGGGTACTCCTGTTGATACCTGGAAGAACAAGGCGATAAAATCTAATACTTTGAGAGATTTATCCATTCCTGAAACAAGCCCCGCATCCAATAACCCCATCATTACACACGATGGTCACCAAGGGATTGCAGTTGTGGAATTTGATGGAAATGACTGGTTACAAAATGAGCCCAACTCAATTCCAACAAGCTGGAGAAATTCGGGTTACTCCGCCCTTGCAGTATGCAGATACACCGAAGGTCTAAACGCCAGGGTCATCACCACCACATCAACAAACTGGTACGGTTCGGATAATTGGTTGATGGGGCATCACGATGGTAAAATTGGTCGTTACTATTTCCTCGGATGGGTGGATCAGGGATTCAGCAAGGATTACAACTTCCATATTTTCGAAGTAATTCATGAGGGCTGGAATAAATCGTCCAACCCGAGAGCCTATGTTTGGAATGATGCCGTACCCGGAAATTATAAAAATGGATCCCCAACTGGATCGAATCATCACTGGTTTACTCCTCTGAATATTTCATTTGGTGGAAGGATAAGAAAAAACATTCCTATTGATTTCTCAAACTGTCAGGTTGGTGAATTCCTTTTATTTGAAGGCGAATTAGAAGAGTCTGAACGTCTCCTCCTGGAGGGCTACCTTGGCAAGAAATGGGGAATCCCCATGCCTTCTGCTCACCCCTGGAATACAGGGCGTCCCTCTTTTGGTGAAATTGTATCTGAAGGAGTGACTCCAGTTGGATTTACCGGACCGACCAGTAGCCCAATTGCAGTTAACCTGGGACCTGCCAACCTTCGTCAGTCCACCGCATCCCTTACCGGACAATTGATCAACCCAGGTCGCGGCATACTCAAACCTGGGGAATTTTCGCCTCAGGATTATCCGGGATTACAGTTGTGGCTGGATAGCAGCGCGGCCAATGGGGTTAATTATGATGCCAATTATACACCCGACCCAATCCCCTGGCATCCAAGTGTGGTTCAGGAAGTGGTCTTTCATTTGGATGCAAATGATTCCAGCAGTTTGACCTTGAGCGATAATGATGTGGCCGAGTGGATAGATAAAAGTGGTAATGGTTACGACATGATTGCCCAGGGTCACCCAACACTTGTTGATTATGGCTATGGCACTGGGCTTAAAGTTGTACGCTTTGAGACTGATCAAAAATCTAAATCAGATAAAAAAGCAGGGGGTGACTCTCTCTATTCCCAGAAAACATGGGATACCAGCACTGGTGATTTTACCATGTTTGCGGTTGCCCGCTATGCGGGGGACCAAACGGATGAATCCTACAAAAATAATTTTGTCATTTCGGATCGATCCGCTAAGAGCAACTGGTTGTTTGGCTTTGGATACAACATTCTCGGATATACATTATTGGGCTGGGAAGGATGGGAATATGTTAGCCGGGTGTCCCAGGAGATGCATGATATTTTCATTCCTGGTGCTGTCGCTGTGGATGATGTTTTTCGAGTTACAATTTCAGGCACTGATTGTAACTTTACTGCAATTTCTAATGTTAAAGCCGATATCTTCACTGGGATTGGTACTGCTATCGCGAGTGAGTTCCCAGCTGTTTTTAACATTCAAGTGTGGTCAGACAGAATCCGTCTAACCAGCCGCACGCCGGAAATAACCAGAAGCGTAACCTCATCGTCTAACTTATCGATCACCCCCTACCCTCCAAATGGTGTCTTACTGAGTTCAGGGGATGATAGTTTTCATTTAGTGGCTGTGGATGTGGATGGTTCTGAAGACCTGGCAAATGCATGGGTAGATCTCAGAAATGTGACCCAATACCCAAATCGTGCAAATACAAACAACAACAAACACTTTCCCAAATTTTTGCAATTTGGTGGACATGGCACAAATCGTGAATTCTCCACTGCTGAAATTGGTGAATTCATAGCTTTTGACAAGGTTCTTTCCGAAGAAGAAAGGCAAAAAGTGGAAGGCTACTTATTCAACCGCTGGGTACAAATGTTTAGTGTGGACCCAAGCCACCCATATGCCAGTACCCCACCCGATTGGTCCCCCAGTGATGAGGTCAGCCTGCAGGCATGGTTTGATGCCAATGATTCGAGCACCATAAACAAAAACTTCGTCAAGAAGTGGACGGACAGTGCCAGCCAAAATGAATTTTCCCAGGCGGACCTACCCAACCGACCGGCGGTAATTGCCAATGTGATTAATGGACTCCCGGTTGTCGATTTTGATGGGGCAAAAGATTCACTATCCATAAATTCCCGTTTTGGTCTTGGGAAAAATCCTGACCTTACCATTTTTGCAGTTTCCATTACTGACTCGCAAAGGGTCAGCATGTACAGCCCCGACAATATTGTCAGTGCCTTTCCCACAAGTTATGAGGAAACCAAAGGACCGGAATTCTTGGTGGACGGGGATTTATCCACCGCCTATTTCCAACCCGATGGCAACCAGTCCACCCTGACCATTGAGTTGCCTGTCCCTGGCCGAGCCACTGCGATTTCCTTTATTTCCAGTAACAGCGAGGAACGCTTCGGAGATCCCTCAAGTTTCCTTTTTGAGGGCTTGGAAAGCAACGGTTCTTATTCAAAAATTATCGAAGAACTTATTCCGGAATTTGATAGCCCTAAACAAAACAGATTGGTCGCGTTTGAAAACGATCAGAACTTCAGCACTTACCGGATTACCTTTCTCAACAATCAGGACGAATTCAATAATTCCAAACAAATTGAGTTAGCCGAGATAGACCTTCTGGGCGTTCCCGGTACTGATACATGGTTAAGCACTGCTCCAATTCTGCACATTGGCGGACAGGCAAACACCCGTATTTTGTCTGCCGCACCAGCAAGCTGGAGGTTTAACGGGGGCGAAGTAAATTACTCTCCCATCGAGCCAAATATCGCCAGCCTGCAGGTATGGAGCAGGCATAATGCAAGTGATTATAATTCTTCCAGGTTTTTCTTCAATGGTTCCGAACAATCCGCAACTGAGATTTCCAACCCCGAACAATACCCCCTGGATACCAATCCATTTGCATCACTCGGAACTGGATATGGTGCATTCGGTAGCATCATGCCCTTTGATGGTAAGATCGGAGAACTCATTGTGCTTGAAGATGTATCGGAAGAAACCCGCCAAAAGTTTGAAGGCTACTTAGCTCACAAGTGGGGACTGGTTGATAAACTGCCGAGTGATCATCCCTACAAAACTGAGTTCAACCCAACCTATTTCCCGCCCACTCCGATAAGTGGATTGTACGACCTATCAGGCAATGGGAATCATGCCACCCAGTTAAATACCAACAACCAACCCGGGCTTAGACTGAGTGGGTTGAATGGAAAGAATGTTGTAGAATTTGACGGCAATGACTTTCTTACTTTCGAACGGGCGATCAATTCGATCAGGTCCGTTTTCATTGTGTCAAAACGGGTATCTGGAAACCGTGGATTTTTACTTGGACATTCCCAGAATTATGGCTTCCAAACCGGGGATTCATCCATGTGGAAATTCCTCAAACTAAGCACTGAGAATATAGACGATTTCGACATTTCCGACCTCGAAGGATTAACCGACCCCAACCTTATTAACGGATCATTACAGGAAAACGGGCAATGGAAAGATGGGCTAGCCCAGGACTATCTCGCCGGATCTTCGTCAATTATTAGCATTACCACAGATGGTCCGGTGAGGGCTTCGAATTTCTCAAAAAATCCAGTAGGCAACCGATTATGGAAAGGAAACCTTTCGGAAATACTCATTTTTAATGAAGTATTACCTACCAATGCAGTTCGTGAGATCGAGGGATATTTAGCACATAAATGGGGGCTGGAGTCCAACCTTTTGCCCACTCATCCCTTTCGAAATGAAAAACCCGTACCTTCTGAACCATCGGCCGAGATTACATTGCTATGGGGAAATACCGATGGAGGAACCAACCTGGATATGTGGGAGAATTCGGTGAGCCTTGGCCGAATACGCAAAGGTCTACGAAAACTCGAACCAGATGAAATTTTAGTTAAATCAATTCCTGAACCCAATGATAAAGGGGCCAGCTACCCTGCATCTAAATTGATTGATGGACTGGAGCCCAAAAATGGATGGCGATCCACATGGACGGCTTGGTATGGAGTGGATCCTCAAATCACATTCAGTTTTAAACGATCATGGGAATTAAACAAGGCCAGGCTTTATTTCCAGCCGTTTGCTCGGGATGATGAACTCAAATTAATTCAGGTATACACGGCCGATGATGAGCTCGACTTCAATCTTTTCAGCACAGTTGATGAACTGGTCGGACCAGTGGAACAGGGCAAGTGGGTGGAATTCTCACTCGAGGGTGTGGACACTCAGGCTATTCGATTACTCCCACAATTCCAGGGATGGGGGCATCAGTGGGGGGAACTTGAAATCTGGGTTATCGATGATGGTAAGTTCCAAACCGATATTAGCGGATTATCTCCCAACGAGTCCTATTTCTACCGGACCTTTGCCTCCAATGACGGCGGGTATTCCTGGGCTCCCCAAACAGATCAATTTACCGCGGAAGACCGGGTAAGCTACGAAACCGGAAAACTCTTCATCAATACCACTCTGGGCACTTGGGAACACACCAATGGAGACTCGCGAAATGGCGTGGTCTCACAAAGAACTTTTTATGATGACCTGGGAAATGCATATCCTTTTAAGGTTTGTCATTTCGCCTTTGATCAGCTGAGTCTGGGCGGTGACCTTGAAATTGTGGTCTCCGGAGATGCCTCTTTAAGCATCCAGATCAGTGGAGACGGATACCTGGGGAGCACCATTGATATTTCAGGAAAAAACGGGGATAATTCCCTCATACCGGGTGCAAGCCCCGGCGGATACGCCGGTGGTGCAGTCAATGAACGGGGTCAAGGCCCTGGTGGTGGGATATCCTCGTCGACCCCAGGAGGGGCAGGTCATGGGGGTACCGGTTCATACCCCACTCAGAATTCGGGCAGAACTTATGGAGATGGTAAAATCACCAGCCTGCTCGGAGGTAGTGGTGGAGGTGGTTTTATTGTCGATACGACTGGCGGTGGTGGTGGTGGTGCCCTGGCAGTGGATGCCAATGGATCTCTTACTGTTGATACTTCCATACTGGCCTTGGGAGGTAACGGTATGGACGGAAGTGCCGGAGGTTCAGGCGGATCAATCCGCTTATCGGCCGACAATCTTTCCCTAACCGCAAATTCTTTACTCGATGTGACGGGAGGAGCAAACGGAGGAGCCGGTGGTAGAATCTTTCTTAGTGGACGGGTTACCCTGAATAACGAAGGCGAAGACAACCTGGTGGCAAACCCGGGCGAAGGGGTGAACCTGGGATCCGGAGGAAGCATTCGTTTCGACCGTTTAATCGAACAGTCCAACCTGCTTTCGTTTAGTGGCACTTTAACCATAGATACGAACTTCGGCATTATGGAACATTCCGATGGTACCCGCAATTATGGGATCATCGAAGACCGAACCTACCGTCACGATGATGGAACAACATGGCCCTACTCGGTCTGCCACTTCGTCTTTGAGGAAATTCAACTAGGCGGAAGTTTGGTGATTAATCTTAAGGGAGATAATGGATTGGTAATGGAAGCTCGTTCTGGTGATTTCATTCTGGGGGCCGATATCCGTGCAGATGGTGGTCATGCCTCAAGTAGTGATGGTAGTGGTGGGATGGCGATCCTTGGAGGATACAATGGCGCACCTGCTGGTCAACTACTCGGGAACGGCCCTGGCAAACCGGCAGAATCTTCTGAACAGGGGCATGGAGCGGGCCATGGAGGCCATGGCTCTGGTGGGGCAAGTGAAATCGGCCATCCATCCCTCGGTAATCTACTGGGGGGAAGTTCTGGCGGTTCTTCCAGCCAGGACGGCTCGGGTGCAGGTGGAGGGTCCATCCAATTGAAAGCGGCCGGTAAATTAAAAATTGAACCAAATGTCATCGTATCTGCCAATGGAGGCAATGGCATTAGGTCCTCTGCATCCGGGGCGGGTGGGTCCATTCGGTTGGATGGTCAATCGATCGAAAACCACGGGCGTATCGAGGCGAAGGCCGGACAAGGGGTGAAATTATCCGGCACCAATCAAACCAGAGGGTCCAGTGGTGGTCGCATCGCCTTACACGCACAGGCAGAAGTTCTTAGCGGGGACATCGATGTATCCGGAGAATGGATGAGTAACCCAGGGTCAGTCTTCATTGGTGGAAATTATTTTGCATCCTCAATAGACATTGACCGAGGAACCTTGGTTTTTGATACCAAATCGGGCTGCTTTTTCGTCGAAGGAGGAGCACACGGAGAGGGTGTCACCTCATCCACATCCTTCACTCATGGCATTGAAGATCCGTGGATATTTGATATCTGCACCTTCACATTCACCTATGTCGATATTGGTCCAGAAGTCGAAGTTATCCTGCGGGGAGATAAACCACTTGTCATTCAAACAGTTGCGGGGGGTGATATTGTCATAGGTTCAGATTTCATTCTCGATGGAAAAAATGCCTCTTCCTCCGATGGGTATGGTGGGTTGGGAGTGCTTAATCCCTGGAGTGGCTCAAGCTCCCAGGCCCTGACTGGATACGGTCCTGGCGGTCCAGAGGCCACCAGTGTTGATGCCGGAATCGGGGCCTCCTTCAATTATAACAGAGACGGGAAATTTCTCGTTCCTGGCAGTAGTGGATCAAGTGGAAGTTCATTTCAAGGCTCAGGTGCCGGAGGAGGAGCTATCAAATTTATTGCAGATGGAGACTTTATCCTTGATGGAGGTTCTCTAATTTCCGCATCTGGTGGCAACGGAAGGAGTGATCAGGACTCCGCTAAACCGGGAGGGGGCGGTTCTGGAGGTGCGGTACATATTTTCGGTTCCCATATTGATAATCGTGGAATGATCCGGGTACTGGGAGGAAATGCAGGTGCTGAAGGCGGGCAAATTCTTCTGGCTGCATCTAATTCTTTAAACAAGGGAAACCTTAGCCTGGGATCTGGTCACTTGATTGAAATTAATCCTCCTGAATTCGCCCCACTTGCCACTCAGTATTTAAATTTTGGAAAAGCCAGAGAAATTCAAAAACAGATCAATGCCACGACCCGAACAAATAATCTCGTAGTTCATTGGCCAATGGATGAGGAGGATGGGTTTGTACTGGTTGATGCAGTCGGAGACAACCATGCAAATCTTTCTGGCAAAACAACGAGGGTGGACGGCAAACTTGGGAGAGCGATTGAATTTGATGGTTCGACCGCATTTGCATGGTCGAACCCCAATTTTGCAGAGGTTGGTTTAAGCGGAAAACAACCACGTTCACTAACCTTCTGGTTTTGGACTCACCCAGTGCAACTCAAAACCAAGCCTGGTCTGTATGGTTATGGCGAGCGTTCTAATTACGATAACCTTGATAGGTTTTGGGGAATTCACAGCATTACAGACAATCAATTTTTGTCATTAACGAGTGAACATTACAGTTCCAGCGTCTCCTTCACCCACGATGAGGAGATTAAAAGTAATTGGACGCACATTGCCCACCTGTATGACGGGAGTAACATTTCGGTTTATTTGAATGGAAAATTCATTGGGACAGAAATTAATTCAAATATTAACACTGGGGTTACTGAACCATTCTTTATCGGACGAACCAATAGTTTGAGTGACTCCTATTTCAAAGGAATGATTGATGATTTTAGAATTTACAACGATACATTATTACCGATCGAGATTGATCAGATCTACCGGGCTGAAGATATCGTGGAACAACTGCTTGATCATCAATTCCCCCTAAGTGTTAGCGGGCAGGTTGATCATGTGAATCTGTCTGGACTTCCGGAAGGTTTATCCCTTGATCATAGCAGACTGGAAGTTATCGGAATTCCCCAGGAAGCAGGTGTTTTTGAAGTAAATATGACCGCCAGCAATGATGCAGGCACAAGTTTCTCAACTGTTAATCTCGTGGTAAGTAAATCTCTGCCCGTTATCTCAAGCATCAGTCCGCGCAACATTAGCTCAAACGGAGCTCTCTCATCTGCTCAGATCCATTCTGATGGTGGGGAAGCCTTAAAGATGTCACTGTTTTGGGGAAGTGTTAATGGAGGGGACAACCAGCAAGCATGGGACAATCAATATACCATTAATGACCGCAATTACTCCGTCGGCCGGGTATCTCAGTTCATTGACGGGTTTGATAAAAATGAAACGGTTTTTTACCGTTGGAAAGGAAGCAACTCAGTGTATTCCGATATCTGGAGTGAACCCACCACAGAAGGATTAACAGGCTGGTGGACATTCGATGAAATTATCGGTGATGAAATTACCGATAACCACGGCAGCTCCCCCGCCCTTATGACTGGCATGAATGAAGGTAGCGAAGTATTTGGTCATAAAGGAAAAGCTCTGTATTTTACATCTAATCCTGCCGAATCTATACAAACCCCTAATTTTAAAGGGATTACAGGCAATAACCCCAGAACTATCTCCCTATGGATTCATACCGCGGATCAAAACGCCACCCTCCTCGACTTTGGAGGCGAAGGAAAGGGAGAGTCGTGGACTTTAAGGTTGGAGGACGGGAAGATATCGATGTATTTTGGTGGTTCCCTCCGGGCACAGTCCAATGCCTTTGTCAGCGATTCTGTCTGGCACCATATCGTCACTGGCCTTCCTAACGGAGCTACTCAGGTCGGTGATGTGTTTGCCTACCTTGACGGAGAATCGGTAAACCTGACGCCCGTTTTCGATGTTCAAGACCTAAGTCCCGAGGTCTGGTTTGATGCAAGTGATCTCGATGCCGATAATACAACAGACACAACACCATCCGGTAACATTTCAGCCTGGATGGATAAGAGTTTGAATAATCGCAGAGCAACCTCTGTCGGTACTCCTTATTTGAATACTTCTGCTGGTCCAAACAACGGTCGGGCCATCGAAATAAGGTATGGAGACTACCTTCCAATAGACGGTACATTTTTTGCCAAAGATTACTTTTTTGTCTTCCGCTCACCCCCGGCTAATCCGGTATGGAGTGGATATGGTGGCCCCATGGGACATAACCCTTCCAGTGGTCACAACCAGCGAAACTCAAATTATATCACCCATCACAACTCAACCTATTTTCACAGCAACCAATACCCTGCAGAGGTCTTTAAAAATGGAACCGCATTGAGTGGGAATTTTGACCTTAGTTACATAACCGACTATATGATTGTGCGCTTGGTGGTAAATGACAGCGATCAAGGCCCCTACTCTTCCTACCAGATTGGAAGGGTTACTGGATTGCAGTGTAACCTGGATATCGCTGAGATCCTAGCGTTTGGAAACAAACTATCCGACATAGATGCCAGCTTGGTCGAACATTATCTCGGGGAAAAATGGGATCTCAATAACATCCCTGGAACCACCATTCTCGACTTTGCCACTGGACAGGCAAACAATGATGACCTGGCAAACACATTTGCCAGCAATCTGTCTTCCTCAACAAGTGGAGCCACGGTGATCAATGGAGGAACTCCAAATATCTCGCTTGAATGGTATGCATCAAGCAATGTTCTCGAGCTTCATGGATCTGGCAATTCCTATTGGAATCAGATCGACCCAGGTTCTTCGGGCGTAAATGTATTGCAACTCGATTTGGATGGAGGGGAAGAAGATCCATATATAGTCTTTACCGTTGATAGCGGGAAAGCACTATTCCTCGATTCTGTAGTCATCGGACATGGTTCGTTTCAAAGCAAGGCAGATCATGGCTGGACCATAAGTATAACTGAAGTCGGTGGTGTCGAGGCCTTCACCCATACAACCGCAGTCATGGGCATAAATGACAGTGAGTTCGTAGATTTTAATTTCACTGGTAAGTTCGGGTCCAGTTACATTCTTAAATTCAGCGACAATGGAAGCAATGGCCACCATGGTGCCATTGATAATTTAAGGTTTAGTCAGATAGACATCACTGACTCGAATACCCTTCAAGCAAACCAGAAAAGTCCTGCGTCTATCCCCTTAAACACAGCTGCAGGGAGAAACCTAAGTTTTGGTACAAGTACGAGTGAGGATTCTGGCTTCGAAGGTACCCTTGATGAAGTTCGTATTTACAACCGCAGCCTGACCGCTTCAGAAATTTCCATTCTCTATCTTGGAGGAAGTGTGGAGTTCACTACCACCAATGAAAGGCAACCACCAGTGGTTGAACTTTATCAAGCCCGACCGGAGTCAAACAACTCGGTCGTGCTTTCGGGTGAACTTACCAATATCGACTTGGAAAATCCGCTCGTCACCATTTATTACGGTTCTTCCGATGGTGGTCTTTCCACTTCAGGTTGGGAAAACAATATCACTTTAAACAACGGCAATCCCTTACCAGCTGGAGAATTTGATGCAAATGTTAGTGGTCTGATTCCCGGCCAAAAGTATTTTTTCCGGGCATATGCCCAGAGTGCGGATGGTTCGGACTGGTCGACCGGAGAACCCGAGATCAAAGAAAATATTCTGGCATTTTGGCGACTGGACGAGCCTTCTGGTAATATTGCCACCGACTCGGTCATTCCGCTCAGGGATGCCCTCATTCAAGGAAAAGAAGATAATGCCACCCGAATGGCGGGCTATTCAGGAAATGGACTCACTCTTGATGGAGCAAATGACTGGCTTAACCTTGATCCGGAAAACACCGGCTACCTGAACGACTCATTCGAGGGACGCACTTTCATGACTTGGATGCAAATTGACCCCAAGTTATATGCCGGTCCTGAGATTACTGCCTTCAAAAACCTGGCCGCTTATTTCCCCTTTAAATTAGGCTTCGGACTAACTGCTTACGACACCAACTATGAACAGTATGAAGCCTCGATCCATGGGGAGACAACATGGACAGCAGGCAAATTTGATAGTGCCCTCAACCTGGAATCAGACCTCGACCATGTCCTCGTTCCCGCAAGAGAAAGTTTGTCCACGCTCCATCATGACTCTTACTCCATCTCACTTTGGGTAAACACTACCACCGGGGATGATAAATTCGAACGAGGCCAATTAAATGCCTTTTCTTTCGATTTAGAACCCAGCAACTATTATCTCTCCGATATTGAAAATCTCTTAACCTTACAACCCACCTTTACCTCCTTGCTTAAGGATGAGGAACCCATTGATCTAAACACTTTTACTGCACTGGATATTCCCGGTTTGGTAATTTGGATGGATGCCAGTAACGAGAATAGTTTTGACTTTAATGACACCACCAGCGCCGTCCTCGAGTGGAACAATAGCGTAATTGGTCAGGGATACAATTTCACCAGATCATGGGGGGACCCGAAAAGGAAATTTTCGGAAGGTAAATGGACAGTGAATTTTGACGGTACTGACATGCTTGGAACGAATACATCCTGCAACAACAAAAACTACACTATATTTACCATATCCCGACAAACCGGTGATGATAACCAACGCCTGATTGCGAGTCACCACAACTGGCTGTTTGGATATCATGGTGGATTAAACAACCGTTTCTACTTTAATGGATGGCTTTACAGCGGTTCCGATGCCTCGGACACAAATTGGCACTTACATACCGCCACCATGAACAGCAATGACCAGGGAAGCACCTGGAAGAATCTTGTCCCGGGAGCAATTAATGGTGCAGGAGCCCATAACAGTTCGCAACACCCAGGAAGATTAAGGTTTGGTGGATGGAGAAACGAGTTTGGTAATCATAGTGAAACCAGTAAAGGGGAAATATCTGCCTTTTTATTATACAATTCCGAACTCTCCTACACTGACCGTACCAATGTTGAATATTACCTGGCGAACAAATGGAGTATGCTCGATCAGTTGGAATTTGATTTCAACCGAAGACTTAATTTTTCGGAAGGTGCAGATTTCTATGAACTTCAGTTAAGTGAGCAAAATAATTACAATAATTCCGTGACTCTCTTCACTGGAGTGTTTCAGGCCAAAGAAGCGGGTGCCTACCAATGGGAATTACTAAATATTAGTGAGCAGGCCGCTCTATGGTTGGATAAAGACCAAAATGGACATTTTGAATCAGATGAAAGAGTGCTGGTTTATCAGGGTGAGAATCAAAGCAACCAAACCATTGAATCAATTGAACTTTCAGAAGGAAATTACAGCATGGCGATTTACCACGCAGTAACCTCCGAAGTCCCCTCACTGGAAGTACGCTTCTCTACCCCAACAAGTAACTCAGGCCCATCGTCCCTAACCACAATACATCCATCCGCATCCGACCAGTATAATTTATTCGGTGTACAAAGGCGTTCCACTTTGGCAAGAAGAGGCCCGGTTCAATTTGGTCTCAACAAGGATGGAACCATCTTTTTTCAATATAAAAACATGGATAATGTCGTCTTGGTCGAGTCCGATCAAAAGGTGACACAATCGGCTTGGTCACAGGTCGGAGTCTCGGTGAATAAACAAAATTCATCGATTGAACTCTTCATCAATGGGCAATCCGTTTTAACATCTGAACTACCCAGCGGAATTGTTGCTGATTTGTCTGACTATTTGTACTGGAACATTGGTGGCTCAGACCATATCCAAAAGGATTATTTCCTGGGTAAGATTGATGAACTCAGGTTCTACAATACTGCGCTTAGCCAAGAGCAAATGCTCAAAATTTATGAGGATGATATTACCGGCCAGCCAATCATAGGTTATCGCCAGCAAGTAATTTACGATGAGGGTGACTCGAACAATGGTCTCCTGGTTGTAAATGATGAAGGGACCATACGGGCACAGGTTATTGTAAATGGCACTCATACTGAGGTTAATTCAACTGCACTTCTGCAAAGTACAAATGAGAATTTAAAGCTTTCTTTCTCTCCTCTGCAAGAAAAGGAATGGAACTTAAAATTATGGCTAGACTCTGCCGACATTCAAAGTATGGACCGTGGCACAACCCCGGGTGCTGAAGGCCCCCCAGCAAGTGGACAGACTGTTGGGTACTGGAGGGATAAAAGCCAATCTGGGCATAATGCGAAAGCTCTTACCGGGTCTCCAAAATGGTTGAATAATGGTTTCAATGACAACAGCTGTATAGACATAACCAATGATTCCTTTTTTCTGGAAAACAGTGAGAGCACTTTTGAAGGTTGGGACGACATAGTAATTTTTGCGACTCTTTACCAAACTGCATTCGATCATTTTTGTAACATCATTGGTAAGGGTACTCGCACTGGCTGGCTGAACAGCAACAGCCAACATTTCTCATGGGCATTAAATATGCACAGAGCTGATAAAAACGGTCATAAAATATGGGGCCCCGCCATTAACACAGCCACTGGTCAAAACTCATACATCACTACAGGCTCACACGCGATTTGGACTCATGATGGTTTTGGAGGAGGCCCAAGTTTGATAACCATTCGTTATTCATCTGAAAATTTAACAGGTATGAGTCATAACTTTCTCATGAAAGTAAATGGCAATCAGTCACTGCAAAGCAATCGAACCGGTGCCATAAAATCAACTCCCAATACTCCAGTATCAATTGGTGGAACTGGTGATGGAGGTGGCTTATGGACAGGAAGAATCTCAGAAATTCTTATATTCAATCATGATTTGGGCAGTGAAAATATAGAAAAAATCGAGGGGTACTTGGCACACAAATGGAATCTTACCAATAAATTACCCCAAAGTCACACCTACCTCGATACCCCACCTCCCGGGTACAGCGGTCTAAAAAAGGTAAATCAGATTGAAAAAAACTGGCACCACCTGGCTGTAAGTTATGGAGAAACCACCAAAGCATTAAAACTATACCTCGATGGCAAACTGGTCGACCAACCGGAAATTTCATCGGGAAATGGTTTTGTCCCCATACACCAGGATGTGCCATCAGTTGGTTCACCCTCGGGAAGCTTTGGATTGGGTGATTTTGGGGCATTCCTGGGATCATTTGATGACATAAGGGTTTACGACCGTGGCTTATCTGCCAATGAGATCTCAAAGGTATTTGCAGGAGATGCCAACCAAAGTGGATTGGTTGAATACCGGGTGGTTGAAAAGCCGCAAATTAATACCCTGCCCGCAATGGAGGCAAGGCCACAGTCGGTGATTTTAAGAGCCAACCTTGCTTCAATTGGCGGGGAAATCATTGAAGAAGAAATTTCTTTGGGTGAGACTTTTAAGTATGACACCATCCCCGGAATCCAGGCATGGTTTGATGCCGAACAAATTGTTGGACAGAATGGAGCATCCCTTAGTGGTTGGCAGGATCAATCTGCCCGACCAAATCAGGATCGTAGTTTCAATAATGTAAGCGGAAGCCCAAGACTCCTATCTTTTGCACTCAATGGAAATCCTGCTGTTAGTTTTGACGGGGAGGATGACCAAATGTGGACTGGCTATAACTTCAATTCTATTCTTCACCAAACTGGTTACACTATCCTTACCCTGGCCCGGTTTACCGGTGGCAGTAACAAACAGGTAATCACTTCCAGAAATAACGATTTCTATTTTGGGTTTCACCAGGATGGCATAGGCCTGTGGCGGGCAGGTGGTAACATCTATGCATTTGGCGATCCGACGGATAATGACTGGCACCTTCATGTGGGAACCATTAGTGATAATTCCGGCGACCCCAAGGCTTCGTTATGGCAGGATGGAGTTCTCAGAGTGTTTGAATCACGGGAGTCGGACAACCAAAACTTTGGCCCCGGACAGCTACAAATTGGTGGTAAGGGAAATGCAAACTCAGCCTGTGAAGTCGCGGAAATCCTGATTTACTCAGGTGAATTAAACACCTTGCAACTGGCAACACTTGAGGGATACCTGGCCCACAAATGGAGTCTGCAGGAGGATATACTTCCAGATGACCACCCCTATGCTCAGCTTGATCCATTTGGTATACAACTTGCCCAGGCAAATTCTCGTTCCGAGGGCGGAGACCCTGCCGAAGTGATTATATTTTGGGGAGACGAAAGAATTGAAACCAAGTCCACCGCCACCAGTCCGGATGACAATTCATCGTGGGATTACAAAATTGTGCTCAACGAGTCAGCGGATATTGGAACATTGGAACAAGCTATTTCTGAAAACCTTGAGGAGAACACACTGTATTACTTCCGTGCTTATGCTAAAAATATTGCCGGAGAAACTTGGGCCGACCAAATACTAACCTTTAAAACAATAGACACTCAATTTACCCAATACAGCATGGATGGCCTGGTTCTTTGGCTGGACGCTACCGATATCGATGGGGATGGAGAGAGAGATTCCATTTTTGATCAGGCTCACATTCCCCTTTGGGTGGATAAATCAGTAAGTGCAAAGGATGCCACCCAAACCATCATCACTCAGATGCCAACTTATGAAAAAGGAGGTTTCGGTTCCCTACCCTCGGTGAATTTTTCTTCCGGCCAATCCATGAAGGTCGGAATTCTCAGCAGTCTTAGTGGCCCGCTGAATATCTTCACCAGTGCTTATGGTGACGGGGTGATTATTGGCGGGGATGATGGTCAGAACCCATGGGTTCTGGAAGCAAGTTCTTACAATTGGCTGAATGTATTTAGGGGAGAAAATGAATCTTTCCAACAAATCACCCTTGGTTTGGATCCACGAACAAACCTTGGTATGTTATCCGGTGCAATTGGAGAAATCCTCATATTTAACCGATTGCTTGAGCCTTTTGAACGGGAAATGGTCGAGGGGTACCTGGCCCACAAATGGGGATTACTTGAAGACCTTGCCGAGTCTGGTTTTGCAGTTAACCAGGGCTTGGTGCTGTATTATCCATTCAACGAAACGGGCGGATCAGTCGTTGAGGATTATTCAGAAACCCTTAGGCATGGCACGGTGATTGATGCAGATTTGAACACCGAGGGGAAATTCACTTCGGGCATCGGATTTGATTCGATTGATCCTGATAATGCAAAGATCGACCTGGACTACAACGAACTGTCCTTCACTCAGGCAAACTGGAGTATTTCCACATGGTTCAAGTATCCAATAAACAATCCCCTTGGAGATGAATATGCACTGACCTGGGCAGATGGGGCAAGTTACCCTGCATTTCTATTTGGCAGCGAATTATTTATACTCGATGGAATTTCCGACTCTGACTTTTATGCAACCAGCCTATCCGGAACTCAAGAATCTCCCGAGTGGCACCAACTCGCACTTACCTCTTACACCGGAGGTTATTCCCTATACATTGACGGAGAAGAAAAATACAAGGAAACCCTATCCAGTGGTGGATCCCTCGGCATTCGAACGATCGGAAATATTCTCGCAGGAGGCAGCCGATTCTCTCCGGCCATAGATGATTTCCGGGTTTACGACCGCACGCTTAGCCCGGAAGAGGTGCAAACCATCTATGGTAACGGGGAGGGGGATTTTGGTACACATCGCTTTGATTCATTTCCTCCCGTATTTGATAATGTCCCAGTAATTCTCCTGCCCAAGGATGCAATTTTACATTGGAAATTTGATAACCTTGACGGGATCGATGTTATCGACTCGTCCGGTTTTGAGAACCATGGAGTGGTCGATGGAAATGATTCTGGTTTTGATCTTTTCATTAACAACTCGATTGAAGGCAGAAATGGACAAGCCATCCAATTTTTTGACGATATTAAAATAAAGTGCACCATTAATGAACCCGATGAGGAAACCACCCTGAGGGATTCCTTCTCCCTAAGTTTCTGGATGAATACCAATGATGCAGATGCCTCTATTATCTCTTCAGGTCGTTTAAATATTTTTGTTACGGAGGGATACTTAAGTTCAAATGTGTATGTCGGTTCCAGGTGGCGTTCCACTGAGCCTACCCTTATACCCCTGGGTGCCTGGATTCATTTAATTCTTTGGTGGGATGGAAATAAGCTAAGACTATACATCAACAACGAAGAGGCTGCACCTGCTGTTAATGCCAAGGGAAATCTCACCGGTGCCCCCACTCTTTATCTTGGAGAAACATCCAACGATGGCTATGGTTCATTTAATGGTATTATTGATGATTTTCGGGTTTACGCACACCCACTCAACCCGAAAGAGCGCGAAAATGCCTTTAACTTCATCGATTCCGCACTGGTTGCAATTTACGGAGAAGAATTTGCCTATCAATTGGAAACCCTGAAAGGACCAACTGATTTTAATGCAACAGGTCTGCCGGCGGGATTATCGATAGATGAAAAATCCGGCTTAATTTTTGGCACTCCACTGCAATCAGGTCTTGATTTCAATGTCAGTATAGTCGCATCAAATGCATCGGGCATGGACGAGGAAAACATGACTCTCTTTGTAAATCCTGGAACTCAAAGTATTTTGTTCGAGGAATTAAATTCGGTAAAATATGGTGACCCACCCATAGATCTTAATTGGACCAGTACATCTGGACTCCCCGTAAGCATAAGGATCGTGGAAGGGGGAGAGTTTGCCGAGCTAAGTTCAGATCAAATGCCAACCAGTTTACACATTCTTGAAACAGGGGTGGTCAAACTTGAGGGGTCTCAGCCTGGTGATGGAAATGCAACTTATCAGGCAGCACCCAAAGTATTGGACGAATTCCTTATCTCCAAAAAAGAATTAATCGTACAAATCCATAATCATTTCCGCAGACCTGATCAGAGCAATCCGGAGTTGGGCTATGATTTAATCGGTCTGGTCGGAGAAGACAATGAGTCCGGGTTTGATCGCAATATTACTCTAAGCCTTAATGCGGCAGATGGCTCCACTGATTTCCCTACCCCGATTGGAGAATATGCAATTGAAGGGTCCGGTGGTTTATCGAACAAGTATTTCTTCACTTATGTGGATGGTGTTTTGACTGTTAGTAATAAGAAAAAGCAAGGTATTCTTTTTGATCAGGAACTTAAAAACATTCCCGCAACATCTCCTCCGATTTTGCTGAATGGACATTCGATCGATCTCGACAGCAACCAGACCACTGGGCTTCCCTTGTATTACGAAGTGGAAGACGATCAAGTGGCCAGACTTCTGGTCACTGCAAACACCTTCCTCCGGTCACACTGGAAATTTGATGAGACAAAATATGCCGAGGCCTATGACGAAAAAGGAAGGAATTCAGGAACCCTTCGAGATTTAATCACCGTGGGAAGTAATGCCGCCTGGGAAGAAGGAAAGTTTGCCGGAGCTCTTCGCTTGAATGGAACTGACGGCAGGGTGGAATTTGGTCCAATTCGTATCGAGAATGATTACAGCTACTCACTATGGGTTAAACCCGAGTCCAATGCCACATCGACCGGCAGTGCAGAAATGAATATCATTACGAAGGTAGGTGTGCCCACGATGAATCACTTCCGTCTTTTTAAGCAAGAAGGCAATGGTTCCATCGCCATGGCTTTCTACAGCGATGGGAATAATACACCAACCATATATGCATCAGAACAAAATGTTCTAAGCGACTCAAACTGGACGCACCTTGGTGTGGTTCATCAAACCGATACCGGGCATCTCCAGGTCTATGCCAACGGGGAAATCATTATCGATCAATCAGGTGTTAAAGAATCCAATGACAGCCGGCCCTTGGATTTTCGTTTCAGCAAATTTTTTGCCGGTCATGAAAGCCTGTCCTTTGGCGGTTTAATTGATGATTTACGCTACTACAACAAAGCACTCTCCAACACAGATATCGCTAAGATTTACAACCATGGAGGAGGAGATTACCAGACTGTGGAAATTATTGGGGCTGGCACTACCCGGATAACAGCCAGGCAAAATGGGAGCGATGAATATGAAAAATCTTTACCTCAATACAACTACCTGGAGGTGATTAAAGCTGGGCAAACTTTAGTATTTGATGACTTAATCGACCGGTCCGTGGGGGACTTCCCATTCGAACTTGTGGCACAGTCAAGCTCAGGACTACCTGTCACTTTCACCCTTTCCGATCTTTCATTGGCGAGTATCAAAGGAAATAGTGTGACAGTTCGAAATGCAGGAGAACTCACTGTTACTGCGACTCAAGCGGGCAACGAGCGCTTCTTTGCCGCCCCCCCTGTGAGCCAATCCTTCACCATTGGGTTCGGTAATCTTTTCGCCGATTCTATGCCTGGGCTTGTCTTATGGCTGGATGCAATCGATATAAACAACGATGGAAATGAGGATACAGAAACCAATTTTCTGGCAGGTGATAAAATTAGCTTATGGGCAGATCGTTCCGGAAATAACAACAGCCCGGTTGAGGCAAATTCAACCAGAATGCCCAGCTGGGTTGAGTATGGTTCATCTGCTTCCCTGCTGGGTAAACCGGTGGTGAAATTCACCGGCGAACCGGATCAGTCCCTGAGCTTACAAAGCCCCATTATTGAGCCCGCAATGGTCTTTTTGCTTGCCCGGCAAAGTTTAGCAGGAGAGAGCCGAATTTTTGGTGGTGACTTAATCACCACCAATGAAAGCGGATTTTTCTCCCTATCATACAACCAAAACAACCCCAGTATCTCTTCTGTACAACCATCGAACGGATGGACTATTTGTGTGATGGGCACCTCTGCCAATACACAAAACTTTTGGATAAATGGTGAATTAATGGGTTCAGGTTCGAGTAGCTCCAGCCCGGATCCATTCGATGCAATAGGTCAGTCATTTGAAGGTGAAATTGCCGAGGTTTTAGTTTTCTCAGATGAGCTAAATTTTGTTAACCGGCAGAGGGTAGAAGCCTACCTTGCCCATAAGTGGCAATTAGAAAGCAGATTGCCCGAGCTTCATCCCTATTTTGAAAGCCCTCCTGCATTTGGAGGCAGCCAGTTTATTACCTGGTTGGGCGTGGACATGGAGGATAATGCTGACGAACCTAAACTTCCGGTCAAAGGAGCAAATGACCCTGACTTCACCCTGTCCGCAGTCTCATCCTCTGGACTCCCGGTAATCTTCGCAAGTAGTGACCCCACAGTTCTGGCGATTGCGGACAATCAGGCAAAAATCCTAAGACCTGGGCAGGTATCAATCACTGCCTACCAAACGGGGAATACCCGATTTTTTGCTGCGGCGCCCCAGGCAGTTTCATTGGAAATTATTGATTTTTCGGATCCTTCATTCCAAAAAGATGATCAGTCTATAATCTTTGATGATGTGCAGGAAAAAGTCCGCGAAGATCCACCCTTCCAAATTTTTGCCTCCGCACAATCCAATGCCGTCCGACATCCAGTCTACAGGTTACCCGTTGTCCTGAAAGTTGAATCCGGCCCCGCGGAAATGGATGCACTTGGTGTGATCACTCTTGATGGTTCTGCTGGAACGATTGTGGTATCTGCGAATCAGAGCGGTAATGCTTTTGTCAATGCCGCCCCGCCCGTTTATTTAACTATTGAAGTATCAAATCGTACCCGCCCGACGATTCTTTTCACTGATCTAAAAAAAGAAGGTTCTCTCAATCCTGTACTCAGGGGTAGCAGACCCGTGGTTATCCCCGGTGCCTATGCAAGTAACGGTGGTAGGATCAGACTGACCAGTTCCAATAACAACCTTGTCGAAATCTTCAGTCAAAACCAAATCATTGCACAACAGATAGGCACAGTAAGCCTCGATTTCAATATTCCGGAAGATGAAAATTTTGCGGCAGCCCTTCCCAGAAGCAGAACATTGAGCGTGGTTAAGCCAACTAAATCTGCCTGGTTGCAAAACCGTAAGAATGACCCAAGATACAACCAGGTCAAAAACCGATTTATAAACCGGAGAATGATCCAGCTTCCAGCATGGTCCACCGAACAGGCTGCACAGGAATTTGACTCCGATCATTTTGATTCCGATGGGGATGGTTACAGTAATCTTTTTGAACGGGCAACTGGCATGGATTCCCTGGGATTCGACCAGTTCAACGCTCCCCGGTTACTTCAATCTGAAAAAGGAAAACCACGGATATCTTTTGTCCGCTACACAGATCCCCTTAGTGCCACAGGAGAGGACTTCCAATACCTCATCGAGGAAAGCGTGGATTTAAGGTCATGGGTGCCAGCATCTGTTGTCTTACAAAATAACATAAATATAGGGGGAGGTATGGAACGCCGTACCTACCAAGCCGAAGAATCTTTTCAATCAGGAGTCCAAAAATTTCTGCGTTTATCCATTCGTAAACTAAATTAATTTATCACACCCATGCTTTCTTTTAAACAAACTCAACCCATAAATACATTGAATCATCATGAATAAAATTATTACTTCACTTTTCCTGTTCTTTGCCACGACTGCACTCCATGCTGCAAATTTCCCCGATATTTCCGTAGAAGATTTACAGAAGGCAGTGTTATCGAAAAAAGTAGCCGTTATTGATGTGAACGGGCCAAAATCTTTTGCCAAGGGACATATTCCCGGAGCCATTGAATTCTCCAAACAGAAAAAAAACCTGCAAAGCTTGTTGCCCAGGAAAAAGGATACACTGGTAGTAGCTTATTGCGGAGGACCTTCCTGCCGGGCTTATTTGCGTGGAGCAAAAGCTGCGGCTGAATTGGGCTACACCAATGTACGGCATTTATCTGCAGGAATTTCGGGATGGAAAAAAGCCGGACAGAAAGTGGACCAAAAATAGCCCATCCCGGTATTTGGGAAAATTGCCCCCTTATGGATTCACCTCTTAAAAAACGATTCAACCGCCTTTTGCTTTTGCTTGGGCTTTGCAGCCCTGCAGTTATTTTGGGCATGAATCACAGTGAATCCATCGGGGTGCTTTCTGTCTCTCTTGCCGGAGGCTCGGAGGAAGCTCCCTCATTCACCCTATTTTCGCCTGGGGTTAAAGCATCTTCCATTTTCCGTGGCCCGGTAAAATCGGTTATGGAAAACAATGTGACTTTCTATAAATCTTCTGATCTTGCCAACCCGGCAAACCTGCTCGGGCCACTGCCCGCAGGAGTTCTTTCTTCCAACCAGGCAAGAGCTACCGCTGTACTGGATGAAAATGGATCGGTATCCTCCATCAATTTAATCTTTGCGGGTTCTGGATACCTCGACAAGCCCAGGGTTTTCATTTCTCCCCCCACTACGGAAAATGCAAATGCATCCGCATTCCGGTCCGCTATTGTTGAGGCAGTATGCGATACTGGCTACAACCAGATAACTGAAATTTCTGTGATCGAAAAAGGCAGAGGATACGCCCAGCCACCAACCGTTACTGTAGATGGAGGTCCTCACTACCTAAAAGTGATTGATCCAGACTGCAATTTCACCGGCTTACACTTTCCCATAATTGCCAATTCTGACCATGTGCTCGAACTAAATAATTCTGCCGACATCAATAGTACGGACGGCGTGCCATCCATTACTGAAATTTTCACTCCAGAACTTCTGGTGGAAGTGGTCAAAGGATGGACACTGGGCTCTCTCTTTGGCTACACTTCCCAAGAACTCATCCTTCATGCCGATTTAAATGCGAGCAAAGCAGATTGGGTTTATCTGCTCAAAGAGCCCGCTCATCAGCAAAGAAATTTTTCCGACTATGTTCCTCACTTTCACGATGGTACAGACTGGAAACTAGTCGATTCTCCCAGCGAAACTACCTCGCACCACTTTATTGCCCCTGATCAATCCGTGATTATTGCAAGACGGGCAGACACCAACACCAGCCTATCCTTCAATGGTACTGCACCCCAAGTCTCAACATCCTGGACTTTACCGGAGTTCAACCGCACAAAATTGGTGAGTAACCCCTTCCCCACTCAGCTGAACCTATCAGATTTGATTGGAAACGATATGATCACTGAGGACAATTCTTCCTCGGAGGAAAATGCCTCCCTTTGGCTGGCCAACCCCCATCAGGAAAAGGCCGACAATGTACAAATCCTAAAATCTTCGGGTTGGTCAACCTATTGGCATGATGGTTCCAACCTGAGCATCTCTGAAGCTGCGAAAATATCTGCCCGTGCCGGTAGCGGTCTCGGAGGAGCTCTGACCCAAAGTGACTTTTCCATGTCATCTGGGAATATTACCACAATCTCCAACCCATCTACTGGTAATGCTATAGTCACCACTTCCGAGGCTCATGGGCTAAGAAATGGATTCTTGGTGAGAATATCCTCGGTCCTTGGCCGCTTAACCAATGATAGCAAAGAGCAAATTAATGCAGATGGCAATGTAGTGGACCAAGGTGAGGGCCTTGTGGTTGAATCGAGCCTTAATGGGAAATGGGAAATCACCAATGTGAGCACCAATACTTTTGCGCTCAAGGACTCCAGAAACAATTCTGATTTCTTGGCAAATGGGGATGCACAATGGTCCACTGGAAGTATGGGGCAAGGGTATGACAACAATGTGTCCCTTTCCATTCTTGGAGGAGGTGGATTTGGTGCCCGAGCAGTTGGATTAGTTGATGCCAACGGAAAAATTTCATCGATTTCCATCATTCATGGTGGCTTATTTTATACCTACCCTCCAACTGTTGTCGTCCATCCGGGTGGTTGGAGAAGCCTTGGCAGGGGAAATGCTCCTATCAATAACCTGACCATTCCACCGGGTTCGGGGGCCTTGCTGATTCGCAATCATCCCCATGGGGTACGGTCACTTATTCCTCTGCGGTCATTTCTGAATGAATAATCCTCAGGAAACCTGATGGGCATCGACATCCAGAATATCAAAAATTTCTTTATCTATAGGAAAGTCCTGTCGAAGTTTTTGAATCTGCGACAAACAATGATTTACCGAGGATGTCAGGTAAAATAAATGGTACCGGTAATAACCTTTGATTTTGGCCAACGGAGTGGCTGCAGGTCCTTTGATGTCGATATCCTTGAGGCTTGAGTCGTCCAAGCGTTTTCTCCATTGCTCCGCATAAAAACGGGTTTTTTCCTCTCCCCTCCCCCGAAACACATGCCGTATTAAATGACGATAAGGGGGATATTTCAATTCCTGACGGAGCGCCAGCTCCTCTTCCAAAAAGGCGTCCAGCTCCGCTCTTCTTGCAAATTGAATACAGCTTTCATGAGGAGCATAGGTTTGAACATAAACTTCCCCTGCCCGGTCTCCACGTCCTGCCCTCCCCGCAACTTGCACCAAGATCTGAAAAGCACGTTCCGATGCCCGGAAGTCCTCCATCCGCAAAGGTAGATCCGCATCGACCACGCCCACCAGGGTGACACGGGGAAAGTCCAAGCCCTTGGCAATCATCTGTGTGCCCACCAGCACATCTATCTTTCCCCTGCGAAAATCTTTCAAAATCTCTCGAAAAAGATTTTTTTTGGACATCACATCCGCATCCACTCGGACAACCCTTGCCCTTCTGGGTAAAACTGCCTCAACCAGGTCTTCGATCCGCTGGGTCCCATGGCCTTTTTTGCGGATGTCGACCGACTTACAACTCCCACAGAATTGAGGGGCAGGCTTGCGGAAACCGCACAGATGACAGTGGAGGTAATGGTCCGTACGATGATAAGTCATGGCTATGCTACAATCTCTACACTGCTCAACCTCTCCACACTCCGTACAAAACATAGTGGTATTAAATCCCCTTCGATTTAAGAATAAGATGCTTTGTTCACGGTCTTCATACCTTTGCCTCAATGCCTCAATTAATGACTGGGAAAGAATGGGAGGTGCTTTTTGCTTCAGTGCTTCGCGGCGCATATCAACCAGGTGAACCAGGGGAAGTTCCCTGCCATCAATTCGTTGGCTAAGGATCGACTTCTTATACTTTGCACAGGCCACATTATGGGCGGTTTCAAGCGAAGGCGTGGCCGATCCGAGCAGACAGACTGCCCCAGTTAAATAAGCACGATAGACAGCCACATCGCGTCCATGATAACGCGGGGATTCCTCCTGTTTATAGGCTGGCTCATGCTCCTCATCAACCACCACCAAACGCAAGTTTTGCACGGGAGCAAAAACCGCGGAACGTGCACCAACCACGATTCTCGCTTTTCCATGGACCAACTTTCTCCAAGCATCCAATCGTTCGCCCGCCGAAAGATGACTATGCCATACCACTACCTGTTCTCCCTCTTTTCCAAATCTGGCCCTCAATCGGTCAACCGTCTGCGGAGCCAGGGCAACTTCAGGCACCAGAAACAATACTCCCCCTTTTTCTGCCAGTACTTTTTCCATTGCCTGACAATAAACCTCAGTTTTGCCCGAACCGGTAACCCCCTGTAAGAGACGGGTATTATATTGACCGGTGTTTAAATCTTCAAAAATTTCTGCCTTTGCTTGTGCCTGTTCGTCAGTCAATTCATTTAAAGATTCAACGCTTTCATCGGTGTGCTCGCTCCATTGATCGGCGTAGGCATCTCGATCGACCTCGGCAAAAGTTTGTTTGACCAGACCTTTGCTCACCAGTCCCGCAATAACTGCGGGAGAAATCCCCCATTTTTTAGCCCAGTCGACAGCGTCCACAGATTTGCCCGAAATTTCTCTTAATCTGGCATAGGCTTGCTTTTGCTTGGGAGAACGCCCCAACAACCCGGAAGCCTCCTCCTTTGTTACGGGGATGATTTCGAGCATTCTTCTGGTCTTGGCATGCATCCCGTCCCTCACAGAAGCGGGAATCATTGCCCCCAGGGTAACCTCAAGCGAGCAGGCATAATAAGAAGACACCCATTTTGCCAGTTCCACCAATTCCTGACTAAGGACAGGTTCTGGCTGGACCATTGCAGAAACAAAGCGAAGTTTCTGCACTACTGGAAGATGTTCCGGACATAGGGAGGAAACGACCCCAATCACCTGGCGGGCACCCAGTGGAATACGGACTAAGGAACCTACCCGGATACCATCCTGCAAGGACGGAGTAATCCCATAGGTCAGCGGATGGTCAAATCCCCCCAGAGGCATAACTTCGACCATTTTTGGACTATTTGAATGAGTTTTCATTTTCCCCGAAAATCATAACAGAGTAAACGACTGGGCGACCCAGTTATACGATCAGTATCATTTTGCATCACATAGAGCAGACCATGACTAAGGGCGGGAAGCGTCCATGTCTCAGGAGAAAAAAAGAGTTGGGTACATTGCTCAATCTCCCAGCCCTGTGAGGAAAATTCAGCCCGGACCAAAGATCCAAATTCCGACAGGCATAAAAACCTGTCCTCTGCCCACAGCATGCTCGCCCGGAAAAGTTGCAAATTAATTTGCCGCCCTCCTATTTCAGCCTGCCATCCAATTGGTTCTTTCCACATCACTTTTCCGGATTTCCATTCCAAGCAAAAAACTTCTGCTCCCTGTTGGTGCCTACCCGATACCCCGTATAAATATCCGTCTTTCTCAATTGGGGTCATCCAATGAATCCCAATCTTTTGATTTTCCCAGATTTTCTCGTGAGAAAAATCTTGGGCTATTTTTAAAACCACCGATCCTTTGTCATAGCACTCCGATAAGAACACATATCCGTCGCCCAAATGTATCGGTGGACAAGCAGTGGCAGATTCGTACTTTCGAGATCGCCACGGGAAACG
>MDSZ01153884.1_pt1 | contig 31720 bp, 20 predicted proteins | sample 811201 | NCBI WGS metagenome assembly MDSZ01 (sample SAMN05326647, study PRJNA326480) | marine metagenome | isolation source: seawater | place: Indian Ocean: North | collected 2010 | reverse complement strand
TTGAGGATCACTCTTCAGGACCCGGCATTGTATCTCGATCTTTATCGAGAGGCGAGTCTGCGTCCCTATCGTCTAAACACGGCTTCTTCTTAGCGCGAGAGAGTTGTTGTTGAAAAAACACCCCTCTTTTTTTCCCTCTCTTTTTTTCTTTGTTCAAAACCATTCTTTAAAACCCTCCTTCTTTTTGATACCCTAAACTATAGACACACACACACAAAAAAAAGGAATTGGATTCTTTTGGAAATGTTCTGAAAAACGAAAACGTGGAGAAGGATGAAGCGGGCGGCACCGCGCTCCGTCGTCTTCTTCGCGCGGCGGCTCGCGTCGAGAGGAGGAGGAGGAGGAGGAACAACAACAACAACAACAACAACGCGCGCGCCTTCGATGACGACGACGGTCTTTCGTTTTAGGGAAGAAGAAGAAGAAGAACAAAACGTGGTCGCAAAAAATCGTCGTCGTCGTCGAAGTGGTCATAATAGTCTTTTTTCCGCGACGGCGACGCGATGGTGGCACGGCACGGCGACGACGACGCGAGGAAACGGCGTCGAGGAGACGACGAAGGAAACCGCGACGATGCAACCACAGCCGAGGAGGAGGTCGAACGGGGGTGATGACGACGACGACGCGACGAGGAGGAGACGCGTCGTGCATCCGAAATCGATTGTGGACGTGGGCCAAGGGGACATGCGGGACCAAACGGTTCCCGTGTGCGGGCGCGCGCGCGCGCTGGACGAGGAGGAGGAGGAGGAGGAAAAGAGGGATGGTACGATGACGATTGTTCTCCCGGGACGGCATTTCGACGTGCCAATCCGGGTCGATATCGCGCACAGAGTCGTTCGATGGCAGTTGGCGCGAAAAAGAGGGACGTCGACGGCGAAAACAAAGTCGAGAGGCGAAGTCTCCGGGACGACGAGGAAAGCGAGGCCGCAGAAAGGCGGCGGGAGAGCACGCGTCGGGAGTCTACGGGCGCCGCAAATGCGAGGTGGCGGTACCGCGCATGGACCAATTCCGAGAGATTTCGAGCACAAATTGCAAAAGAAAGTGAGAAGACTTGGGTTGAGAGTGGCGTTGTCGGCGAAGGCAGCGGAAGGGAGATTGGTCGTCGTGGAGGATTTGAAGTGGATGAGTCCAACTGGCAAGACGAAAGAAGCTAAGTTTGGATTGGAGAAGTTGTTGAGGTATAATAGTAACGATGATGGTGAGGAAGAAAATACGAGTTTATCTACGTCGCCTTTATTGATTGGCGGTACCGGCGACTCGGGGAACAAAATAAACACGAAATTTAGCGCTTTAATCGTCGGAGATCGACTGGAAACGACGAACGCGAGCGATGACGGGTGGATGTTACGCCGAGGCACGCGAAACATTGAAAACATTCACGTCATGCCTCAAGAAGGTTTGAACGTCTATTCGATTTTAAAGCACAGGTGTTTGATAATGACGAAAAAAGCGGTGGAGGATTTAGTCGAGAGGTTAGATAAGCCGATCAAACGATGATTTGATCGATTTTGAAATGTAAGTAGTATTAATCGTGATAAAAGTTCAGATGATAATAAATATACGTAAGTAGATGTGACGAACTTTTTTATTTCTTCTTCTTCTTCTTCTTCTTCTTCTTCTTCATCACCACGTCAAAACGTGTTCCTTGCCAATCTCCAACTTTTCGAACGCCGGATTGACCGCGAACTTCATCATCGGCGGCGGCCCGCACACTAGAATCTGAAACCGTTTTCCGCTCTTTGCCGGCGTTGGCAAATGCTTCTCAATCATCTCCTTCGTGATAAATCCGACGTCGTATTTCCATTCTTTCGCTTTCTTCTTATCGTTCGATAGGGCATCTACGGTGTACCACACCTTCACTCTCCCCGGAAACTGCTTTTCAAAGTTATCCAACGTATCTCTGCACAAAATATCGTCTTCGCTTTTGTTCGCGTACAAAATGGAGATTTTCTTCGGCATCCCCGACGCTTGCCCTTCTCTCAACATCTCTCTCACAATTTGCAACATCGGCGTGATCCCAGACCCACCGGCAATCATCCCAACCTCATCTTTCGCATCTCTTACTTCCACTCCTCCGCCTTGACTCTTCAACTTCTTCACCGTAAACTCGCCGTTTCCGACGTATCGTTTCCCGCCCAACGGGCCAAAGAATTCTACTTTTTCCTCCCCAACTTTCACGTCGTTCAACATTTGCGAGACTTTACCCCCATCTGGAAACTGCTTGTTCGGAAAATACACTTTCACGACGAAATCCACGTGCCCTTTATCCAACGCGTCCGAGGACACCGGCGTGTATGGACGCATGTGCTTTTCACCGGTTTTTCCATCGGTCAATTGCACCATAACGTGCGATCCAGTTGGCAATCCAAACACGTGGTTTCCCGTCGGTAACCTAAACCGCATCAACTTTGTATCTTTCGAGAGTCGAACCACCCTTTCCAGCGGTAACGCGATCGGCGTTTTCCCATCCGCCGGTAACGCGATTGGATGTTTCGACGACTTCTTCGCAAACGTGCTCACCAAAATCGTCGCGCAGACGATGCAAATGGACGCAAACGCCGCCAGTTTTTTCTGGTCGTCTTCCGAGAGCGACTCGAGGAAGGTTATCAGAGGGTGCAGGACTCGACGCGCGAACGGTTCGCCCCCCCCGGCGTTGGTGTTCATGATGTTTGTCTTCGTCGTCGTCGTCTTCTTTTTTAGAGATTTTTTTTTGAAATCTCTTTCACCTTTCTCTTTTCCTTTCTCTATTGTTTAGGGTTTTTAAAGCTCTCCGACATTTTTTTGTGGACTTTTTGGGAGAAAATGATGGAAAAAAATGGAGAAAAAAAAAACGTGGTCTCTCGCAGCGCTTTATTACACGCACAAAACAAGAAAAAAAAAAAAAAGGAGAAGGTGCGTGCGTGTGTGTACTCAAACGCGGAGTCGAACCGCGGACCTTTCGCGAACTCAATAATATCTCTTCGTTTTGAAAGAGAGAAAGCAAATGATTTTAATTGTGTGAAGCGAACGTAATAACCAACCTTTCATAATAATAATTAATATAATAATAATAATACTAATAAACCAATACTTACTATACCATTCGAGCATTCCCTTTCCCCCACTTTTTTTCTCTGGCTAGGGTTTAGTATTAAAAAATAAACTTAAATTTCATTTAGGGTATTATTTTTTGTTTTACCCTCCCCCTTTGGAATCGAGAAGCACTTTTTGGGTTTGGTTGTTGTTATAGTATTGACGCGCATTCATTGTTGCCTTTGTCTTGGCCGAGGACGACGATGATGCGCGGAGCGTCGTTTGCGTCGTCGTTTCCTACGTCGTTTACTACGTCGTTCAACAACAATTTTCCGAGCACGTGGAGGAGGAGGAGGAGGAGGAGGAACTCGCGGCGCGTTTTTGGAGAGAGAAGAAAACCTGTTTTAGTAGTAGTAGTAGTAGTCTCCACCGAACACAGACGAGTCGCTCACTTCGTGAATCTCAAAAACGGCATCGAAGCGTTACCGGTGCTGCGAGAACACTTTCCGGAAGACGCCCCGATCCATTTTTTGCGCGTGCAATCCACTCTGTGCGAACGAGGAGACATGGAGAAAATCATGCTCGAATTGGATGCCAACTTATTGCTCAAATTGGCGACCGATACGCCGTGCGTGATTTACGATTACGGATCTCGATCGGAAGATACCGGATTACCGAGAAGTTTTTGGTATGGGATGGAGGCTATGATGTATTTTTTACGGTACGAGTGGGGTTTCGATGGATACGGAGACGATCGAGACGATGACGGTAACATTACTAAAAGAGAAGTCGTCTTACGAGGGAAAAAATGCACAAAAGAGATCGAACGCAAGAGGACGTTCTTTAGTAAAAGTTTGAAGAAAAAGTTGAGGTATTATCGTCAGTTTATCCCGGAAACGCATTCGAAAGAGTTGAGAATGATTGGGGCGTATAAATTGACTACGAACGATGGAGATAGAGAGTACTACAAGAAGACGTTGAATGAGTACATTTCTTCGACTAACGAAATAGCAAAAGAAGAAGAAGAAGAAGAAGAAGAAGAAGAAAACAGTAGAATCAATAATGATAGTTTAGAAGAGACGGCGACGAAACTGGAATCGTTGGGATTTAAAATCTTCCGCGGTGGCGATCGCGAGCAAGACTGGTTGGACATGATTAAATCTAATTAAAAAAATATGCTACATACCTACGCCTACAAACGTTCTATATTCATAATTGTATACAAGTAGCGGTACCATACATTCTCTCTCTCTAATTCTTCTTCTTCTTCTTGGTAAAGAACGACGCTATACTCTTCGTGGTATTAGAAGAAGGTGATGACGAATGAATAGTCGCCCTCTTGCTAAACCCATCTTCAAACTTTGTTTTCTTATTCTTTCTCAACTCTTGCTGAATGTCTGGTGGTAAGCTTCGAAACGTCTCCTCGTCGATGCCAGATTCGAGTTGCGCGTTGTACAACGCCTCGCGTTTCTGCTTTTGTTCCAACGTTTCTTTCGGTCGAGCAGTCGTCTTTTTCTCCCCATTCGCGGCAGAAGCGATTGGAACGATGACGACATTATTCTTATTCCTATTTAACGGTTTTGTCATCGCCGCTTTGCTTGGCGGCGATAATGATACGTGTGGCTGTTCTTTCAACGGAGATTTAGCCGAATTCAACGCTTCTTTATCTTCTTCCCCATCGAATAAATCGAAAACGTCCACGCCTCTTTTTAAAAACTTTACCAAACCTTGACCGACGTCGTTCTTCTCTACTTCCATCTTGAAATTACTCGTCGTTAAGCTCAATACCGTGCATTGGAACCCTCGGTTGTTCAAAATGCCCTTCTCAGCGAGGAATTTTTTGAAAATCGTCCCGCCCAGCGTTTTCAGATTTTCCGCGTGACAGTCATTGCCGGATCCAGAAAGCGGATGCGACCGGTGCACGGAGTGCGTGGTTAAGTTGGATTGGATGCCTAACGTCAAGGTTTTCGGGTGCCGTTTCCAATCTTGGCCATCTAATTCGGTTCTCTCGCTCAGCTCTTCTGCTAACTCCCCGATCCATTTCAATACTTGGTCCATCGTCTCTAAACTCATCGCGCCTCGAAACGTCTTGCTCGTCGCGATTGATTTCGGCGCCGAACGCTCTTTGACCGGATCATCGTCCACGCCTCTCGCGGCTCTTTGAACCCATAACGCCTTTTTCTCGTCTCTCCCTAACGCCATCAACAAACTCTTCCTATCGGTTTTGGCTAAACCACCGATGGTAGTGACGCCTAAAACTTCCGAAAGCTCTTCGCCGAGATTACCGCCGAGACCTCGTATGCGATCGATGGGTAAGTTTTCTAACAGAGATGGCGTGAACGATTCTTCCAAAATGGTGCAACAATTTGGTTTATTCATGCCGCTGGTCAATTTCGCCAACATTTTGTTTGAAGAAACGCCGCAGGATAAAGTGTATCCCAGATTGACGAAACAGTCCTCTCTAGCGACATTGCACACGTACGCGCCAGCTACTTTCAACTTTTCTCTGTGAGACCATTCCGATAACGGACGGTTGAGCCAGGATTTCGAAGCTTTGTCTTGCGGAGGAGGGTCTCCCGCTTTTCTTTCTTCTTGGTTGTTGCTTTCATTGCCTTCATTTTCTTCCTTATCGTTCTTGTTGTCGTTAACATTAGCTTCAATCTCATCCACCGCGCCTCGCCGTAACTCTCTGTGCGACGCATACGTCACCACCACGACGTCCTGTTGTCCATCCGATAACGACGCTCTCATCATCTTTTCTTTTCTCCTTCTTTCTCTCGCTTCCCACTCCAGCGCTCCAGCCACGTGACTTCTGCTCACTTTCTCGCTCATCAACACGTCTCGAAAGAAATCCATCTCTTTCCTCTCGCACTTTTCTAACAAAGCGTTTGCTTCTTTCGTCACGTCCAAATACGCCTCATCGATCGACGCCCTTTCGATCGTCCCGTGCTTGGCCAACTCCGCGGCAACTTTTGCTCCGGCGTCGCGGTAGATTTTCAAATCCGCCTTCGAGTGTTTCGTCGGGACTTGCACGAAGATCATTTCCTGTTCGCATGCATCAAAAATGTGAACACCATCGCGAGCGAAGAGCGAGCGCGCACGCGAGCGTCGATCGAGAAGAAAGTAAACAACGAGCGCTCAAAAAGAGAGTGAAAAAGAGATGAGAGAACCGCAAAATTCGCGTGCGCCAGAGAGAGAAAGAAAGAAGCCAAAACGCAAACGCGGCATCCAAACGCACCGGACAGCACCGTCTCGCCTCTCTAATCGTCATGTTCCTCTTGACTCCTTGTTTCCGCGCTTCGTAGCTCACCGCGATCAAACTGTTATTCGCACCCGGTCGCGATAAATGCGTTTTCCTATCCGTTGCGGCGTCTCGAGTCCTCACGCCGTCCTTTTCGAATGGATCGTACTGGCACACGCCGGTCGGTCGGTCTCGCAACGACCCATCGAGTTGGCGTTCGACCTGACAATAAAAACAATCCAAGTCGAAATGCGCTATGACTCTGTTCGGATGCAGAGGGTCGAGAGGGTCAAAAAGACGAGTCGAAGACGGAGAAAGAGGAGGCGTTGGAAGACGAGACATCTCCATCGCTTTATATTTATATATATGCACGCATGTATCGCGCGCGCACGGCGCGAGAGCGAGAGGATGCGAAGGGGATTTTGGGCGTTTTTTTGTGTGAAATACCCAACTCATTTATAATTATTTAAAATATGCGCGCGCGCGCGCGTAAAAAACAGGCGAGCGAGAGCGACAAAGCAGCGAAAGGGTGGCCACCTGTGGCGTCCATCAAGCGTCTCCCGCTTCTCTGCCGTCGTCGTCGTCGGTGCTGACCATATCAAACCTTCCTTTTCTTCTCGCTTGATGGTCGCCTGGTGGCACATGCAGCTGGTCCAATAAAGGCGACATGATGAACGGGTCGGAGAGCGTCGGCGAAGCGGCGCTGTCGGTGTACATTTTGTTCGTCGTCGTCGTCGTGTCCAGATATTTCTTGACTCCAGTATCAGCCGTGACGGGAGGGGAGACTGTCATCGGTGAGAGGAGAGGATTTATGGCGACATCGAAGGTTCCGCCGGTTATGCCTGCCGAGGCTAAGCGTAAAGGAGGTGGGCGTGAGAAGATAGGCTCTAGAGGTGTTGTCGTCGCCGCCGCTACCGCCGTCGTTGTCGTAGCTACTACTTCTTCTGCTGTTTGTTCCTGGTGATTTTCTTTGCTCAGTCTCTCTTCTTCCTCTTGAGCCACAACGTAGCGCCCAACTTTCATGGCATGCTCCATCAGAGCAGCGACGCACTCTTTGCAGTCGCACTGTTTTTGCCGCGCCTGTTGTCTATGCGGCTGCTGACCGGTACTCTTGCCTCCATCTTTTTCTTTTTCTTCTTTTTCTTCTTCTTCTTCTTCTTCTTCTGCTTCTAACTTGTACTGCTTCCAAAAGCTCGACATGTTTGGTAAACTTTCGCATCGCGGATAATACATGTCGTTGTTGCCGAAAATATTGTCGTTTCCATCGATAGCAGCAATGTTGACGTCCTCGGTGCCACCTAATGCAGAATGTAGAAAGTCGTCGAAATCAGGCACAGTGTGTTGTCCTTCGTACCGATCCTCCTGAATTGGTGGTGTGCTCTTCGAGCGCATATCATTTTCAATCATCGATGCCTTTGGCAACTTTGATAATTGCTTCCTGACGTTCACTTGTCGCTTCTTCTTGAAATAAATAGATTTTGTTGGTGGTGCTCTGGTTACATTTTTTGTTGCTGTTGTTGTTGTTGTTGTTGTTGTTGTTGTTGTTGTCGTTGCTTGTTCCTTCGCCGCCATCGCATCGGATGGTTCCTCTGCTTCTTCTCCCTTCTTCCTCATGGACGAACCTGTTTTTACCTTTTTTTTACCTCCCACAGGTTGCAGAAACGAATACGCATTGATGGTGTTTGTTCCTTTATCTAACTGCACGGTGTTGGTCGTTTGATGAGTTTGGTGTTGTTGTTTTTCCATCGGTGATGCGCCCGTTTCGATGAAACTTTTCGCAGGCGTGCCGCGCACGCTTCCATCCGCGGACAAAACTTCTCGCCCTCGAGAAGATTGAAGAAGTTCTCGAGATGAACCGCGAACATTATCCTCATCCACGTTCTTATTGATTACCATCTTTCTTGTTAGTAGCATATCTGCGGGATCAATTATTTGTGATTGAATTATATCGAACGCAGAACCGAGTCTACTCAAACTCCCTGCCTGCTCCTCCTCCTCCTCCTTCTTCTTCTTCTTCTTCTTCTTCTTCTCCTTCTCCCCTCGCTTCGAGGATGACGGCGGCAAGGATACCAACGGTGTCTTCTCCTTCTTCTTCTCCGTCTTCTTTTTCTTCTCCTTTTCCTCTCGGTTCCGGTCGTCATTCAAAGACGGCGTCTCAACTCGAAGCCCCGAAACTCCCTTCTCCTCACCGCCGTCAACGCTAACACTTTCCATCGCCCCGATTTGCTTATCCTCCAAAAACGACGATGCCTTCGTCGTCTTTTTCTTCCGTTCATCTTTCGGTACGATGACATCTTCTCTTCCTCTCTCCTCTTCCTCCGCTTCCTCGCCCACTCTCTCCGTGAACTCCTTTGTCAAAGTCTCTTCCTCCTCTAAAAATCGTAACGCCGCCTTCGACAAGCCTTTCTCGTACCGTTTCATTATTTTTTCCTCCTCTTCCATGCTCACCCCTCCGTCCTTCGACGCGGGACACATGCCCACTCTACCTATTTCGGATGTCGTCAAATCTATTCGTCACAGATGGTATCGCTCTCTTCGCGACGATCTTCCTCTGTCTTTTGTCTCACTTCAAACTCAGGATAAAAGAAAAAACAGGGTTTAAAGTGCGCTCCTTCTGTGTGGGACCTCGTGCTTCCGTGTCTCTGTCTCTCTCGCTGTCGTGGCAAAGAGAAGGGTAAACGTTGTGAGCGCGAGTGGCTGCGCGATGCGCGCGTTTCGATTTGGCGCGTTCGCCGCGCACGAACGACACGATGCATGTGTGATTAATTAATCTTTCCGGAGACATGGGGAAACGCAACCGCATGCGATCGCGTAAAGACATGCGCGCAAAAAAATGGAACCCGGTCCGAGGAGAGGCGCACGCCGCTCTCCTCGGACCGAAGCGCCGCGGAGCGACGGACGGAAGAGAGAAAAAGAGAAAAAGAGGCGTCGCGCAAAAGGGTGGTGGTGATGGGTGGTGGTGGTGGTGAAGGGTGGTGCTTACCCGCGCGATGCGATGTATTTAAAAGACACGGGACGCTTGCCCTTTTTTCTCCCGCCAACGGGAAAAAGTCGTCAAAAGTCGAAAAATAACGAAAAAAAACAGTCCTTCCTTCCAATCAAAAAAGACGTGGGGTGGCAAAACTAAACAAAAGTCAGTGCAAGGAACTTTTGGACCGCCCCATAAAAGAGCGACTGTGTCTATTCTTAAGCAAAAGTCTCTGTCGAACAAAAAAGTGCGTTTCTGTTTTCTCCCTTGACACAAATGTATATCTTTCTTTTCCGCGAAGTACGCGCGAGTGTACGTATATATATCTGGAGTACTCGTATCGGTTTTACACGTGACAAAGAAGTAGTGCGTTATTCAATATCCACGACGCCGCCGTTTGAAATCATAAACTCCGCGTCTTGTTCTTTCAAATCCGGTCCTTGCATGACTTTTAACACGCGCGCTTCGGCTCTTCCTTTTCTCACGCAAAGTCGAATAGTGGAAGCGTGAGCTAATACGTGACCACCGATGGGTTTTTTCGGCTCGACGCCAGCAAAGGCCATCGCTCCTGGATCACTTTGAACTTGGTTCGTGCACACGATGGCCAAGTTGAACTCGTCGGCAAGTTTGGAGAGTTTGGACATGAATTGTCCGAGACGCTGTTGTCGACCGGAAAGTTCGCCGCGGCCGGTGAAATCGACGCGATAGTGCGCCATGACCGAATCGACGATGAGGAGCTTGAACGGTTCTTCGGCCATTTTCCCGGCGATTGCCAATAAAGCATCTTCCATTTGCTCGTGCGTAAACGTTCTCGCGATCATGATGTTTTCTAAAACCGCCTCGCCGTCCATTCCGTACCTTTCGGCGATTTCGAGAATGCGTTCGGAACGAAAAGTGCCTTCGGTGTCAATGTACGCGACTTTAGCGTAACCTCCTCCCATTTCAAATGGTAATTGCGTGCTCACCGCTAACGTGTGACATAATTGCGTCTTACCACAACGCCACTCGCCGTGAATTTCCGTGATTGACCTCGTCTGAATTCCCCCGGCGAGAACTTCATCCACGGCTTTCGACCCGGTCGTGATTTTTACGATGTCTTTCCGCATCTCTCGGAACGTCGCCGCGGTCACAAACCCGCCACGCTCGGACGGGTTAGAAAGCGCTTTTCTGCACGCATCCAACAATTTATCCACCTTCGCGTCGGAAAATCCTCTCACGTCCAACAAGTGCGATTTAGAGTGCATGACCAAAGATCTCACCGTGTTGAAACCAGCTTCTTTCGCTTTCTTCAAATCCGTCGCAGAGACGCCGAAGGATTGCAAAGAGTCGATGGACAGCACGCCAGACGCGGTGGCGCCTTCTTCCGCGGTAGTTAATTCTAACCCTTCTGTGGCGGCCATAACGTTTTCATCGTCCACGCTGCGCGTGTTTGACATCGTTGAAAAGAGAGAGACAGAGAGAAAAAAAACACGCCTCCGTTTAGTCGAGAAAAGAAACGCGTGTTGTTGTTGTTGTTTTCGCGCTTTTTCTCTGCGCGAGGAGAAAACCGCGCGCGAAACCGCGTCGCGAAAAACCCGCGCGCTACACGTTGCCCGAATCGGACGGAGAATGCATCTCTTCGCTCGTTTCGCCCGTTTTCGGCGAAGAAAACCGGTCGCGAGCTTGGTCGTTTTCGATGTTTTCATCATCGACGAAGAAGAAGCACACGTCTTCCGGAGCGGCAAAAATATGCGAAGAGAAGACGACGACGAAAAGCGCGCGCGGAAAAAACGAACGAAAAGCACTCACGCGACGGCAATTTCCTCGGCCTCCTCGGCCTCGATCGCGGCGGCTTGTTCCGCGACTCTCTTGGAGCGTTGTCGAGCGGACATTTTGGCTGTTTTCGATTCGGAAGGGGGTAAAGGATCTCTCGCGTTTTCGCGCGCGTGAAAAGTGGCGCTTGTTTTTTGTTTTAAAAGTGCCGTGTTTTTTCAAAGGTCGGAAGGAAAATCTCGCGTGACATTTTTGTGAAGGAGAAGAAGAAGAAGAAGAAGAACGCGTGCGAGGGAACGTCGAACGCACGCGCGGGATGAGTATGCGCGCACTATGTACGCGTTACAAACGTGACAAGACTACTGCGTTAAGTTTCATAGCTCTCTCTTTTTCTCTCCCTTTCGCGCGCGAAAGCTTGCGCCACATTTTTTTACTCACTGTCCCAACTCGCTCGCGATGGCATCTAAAAACGCGTCGTTCGTGGCCAATCGTAACATGGCTTTCCGAATGGCATCTCTCGTGATCGCCGCTTCTCCATTACCACCACCACCGCTTTTCTTCTTCCCACCATCGGGTTTCTTTGGTTTCGATTTCGCGGGAGCATTTCCAACGCCCATCGCCGATTGAAATAACGACGCCACGTCGTCGATCGAACTGCTACTTTTACCGACACCATCCTCGTTGTTCGTATATACCCCACTTCTCTCCATCTCTTGCGCTCTCTGAATAATCTCGTATATATTCGTCTGTTCTTTCTCGTCGTAAAACCACACCCCGTTCACTTCGTCGCTGTCCGTTTTATACAACAAATATTTCTCGCTCAACTCAAATTCGGCATCTTTCGCGATCGATTCCACGAACCGTTCGTCGGACAAGCGATTGAGCACGACGAACTGAAATCTACTGTTGCTATTGCTAGTGCCTTTCCCGACTTTTCTTTCGACGACAAACAACGAGCCTTCGACGTTTTTCCGATGCCATTTTGTCGTGCTCATGTCCAATTCGTACATCGTGATCGAGGAAGCCGATCCAAGGATGGCTTGGATGGACGGATCGTCTCGTCGCAAGACTTTCAGATTCATGGAGTCCGTTTGGGAGTGGTCCACTTTCGGGTTTTTCACCATCCTTGTTTTCTTCGCGCGCGCTTCTTGTCTCTCTTCTGGTGCGGTCGTTCGAGAGATGGAAAAAGTGTGGACAAATTATATAAAAGCGACATTTCGTTCTTCTTTTCTTCACCAAAAAAATCCCCTCTCTTTTACAAAAGAACTCTCTCTCTCTCTCTCTTTTTCTCTCTCTCTCTCTCTCTCTCTTCGCATTTAATGCCACCATCGACTGCTCGCTCCGTGCCGTCGTTGTTGCTGCGAAGAGCTGGAGTGTTCAACAGGACTTCGAGCGATACCACGTCGATCGGCAGAGTGGCGTCTTCCTCTTTCTGCTCTTCCTCGGGATCTTCTTCCAATTCAACACGTAGTAGGGGAGACATTCGCCGTCAGAATTCGATCGAAACGAGTTTTAGAACGACGAGAAGAGACATGTCGTCGACGAGCTCAGAGGACGCGATTCCAGTCACCGTGTTCATCAATCATAAATTAATGAACTCGAAACCGATCGAGAGGTTAAAATCGATCAAATTCGACCGTTTGAGGATTGAATGCGTTTCGGATGAGGAAGAGATACCTACTACGAAAGATACGGGAAGTAAAGCCGCCGTCGGATGGTGGTTCTCGAACAGCGATATCCTCTCAAAATATATAGAAGAGAACGAAAATAAACAGAACATAATATGGACGCACTCGGCCTCAGCCGGCGTCGATCATTTGTTAAAATACGACGCGATAAAGAAGCACAAATCGATAATGACTAACGCGAAAGGCGCATTCTCGGCGTCGTTAGGCGAGTGGACGATATTTGCGAGCATGTATTATGCCAAAGAAGTATTTAATATGCAAAAAGCGCAAAAAGAGAAAGTTTGGAAACGATTTCAGGTGGACATGTTGAAGAATAAGGAGATGTTGGTGGTTGGGTACGGCGATATCGGGAGATCGATCGGTAAAAGGGCGAAAGCGTTGGGGATGGTCGTGAATGGGGTAAGGAGTAAGAAAGTGATCGAGGAGAGAGATAGGGAGGTGGTTTCGCAGATGTTCACTTTGCAAGACTTGGAGAGGGCGGTGGAAACGGCGGATTACGTGGCGTTAGCGTTGCCGCACACGAAGGAGACGGAAAATGTGGTCGGAGAGAAGATTTTCGAAAAGATGAAAACATCTGCGGTTTTGATCAACGTTGGACGAGGCGCGAGCGTGGACGAGAACGCGTTATGCGACGCGTTGAATACAGGGAAGATTAGAGGTGCCGCTTTAGACGTTTTTCAGACTGAACCGTTGCCGGAAACCAGTTCACTATGGATGATTGATGAATCCAAAATTTTGATGTCGTTTCACTCGGCGGATTTGACAAGCGATTACCACGATTTAGCCATGGACGTGTTCGTGGAGAACTTGGAACGTTTCGATCGGAGCGGAGGTAAAACGGACGATTTGATCAATAAAGTGGACAAAACGGTCGGATATTAATAGAATTCATTAACATCATGAGAGAGAGAGAGAAAAAAGAAAAAAGAGAGTTGCCCTTTGTTTACACGAAGAAACAAATCTGATGATAGATTGCGATAACACGTTAACAATGTTATTTCTTCGATTTGTCCACCACAACCACCAACTCCTCCTCCATTTTCCATTTTTGTACCAAAATCTCCTTAATCTGTTCCCCATACTCCCCTTGTAAGTCAATCTCGTCTTGGTTCGTCGCCCCTTTCGTCACCGAACATCCGCACGCGAATTTTTTACCGAAGCTTTTTGCCACCTCTTTTAACCCATCTGGAAATTTAGAAGCAAAATGTTCGAACCCTTGGACGTTCGTGATCATTTTTCGCCTATTTCGACTCGTTAACGTGATCGTGATGCATTTCTTCTTCTCCTTTTTCTTCTTCTTCGTTTCTTCTTTCTTTTTGTTGTCTTCTCCTTCCGCTGTTTGCTCTTTTCCATCGGCATCGCTTTCGAGTTTCATTTTGTCCATTTTCTCCGCGACTTTTGCGCTGTTGCTGCAAGACGAGGAGTACTCGCAGTATTCCCTCGGCAGTTTGCACTCCTCGCACATGTGCTCTTCGAATGGGATGGCGGACGGGTGTCTGGTCCAGGGAGATGCGACCATGACGCGTTGTTTTTTCAGCTCCTCTTTTTATTTATGTGACGAAAACGTCGCCTTTTGCCCAATAAAAGTTACCCCCATTTTCAAAGAGAGAAAAAAAGCAAAAGAAAGGAAGAAGACAAGATGTCGGAAAGCAAAAGCGCCTCGGGAGAAGCATCGTCGAAGCGGGACGGTTTCGACGGGAAGACAACACGTGGCACGTCGGCGACGAAAAACTTCGACCAAGCCTTCGAATCCATCCTACATCTCGAACAAAAATTTACCGAAATTGGTTTCCAAAACGGAAAAACAGACGGGGTAATCAAAGGGAAAGAAGAGGGCGAGCAGATTGGATTTTTAGAAGGATACGCGATTGGCGCGGAAATAGGCCATTATTTAGGCGCCTTAAGAGCGTGGGAAGGAGCAGTGATGGATGATAACGCCACAACGATAATGGACGAAAGAAAGAGAGAACGGATTCGAGTGGCTGTGAGACAGTTGGAGACAGCTTTAGGGGATATCGCGCGCGGGTTTGATACGGATGACAATGATGTAGACAATGATGATAAAAACCTAGACGAAGATTTTACAGAAAAACTCGAACGCGCGCGAGCGTGTTTTCGGAAGTGCACGGCAAGTTTAGGAGTGCACGGGAAGTATAAAGGGTTTACGGAAGAAGAGATAGGAGAAGAAGATGGAGCCGCCGCCGCGGTTGTCTTTTAGTATAATGTAGCGAGCACAAACGCAATTAGATATACATAGAGAAAGTTGTTACAACTGTTAGTTAGCATATGACACCGCAGCCTAAGCACTCAGAACCGCTGTAAAATACCGCATATTGCCCTTTGGCCAAACCTTGATCGATGCCGTCAATTGTGATTTTCAACTTTTGTTGCGCGTTAGGTGGTATCTCTGTTGGGACCGCTGAAGAGGGAACTCGTTCTACACTCAAAACTTGGTAATACGATTCGCCGTGACGGACTTTACACCGTTCGATGCGCGAGAGTTGATTCATATCGGAATCGCGACACCATGACAAATCGTCGCACTCGAACGAGTCTCGCTCGCGTTCGTTTTCTTCGCTGTGGTACGTGCGAGAGATGAAGACTATATTTTTTTCCACGTCTTTCGAGTGGACGTACCAAGGCCCCTCGTGCGCCCTCTTATTGAGTTTTAACCCTTGTCGTTGACCGACTGTGTGAAACCAAAACCCTTTGTGAGTCCCGAGCACTTCGCCGGATTCAATCTCGCGGATTTCGCCCGGGTTTGTTCCTAAATGTTCTTCTATGAATTCGGAAAATTTGACTTTCCCAAGGAAGCAAATGCCTTGCGAATCTTTACGATCGGCATTCACGAGCGATAAGTTTTCCGCAATCTCGCGGATGCGAGGTTTGGGTAATCCCCCGATGGGAAACATTGCTTTTTGGAGTTGCCAACTGTTCAAATGCGCGAGAAAATAGGTTTGATCTTTCCTCGCATCGCCAGAGGTGACCAGTTTCACATCTGTTTCATCATCCTCTCTTCTCTCGAGCGCCGCATAATGCCCGCTCGCTATTCGATCGAACTTCCCAACCTCTTCCTCGTTTGCGTCTAACCACTCTCGAAATGCTCCAAACTTCACCCTCGAATTACACAAAATATCCGGATTCGGCGTCTTCCCTCTCTGAATCTCCTCCACAGACTGTTTAACTACCAAATTCCAATAATCGTCCGTGAAATGTACCGTCCTCAAAGGCACTCTCAATCGTTCACACACTGTTTTCGCGACCATCAAATCCTCTTCCCATGGACACTGGTCCCAAAAGTTTCGAAAATCATCCTGAAACCAAATCTGTAAATAAAATGCTACGCACTCGTGCCCGGCCGCACGGAGTAACGACAGTGCGACCGAACTATCCACGCCGCCCGAGAGGAGCACGGCTATACGAAGTTTCTTTCTTTTACTACTACTGGTACTACTACTATCATCGCTACTATTATTGCTATACAAAACCGACTCGCAAAACCGGAGCACATCTTCGTCTTCGTCTTCGTTGTTGTTGTTGTTCTTTGTTCCAAGCGCCTCTTCGTAAATTCGCTTGGGGAAAGCCATTGCTTCATCATCATCTCCATCTTCTTCTTCCGGCACATACGACAGCGAGCTGCGCGAGCTAGTGCTCGACCCAGAAGACGTGACATTCGCAACGTCCCCTCTCGAGGCGATGTTCATGGAATCCATGAAGGATGTCGTCGATGTCGTCTCGTCTCCTTCCCTCGCCGCCGTCAAAAGAATTTGTCCAATTCTTCTCGTCTTTTTTGTTGTTCTTCTGTTCTCGAACGCGTGACTGTTGTTGGTCACCGGACGCGACGTGTGCATCCTTTGGTGTTGCCACCGTTGTTGTTCTCGTCGACGTTTTACGCGAGAATCTTCTCCTCCGCGCGAGAGCACGACGTGCGGAGATGGAAATAGAAGCGGCATTCTAAAATTTGTAACTGAGGTCTTTAAAATTAGGGGAATTTTTACTTGTACTCGTATGGGAAAAATACTCGATGCCGCCGAATGCGCACGCGTGTTGTAACTGCACGCTATTACTTGTTGTTTACCTCAATATATATATTACCAACATCCATATTGCGTTCGTCCCTTTTTATCCTCTTTCTACATCGCACAGCCGACGGCGGTAGCCACATTTTCGTGTCGCAGGAACTCTTTGAGACTCGACCGTTTGCTCGGGTGTCCGTCGATGGCTTCCAAGAGCTCTTTCTCCGTGCACATTAAAGCGACACCTTTCCAGTCTTTGGCGCCAGAGGCTGTACCACTGATCGGAGCTCTCTTGATGCTGCCATTCAAGGATGGTGCAGTGGCAGCGACCGCGGAAGAGTAGGAGGAACTGTGACTACTGCTTCGTTTTACGATACGAACGAGCTTCATACGCAGAAGAGTTTCAAAGGAGCGCGCGACGACACCATCTGTGGCGTCTCTGGCGGCGCCGAGCTGCTCGACGCTCCCCATTTCACGAAGTTCCTGCGTTAGAGTGGCTATTGTAAAGTGGAATCTATCGCGCGTAAAGTGCAGACGGTACGCTGCGACGCACAAAAGAAGTTCCAGAAGCGAACAACTTTTCAAATTCTCCACGAAATCGTTCCTGGTGAAGTCTTTCAATGCAAGAGCAAGGTCGACTGGTGATAATACGGACGCGTTTTTGTTGTCATTGTTATCGTCAAGTAAGCCGGTGGTAGAAAAGAGAGTCCTTGATTGGTACGCCATTAACGCGGCGATGGCTAAATCTGAGGCGGTTCGTGGAATGTTATCGAGCGTCGCGATTGCTTGTAAACGCGCCTTTACAAGAGGTGTGTTGATGGCTTCATCGACGGCAGAATTCCACAAATTTATCGCCAGTTTACCACGTTCGGAGAACAATACAGCTGGAATTGTGCTGCCACTTTCGGCAACACCAGTTTCGAGTTTCTCCGACAAAGGAGGAACTAGAGTGTTCACTTTCAAACAATTACGAACTCGGTCTGCCAAAAACTCTTCAAACTGCGCCGGATTACTCGATATGCTCTCGCCATCCACGACTTCTTTTCCAGTGGTGCAGTCTTTCAATGGCTTTCCCGTTCGTTCATCGAGAACGAGTGGAGCAATGCACGTTTGAGACTCGACGACGCAATATCGCGCCGTAAATCGCGATTTCACTCTCTTCTCTAACGCTTCTTCCACGTCATGTCGCGAGGTAATCGCGATAATTGCTATTTGAGCGTGCTTTTGCTGCAGCAAATCTAACATCGAGTACAAGAACGTCTGCTTCTTGCCTTTTCTGGCGAACAAATCGAAGTCGTCCAAGACGAAAACAGCAGTTTTCTTCGCGCCTTCCAATAGACGAAGCGTTTCCTCGACAAAGTTGTAATTTTCTCGCATGTTTGATGCGACTTTGTTGGTTGCAGTGCCACCAGTTGTGTTGGTGCTGAAAACGATATCGTCAATGAAATCGTTATCGAAAACTTCGTCGTCGTCCATTTCTTCGTCATCCCACATTTGATAACTCGGACGAAGTTGTCTCGCCACCTCTCGCATGCCAATGCTATCTTCGGCGTGCAAAAGTCCCGATAATCTGACGACAGGTATTTTCACCTCCTTTTGTTGCTGATTATCTAATTTTCTCCTACTCGTCGTGGTGGTGATATTATTTTTGTTGTTGAGCTTTTGGAGCTTTGCTATCGCTGCTTCTACTATAGCAGTTTTACCGACGCCTCTGGCGCCAGAGAGACACACGGCAATGGAATCTTCATGACCGGTAACTGTGGGTTCCAATTGCTTCACGAGTTCATCTCTGGTTCGCCTCATCGAAGCAGTGAGAGCGTCGTCATCTGTTCCACCATGAGTCGAATTGTAGTTTTCATTCGTAACATTGCCGCTGCAGTCTTCGTCATCCAGCATAGCCGCACGAGTTGTCGCTTTTAACAACTTTTCTCGAATGACTCGTGAAATCGCCGCCGCGGGTGTTATGCCTCGATCCGATTCCAGCGATTCAAAAAGTCTTGCTTCGGCAAGCGTTTGCTTCACGGCCGCTGCGCGGTCTTTCGCTTCTTTTTCGCGTCGGTTAAGCTCTGCTTTGTTTTGCTCTTCAACTCTGCGCGCTTCCTCTCTTTTTTCTTCTTTTATCCTCTTTTCCTCCTCCTTCGCTCTTCTTTTCTCTTCGGCTTCTTCCGCGCGTTTTTGAAACTCTTTGGCTTTTCGGTCGGCTTCTTCTTTTGCCCTTCGCTCGAGTTCTTCTTTACCCGGACAAGTCAGTTCGTGACGAGCTCTTCCCTGCTGGTTTTTACATACTTTGCCGCACTTGCTGCACTCGTTCCTATTATTTGTACCCTTTTCGTCGATCTTTCCGCATTGACTGTTGAGGTGTTGTCTAAGGCTGTGCCTCGACATAAAATTCTGGTTGCATTTAGAACATTGATATGCGTAATCGCTTTTAGCTTTACTACCTTCGAATACTTCTTGTTCCTGACGTTGATGCTCTTGTTGTTGGTTATGATGACGATGATGTTCTTTTCCTTCTTCTTCCTCGATCATATCAACGTCGCCGTTCATATAGTCGCCGCCGAAATCGTCGTCTTCGACGTTGTAACCATAATCGACGGGCGCGTCATTCACCACCATCGCGTCATCGTCACCCTGACCATTTAAGATACCAGGGGCTTCTATCATATTTTTTTGTGAGACCTTGAGTTGATCTTCATTCATAGATTGCCCCGATTCTAATAATATTTTCTGATCCAGCCAAAAAGTCCTTTTCGCTTCATCTTCATCGTCGTCAATTTCACGTTCTTTTTCTACAGCAACACCTACTCCTACATCTCGCGTTCGGTCTCCTTCATCATCGCCTTCTTCTCTTCCTTTGTCTTTTTGCTGTTTTGCATTTCCTTTACTTCTACCGTCTACATTCTCTTCCCTGTCTGACATAGAAACCGAAGGCGAGGAAGATACCACTGGTATTCGACGATGATCACCGTCTCCCGTTTTCTTGGCAACAGCATCACAATTATTATTTTCTCTTCGTGTTGTTCTTTGTTGCTTATCCTCGACGTCGTCGTCTTCTCTTCCTTTCACTTCACACAGCGATGGAAACTGCCTCATTTTACCTCCCAGCGGCGAAAACGATGTTTTCTTCCGCTCAAAAATGTTACCGCTCGCGACCGGCGACCCGCTCAAATAATGCGCCAAGGGCGGCGCATCCTCATCATTCTCGCACTTCCCACAATCCGGATGCTTCTCAAATGCCACGCTATTCGGTGACTTGTGCGTCATGATAAAGTCCGCTCCGCCATTCGGAGATATCAAACACGACGGCGCTTCCAGAGGAGATGCGAATCGAGGTAGCGCCGCCGCCGGAGAAAGCAAGTTGGCGTTCTTCGCCGGAGACGAACTCAACCGATGCATGTACCCCATCGAATTCTTCCTATTCTTCTTCGCAGACGTGGTTAAAAAGTCCTTCCCGGAGAAAAACTTTTTCTTCTTCGTCGTCGTCGTATTCGTCTTCTTCTTCGTCGTCGTTGTCGTTTTTGTCCTCCTCGGTGCTTTAAAAATGCTTCCGATGCGTCCGGCAAAATCTGTTTTCTTGCTCGACGACGGGGGTGTCCTCAACGCGGGCCACTCGTTCGTCGTTTCCCCGTCGTTCTTCCTCGTCTTCTTGTTCCCATCGTCGGTCTCTTTCGTCCCTTCCCCTCCCGTCGTCGAGGGAGCGTCATCGGTCGACATCATCGTCGCGTCGTCGTCTCCCGCTTTCGCCTTCCGCTTCATCGACGAGAAAAGAGCCTTCATGTGCCGTCCTTTGTTATTATCGTCGCACCAAACAAAAGAAATCACCACCACCTCCTCCTCCTCCTCCGCGCTCAGCGCTCAGCGCTCGATCGATCGATCGCGCGTCCGCGAGAAGCGCTCTCTCCGTCTTCTCAAAGTGCCCTCCGTCTCGCGCGCTTTGCGAATGAAATGTGGGACCAATTTTTTGAATTTTTCCTTTCTTTTTTTGGGGGTGGGAAGTTTAGGGTTTTATGGTGGAAAAAGGGGAGAAAAGATCCTCTCTTTTCTTCTACTACAACTACTTGGACTACCCAACGTCGCGACGTCCGCGACGACACCACGTCGGAAAAATGCGCTCTAACTAACTGTTGTTACTATTATTTTCAGCCATAATCTTCGCCACTCCGTTCAACTCTCGACTGATGAGCTCGAAGCTCGTGAACGTGATGGCGGCGGCGGGCGTCGTCCTCAACAGGTTCGTGCCGACGCCTCGATAAAACGCCTTCGCGCCGCCTTCGCGGTAGATGTCGGAAGCTAAGGAAAGCGCGCCGGAAAAAGGACCGTAGCCTTTGACGTGCATGTGGGAGCGGAGGACTTCGTGCGGATAGGTGAGAGTGGAGGCGACGATTTTGGCGACTCCGGAGGAGAGGGCTAAATCGGTCGCCGTGAGCTCGTCCGCGGCGCGGAGGTTGCGGAAATGCGCTAAATCGTGTTTTAAACGCTCGTAGATTGGAAATTGGATGGCGACGTGGGAGATGCCGAGGAGGGACGGGCCGAGGCCAGAATACAGTCCTGGTATGCCTTCGCACCTCGCGATTCTTCGTAGGGCGTCAAGGGTACCTTTATACGGCGCCCTCGCGTGGCCGACTAAAGAGGAGGAGAGCGTTTCGGAATATTGCACTTGGAGTCTGGTTTTGGCGACCCAAAGCGGATTGGTGGCGAGGATGGTGGCAGCCCCCGCGCCTCCGGCGGACACTATGTGCGCGAGCGTGTCGTTGCCGTGGTGGTCGTTCGTCTCGCTCGTGCTCTCGCCGCCGTTCCTCCTTTCGCTTTCACTCCTCCTACTCCTACTCCTACTCCTACTCCCGCTCGCCGCGAAACTTCTCCTCTCTTCTTTCCTCCGCCGTCGCTCCCGAAACACGTATTTCAAATACCCGTACGTGGTAAAATAAACGCCCCAATTCGGTAACAGCGCTGCCATTGTCGGCCCGAGACCTCTGTATAACCCTCTCGCGCCTTCGTTTCGGGCGATCTTCCTCAAGCTTTCCAGCGTGCTCATATACGTCGAGTCGCTCGTCAGCGAGACTTGCAGTCTCGTTTTCAAGACGTCGAGCGGGCAGACGATGATGGCTGCAATCGCGCCAGACGTTGCTCCCGACACGCAGTTGACCACTCCTGCGTCGGAGAGCGGAAGGTAGAGCGAGGGCGGAAGCATCTCCGCGACGCATCTTCTTCTGCTCTGTTGGTATTGATATCGAACGTGATGATGATGATGATGATGATGATGATTCCGATGATTCCGATGCGGTCCCGTTCCAGTCCAATCGGCATCATCATCGTCGTTTTGGTCGTTTTGGTCGCCCAAAGACGACGACGAAAGTTTTGCGCGCGTGTTTCCGTCGGTGGCGTCGTCGTCGTCGTCGCGCGACATCATATATGTGTGATATATGCGTCTCCCAATGCTCAAAGAGTGCGTCCTCTCTCTTCCTCCCGAAAGGTACTCCACTCGCGCACAAGCGCGTTTCTTTTAAAAAAACGCGAGGAAAAGAATCCACTCGCTCCTTCAAAACTCTAGTAGTAGTAGTAGTAATAATAGTGGTGTGGCCCAATTTCGGCGCGTCGTCGACCCCCGAGAGCGCACCGGGGGGTCAAAGCCCGACGTGTGCGTCTCGTGTAGAGTCCTCTTCTTCCTTTTCAACTCCCCTACACTTTCCCCAATGTGTTTAGGGTTTGGTTTCGGATTTTGAGACCCTAAATTGTTTTTGTGTTGTGACTCGAATTGGAAAAGTTGTACTAAGTAGTAGATAACGACATCGCGCACCATCGCGACAGAACAAACAGGAGGAGGATGTCGCCGCACCAGGCGTTTGCTGCAACGATGACGACGACGACGACGACGACGACGACGACGATGTCATCAAACTGGTCGCAAAATAATCGCGTCGGCATCGCGTCGGCGTCGCCGAAAGCGCGCCCGAATGGAATTCATCACTTTTACTGGACGACGACACGTCGAAGAAGGAGCGCTCTGAAGGTGTTGGACTACGCGCGCGCGAACGAAAGAGCAGCAGCACTCGGAGAGGAATGGACGACGACGACGACGACGACGACGACGACAATAACAACGTCACAGACGAGGAGGAGACGGAGGAGGAGGGCGAGATCAATGATGGTGCTCTCGGCGATGCTCGACGAGAACGCCAAAGCTTTGAAAAAGAGTGGCACAGAGGAGAGCGGCGACGGAGGAGGCGACCAACACAAGAACAACACTACTACGAGTAATAACAAAAAGCGAAAGAAAAGACGCGACAAGGAAAACGCGCTTCAAAAATTTTTCGACGTCGATTCGAACATCATCACTACGGAAGGGGAAGGCGACGACCAGGAAGACGAGTTCGAAAAGACGCAGCTGGAGATATGGGGACAAGTGACGCAATGTTTGGGGAAAGTGTTGTTCTTTACGTTCGGCGTACCGTATTTCGCGAGTTGTTCGTTGCAAGCAATGTTTGTGAATCCGTGGTTGGAATTAAAAGTGTCGACGCATTCGAAGAGCGGCTCTTCTTCGCCTTCGCTGACGATATCGCAGACAGAGTCGGTGTGTAACGAGATCGCTCGGTTCGAAAAGCGTTTGTATTACGAAAATTTGGCGCACTTTCCAAACGAACAAGACCCCTCCAAGTTTGAAAAGACGAAGAGAAAGTTAATCGCAGAGGAGATGAAACGGTTGGAGATAAAGGAGAGAACGCGGTCGACGAAAGCTCTTGGCAATTGGATTGGAAGCATGATTTACGTGAGCATTTTGGTGTGCGTTTTAGTCTATCAGAAGGAGTTTATGTCGAAAATGTTGAACGAATTGAGCGCGCAGTTCAACGGGTTGGATTCGGCGACGCAGGCGTTTGTTTTGATGCTCGGGGCAGATATGGTGGTCGGGTATCACTCGAGCGACGGGTGGCAAGCGTTTTTGGCGTTTGTGATTACTCGGTACGGAGGAGATTATCGTAAGTTTGAGACGTTCGCGAGAATGTTTGTGGCAACCGTGCCGGTGTTTTTGGACGTGTGTTTCAAGTATTGGGTGTTCAACAAACTGAGGAAAATGTCGCCGAGTACACAAATCATTTTGAGCGAGATTGAGAGGCATTAAGTATACATGAGAATGATGAGAATGATTCTATAAAGAGGGAGAAAAGTACCATACTATGTTATGTTGTTGTTATTGTGTGTAGTAGTAGGTAAGTATGTATGTACGTAGTAGTAGTTCGTATTAATAAAAAATCCTCCTCTACGTTTGGCGTTCACAAAAGGAACAAACAGCGGCTAAAACGTCAAAGTCATGCCATTTGGCAATGTTTCGAAAAACGCGCAAACCTTCTCGCAATGCGCCCGGTTTGGATGCAGTTTCGAACAAACCACCACACGGACATCGATTTTGGACGTGACCAACTTTAATTCTCGTGCACCTTTTGCACTTCAAATCTTGCGTCTGTGCTTTGCGAACGCGCGAGTTGACTTCTTCGCAGAGTTTCATCTCAATCCACTGGAGATCATATCGATTATTGCATCCCGCGTCCGCGCATCGCCACTCACCATCGGCCAAGTCTGGGTCTCTGCACAGGTCCAAATCTCGAACGTCACCGCAACATTCACACACGACGTCGCGTAACGCGAAAGAGATGCACGGTTCGTAAAACGTCGCTTCCGGGCCAAACTCTGGAACAGAAAGCAGCTTGAGCGCATTTTTGCGACATCTGGCAACCGCGTCTTCTATCGTGTCATCGAGAGAAAGCACGGCGATTACAGTTTTCACGAACGCTAACGCCGCGTTACCCCGAAGGTGGTTCGGTAAATGCGCACCGGGCAAATTTTCCGGGAACAAGTACCTCTCGTCGAGACGAGAAGCGCCGCGCGCGGATCTAGACGTGTGCTTTTCAAACCCGCGCGCGACGGTGAGAATTCTCGGCGTAAAGTACGAATCTATTTGCGCGCAGAGCCAAGTCGCTTTCTCCTCTTCAATCTTTTGCCTATTTCTGGCCAAGTTTTGGTTATTCGCATCTTCCGCGAGGTATTTTCTCTCCTTCTTCGTTTGGTCTGGAGTTGTGTTCGCAGCAGCAGCATCGTTCTCTTCCTCGTCGTCTTCACCGAGTTCTAAATCGCTCATATCATCTGCTTCTAATTGTGCCTTTACTTTATCCTTCAATTTTCTACTGGTTTCGTCTTTGTCTTCCTTCGCAACACCGAACCTACCATTTGCACCATCCGCAGCAAGCTTGCGTTCGCGTTTCCAAGGGGAGACGATAAACTCACCAATGATCGCTTTGAAGTGATCACTCAACACCTCTGGAAGAAACGTGGCGATGTTCCAGTGCATTTCAAGCGCCGCTTCGTCTCCTTCGACGGCAGTTGGGTCGAGTTGCGTATCCGTCGGGACATTTTCCGTATCCATTGGCGCATCTTCGACCCCGTTGTTTAAGAATAACGTTTGAAGGACGCTTTCGTTTGCGGCCAAACCCCCAAAATCGTGCGGGCCTCTGAATAAGAGCGTGTGCCAGACCTTCGTGGGTTCGATTTCGAGCCAGTTGAATAACTCTCGAGTGCCTATCGCGCTACGCAAACCCGCGATGAACGCCGACGCCGACGCTAACGAATTCTTCTTCGTCGACACGATGATGCGTCGCGTATCTGCGAAAACGACATCCGCACCCAATCGTTTGAGTTCCGATATGAGTAGCGTAAAAACTTTTCTCGAACACAACTCAACCAAATGCTGCATCCCGGGTTCTCGCATTCTCGAATTGGACGAAAATATCCAGCGTCGAAGCTGTGCCAAAGTGGCGTCGGCGATTTCGTTGCCTCGTTCCGATGCGTCTCGGAGCATCTCCGCAACCATCTTCCTCAACGTCCGAAAAGCGTTCGAGGCGTCGTGTCCACCACGGTCGGCTACGGTAGCATTACCCCCATCGAATCCTAACAACGCACCTTGTTCGAGATCGTTCAGAATATGTGAATTCACGATGGCGCACACCACCAAGTGATGGATGCGCAGCTCGCAACATACAGATCTGTACGCGCCAGAGTTTGAAAGCTCGCACCTCGGCGATTCCATCGATTCTAAAGTCAGCGTCGAGCTCAACTGATCGTCCATTGACCCACCGCCGTAGTCAGGCTTGCCATTTTTCCCAGACCAGAGCACTTGCTGTTCATCGCGGAGTCGTCGCGCGAAAAATGTATCCAAAACATGCGTAGACCAGTCTGAATCGAGATTACAGAGAGGAATGTGCGCGTACCGAGAGATTTGGATAGACTTCTCTAAATGTTTAGAGGTATGCGCGAGGCGTACAGCTGCTAATTGCGCCGCGTCGCGTTGCCATGCGATGCCTTTTTCACCTAGATACTCGACGTCGCCAGAGTTGAATGGAACGACCAAAATGGGCGAATCTTTCAAAGCAGTGAGCACTTTCTCAAACCGTTTCGCTGCTTTCGCGTTCTTGTTCATGCCGGCACCGGAGGAAGCGAAAGCCTCGTCGTCGTCGTCGAATTCAGAGATACCGTAACCAACCGGTGGTGCTTCGAGCAAAACAACGCTCGGACCGTTTGAAGTGTTTGCAAAGTCAGCGAGTCGATCGTTGAGCGTTTTCGCCGCCGCCGAGGACGTCCTGGCGTAGACGACCCTCCATTCGCAACTTTCAGAATCTCGATCCTCACTTTCCTCTTCTTCGTCGTTGCCATCGACGCGTCGTTTTTCGTCTTCAAACTGCTCCGAAACGAAGTAACTGTCCACTTCGCGAACCGCACGTCCTCCAGGTTGGAGCAATATGAGCAAACCTTCCGATTTCCCTTTACCGCCCCTCCTTGGAAAGTGTGCGGCGAAGACGCCTTTACCGTCCAACGCCGCATGGTAAATCGAGCAATGACGCAACAAACCCGCGGATGAAATCGCGCGCTCGTTCGTAAAGTCCATCATAGACGGTAAATAGTTTACTTCTGTCGTCGTTTTCATGTCTAAATTTGTCGCGCATACTTCCAACATTGGTTGCACTTTCTTCTTCAAGCCTTCTTTGTGCGCCTTCTTCAAGTCGTCCAATATTTCATTCGCGGCTTCTCTCTTTACTCTAGCAACGCACCCGATGGTTTGAATTGACCAATCTTCTAACGGTACGTCGCGTTCGTACACGCCAACGACGTTTGGATTTGCAAGCAATGCCGCAACGTCTCTGCCGCACTGAACCGCGGATTTTTTCGATGCGTCGAATTTAACTTCGTAGACGTTCAACGCACTCGTGCCGTCAGCGGACATGAAATTATTCGTATTTTGCGCTCGAGGTAACGCAACGTTCACGCGCTTTTTCCCATTTAACCCTTTATCCCCTTCGCGATCGGGGTATCGCGTAGCGACGTACACTTTTCTTGGCGCAGAGAGCAAAACTGAACGCATGGTACCATCAGCGACGACCCAGACGCGGAAAACGCCCGCTGGAGGTTCACCTTCGGCACCGCCATCCTCCAAGGAGGAAGACGCATTACCTCGCGAGTAGTCGTCTATGGAAACAATCTGCCACGGAGAAGTGGCTAAAGATTCGTCGACGTTCTCGAGGAACAAGTCCATTTGACCAATGAAACTGTCGTCGTTTGCGCTATGACGGCGCTTTTGGCGCGGAAGGCCCTCGCGTTCCCGACGTTGGTCTTCGAGATCTTCTTGCTGTTTTCGCTCACGCTTCTCTTTACGCTTGATGCGCCATCCTTTCGTGGCGTGCTCGAGCCACGACGCGTAATCGACATTCGGATCTGGAGCCGGCAAATTCATTTTACCGATCGGAGGCGTTCTTGGCCCGCCGTGTCCAGTGTCCCGTTGTCTCTGGAAAACACGACACTTTGGCGTTCCTTTCGCACCTTTCGCGAGTAAAGAACCGCCAACTTTACCGGGCGTGTTTCTCGCCGCACCAAAATCTTCCATGTCGCGTTCGTCGTTGTCATCTTCATTATTATCTTCGTTTCTGTTGTCTTCTTCATCGTCTTCCGAAAAGTTCAACTGCTCCAGATATTCATCCTTGGTCTGTTTGCGAAAGCCCATCATGGAATCGATTTTCTTCTGCTGATAAGGATCGTTGCGTTCGCGGATACGCTTGTTCAACCAATCCGGGTGCACCACGCCAGGACATGGATTCTGGACGTTCTGTAAAGCTGCCGGAAGGGAGATAATTTTCTGCACGGCGCCGCGCAAACGACCTTTGTAATATTCCCAATCAAGAATATCGCGCAAGTCTGGCATTTTGTCAGCTTCGCCTGGAGGCGCATCTTTCAACCAGTCGCGCAAATATTTCCTCGCAACTGCAGGCTCGGCCGAAAAGATCGAAACGGGAATAGCTCTTTGCGAAGTAGGCGCGCCGTGAGGTTTTGCCGAGATGATGTATTTGCACACCAAACCTTTATCCTTGACGAGATCCGTGCCGAGAAACTGTCCGAGTCTTCTCGCCGTCGTCGTCGAGGTGGATTTCCTATCGCCGTACTCTTCCAAAGATTTACTCATAACGCTCGATTCCGAAATGTAATCGACGAGTTGTTCGTCGTCGATTTCTCGTCCTTTCGTGTCGAGCATATCGAGAAGTCGATTGGCAATGGTGCCTACTCTTTTGTACACCTCCTCCAACGTCTGCCCTTCCAAAAACGGAGAGCTCCCGGAATCTTCAAACAATTCGGATTGGAACACCTTGATCAACTTCAACTCGCCTCTTCTTTTCAACTCGAACCCTTTTAACTCTTCCAAAGAACCGTCGTGATTGAAAACCGCGTAACGCTTCTTGATCAATACGCCTTCTTCTTTCGACGCCGGCAAAATCATAGCCCTGTACGGACCGTCGACTTCAAACTCGATGGACATCTCCGAAGATTGCTTGTAAATTTGCTTTTCCGGATCGACGAGCGTTTGATACTGGTCGTTTCTGGTTTGCAAATCGGTCATGCGGTTGAGAACAACGCATGGATAACTAATCTTCAATTTTTTCTTCAAGTTTCCAGACCCCTTTATTTTCGGCTCGAATGTGTACTCCTCCGGGAACGTACCCGGAAGACAGCACCAGATACCGTCCGTGTCCAACTCGAGAGGCATACCGATATCATCGACGAGTTGCTTTGCCATTTGAATAATGCGCGCGCCCGTGAGCGTGACAACTCCAGCCATTTCCATGGAGTACCATCTCGCGCCTTTTCTCATGACGTATCCGTAAAACGAGTTCAAAATACACTTGTGCGCGAGCTGCAAGGAATCGTACAACGTCACCATATCGGCCGCTTCTTTCGTCTCGAGTGGGTTACCTTCCTGTTTCGCCGCGGCCAGTCTTCCTTTCCATTCTTTATTCAACCCTTTATACTCGTACCTCCGGTCACGAAACGTTCGCACAGTATCGATGTAAAAACTGTTCTCTTTCATGCAAATCGAACTCTTTCTCGTTTGTACGACGGGTTTTTCCATGACTTTTCGGTATACTTTTTGCGAGTACATCTTCAAGCGCGTCTTCTTTGCCGTTTCTTGTTCTTGTCTGCTCAAATCCTTCCAAAAACGTTTCGGTTCTCCCGGAATCAGCGGCGGGAACCTTTCGATTTGCAACTGCGCTTTGATTTGCGCGTAGTCTGAGCTCGTCGCGGCGTAGTGTTCGCCCCTCCATGTCCATTCCATTTCTCTCAAGCACGTTTTACCTGGACGGTTGAAATCGCATGACGCGCAAATATCTTCGTTAACATTTGCCATCGGTTGTAATCGATTGGTTAAGATGATGTTAGGGTACATCGCCGCGACGTCCAAGTGATAAATCAGCGGATTCACCTCGCAGTTCGGGTTATCTCGCAATTCTTCCAGCTTCTTCACGATGCCTTCTCTAATCTCTTGGTAGTTTTCGACATCAAATTCTGTCGCTCCTTTACCTTCGTGCTTCAACGCGTATCTCAAATCGTCGTCGACCGCATCGATGAGTTTTTGGTACCCTTTCGGTTCGAGCTTGAATTTGACCGGAATGTCCGAGCGAAACACGCCAGATTGCAAGCACTCAACGTGGCCTCCAATGTACGTCTCGCTTTCCAACGGATGGCCGTTGAAATGCTGCTCGCCCGCGCCTCTTTGTTTGTTTGGACACACGATGTTTCCTCGATACGCCTCGACCATGAGCAACGACTCGCACAACGTCCCAGACCCTTTTCGTAAAACTTCATCGGGCGTAAGCGGAATGATTGTCGCCAACGAAAAGATGAAAGGATGGACGTACTTCATGTATAAATAATACGTCGAGACGGCATCGGATACCGAATATGCCGCCATAGTTTGCGGTTGTGAACGGGCAAATGGAAGCATATCTTCCGCATCGACTTCGATCGGATTAAATTTCAACAATTTCCTCGTGACTGCTTTTAAACCATGCGACCCTGCTGGTAAGTACGAATCTCTCTTCACCCAGTAAAAGGCGTCCAAATGCAAGGCAAACTTTGACCTCGTTTCCCCGGAATCTGACCCTCGAAAGCCAATCTCCCGGTACATGGACATCCCGTGTTTCTTCGCTCTAGTTTCAATGAAAGGGAAATCGAAATAGTCGCCGTTATACGTCACGTACACGTTCGGTTGTGCATCGCGCATGTGGTTGAACCATCTGCGCAAAAGCGCCTTCTCGTCTGGCTCGTTCCAAACGTAAAACGGCCCAGGATATTCAGGTTTCGGGTTATATTCAAAATCGTCGCAATCTTCGCTGACGACTTCGCGATTGATGATCAAATACCCCTGACCGTCCAACATGTATGAAATCATAAACACTTGATCTTGTTCGGCGTCGGGAAACTTCAAAGGCAATTTCGTTGTCTCGATATCAAACGCGCACACTCTCACTTCCGCTCTTCTCTTCAAATCCGGTCTGTGAGTAATAATCACATCCCCATCGCCAATTTCAATTTTAACGTCGTACCAATGTCCACATCTCACCTCCGAATCAATCATATACCTCATGTGAAACGGCACGTCGTATTCTCTGATATCCAACATCGCATCTTCGTAATCCGTAAACGACTTCTTTCTCGAATTTTCAACCACCCTTCGCCCTCTCGCGTCTGTTTGTACCGCACCATTTCCAGCATTCTCGTGCGCATTTATCGTATCTTGCTCGTGCAACGCCTGATACGCCATCGACGCGTTCGATTTCGCCTTGTTCTTTTCCACGATTGGCATCAACTCTCTTCGACACTCGTACATTCCGCTTTGCGTGTAAAACGAAATCTTCAAATACGTCTGTTTCAATCCGCTGAGATGATTTTTCAAATCCAAATCTTCCTTGTCCACTAACTCCACGTCTTTCACGTGTTCTTTGTGTTTCCGTCGCACGTACGCTTCCACCTCGTGTTCGCTTCCAGGTGAGGTGGCCAGCATGAAATACGGCGCGTATTTTTTTTGCACTTTAAACACCGAACCGTCTTGGCAGGAGAAGTACAGGTTCACCGCTGCGTGTGGCTTTTGCGATTGTTTGCACTCCACGGTCGTCTGTTTCGGATCGTCGCGAGAAGAAATCGGAGAGAAATGGAGAGAGGAAGAGAGAACGCACACGGGGTTTCGTCAGCGAGTCGTCTTCGAGGGTCTCGGAGAACGAGTGGAGAAAGAGAGAGAAAGACGACGTCGCGCGCGGAGAGAGATCGATGTGATTTTTGAATTTTTCCAATCCCGCCTCTCTCTCGCTCTCTCAAGCGAAATGATGATGCCAAAGTTCCCTTTGAGCGCGCAAAAAGAGAGACGACGACGACGAAAACGACGACGAAAACGCACCGCGCTGGCGTTCACCAACCACCCCAACTTTTGCTCCCCACCATCGTCCGCCGGCGGCACGTGGTACCCCAACTCCGCCTCCAACGCGTCTTCCTCGCGAGCGATCTCCAAAGGCGTTTTCGTCGTCATCGATGATGATGCGCTCCTTTTCGTGGGGCCTTTCCCGCCATAAAAACCACCGCCGCCCATCTCTTTCTTTCTTTCTTTCTACGAGAGAGAGAGAGAGACCGCGCGCGAAAGTTTAAAAAAAAATAAACAGACGACGACGACGACGACGACGAC
>MDSZ01103958.1_pt1 | contig 31729 bp, 25 predicted proteins | sample 811201 | NCBI WGS metagenome assembly MDSZ01 (sample SAMN05326647, study PRJNA326480) | marine metagenome | isolation source: seawater | place: Indian Ocean: North | collected 2010 | reverse complement strand
TCGAAGATACTGACGCGACCTATGATGATGTAAAAGAAAAATTCGGTAAAGATGTCGCTGACCTTGTCGATGGTGTCTCTAAGCTGACCCGAATTGAAAGTAAAACCCGCGAAGGCAAGCAAGCTGAAAACTTCAGAAAGCTGTTACTTGCTATGAGCGAGGATATTCGCGTTCTTCTGGTGAAGCTGGGTGATCGCCTTCATAATATGCGTACAATCTCTGGGCATAAAAAGCCTGAAAAGCGTCGCCGCGTGGCCTTGGAAACAATGGAGATTTATGTGCCGCTCGCTGAGCGTATTGGCGTGCATAAAATTAAAGGCGAATTGGAAGACCTCGCTTTTGCGGAAATGAATCCGGAAGCCCGTGAAAGTATTACCAATCGCCTTTCTTTCCTCAGAAAAGAAGGTACGGGCCTCGTTGATAAGATTATTGATGAGCTTGGCGATTTATTGCTCGATGCTGGCGTTGATGCGGAAATTACCGGCCGTGAGAAAACACGCTATTCAATCTGGAAAAAAATGCAGCGTAAAAACGTTGCCTTTGAACAGCTTTCAGACATTATGGCTTTTCGTATTGTTGTCGATACGATCGAGCAATGTTACATGGTTTTAGGCCTGATCCATGCGCGCTATCCGTCTATTCCAGGGCGCTTTAAAGATTATATTTCAACGCCAAAATCCAACGGATATCGCTCTATACATACAACAGTTATGGGCCCAACCCAGCAACGTATTGAAGTTCAGATACGTACCCATGATATGCATTATCAAGCGGATATGGGGGTGGCTGCACACTGGGCCTATAAGGGCGGCACAAAGCCATCAATTGGCGATGTAAAAAAATATAGATGGCTGCGCGAGCTTTTGGAAATTCTCGAGCAAGAACAAGCCCCTGAAGATTTTTGGGAAAACACCAAGCTTGAGTTATACCAAGATAATGTTTTTGCCTTCACGCCTAAAGGCGATTTGATTGAACTGCCTGCGGGCGCAACGCCAATTGATTTTGCCTATGCGATCCACTCAGATATTGGTGATAGATGCGTAGGCGCTAAGATTAATGGCCGTATCGCGCCGCTCAATTCCGTGCTGGTTAATGGTGACCAAGTCGATGTGATGACAGCCAAAACGCAGGCGCCGTCTCCGACATGGGAGCGTTTTGTTGTCACAGGAAAAGCGCGAAGCCACATTCGTAAATTCATTCGTAATCAGCAGCGCGATGAATATATCACGCTAGGCCGCGCGATGTTGCAAAAGATCTTCCGCCAAGAAGGTTATGATTTTGGTGATAAACCAGTCTCAACCGTCGTCAAGAAATATAAACTCGACTCTCCTGATGACATCTACGCCAAGATTGGCTCTGGATTGCTTGTCGCACGCGACGTCTTTAAAGAAATATTCCCAGCCCATAACACACAAATGGTTAAGCGCCCAAGCGGCGATATGGATAAGGCTGTACTTGTTAAGCCATTGACGGGCACTGACGCACCTATGCCGATTAAGGGTCTGATCCCAGGCATGGCAGTGCATTTTGCGCGATGCTGTCACCCGCTACCAGGTGATAGAATTGTTGGTATTGTAACAACAGGTAAGGGCGTAACAGTCCATACAATTGATTGTGAGACCTTAGAAACATTTGCCGATACGCCTGAACGCTGGCTGGATGTGTCTTGGGGTGAGGGTGGCGATACCCCAGAAGCGCATGTAGGGCGCTTGGATGTAACCTTCCAAAATGAAGCGGGTGCGCTCGGTACACTCTCAACTGTAATCGGCGTGAATGGCGGTAATATTACCAACTTAAAAATCACCAGTAGAACAATTGATTTCTGGGAAATCCTTATCGATGTTTATGTAACCGATACGCAGCATTTAAATAATATTATCGCAGCATTAAGGGCTACGCCAATCATTACAAATGTTGAGCGCTCAAAAGGGCGTTAAGCACATCAGCTATTGGGAAGCTGCGGGAACGCTCGTTTCTTACGACACTAAGACGCTCTTCCAAAAAAAATCCCCGCTCAGATTTTATGAGCGAGGATTAACGATACCATGCAGGCGTATTTTTATCCAGCAGCTTGAATTGATTTTAAGAAGCTATCGACTGAATGTCTCAACTTGCCTGAAAGATCATGCATATCTTTTGATGCATTCAAAACATTGCTCGCTGAGTTTCCGGCATGTTGTGCGTCTGTACTGACTTCGCTGATAATGCTGCTGACTTGTGCAGAGCCCTGAGACGCTTCGGATATATTGCTGGTAATGCGTGAGGTCATACTATCTTGTTTATCTACAGCTTCTGAGATGCTAATGACGGACTCATCGATTTCAGAAATATTTTTGATAACAGAAGCCATCGCATCAACAGAATTCTTCGTTGCATCTTGAATACGTGTAATACGATCATTAATTTCTTCAGTCTTTTGTGCAGTTTCTGTTGCAAGTTTTTTAACTTCATCTGCAACAACCGCGAAGCCCTTACCAGCCTCTCCAGCGCGCGCTGCTTCAATTGTTGCATTGAGCGCAAGTAAGTTTGTCTGCTCCGCAATGTCCTGAATAGCAATCACAACCTCACCAATATTATCAGCGAGTTGATTGAGATCACCGATCGTCGCATTCGCCTCTTGTGCATTACGAGCCGTATCGGCCGATTTTGCTTTTGTTGAAGAAAGTTGCGAAGAAATAAGGCGGCTATTTTCAGTCATATCTTGCATCGCGCTTGCAACATCATTTACGCTCTTTGATGCTGTGACCGAAACTTCACTCACAGTCTTGCTCGCATTCATGGTTTTTTCTGCGATTTGATTCATATTACCAGCCGCAGACTGTAGATTTTCAGAAGACGAGCTTAACGCTTTGATTAAATCGCCAACCTGCGTATCAAAGGAGTGAGCCAGTTCTTGCATCTCAATACGCTTTTTCTCTTCCTGCTCACGCTCGGCTTTTTCCTGAGCAGATTTCGCGTCTTGAGCTTGCGCCAAAGCTTCTTTCGCCATATTCGCTTCATTTTCTACTCGATTATCAGAAGTATTGGCACTGATAATAGTAAGGGCGATAAATGCGCTTTCAATAATCACAATAACAGCATGAAAGATTACGCGAACGAGATCAGATTCACCGCCGTAAAAAAGCGCACTTGGCATGAGGAAATTTAAAGAGAGGTGATGCACCGCAATGACTAATGTGGCCATAATCACAGCGCGGACAGATTTTAAGGCGGTCGTAATAGCAAGCACTGCGAAGAAATACATATGCGCATCAATTTGCCATGTATGCCCACTCATTTGGTAAACTAAAACGGCTGGCGTCGCCGCCAAAGCAATCGCTAAAAGGTCTAATCCGAATAACTTATCTTTATAGAGCTTGTAACCAATCACGGCTAATGCCGATAAAATACCTTGCATAATAATTGAAGGAATAAGAGCAAAATCAAGAATAAGTGCGGAGATAATATAGAGCGGTATATGAGCCAAGACGAATATCACGATACTTTTTTGGCCGCTATATGTGCTCTCGATATGCTTGGTGTTTAAAACATTAAAATTCATCTACGCCTCACTGGGTTTTTAAGTGGTTACAAATTTATTTTTACTCTGGATATAGCACCCGCCTGTGATGGCAGGGTTTAAGATAAGCAGTGCACCGTTTTTATAAGCATTTTCTAAATCGGTGTATCTTTCGAAACTCGCAAGAATGATGAAGTCATATTGACCACTTCGAATGGGTGTCCCACCAGCATCAACTATCTTTTGATAGCTTTCAAGCAGTTCAGTGCCGGGCTTAAAGATAACAGCATAATCATATTTTTGATCATTCACATGCGGTAAAGCACCAAAAATTGTGAAAATGCTCATTACGCTTATAATTATCGATAGTGATAAGAATATGCTCTTCATAATATAAAAATATATTCGTTCGTGCTTATATTGTATACAATACCCAGTATGACACAAAAATCATTACCAAGCGGTAAAAAACACGAATGAATACGGTGATGTTCTCTGGCAAAAAAGAAACGACCGCTAATATGATTTCTTTATTTACTTATTTAATTCGCAGTGTAGGCTATGGTGATGATTGAAGTCTTATCTCAAATTTCCTGGATCGTATTTTTCTCTATAGCCGGACAATGGCTGGGGTGGTGGACCAAAATCCCCGCTATTGTGTTCTTGCTCTTGGGGGGCTTCTTAGCGGGGCCTATTCTCAATGTTGTTGATCCGTCATTATTGCTCGGAGATTTGTTACAGCCCGTCATCTCGCTTGCAGTTGGTATTATTCTCTTTGAAGGCAGCATAAGCTTGAACTTTAAGGAAATTAGACAAGCGAAAGGCTCTGTATCTCAAGTTATTTTTATCGGCGGGCCTATCGCGTGGGTTTTAACCTCGATTGCTGGCCATTATGTGGCGGGTTTAAGTTGGCCGGTTTCACTAACCTTTGGGGCTTTGCTCATTGTCACAGGGCCAACAGTGATTATTCCGCTTCTTAAAAATGCAAATTTAAAGGAAAAACCAGCCTCTATTTTAAAGTGGGAAGGGATCGTCAATGACCCTATTGGCGCGGTTTTAGCTATTTTATGCTATGAATTTTTTAAACTCTCTCAAGGCACAGAAGTTGTAAGCGCGTTTGTCTCTTCAACAATTCTATCAATTCTGATTGTTGTCTTTTTCGGGATATTATTTGCCTATTGTATCGCGTGGATGTTTAACCGTGATCTTGTTCCAGAATATTTAAAACCTGCGTTCCTGCTCAGTACAGTTGTTCTATTCTTTAGCCTGTGTAATACGATTGAGCATGACTTCGGTCTTATCGGCGTGACAATTTTGGGTGTCGCTCTTGCGAATATGGGCGTTAATGGCATTGATGAGCTGAAACGCTTTAAAGAGACGCTCTCGATCATGCTGATTTCAAGTGTCTTTATTATTTTAACAGCAAATATTGATCCGGCTATTTTGCTAGGAATTGATATTAGAGGCATATTATTTATCGCCGTATTAATGTTCGTGATCCGTCCAATTACTTTGTATCTCTCAAGTATAAACTCAGGGATGAGCTGGCAAGAAACCTTGCTGACGGGCTGGATTGCGCCACGCGGTATTGTATGCGCGGCTGTTGCAGGTGTGTTAGGTCCCTCACTCGTCGCAATCGGTTATGAAGATGGAAATCAGCTTGTCGCCCTTGCTTTTGCCATTGTCTTGGCAACAGTCTTTGCGCATGGTTTAAGCGCGAAGCCTTTAGCAAAAAAACTAGGGCTTGCTTACAAGGAAAAAGACAGCCTTATCATTGTCGGTGCATCTGATTGGGCAATCGAATTTGCAAAATTACTAAAAGGCAGAGACTTTGACGTTATTATCGCGGATAAGAACTGGCATGCGCTGAGAAAAGTACGCTTGGCAGATATCCCAACATATTATGGTGAAATTCTCTCGGATGAAACAGAATACCATCTAGAGCTGGCGCGCTATAACATGCTCTTAGCGATTTCAAACAACCCAGCATATAACGCGCTTATTTGTACGAAATTCATTCATGAATTTGGCCGTGACAAAGTGTACCAATTCCTCCCTCATGAAGAAGCAGAGCATACGCGCCGTCAAATTATGGAGTCTATTCGTGGGCAAACCTTTGGCCCTGCCGAGCTTGATTATTGGGATATCTCTAGTTTGATGATGCGCGGCTGGCGCTTCAGATCTTCACGTATTGGTAAAGATGAAAACAAAGCCAAGTTGCAAGCACGTTACGAAGCGGGTTCACTGAAATATATCGGTTATATTACCCCGAAAAACAGGCTCGTATTGCATGCGCCTGATACGCTCGAAAATTTGGAATCTGAACATATCTTAATCGCTTTGGAAGACCCAGCGGCCAAAGATGAAGTGCCAGAGGCTAAACAAGCGCAAGCTGAAGACAAATCCGTAGAAGAAAAAGTCAAAGAGCTTGATGAAGATATTCAAAATGTTAAGCGGGACAACGAACCAGAGCAGTAAAGGGCGAGCTAAGCTTCGCCGCGCCATTGAGGCCCTCAAGCTCTATGACACATAGATTTGCGACAACCTTCGCGCCCGCTTTTTGGATAAGCTGTTCGGCTGCATGCATCGTCCCACCAGTTGCAAGCAAATCATCCACGATCAGTACGCGCGCGCCCGCTGGTACAAGGTCAGGCTGAATTTCTATTTCGTCATGGCCATATTCAAGATCATATTTAAGCCCTAAAGTTTTCCCAGGAAGCTTGCCTTTTTTACGCACCATACCAAAGCTACAGCCCATCTCCATGGCTAGCGGCGCTGCGACAAGAAAACCACGGGACTCAATGCCCATAATAAGATCAGGCTGGTAGTCCTCGGCTAAGCTATGCAGTCTTGCAATTGTTTCGCGCCAAGCCGCCGGATGGTTCAGCAATGTTGCGATGTCATAAAAATTTATGCCGTCTTTAGGAAAGTTAGGAACGATACGTATGTGGTCTTGAATATTCATAATGTGCAACAATCTTTAATAGCGTTAAGGGTTGTAAATTATATAAAACATCTATTTATCATCCCTAATTATAAGCAATGAAGCAAGATATTATAAAATAACTCTCCTCCAAGGCTTCAAACTTGAGATTAAAGTGCTTATAACTAGCTAGACGGAGATAAAGATTAGGGTGACATATGTTTCAGCGTCGCGTCCCACGTACGATAATACAAAATATTAAAGAGCTATTCTGGCCCTCTATGGGGTGGCTGCGTGCGCTTCGCTATACCAAAATGCGTGTTATTCGTTTATCTGACACAACGCATAATATCGCTCTAGGCCTTGCAATCGGCGCGGGTGTATCATTCTCACCGCTCTTGGGAACACACTTTATTCAAGCAGGTGCGTTTGCTTTTATAACCCGTAGTAATTTCATTTCAGCGCTCATAGGCACTTTTGTTGGAAACCCATGGACATTTCCATTCATGTGGTGGGCCGCGATCAGCTTTGGCTCTTCATTATTCAATATGCTTGGCTTGCCCGCATCTGCGACTTTACCAGAGCATGTCGATTGGAATGTGATGTGGGATATTATGCGCCATGACCCTATTCGTATTTTTCTGCCATGGCTGGCGGGCGGTTATATTCTTGGCGTGGCCAGCATCCCTATTTATTATGTGATTTTCTATCAGCTTGTAAAAGGCGCGAAAAAAGCGCGCAAGCGCGTACGCGAGAAAAGCATACACCGCATAGCCAAAGATATGACAGGGCAAAAGAAATGATTATAGGGATTGGCAGCGATCTTATTGATATACGCCGTGTTGAAAAAGTCATGGGTAAATATGAGCAGCGTTTTATTCAGCGCTGTTTTACTGAAGTCGAGCGCGCTAAAGCTGAGCGCAGGCGTGAGGCGGGCACACATATAGATACATATGCAAAACGTTTCGCAGCCAAAGAAGCCTGCTCAAAAGCACTCGGCACGGGCTTTTCTCATGGCGTATTCATGAAAGATATCGGCGTTGTGAACGCAAAAAGCGGCGCACCTACAATAGAATTAACAGGCGGTGCAAAGGCAAGATTGGATTCATTAACACCAGCAGGCCATAAGGCTTATATTCACTTAACGCTCACCGATGAACCACCCTTAGGCCAAGCGCAGGTTATTATTGAAGCCTTACCTTTGTAATTATAAGTGAACTAGCGCTGGTGATTGTATGAAAAATAATGTAAAAATCGAATTATGAGCGAAGATATGTCACAAGAAAAAATACAAAATAACAACGCATCCGAGCAATTAGCGGCTGACGGTGCGGATCAAGCCGATAAAAAAACGCTAGAGCAGCAAAATGAAGAGGGCAAAGAAGCCCCTTTAAATGCGAAAGAAGAAGCTGCCGAGTTTTTTAAAACGGCTCTCATCGCAGTTATCATCGCGCTTATTATACGAACATTTTTATTCGAACCTTTTAATATTCCCTCTGGTTCTATGAAGCCGACCCTCTTAGTGGGAGATTATTTATTTGTAAATAAGCCAGCCTATGGCTATAGCCGTTTCTCCTTTCCATTCGGCATTGCACCGCTCGAGGGACGCGTATGGGATAAAGAGCCACAGCGCGGTGATGTGCTGGTCTTTAAATTACCAACCAATACCTCAGTTGATTACATCAAACGCGTAGTAGGTTTACCGGGAGATACTGTGCGATTGCGCCGCGGCCAACTCTATATCAATGGAATACGCGTAGAGCGTGAAGCTGTGGGTATGAGAGAGTTGGAAAACGCTGATGGTTCGCACGTAGCAGTCATGGAATATATCGAAACCCTTCCAGGGGGCGCGATCCATAGCATCTATGAGCAAAGTGATAATATGCCTTTAGATAACACCGAACTTTATGTCGTGCCAGAAGGGCATTATTTCATGATGGGCGATAATCGTGATCATTCACAAGATAGTCGCGTCACGCTTTCGGTTGGACCAGTGCCTTATGAGAATATTGTAGGGCGTGCTGACTTCTTATTCTTCTCAACAAATGGCAGCGCTGGGATTTTTGAATTTTGGAAATGGCCGAGCAGCATTCGTTTTGAGCGTATATTCTCTGATATTGACCCTGTACGTTTAAAAGGGGCAAGTGATGAAGCTAACGATAATAATAAGCGCCGAGAGCGCGCACAATAAAGTGAGGGGGAGGAAATGCCTCAACAAAATTCGCTAGAACAGCTAGAAGAAATTATTGGCTATAGCTTTAAAAATAAAAGCTATATTGAAACGGCGCTGACCCATTCCAGTACGGCTGAAGATGTAAATTATGAGCGCTTAGAATTTTTAGGGGATAGGGTTCTCGGCTTAGCTGTTGCTGAGATTTTATATCTGCGTTTCCCTGATGAAGCAGAAGGTGATCTTGCAAAGCGTTTGGCCGCTCTTGCGCAAGGAGAATTTCTCGCGGAAATAGCGCGTGAAATGGATTTGGGGCGTTTTATTAAATTCTCTGAAAGTGAAGCGCAATCAGGCGGTGCAGAGAATGAGCATATTCTGGCTGATGTCTTTGAATCCATGATTGGCGCTTTATATCTGGATAGCGATTTTCAAAAATGCAAAGCATTAATCGAAAAGCTCTGGGGCACACGCTTGGATATAATGGTGAAGCCTCCGCAGCACCCAAAAACGCGCCTGCAAGAATGGGCGCAAAGAAAGAATTTGGCGCTACCGACATATAAAATTGTGTCGCAAAGTGGCCCTGATCATGCACCAATATTTGATGTCGAGCTATCAGTGCAAGGCTATGAGCCAATCGTAGCGCAAGGCCGCTCACGCCAAATAGCGGAAAAACAAGTTGCGCAAGATTTTTGGAAAAATCTCAAAGCTAAGGATAAGTAACAAAGTGAATAAGAATGAAAAGAATACGCGCTGCGGTTTCGTCAGTGTTATTGGGATGCCCAATGCCGGAAAATCAACTTTAATTAATGCGCTAGTTGGTCAAAAAATCACGATCGTCTCTAGCCGTGTTCAAACGACGCGCAACCGCGTTTTGGGTATAATCACCGAGCGTGATACGCAAATGATACTCATCGATACGCCGGGTATTTTTGATGCCAAGAAAACATTAGAGCGCGCTATGGTCGGGGCGGCTTTTGATGCTTTAGATGAGAGCGATATTGTCTTTCATATTGTTGATGCTTCGATGAAATCCGCGCCAGAAAATAACGCCCGTCTTATAAAGCGTTTGCCAAAAAACAAGCCGGTTTTTCTTATTCTTAATAAAACAGATCAAGTCAAAAAGCCTGATCTGCTAAAGCAAGCACAAGCTTTAAATGAAAGCTATGATTACACGGCAACGCTTATGATCTCGGCGCTTAAAGAGCAGGGCGTTAAAGATATTATTTCTACAGTTGAAGCATATCTCCCCCAAGGCGAGTGGCTCTTCGATGAGGATCAAGTGACGGATATGCCTATGCGATTGCTCGCCGCTGAAATCACGCGAGAAAAGATCTTCAATAGGCTTTATCGCGAAGTGCCGGCTGCAACCTTTGTGGAAACAGAGCATTGGGAAGAATTTGATAATGGCAGTGTGAAAATTAACCAGATTATTTACGTGCAACGTGATAGCCAAAAGCCAATTATTCTAGGTAAGGGCGGTCAACAAATAAAAAAAATTGGTCAAGAAGCGCGTGAGGAATTAGAGCGCATTATGGAGCGCCAAGTTCATTTAAAACTTTTTGTAAAAGTTCAAAAAGACTGGATGGAAAAGCCTGAAATGCTAAGGCTTATGGGGTTGATTGAATAAAATCATCACCAAAATTAATGCTTAATAAATAGCACTGTGTGGATAAACGCAAAAAAACGATCAAACTCATAGCAGATTATTCTGAAGCCTGATAAGGTATAAAAATCTTTGAACAGAATAGTTATTAATCATTGTAAGGCAGGCTTGTGTTTGTTTTGCATATCTTGTGGGAGAGACAAATATGAGCTGGACTGATGATCGTGTTGCAACGCTAAAAAAACTTTGGGGCGAAGGTAAAACAGCCGCAGAGATTGCGAAAGAACTAGGCGGTGTTACACGTAACGCAGTTATCGGTAAAGCGCATCGTTTGAAATTATCAAACCGCGTATCTCCAATTCAGCAAAATAAAAAACCAGCTACAGTTGCTAAGGCTGCAGCGGTAGCGAAAACACCAGCGAATAGCTCTGCACCTTCTAAGCCAGCGGCAGTGGTTGAAAAGAAAATTGAAAAAGCTTTAGCTCCTAAAGCTGTTAAGAAAAAAACTGGTCCATCTATTCCTTTGATTGATCTAAAAGCAAATCAGTGCCGTTGGGCTGATGGTGATCCACGTGATGAAGATTTTGGTTTCTGTGGATGCCGTACAGTTTCAGGCCTTCCTTACTGTCCTGAGCATGCAAAAGTCGCTTACCAAGCTGCGACACGTAACCGCATTCTAAAAGCAGAAGAAGTGGCTTCTGAAAATGAAGAAGTTTCTGCGGAAGAGCTAGAAATGGCAAAGAAAGCCGTAAATAACTAAACGGCTATATAATTTTACAGATTGAACGCATCTTCAAGGTTTTGGGGGTGCGTTTTTCTATTTTGTGATGTATATTTTATTGAATATAGAGCGAAAAGCTTCAAACCTTGCGCCAAGTGGTTGTGAAATATGAAATCATCTAAAATTCTTGCAGTTATCATACTCCTTGTTGCGGCCCTTTGGTTGGCCTCTTCATTGGTTGTCGGCTCTAAGGCTGAGGAAAACTCAGCACAAGCCAGCGAAAAAGCTGAGAGGGTCAGTGTACGTATACGCGTTTCAAGAGAACAAGATTATAGTGATAATATCGCCGTTACCGGACGCACACAAGCGTCTAAGACTGTAACTTTAAGGGCTGAAGTTGATGGCCGCATTGTTGAGCTTTTAAAAGAAGAGGGTGATTTTGTAAGAAATGGTGAGTTACTCGCGAAAATTGACGCTAGAGACCTAACCGCGCGTGTGAATGAGGCAAAAGAGCGTGTAGATCAAAGAGTTATTGAATATAACGCCGCAGAAAAATTAGCGGATAAGGGTTTTAATTCTCAAGTACGTTTGGCGCAAGCTGCTGCGGATCTAGAAGCTGCAAGAGCAGCATTAACATTGGCGCAAGTGAATTTGAAAAATGTAAAAATTATCGCACCCTTCGATGGCATCGTGAGTATGCAAGATATAGAAGTTGGCGATTACGTAGATGCATTTAGTGGAAATCAACTTTTAACACTCGTTAAATTGGACCCTATAGAAGTGAGTGCCTATGTCAGCGAACGCCGCATTAATGATCTGGAGCTTGGCCAGCAGGCGAAAATAACTCTTTTAGATGGACAAGAACGCGAAGGCGAAGTGATTTATATCGCACCCTCAGCGGATGAAGACACACGTACATTTAGACTGATCGTTTCAGCGCAAAACCCAGAAAATGAAATCAAAGCAGGCTTAACAGCCAAGCTCTATATTCCGCTTAGCCCTAAAAAAGCGCATCGCATCTCGCCATCAGTGCTCACGCTCGACAATAAGGGGCGTGTCGGCGTAAAGATCGTAAATGATCAAAGTAGAGTAGAGTTTCATCCTGTAGAGATCATTAGCGATCAAAGCGATGTCATGTGGATTCATGGCCTACCTAAGGCTGTACGTCTTATTACTGTCGGGCAGGAATTTGTGAATGAGGGGCAAAAAGTGAAGGCTGTATTGGCAAAAGGTGAGGGGCTTTTATAATGGCGCCATTAATTGAGTCCTCTATTTCGCATGCGCGTACAGTTCTATCAATTTTATTACTGCTTCTCATCACAGGGACAGTTTCCTATATCAATATCCCAAAAGAATCCGCGCCTGATATTGATATTCCGATGATCTATATCTCTATGCATCTGGAAGGGATATCGCCAGATGATTCAGAGCGCCTTCTCATTCGCCCTATCGAGCAAGAATTAAGTACGATCGAAGGTGTGAAGGAAATGAAAGCAACCGGCTATCAAGATGGTGGCTATGTTTTATTAGAATTCACAGCTGGCTTTAACAAAGATAAAGCCATGGACGATGTCCAAAAAGCAGTAGACCAAGCGCGCCCAGACTTACCAGCTGAAGTCGATGAGCCAGAAGTAACAGAAGTGAATATCAGTTTGTTTCCGGTGCTTGTGGTGAACCTGCACGGTGATGTGCCCGAGCGTACACTTTTAAAGATTGCCAATGATTTACAGGAAAAAATAGAAACGCTGCCAACGGTTTTGGAAGCCGATATCGCAGGTGATAGAGAAGAGCTTGTTGAAATTATTGTTAATCCCGAACTCATGGAAAGTTTCGGCCTTGATGGTGTTGAAATCCTAAATTTCTTTGAGCTTTCTAATAAATTAGTCGCGGCAGGGAACATGGATACAGGCGTTGGCCGCTTTGCAATTAAAGTGCCGGGCCTTTTTGAATCCGTTAAAGATGTTATGGAGATGCCGCTTAAAACGGTTGGGGATTCTGTAGTAACAGTCGCAGATATCGCTGAAGTAAGACGCAGCTTTAAAGATCCGATTAGCTTTGCACGCCTAAATGGTGAGCCATCTATTTCACTCGAAGTCGTTAAACGAAGCGGTGAAAATATTATCGAAACAATTGATCTGGTGAGAGAGATTGTTGAAAAAGAAAAGCAGTTCTGGCCTGAAAATTTACAAGTGACTTTCACGCAAGATGAATCTAAGCCTGTTAAAGAAATGCTGTTAGATTTACAAAATAATGTCATCAGCGCGATCTTGCTTGTGATGATCGTTATTATCTGGTCACTTGGCCTTCGAGCCTCATTACTCGTTGGAATGGCAATTCCCGGCGCATTCTTAACAGGAATTTTAGCGCTCTCTCTCATGGGCATGACGGTCAATATGGTTGTGCTTTTTTCACTGATCCTCTCGGTAGGTATGCTTGTAGATGGCGCGATTGTTGTTGTTGAGCTGGCCGATAGGAAAATGTCAGAAGGCTTTGATCGAAAAACCGCATATGCACATGCATCGCAGCGTATGGCATGGCCAATTATTTCTTCTACTGCGACAACCTTAGCCGCATTTGCGCCTTTATTGTTTTGGCCGGGCACTCCGGGCGAATTTATGAAATTTATGCCCATCACGATGATTAGTGTTTTAGCCTCGTCACTCTTGATGGCACTGATTTTTGTGCCGACATTAGGCGCGCTTTTCGGAAAGGCTGGCGCAGCGAATGATCCTAAAATGCAAAAAGAAATCGCAGCAACTGAGGAAGGAGACCTCTTCAGTATCAAAGGGTTTACAGGGGCATATATTCGTGTGCTGTCTTGGGCTTTAAAGATACCGGCTCTCGTACTTCTGGCTGCATTTATCACCCTTATCCTTGTGCAAATGACCTATGCGAAATTCGGTAAAGGCGTTGAGTTTTTTCCTGATGTTGAGCCAGAGCTTGCAAGTATCTTGGTCCATGCGCGCGGAAATCTCGCCGTCAATGAAAGAGATAATATCGTAAAAGATGTCGAGAAATATGTGATTGGCCGCCCAGGCATTGAAAGTGTTTATACACGCTCAGGTGATTTGGGAAGTGGCGGTAATAAAGACCTCGCAGAAGATGTTATTGGCCAGTTGCAAATACAATTTACAAATTGGAAGACAAGAGCATCTGCTGATGAAATTTTGAACGCTATCAGGCAAGATACAAAAGATATCCCTGGTATTATTGTCGAGACGCAAAAGCAAAAAGAAGGCCCGCAATCCGCAAAAGCTGCTGAGATACAAATATCATCGCGCTATCCCGAAAAGCTGGATGCTGCGACTGAGCTGGTTTTGCAAGGCATCAATCAAGTCGGTGATTTCCGCGATATAGAAGATAGTAGGCCTTTACCCGGCATTGATTGGGAAATCCAAGTTGATAGAGCGCAAGCCTCTAAATTCGGCTTAGACCTAACCACTGTGGGTTATTACGTGCGTATGGTGACGAATGGCTTAAAAGTTGCTGAATATAGGCCAGATGATAGTGATGAAGAAATTGACATCGTAATTCGCCATGACGAGGAGCAACGTACACTTGATGAATTAGACAAGCTGAGAGTTAATCAATCCGGCGGTGAAAATGCTGTCGCGCTTTCTAGCTTTGTGGAAAGAGTAGCCAAGCCAGCGGTGGGGATCATCAATCGAAGCAACCAAAGACGTATTGTTACAGTCAAAGCAGATGTGCCTTCTGAAATTAATTCGCATGCTAAAATAGAGCAGCTCAAAGCATGGATGGAAACGAACCGCGAAAAATTTGATCCTTCAATCGAAATAAGTTTCAAAGGTGATGATGAAGACCAAATTGAGGCGCAAAACTTCCTGATGAAAGCATTTGGTGTCTCGATCTTTATCATGGCCATTATTTTGGTGACGCAGTTCAATAGATTTTACAGCGCCCTTTTAATCTTAAGTGCGGTGATTATGTCGACGATTGGCGTGATGATTGGTCTTCTTATAACTGGACAAGCTTTTGGCATTATTATGAGCGGCGTTGGTGTCATCGCGCTAGCAGGTATCATCGTAAATAATAATATCGTGTTGATTGATACATTTGACCATTTAAAGAAAAACTATGGCGATAAAATGAACGGGCTAGAGCTCGTGCTCAGAACGGGCGCGCAACGTTTACGCCCTGTGATGCTCACCACAATTACAACGGTCGTAGGCTTGCTGCCGATGATGCTTCAAATGAACATTGATTTTATATCAAGAGAGATTTCTTTTGGCGCGCCATCAACACAATGGTGGGTTCAGCTGGCAACAGCGATTGTTTATGGCTTGAGCTTCTCAACAGTGCTGACGCTCATCGTGACGCCTTGCGCTTTAATGCTGCGCGAAAACTTAGCCCTTAAAAAGGCCATCAAAAAAGAACAGGCATAATATATATGCCGTTCATGCTAAAGAATAAATGAATGAAATGAATTAGCGAATAACGTCCAAGTTAACAGCTTCGCGCCCTTTATCGACAATCTTCAATGTCACTTTAACACGTGTTCCAGCTTCAAGCTCTTCTAGCTCAAGCTTATCAAGCAAACTTTTGTGAATGAACACATCTTTCATGCCGTCATCAGGGATAATAAAGCCAAACCCTTTTTCCGGTTTGTACCATTTGACAATGCCGCCCATCGAAAATGTACCATCTTCAGATACTTCTTCAGGCATCAAATTAACGCTGCCTTGATCTAGAACTTCAATAATGTCTTTAACTTGTTTGCCTTTATCACCGTCAAACAAAGTGCACATTAAAATCGCACCTTCTCCAAGTGCATGAAGGCCGGCTTGCTGTAATGTAGTGATATGAATAAAAGCATCAAAGCTCTCATCTTCGGGTACGACAAAGCCAAAGCCTTTCGTGCCGTTAAACCATTTAAGGTGCATCTTTATTGGATGAACTGAGCCCTCAGACTGGGGAAGAGAAGAAACGCTTTGCAAGGTACAACACCCTTAATAATTTTAATTCACACACGAGATACGCAACAAAGGAAGTTCCGAACGAAACTGGGTTAAGTGTGCACCAAACTTGAACAAAAATCCAGCACAATATCTTTAGAATATAGTAGGCACCATTTCATAAACCCACCAGTATTAAGTGAAAATTATTGCGCAGTGCGAAAAAGCGTACAATCCCTATTAGAAAATTAAGCATAAATACAGTACACTTATAAAAGTGAAAATATTAGATATACGAAGATCATGGCTGAAAAAAATAAGAGTGAATTTGACTATCCTTGGCTAGAGAATTACCCATCTCGCCCTAATTGGAACATGAATATTAAGCCGCGCTTGATGAATGACGTGCTTGATGAAACTGTTGGAAAACAGCCCTCAAAGCCAGCAATTGATTTTCTTGGCAAGCAAACAAGCTGGGCTGATCTACAAAAGAAAATTTGCCATTTTGCGACTGGACTACAGAAGCTGGGCTTAAATAAAGGCGATAAAGTCGGTCTATTCCTTCCGAATTGTACACTTTATATGATTGCCTACTATGGTATTCTTCGCGCCGGTTGTACGGTCGTGAACTTCAACCCGCTCTATGCACATGATGAGCTGGTCTATCAAATTGAAGATAGTGAAATCGATATTATGGTGACGCATGATCTAGCGATGCTGCTGGATAAAATGGATGATATGCTAGAGGACACCCGCCTTAAAACGCTAATTATCGGTAGCTTTGCAAAAGAGCTACCTTTCCCGAAAAATATGCTTTTTCCAGTGCTAAAAGGTAAAGACATCGCACAGATCAAAAACTCTGATCATCATATAAAGCTGGATGATTTTCTTAATAATGACGGTAAGGTGAGCGTTCCTGAAATTGATCTGCTCGAGGATGTCGCGGTTTTGCAATATACAGGCGGGACAACTGGCGTGCCTAAAGGCGCTATGCTAACCCATGCCAATATTTTTATTAACACTGCGCAATGCCATTCTCATTTCCCTGATCCACCTCCAGAGGAAAGCGGTGAGCATGAAAAAATGCTTGCAGTGCTGCCGTTCTTCCATGTCTTCTCAATGACAGTGTGCTTAAATTTAGCTGTGCTGGCGAGAATGGAAATTGTCACGCTACCGCGTTTTGATCTCAATGATGCGATGAAGCTTCTTCATAATAAAAAGCCGCAATTTATGCCAGCTGTACCGGCTATATTTAATGCAATTACGGCGCACCCGAAATTGAGATCATATGATGTATCGTCATTACGTTTTTGTATTTCAGGGGGAGCGCCACTTCCTCTTGTTGTCAAAAAAGCGTTTGAATCAAAAACAGGCTGTACCGTTGTTGAGGGCTATGGCTTAAGCGAAAGCTCTCCTGTTGTTTCGGTCAATCCAACTTTTGGTGAAAATATCGCAGGCTCAATAGGTATGCCTTTGCCTGACACGGTCATAGAAATTATAGACCGCGAGGATAAAGTGACCCCGATGCCCTTAGGCGAGCGAGGCGAGGTCTGTATTCGTGGGCCGCAAGTCATGAAGGGCTATTATAATAAGCCAAAAGCAACGGAAAATACGCTGCGTAAAACAAAAGATGGTGATTACCGCCTTCATACAGGTGATATCGGCATCATGGATAATAAGGGCTATATCTATATCGTTGATAGGATCAAAGACCTTATCATTACTAATGGTTATAATGTCTATCCGCGCAATATCGAAGAGGCGATTTATAAGCACCCGAATGTTGAAGAATGCATAGTCGCTGGCTTGCCTGATTCAAGGCGCGGTGAGATTGTAAAAGCATGGATTAAGCTTAAAGAAGGCCGTGAGATGAACGCCGAAGAACTGCAAGGATTTTTGGAAGATAAAATCTCACGTATTGAGATGCCGAAAAAGATCGAATTTAGAAAAGAACCATTACCTAAAACTTTAATCGGTAAACTCTCCCGCAAAGATATCGTCGCGCAAGAGTTGGAGAAAATATAAAAAGCTTAGAGTATTAATTCATATTTATAATTAATATCCGTTTCGCCATCGCCAAAAACGACATTTTCTTGGCCAATTTTCTTAAAGCCATTATTAAGCATGGAACGCTTAGAAGCTTCATTGCCATTTCTGTGATAAACAATAATTCTTTTAAAATGACTGTGTTCTCTCGCCCATTGTAGACGCGCTTTATATAAAAGCGAGGACAAGCCTTTTCTCCGGAAAGACTTCTCAATATAACCCATGGCAAAAAGGCCAGTTTGAGCCTCTTCTTTGTCAGGAAAGATAGCTGCGAGACCTATAATTTTTTCAAAGTGAAAAAGCCCGAAAACACATTTTTGTGATCCCAGCAATGGTTTTGCCCATTGCTCATTTGAGCGCTCTTTTGCATTTTCAGCATTATCCAAAAAAACATCAGGGTGAAGAGTTATGGCCTGCAATCGAATAGCTTTAAAAAGCTCTAAGTCATCGAGCGTTAAAGCTCTGATAGAAAACTCTTTACTATCCTCTAAGCACGCCATTGCATTTTTTCTCAACGATATCGCTGACCGCTTTGATGAGGTTTTCAATATCTTTATCTGTCAGATTTTCTGCTTTTGGCTGTAACGTCAAAGACAGCGCAACAGATTTCTTACCTTCATCAACGCCTTTGCCCTGATAAATATCAAAGATATCGCCGCCACTAATAAGCTTTTTATCAGCTGCCATCGCCGCACGTAAAACATCTGCCGCCTCCAGAGCTTCATCAACGATAAAAGCAAAGTCTTTTGTAACGGGCTGAAGCGGTTCTAATTTAAGCATAGGCTTGGATGTTCCTTTGCTTTTACTCTTTGGAATATTTTCGAGGAAAACTTCAAAAGCAACGATTGGAAACTTCACATCCATCTCTTCTAAAACGCCAGGATGAAGTTCGCCAAATTGCGCGATGATATTCTTACCCAAAGCAATAACGCCAGAGCGCCCAGGATGGTAATAATCCGCAGCACCGCGTCTCACTTGCGCATTGGCAGCCGGCGCACCCGCTGCTTCTAATGCTGCAAGCGCATCCGCCTTGGCATCATACAGGTCTACCTTACGGTGAGCATCTTTATCAGCCCAGTGACGATCATACATAGAGCCACTACGAATACCGCAGGCAATCATGAGCTGTTCGTCTGGCGCTGTCCCGATAAAGCTCGGGCCAACTTCGCATAAAGCCGCATTGCCATAGCCGCGTGCTTCATTTCGCATGGCGGCTTCGATTAAGGTCGGTAAAGCACTCGGGCGCATAACATTCATCTCTTGCGAGATTGGGTTTTGCAAACTCAACGCTGAGACTTGATTATCATTTGCCCCAAATATTCGGGCTTGCGCTTCGCTGATGAAAGACCAGCTTACACATTCTTGTAAACCGCGTGCTGCCATAGCTGCGCGCGCACTACGAACGCGGCTAAGCAAAAGAGTCTCTGCGCTTTCAGGCATCGCGCCATCATGGATGACAGACACAGATGGTAAATGATCAAGACCAACGATACGTGCAACTTCTTCTGTGATGTCAGCTTTACCGAACACATCGCCGCGCCATGATGGCGGTGAAATTTTCCATGTCTTGCCGCTATCATCGATGCTAAACCCTAATGCGTTTAAAATCTCTTTTTGCGTATTTGCCGCAACATCCATACCAACAAGCTTCAGCGTATAGTCTGGTTCATAGGCTATTTCACGAGCCCAGCTTATCGGCGCACCCGCTTCTACGATTTCACTCACGCTTGTATCTTCAGTGCCGCATAGCTCTATAACCATCGCAGTGAAAAGATCCATAGCCGGTTTTGTAAATTCAGGATCTACGCCGCGCTCAAAACGATAGCGTGCATCACTGCTCACGCCTAAATCACGCCCTGTACGTGCAATGCGTGCAGGATCGAAATACGCGCTTTCTAAAAAGATATTAGTCGTGTCTTCTTCCGCGCCACTGGATGTGCCGCCAACAATGCCGCCTAAGCCTAATACACCGCTCTCATCAGAAATTGTGATTGAACCAGCATCCAGCGTATAGCTTTTATCATTCAAGGCTTCTAACTCTTCACCGCCCTTAGAGGCACGAACAACGATATCACCCTTGATCTTATCCGCATCATAAACATGAAGTGGGCGACAATAAGCCATATTGATAAAGTTCGTAATATCAACGAGCGCGGAAATAGGGCGCAGACCAATCGCTTTCAGATATTGCTGAAGCCATTTTGGTGAAGCGCCATTTTTGATGTTTTTAATCTCGCGGCCAACAAAATGAGGACAGCCCTCATCTTCTAATTTTACATTGATCGCGGACTTAAAGCTGCCTTTGTGCTCAGCGCTCTCTATGGCTTTCAATGTGCCCATACCAGCGGCTGCTAAGTCACGCGCAATGCCGTAAACACCTGCGCAATCTGCGCGGTTAGGCGTTAAGCCAATTTCAATCACGGGATCATTGAGCCCGAAAATATCCGCCATCGGCGTGCCAACTTCATATTGATCATCAACTTCGATAATGCCCGTATGCTCATCTGATAAGCACATCTCACGCTCAGATACCATCATGCCGTTACTCTCGACACCGCGAATAGCTGTTTTCTTAAGAGTGATATCAAGCCCAGGGATATAGCTGCCATCTGGTGCGAAAATAACTTTCAATCCCGCGCGTGCATTTGGCGCGCCGCAAACAATCTGCTGTAGTCCATGATCAGGTGTACGTACGCTGCACACTTTAAGCTTATCGGCATCAGGGTGCTTTTCCGCTGACTCGACATAAGCGACTTTAAATGGTGCATAGGTCTTTGAAGGATCGTAAACCTCTTCAATCTCAAGACCGATAGCAGTGAGTTTCTCCGCAATCTCTTCCAAAGATTTATCAGTATCTAGATAGCGCTTTAACCAGCTTAATGTAAATTTCATTAAATTCTTCTTCTTTTTAAAACTATATAGACATAGCTTTAACGAGAAAAACCTTTGAAATCCAGTATTTTTGATATCATTTTTGGATTAACGCTTAACTTCGAGAGTATAAGGTTTTCCTTTTATATCCCATGTATGCGTACCAGCGGGGAATAGAGAAGGAACTTCGTTATGTACACCATTATTTAGTTGTGCCAAAGACTCAAATAAATTGGATAGTCTTGGGTCTTGCATATTATACCAATTATGAAGAATATCTAATTTATAGCTTATACGCCCTATTGAAGCCTCTTCTCTAGGGTCATGAAGTTCAATAACTTGATCCGTTGTTGCAATTTTACTATCTTGTAAAATATTAAAAAAATCTGCCCAAGTGTTAGGCATATTTATAGAGCCATCCGGTTTAAGCCAATATGCATTTTGAGCAAAGAGTTTAGATGCTTTCGTATTTTCATTTCGGACTGACTCATAAAAACCCTGTGTTTTTCTGCTTAAAGTTTCTAGTGCATTTGTACTATCAACTATATTTACGCCATTCCTAGCCGCCTCGAACACGCATTTTAATGACTTGGCTGCTTTAGGAAGTGCTTTTAATGTAGTAATAAAATTTTTCATAACAATCACCTCTTTGCGTTTTATAGCAGTCTCGCCATATTATGTCAATAGGTGGCTGGTAGGGTGGGGCATTACTTAGAATCTCATCATATGTAGCGTGAAATCGAGCGGCTCACCTAAATGTTAATAAAGCGCTTACACCGCGGATCGCTGTCTTTTCAAGGTTACATGAAGACCGGTTGCACGCTTTAACCAGCTTAATGTAAATTTCATCGATTTATATATCCGTTATTTGTAATCGTCTTGCTACTGCCCTGTAGCGCTGTTTGGGCGCTCTAGCGGATCAAAGCCATAATGACTGAGCCAGCGTACATCACATTCAAAGAATGTACGTAAATCCGGAATACCGTATTTCAGCATCGCCAAACGCTCAATCCCTGTACCAAAGGCAAAGCCTTGATAGGTTTCAGGATCAATCCCGCAATTCTTCAAAACATTTGGATGCACCATGCCTGAGCCTAAAATTTCCATCCACTTTTGCTCATCACCCTCTTTGGCTTTACCGAGCTGAATGGAGCCATCAGGCTTTTTAATATAGCCAATATCAACTTCCGCACCCGGTTCAACGAACGGGAAGAAAGATGGACGGAAACGTACAGGTAGATCATCAAGATTAAAGAAGCTACGGACGAAATCGGTCAGGCAGCCTTTAAGATGCGCCATCGTAACGTCTTTATCAACGAACAAGCATTCCATCTGATGGAACATTGGCGTATGTGTCATATCATAGTCAGAGCGATATGTACGGCCAAAGCAAATGGTCTTGATTGGAGGTCCGCCATCTTGAGAAGCATTTTTCATGGTCTCTTGCATATTGCGGATCTGTACAGAAGAGGTATGTGTACGTAAAAGCTTTTTCGCTTTTTCTCCTTCTTCACGCGGATCTTCTGGCAAGAAGAACGTGTCCTGCATCTCACGCGCTGGGTGACCAGGCGGGAAATTGAGCGCTGTAAAATTATGCCAGTCATCTTCAATATCCGGCCCTTCAGCGACCTTAAAGCCCATAGCACCAAAGATCGTTACAAGCTCTTCGATTGTCTGTGAAATAGGATGAATTGTGCCTTTGCGCTCCGGACGGCTAGCAAGAGAAATATCCAGCGTCTCAGTTGCTAAGCGTTCTTCCATCTCTTGCTTTTTTAAAGCCGCTTCTTGAGATTTGATAAGCGCGGCAATTTCGTCTTTTAAAACATTTAACGCCTGTCCCGTGGTCTTGCGCTCTTCAGGGCTCATGCCACCAAGCGTTTTCATAAGCGCTGTTATGCGCCCCTTTTTACCAAGCACGCTTACGCGAACTTCGTCTAATTTTTGAAGATCATTCGCAGCTTCAATTTCGCTGCTCAACTCTACTTTAAGTGCATGTATATCAGTCATGAGCGTATTTAAAGCATAATCAAAGCCAAGTGAAAAGAGCTTTATTTAGCTTTTAAAGCCACACTCTGAAAGGAGGTGGCGCGTATATAAAGCGGCGCCATCTTTATTGAGATGATCATGGTTACGAAAAAGCTCATAGCGCTCATCATAAATATGCCAATCCATAAAATATGGAACATCAAGATCCAGCGCTAATGCGGCAATTTCGTCTTTGGCATCCAGTACAAAATTTTGCTTTATAATTTGCTCGCTATAAAGCGGTGTCACTGGATATGATACAAGGCAAACGCCAAGGCCTTTATCTTTTAAAGCGCTAATGGTGGAGCGAATACGTGCCCATGTGGAGCGCTCTTTATAATTTTCTGGCAAGCGATGTTCTTTAATACGGTTCTTAATATGGAATTTTTGCTCATCATCTGGGGGAAATAGCATCTCATAATCAATATAAACATGCCCAGTTTTATCATTATATTGAGAGTTGTTATTCAGCTTAAAGCCATTGGAAATATAGCTTTTCCAATATTTTAAAAGCTTCCCTCTCAGGACAGGGTCTTGAAGAGCTAAATGTGTTTCCAAGAAAGAATGATAATCGGAGCGGCTGATGAAAAAATCTTTATAATCACGGCGCTGCCCGTCAAAGCGATAGTTAGAAAACATATGGTGCTCTAACTGTATGATGACATTATCTGCATGATATTGCGTAAAGAAAGCATCGATTTTATCGGCCATCTGTTCAAAGCTCTCACCAGCCATGGCAAGGTTAAGAGCATGATCACTTTCTAATGGGGCAAAGCCTTGAGACATGCGAGAATCGCCAAAGGCGACGATATTGATATCTTGATCAAGAGTTTCATATAATGAGAGCTGCTTATAAAAATTATCCTGCGGGATAACAACCTGCCTTAAGAGCACTTCACTCGCGCCTAAAAACGCTATGAAGATAAGGCACGCCATTATCAAAATGATAAAAGGATGGTGACGCTTTTGGCTTTGAATTAAGTGTGTCATTGAGGATTAATATTTTAGCTTATCTGTGCGCACGCTCATAAGTTTTAGTAATAAAGTTCTTTTTCTATTTTCAAATCCATCATACAAAAGAATAAGTAAATATATAGAAAAACTTCACCCATAGCGCATGTTATTTAACTCACTAGAATTTATATTGATCTTTTTACCGCTTTGCGTTGTGGGTTTTTATCTCGCTGCTAGGCTTTCACAGCGCTTAGCCATAGCGCTTCTTTTATTATTTTCATTGATATTTTATGGCGTATGGAACCCAATCTATCTGTTATTGCTCGGCGGTTCTATCATCGCTAACTATGCGCTTGGGCAATGCTTACAGCGCAATCCCTCAAAAATGCTTGCAGCGCTGGGGGTGAGTGCAAATCTCTTAAGTATCGCATATTTTAAATATATGGATTTTTTCATCGAGACCGTCAATCAAGCGCTCTCACTTTCGCTACCTTTACAGCACATCATTTTGCCCTTGGGCATTTCTTTTTTCACCTTTCAGCAAATCTCGTATTTGGTGGAATGTTATAAAGGCTCAATCAAAGAGAAGGACTTTCTCTCATATGCGCTCTTTGTGTCATTTTTCCCGCAGCTCATAGCTGGCCCTATTGTTCGCTTTCAAGAAATTTCTTATCAATTCCTAAGCAAAAGCTTTGGCCAACTAGATTGGAATAAGGTCATCTTGGGGCTGATAGTCTTTACAATTGGCCTATCCAAAAAAGTGCTGCTCGCCGATAATGCGGCTTATTATGCATCAGATGTATTTGCGCGCGCTGAATATGGTTTGGATATCAACACAGCCTATACATGGTTTGGTGTATTTGCCTATAGCTTTCAGATATATTTAGATTTTTCCGCCTATAGCGACATGGCGATAGGTCTTGCGCTTATGCTAGGGCTTAAGCTGCCTGTGAATTTTCTCTCGCCTTATAAATCAAAAGATATAATTTCTTTTTGGCGTACATGGCATATCACATTGTCTAAGTTCTTAAGGGATTATCTCTATATTCCCTTAGGCGGCAACCGTCATGGCAAGAACAGGCGCTATATAAATCTCATGCTCGTGATGCTCATTGGTGGGTTATGGCACGGCGCAAGCTTTAATTTTGTCATTTGGGGCGGCCTGCATGGCTTATATTTAATTATAAACCATCTCAGCAATTATATCGCGAAAAGACGGGGCAAGGAGCTGCTCCCTAATAACGCTTTAAAAATAGCCGTGACCTTTCTGGCCGTGACTTTGGCTTGGATTTTCTTCAGGGCTGAAACGTTCCAAGGGGCGCTTCATATTTATATGAACTTACTGCCCATTACCCTTCAGGACGCGCTTGAGCTTATAATATCGCTACCAATTTATATGGCGATGCTTTTACCGCAGATCATTCTTATTTGGTGCCTGCCTAATACGATTTATATTAAAGAGCGCCTAGAAACAGCCCTTCAAAAGGCTTCGGGCCTCAAGGAGCCAAGAGTTTTTATCCCTTATATCCTGACGGCGCTGGGGCTAGCCATGTCAATTTTCTATATATTTGCAGGCGTATATAGCGAGTTTATCTATTTTCAATTCTAAATCTGTCCTCAAGATGTGTTTTATTTTACGGGAAAGTAAAATACATACTTGACAATAGAGGTAAAAATCTCTTTTCTACGCCTACGATTTTTAATCGTGCAGCTCGTTTGTCAAACGGGTTTGTTTTTTGAGAAGAAGCGCATGACGCCCTTTAAAAAGCAAACACGCCAGACAAACCCGATGGTGGGGTGGTCGAGTGGTTAAAGGCATCGGATTGTAACTCCGACGACGAAAGTCTACGTAGGTTCGAATCCTACCCCCACCACCATTTGGTCTTTAAATTGACGCACAGGGAGAAAAGCTCCCCACAAAGCCCGCAAACAGCGGGCTTTTGCGTATATGCCTTCTCGAACGCACGCAGAGAATATCTGAAATCATCACAAAACAGCCGAAATTCTCTAGGACGCATTTTTGCGTGCGTTGGCTGTGAGTGTGAATTTTCATAGAATTTTGATTATGCAGCTTGGAGAATATCAAAGCTGGCCATAATGATTTTGCGAATACCGGATTCGGATAGATTTTCGCGGGCGGCAATGTCCTTGATGGTGGTGCCGGAGAAATGCTCGTCTCGCCACATAACGCCGCGTATTAGATTGCGAAGCTGATAGGGCGGCAAGTCAAACGGATCATGATCAGTCGTATCAGCTATAAGAATTACAGACCCTTTATATGTGCGGCGGGTAGAGAAGGGAACGCTCATAGTATGTGTGGACGCTTCAAACCGTGACGGGATATGAAGATCGATATGAGTTTGTATGTTTTGCCTTATGGTCTCAGGATTGATATCCAGAAGCAGTTCATCCTGCATCACCGTAATACGGTTCACACAATCGATTAGCATAGCATCGGGCATAGCTGAGGGCTTAATATGAGCAATGAGACCATGGTCTTCAACGCTATCTAGAGCCAGAATTTCAGTGAGTTTATAACGCATCGTATCTGTTATCACCTGCTCAATCTCATGCGCGGGTAGCCGTGCCATCGCGCTTTTCGGATGATCACCAAATTGCAGCAAGGTTTGAGAGATATAATAGCGGTAACGCTTGCCGCCTTTTTTGGTATGGCTCGGGCTATAGGGTTTACCATCTGGATCAAACAGCAAGCCTTTGAGTAAATTCACATCACGCGCTTTCTTATGAGATTTATGAGTTACGGCTTGATCGGAGAGCTTTTTCTGAACGCGATCCCACAGCTCCTCATCAATGAGCGCCACATGCTGGCCGTCATAAATCTGGTCTTTGTGCCGTACCTTACCGACATAGATTGGATTGCCAAGCGTGCTATAAAGTGCACCGCGGCTAAAAGCTTGGCCGCCAACTTTGTGCCCGCGCTTTGATATACGTACAGGACTGATGATGCCGCGCTCATCTAGCTCTTTCTTGAGAGCCGCGACACTGCCAAGCGCCAGATAACGCTCGAATATCATCCGTGCGGTTTTGGCATCATCAGGATTGATGAGTAATTTGCGATCTCGAACCTTGTAACCAATCGGAGGATTTCCACCCATCCACATGCCCTTCTTTTTACTGGCTGCGATCTTATCGCGGATGCGCTCGGCCGAAACTTCACGCTCGAATTGCGCGAAGCTGAGTAGCACATTCAGGGTCAACCGCCCCATACTGGTCGTGGTGTTAAAGCTCTGTGTTACGCTGACGAAGGTCACGCCATGTTCGTCAAAGATATCGACCAGCTTGGCAAAATCCATTAGGCTACGCGTTAGGCGGTCAATCTTGTAAACGATGATTGTATCGACCTTGCCGTCTTTGATATCAGTGAGCAGAGCCTGCAGGCCTGGGCGATCCATATTGCCGCCGCTATAACCGCCATCATCATACTGCGTTTTGATGAGCATCCACCCCTCCGCACGCTGACTGGCGATGTAGGCCTCGCAAGCCTCACGCTGAGCATCAAGCGTGTTGAAATCCTGATCCAGCCCTTCATCCGAACTTTTCCTGCAGTATATCGCACAGTTTTTTGTTATGGTCTTCATAATGACCATACACGCTTCCTTTACAGGAGAAGTCGAGTGAATTAGGCAAAAAAATGAAATGCACCATATGTAGAAATATAATTACACAAGATCAAAAGACTAAAGAACATATTATTCCAAATGCTATCGGCGGTCGTAAAAAGATAGAAGGCTTTATCTGTAAGAACTGCAATAGTGAAACAGGTCGTACTTGGGACGCTGAGCTGACCAAACAACTAAACGCTCTTTGTTTAATATGCAATATTAGTAGGGAAAGGGGCTCTTCACCGCCAATTAGTGTTGAAACAACAGCAGGTGACACAGTTAGATATCATGCTGGGGGGATTGTTAAGAAAGACCGCCCGTATGTTTTTGAAGAGGTCGATGGTCAGCAAGTATCACTATCTATTCAAGCTCGTGACGAGAGCGAGTTGAAAAAAATCTTACGTCAGAAAAAAAAGAAATTTCCCACATTAAATATTGAAGAGGCTCTTTCAATGTTGGAAACAGAGTCCAGTTTTCCTCAAGGTATGTATAAGTTTTCATTAAATTTTGGAAATGAACTTTCAATGAAGGCAATCGTCAAGTCTTTGCTAGCTGTAGTATTTGATGCTGGTGTTAGTGTTGATAATTGTGATGTTGCTATCCAATTTTTAGACCAAGGAGGAAACATTCCTGTCGGCTACTATTATGAAACTGATTTAATTCATAACCGTAGAGCTGGTGCTCCTATACATTGTGTTTTTGTGAAAGGCGATAAAAACGCAGGGAACATTGTAGGGTATATAGAGTTGTTCGGAGCATATAGGATGGTATCGCTCCTATCAAGTAATTATGTTGGCGAAGATTTTTCGCATTCTTATGCCATAGACCCTATCTCTGGAAAACAAGAAACGGTGCAAGTAAACTTTACTTTGGATCTTGAAGAAATACTTGAATCTTATGACTATAAGAAAATTCCAGAGGGTTCTATGCAAGAAGTTTTTGAGCAAGTAATCGCGTATGCTCAAAGCCGCAATTACAAACTTGAAAGAGAGAAAGTGCTCTTACAAGCTATTGATAAAGGGTTTAGAGCGTGTGGTATTGATGAGGGAGAAACACCAACTGAAGAGCAGCTGAAAATAATATCAGGTATTGTATTTGATGAACTATCACCATTACTAAAACATCAAATTTCAAAAGCCTCTGAATGAGGCGTTAACATCACTTCACTCCAAAAAACACACGCCCGTTCCACCTGCTGTTAGTGATGTCGTTAGCGATCTGCGACAGGCTAGTGTAATGCTGTCCCTGATAGTCAAAGCCATCCGCCTTCACAGTTACGGCATGGCGCTTGCCCTTCCAACTTCTGATGAGCCGTGTGCCGGGCTTAAGAGATACGCACCTTTCATCAAAGCTGCGCGGGTTTCGTTTATATTGCTTGATAAGCTGTTCAAGCCGTGCTTCCTGCTCTGGCGTTAAACCGCCCTCGTTCTTATAATCTAGGCTCTTTTCGAGCATCGTGCGTCCGATTCCTTTATGGGGCTGCATGCCCCAAACCTCTTCCCACCGTTTGCGCAGCTCTGATAACTCTAATTTCTTATGCATATGAAGCTCCTTTATTTAAGCTCCATACACGCTTCCTTGCCGAGCGAAGTCCAGTCTTAATACTCGAGTTCGCCGCTTGCCACTTTGCGCTGGTGTTCAAGCATAACTTCTCTCTGGCGCGCTAAATTGTAATTCATTTCTTCTTCGGTCATGCAATCGCGCGCATTAGGTGGAATAGGATCTTCACCAATACCGAATATACGGGGCAGCATGAAATGTAATTCGCTCAACCTGAACAAGCCGTTGAGATTTGTGTTTTTTTCCATGTCATAAAACTCTCCTTCTCTCATCGGATCCAGCCAGACACCACCTTCACCGCATTCTCCAAAGCGCGGCTTATAGGCACCTTGCATGTATTGATAAGCAAAAGCATAGCCACCAATAGATATAAGTGTTTCAGCGAGCTGTTCCTTCGACTCTCGTTCGGGGTGCAGAACCTCGCCTACCTGGCGCGTGTAGCTATAACCGTGAGGGAGCGTCCATGTTTCATCCTGCATCGCGATGGCGGGCAGATTGATATGTACCCAGCCTTCATTCTTTGCAAGGAGATGTCCGGCTAGATCATTCTCGTGCAAACGCTGCATGAGCAGCACTACCGAGCCACGCTCTTTATCATCAAGGCGCTGAAGAACATTTTCATCAAACTGGCGGTTTAGGCGTTTGCGAGCGCCCTTGTCATTTGCGTCTGCAGTACTCATTGGATCATCAATAATAATCATGTCTGCTCCAAGGCCAGTGAGGCGGCCCATAATAGGCATGAACTGACGTCCTCCGCCACAGTTTGTCACAAGACGTCCTTTCTCTTCTTTGAAGCTGGTTCTATCAAACAGAGCGCGATAACGCGGCGTGCGCATGAGCTGCGCGCAATCATCCTCAAGCTCAAGCCCCAGAGCCTTGGCGCCGTGTAAATAAAGGATGCGCTTTCGAGGATCGCGCCCCAGCAGCCATGCGGGCAGGGCAATGCTGGCGCAGTGGGATTTGAGCATGCGCGGTGGCATCGTGATGATCAGGCGCTTGCACTTTCCCTCAGAAGCAAGGCTCAGATAATGTGCCATAGTATCAATATGCCAGTTATGCTTATAGGTCTTATATGGGTACAGCGCATTAAAAGCAAAGCAGATGAAACTGCTGAAATCATGACGCAGAATATTCTGATAATCTTCAATCTTCATTATCTGGCTCCCCGTTATTTTTAAAGCGTTTTTTGAAGTCCTCGATCACTTTGCGATCCTCTGGCAGTAATTCGAACTCTGGTGCGTCATCCATAATTTTAAGGAAAGGAATAGCAAGCTTGATCATTTGTGTATCACCCTTCGCAGCGCCTATGCCGATCTGCTCGAGAATAAGCTGGCGGATGTTACGGTTTTGCGGTTCTCCGTCGATTATAATCTCACGCTCGCGCCCGAAAACAAACTTGATGTCATCTGCAAAGGATGACTTTTTCTTTCGTGGGCGCCCAAGTATATTACCAGATTGGCCAGGTTTGAATTGATGCTCCTTAGGGGGAGTGTTGTTGCGACGCTTATCTGTACATTTTTTCTTACTCATCGTTTTGTCCTTTCTGTACGATTTCATTGAACGTTTTGCCAGTTTCAGCGTGGGTGGCTTCTAAACCTGTGTAATCCTGCCAGCGGCGAATAATGACGTCGCAGTACTTGGGTTCAAGCTCTATGCAGTGAGCGATGCGACCGATCTTCTCGCAGGCGATCAGCGTCGAGCCTGAGCCCGCGAACGGATCAAGCACAATGCCGCCGCGCTGCGTGCAGTCCATGATCGCATCAGCGACCATCGCCACGGGTTTAACGGTTGGGTGAAGTTTGAGATCCTCGCGGCCATCAAAGCTATTCACGCCACGGTAATCCCAAACATTTGTGCGGTAACGACCGTGCATACCCAACGAAATATTATTAATGTGCTTGGCCTTGCCGTTTTTGAACACCGCGACGAGCTCGTGTTTGCTGCGGTAAAACGAACCCATGCCACCGTTCGATTTGTTCCATACGCATATATTTTTGAGCTCGGTATATTGACCTTGCCCTGCACTCAAAAGTTGGTAAATACCGCGCCAATCCATGCAGATATAATGAAGTGATCCATCGCGGCTGAACTGGATGATGAGTGCGATGAAGGCTGCGAGAAATATCGTAAACTCCTCGTCGCTCATCTCACCGCTAGCCATGGCAAACTCGTCATGCTTGATCTTGCCGTTGCCGCAGATATGACCGTTTACCGGCACATTATATGGCGGGTCTGAAAATATCGCATCGGCCTTTTCGTCTTGCATCAGTGTTTGATAATCTTCTGGAATAAGTGCGCTGCCGCACAAAAGGCGGTGATTACCAAGTATCCAGAGATCGCCTGATTTTGTAATTGGGGTTTCCTCAATCTCAGGCAGTTTATCACTTTCGTTATCTTCCGGCGGTTCGTCGCCGCTAATGATTATATCGAGCTCGCCTGTTGCAAAGCCTGTAATCTCGAGATCGAAATCAAGATCGAGCGCATCAAGTTCTGTGATCTCAATGCGCAGAATATCGTCATCATATCCGGTATTGAGATTGAGTTGGTTATCGGCAAGGCGATAAGCACGCAGTTCGGCTTTCGAGAGATGGCTGATCTGAATAACCGGCACCTCCTTTAAGCCTAGCTTTAGAGTCGCAGCATAACGGCCATGGCCGGCGACGATTTCGAAATCACTATCAACGATGATCGGTGCGACACAGCTGAACTGCTTGATGCTTTTCGCAATCTGCTCAATATGCCATTCAGGATGCTTCTTGGCATTTAGAGCGTAGAGTTTGATTTGATTAATATCTACCATTTGATAGACATGCTGGGGTCC
>MDSZ01079514.1_pt1 | contig 31740 bp, 23 predicted proteins | sample 811201 | NCBI WGS metagenome assembly MDSZ01 (sample SAMN05326647, study PRJNA326480) | marine metagenome | isolation source: seawater | place: Indian Ocean: North | collected 2010 | reverse complement strand
TTGCGCTTGCACTGCAGCTGCTTTCTCTTCAAACGAAGTAAATTCAACAGATGGCACACACAATGTGCGGATGGAAGAAAAGCATACTTCAGTTGTAGGTACCTAATCGCGTTCACATTACATGTGGTTTTCTTGGATTTTATTCTGTCCCAAGATTCGCGCGTTGTATTTACTGAATTTCTTCCATTCTTTTGCAACACCAAGCACGCAACATCCTTTAATTAGATCACATGTGAATGCAACGCGTGGATCTCCCAAATCTACTTTGTGAAAGTCAGGGCTGACTTGTTTCGCAATGGCATCTATGGCCTCCATTCTCGGGATGCTATTATTATGACGAGAGCTAAAAATGACTGAGAACGTTGACTTTTTCAGCTGGTCTTTTTTCGTTTCAACATCAACTTCCACGTTTGGTAAGAATCTATCTACTAAAGGTTTAGCGTGCGCTTTAATTTCTTCACTGCTCGCGAAGCACACGTCCTGGACTGGTAGTATGCGCTCTATAAATCTCGAATGCGTGAGAGACGTTTCTTTCACCTCGCTCAAGTACCTAACGACCATATCAGAAGGATCTGCCTTGATCACGGCTTCTTTTGACATCAAAACAAATATACAAGCTCTCAAACCCAAGTCTACGATTTTGAATTTCCTATTTTCAAGCTTGTCCTCTTCTTTAATTGAATCTATTTCGGATTTCAACGCATCTTCGACCGATGGTTGTGGTTTCTTTTTTGCATCTTCATCATCATCACCATCATCATTTCCTTCTTTTATCTTCTCGGCATCCTTTTCGTCGGGAGATACGATATCGTCGTAAATATCTAACATTAATCGCATCACATCGCGTGCCGTTTGCTTCTCTTTCCCAACCTCACTCGAGATTAAAAATCCTTTGGCACCGTACGGAATATTCGCGGAAGATGAACTCTAAAGAAAGAGAGAATTGTCATATACATCGAAAGAATATCAAAGAATAAGAAGAATAAGAAGACGAAGAGATTAGAAGATTTGATTTATGTTTAAATGATACAAAAACATACCGGACGTCCGAACTTGCGTTTTTTCATCGCGCCCCGGTCCTTTCCGCCTTGCCATCGTTTACCACCCATGTTTTACTTGAAGTCCTCGTACTATGACTTTTTGGGGGGAAAATTGTATTCCAAAGTGCTATTTTTCAATTTCATAAAGTTTTATTCACTCTCTGTACTCGTACCACTGCTACTCTCGTCATCAACGTCGTGATGAGCACTTTGCATGTTGAAACTACCTGTGGCCTCTTCTATCTCCCGTCGCATCCCTTCTTCTGATGTCGGGAGAGGATTAAACTCCTGCAATGGGTCTAACTCTTTAAAGGCTGACATCAACTCTTCGATCGCTGTGAACGCCGCCTTTCGTCTCTCATCGTCGCTCATATTTCCCACCCCTTTCTGAGCACGTTCAGATATAGCTTTTATTTTTGATATGAGCTCGCTATCGGCTCCAAGAAAGGAAAGGTCGTCTTCGTCAATATCATAATCATCGCCGTCGTCGTTATTGTTGTTGTGTTGTTGTCGTGCGTTCAATCTTCTCCCACTCGACGATGGAGTTTTGCGATTTTCCGCACGGCGTTCTCGCATCATAAAGTCGAGATCGTCATCTGAATCAATCTCACCAGCTTCAGTCGACTCGTTCTGCGCAGTGTTTTTTGCCACATTTACATTATTTTCTCTCCTATTTAAAATCAAACCAGGCCATTTCGTAGCAGAAAGTGCATCGACCACACGTTGCACACCTTGCGGATCCCCTAACTGGAGACCAGCTTCTCTTAACGTGTCGTCGGCGTTTCTAGAGAGCAAGGATACTCGAACAGGCTCAATATTATTCTCTAAACACCACGATGTTATGAATGGATTTACTTCCGAGCTATCCATATCTTCGGTACCATCGACGAGAAGCAATCGCGTCGCGTCGACTTCTTCTCCATCCACCGCTGCAATCAAGTTCGAAAACACTGCCCTATTTGAATCCACATACGCTTTTAACAAAGAAAAGTCGACCGCGTTATCACATTTACACGCCATCACGACTGCGCTAAACTCACTCGCTTCCGCAAAGGACAAAGACCTTTCTTTGTTATCGTCGTCGTCAACACTTATGCTGTGATGATGAAGTTCGACCTGTGCTTTATAATATCTAGTGACTAACGACCAAGTAACTGGATTCGGGGTCGAGTCAATTTCATCTCTTGTTATGTGCTCGTCGTCGTCTTCGCGTCCTTCGCCGCACAATATTGCCGTCACGGCTGCAGATGTTATGACTTCATTCGTCCCGACGACGAATATTTTACCCTTTTTCAAAGACGTCGTCATTTGTTGTGTTGTGGTGGTTGAGTAAATTGTCAAAAAAAAAGAGAACGGGTCGTTAAAAAAAACTCAAAGCACAAGGCTAAGGTGGAACACAAATAGACGACTGTATATCATCGCTCCATATCATGAAAAAATACGCGTTCGAAATGACAAGCGAATCGCTCGCTCGAGTATGCCATGTAAACAAGCAGTATGTTGTTCGCAAACTCCGTTCGCTCCTTTTTTTCGTAATCATGCACGTCGTTAATATTTAGGTTTCTTTGTTGCGTATTTTTTTTTGTTGTTGACCAAACAAACACACTTTGCTAAAATACGGGCACACAACAGGTATGCGCACGTGCCGGAGTTAAACGACATTCTGCATTTGTCTGGAAGAGGTATCAGAGAAGTGAAGTGTTTAGAGCCATACGTTAATTTACTCGCGATTCACTTGACGTCAAATGCCATTAGCTCTTTAAATGGCTTGCAAAGTCTCCGAAGACTTCGCTCGTTGCATGTCGCGCATAATGATTTGACCAATTTAAATGGCATTGAAAACCTCACTGAACTCCGCTTCTTAGATGTGTCGAGTAACACCAATTTTGAATCGATCGAAGCTCTCGCTAATCACGACTCCATCGAGGTTTTACTATGCGGAAACAATAAGAAATTGAGATGTATCGAGGTACTTTCAACTTGCCGAAGTTTAACAACTTTAGATTGCCGCGACTGTAATATATCAAGCACATCGACAGCGAAGGAGGAAAACGAAATGATTCTAAGTATGATATGCTGTTTGAGAGATCTAGCTTCTCTGAATCTGAAAGGGAATCCAATCGTGACGGAGATCAGTCAACCTTTTCGCACTTTTTGTATTTCAAAAGCGCCAGCGTTACAAAATTTGAACGAGATACCTGTGTTCTCGAAAGAACGTAGGATATCCGAAGCTTACATGCTTCGAGGTGGTCGCGACGCTGCGCAAGAAGAGATGCGAAAAATTAAAGAAGAAGAAGAGCGAGAGCACGAAGAACAATGGGAATGGTTTCACCAGATGATTGAAATCAAGAAGGAAAAAATCAACGCGAATTAAATACAGTGGTAAAACAAATATCTAATTTTACCACATTTGAAGTAAGCATGCACGCGAGAACTGCGATCACAACTCTGCTTCCGCGAACGCATCCGACACGCTATGTTTAGCTAAATCTCCTAACGAACTGCCCGTGTTTAAAACTCTGGATTTTCCATCAGTTCCAGAAAACGCCATCAAAATAGAGGTTTGACATTGCAACGCCGCCTTGCTTCCATCAGGAATGGGACACGTGGCATTAGATACACAATCAGGCGTAAAAGAACTCTCACAATCTCTATCGTTTTGTAACATGCACGAGTAATCCGCATTCCTGGAATCTGTGGCGTTGATACCAACGTGTAAACATTGATCACTACTACACGCACCACACCCGACGTTTTCCCACTGTAAATCTTCTAATTTTCCTTCATCAAACCGCGTTAAAAGCGACAACGATGATACACGCCCGTACTTTCCCTCAAAATCTTGCTCTCGTCGTGGATATGCGTTTTTCACTCGAATAACCCTCGGTATTGATCGTACGCCTCGCGCATATGCCACCACACTCAAAAGGGTTGCCGACTGTGATTTCATCAGTCCGTCTTCGTCCTGTCTTGGCGTTCGCAATAACGCCATCTCATCAACATTCACGCGAAACGATGAAATTGCAACACCCTTGTCTTTTAACTTCGTTCTATGTTCGTCATCGCACGGGTTTAAATCGCCCCAATCGTCTACAGTACCGTTTGGGAAGTACGCTAATCCAATTATAAACGACTTTTTAAAATTGACTGTATCGTCGTCCACGCACGGGTCGTATACTCCCGCCGCTTTTACATCCACGACTCTGGCTCCAAGGAATGCAAATAACAAGGGTAGCCACCATACTGCTACGTGTAAAGAGAACACGATCGCTCGAGATATCATTATTAGTTAAATAACGAGAAAAAGTTTACTATTGTTTGTTTTGACGTTTTGACGTCAAGAAAAAAGAGCACCACACGCACGATAAAATCCACATACGCAAAAATATGAAAGAAAGGAAACCCACATAAATAGCGAGCTCTTCTTTCATCGTCTTTATCGTGTTCGTCGAATGCTCTCTAGTGCAGTTCTAATAAAACACGGAACCACTTGCTTGTTCAAGTGTAGCAGTACGAGTCGCCGCAGCGGGAACAACCTTCACCGACACTCGTCGTGTGTGTACAAGCAACTCTTTTTTCATTCACGACGACACGTACAACTCCAATTACGACTCCAACAAAAGACGATGACGAGTGCGACAGGGAACCCTGGCGCAAGAGAAACCGTAGATGAAAGATTAGAATCCATAATGAACCACTCGTGGGTAGAGAAGTTGAATCCAGACCCAGAAACCGAAGCCAACGCGCCGAACAAAACGTCACGTCGGGTAAAGTCTGGACATTTCGTGAGAGTAAAGCCGACGCCTTTGAAACATCCAGCTTTAATCATCCATTCAAAAAAGGTACTCGAGGATATCGGATTATGTGAAGGCGACGAATCATCCGACGCGTTCGTGCGTTTCTTTTCCGGCGATTCCGACGCTATACCAGGAATGAAAACGTGGGCGACGCCGTATGCTTTGAGTATTATGGGGCAAAAACACACCTCCAACTGTCCATTCGGTACCGGTGAAGGGTACGGAGATGGACGCGCCATTTCAGTTGGTGAGGTCGTGAACCCGAAAACAAAACAAAGGTACGAGTTACAGTTGAAAGGTGGTGGTCAAACACCGTTTTGTCGCGGCGCCGATGGAAGAGCAGTACTTCGCTCGAGCATTCGGGAATTCATAGCTTCCGAAGCTATGGACTCTCTGGGCATTCCAACAACGCGTGCGTTATCCCTCATTCGATCGGAAGGAGGTGATGTTTCAAATAGACCGTGGTATAGCGTGTCGGTGGAAAAACAAGTATCGAAACAACTTAACGAAGTGACAACAGATGACCCGAGACTTGCTCGATTTGACGTTTCGGAAAGAGAAGCCATTGTGAGCAGAGTGCGGGCTCAAAAGCGAGATCCGGATACGATGATTCAAGAACCCAACGCTATTACAACGCGCGTTGCTCCATCTTTTCTGCGCGTTGGACATTTGGATTTATTCTCGCGTCGCGCTTCAAAACCCGACGCGAGTCCATTACAAAAACAAGAGCTCGAAATGCTCGTCAGACATTGTTATTTTCGTGAATTTAGTAACGAGGACGATTCGTGGTGCTCGACTGCTCCCATAGAAGATGTTGCTCGCGCTGTTTTAGAAAAATCAGCCGTAGGAATTGCAGTCTGCGTCGCCGAGTGGATGAGAGTTGGATTTTGTCAAGGTAACTTTAACGCTGATAATTGTCTCGTCGCTGGGCGAACAATGGATTATGGGCCTTTTGGTTTTCTCGACGCTTACGATCCCGCGTTTGCGAAATGGACAGGGAGCGGTGACCACTTTGCGTTTGCGGCGCAGCCGCAAGCTGCTGTTGCAAATTACTTCACATTATGTTCTGCTCTCGCCACGTTGTTGAAAGGAAAAGAAGTAGAAGGGAACGCATTGATAGAAACGTTTGCAAAAACGATTGAAAATGAAATGACAAACGTCTGGGCAAAAAAACTTGGGTTCCACAATGATGCCCCAAGTTTGAGTAAAACAGCCGCGCGCGATTTGTACGATGAAACTCTTCAGGATCTTCTTTATAAGCACAGAGCTGATTGGACGTTGTTTTGGAGAGAACTCTCGAACGTTGCGTCGGCTCTTCTCTCAAGAAAAATGTCGGCGAAGGAGGCGTTTTCAACTTTTCTCGAGAAGAAAGCATTTTACAAGTCTGTATTTTCGGAGCAAGAGATCGAAATGTGGACGAAGGCGTTGGAAGCATGGATAGCTGCGTTGCGAACGTCGGGTGAGAACGAATCTAGCACTGGAGAAATAGTCGAAAGGATGCGTCGAGCAAATCCGAAGTACGTACCGAGAGAGTACATGCTTGTCGAGGCGTATGAAGCGGCTGAGGTCGGCGATTACTCCGTACTACGCGACGTTTTCATAGCGTGTTGCGAAAACCCATACGACGAGGGTGAGAGCAGTAAATACTACACTCTCGCACCCGAGGAGGCGCTGTCGAAAGGAGGTGTTGCTTTCATGTCATGATCCTCGTAATCTTTCCTTGTCGTTGTTTTTGTCGTTATTTTTTATTGAAACGGCAAAATCATCCGGGAAAGAGTAACGTATAGTATCGCGATCTCAACGCCATACAGCAATGCAAACAAAATAGGAAAAGTATAAATTAAAGATGAGTTCTTTATCTATCACGCGTTCCTTTATTTATTAAGATGAGTGGTGATGATAAAAGAATACTACGTGACGCCTAGGATTGTTGCAAAGTGTGCATCAGTTTTGCACGCCGACTCCAGGCCGATAACAAAACATCTTTTGCCTTGCTTTCTGTAACATACACATACACATAGAAGATGAAGAAAGCAGTACGAGAGAGAAAAACAGAACGTAGTAGCCGTAGCATATAGTACCAATACTTGCAGTTTCTTGTTTAGTATGAGTTAGAGATGTTTTACAATATTTCGAGTTCTTCCGCCGTTAAATGCACCAAAAACGTCTTTCCACTCCCATCGGGAAGAGGTAAAGCAACTTTCAACGGAAGATTGGCTGAAATGTACTTGCCGTCGAGTTCATCCGCTCTCTGCGCGACTTCTCCCTCGAAACCGTTCAAATCGGTCGCCGTTCCTTTGGTTTTCGGCATGTGATACACCACGACCGATTTGTTTACTCTCACTTTAGCTCCAACTGGAACGTCATCCTTTTCCGAAGCACCCACGTTGACGATGGTCATTTTTCCTCTCCCGTTATTGTTCGATCTTTTCAAAGAAGAAGACGAAGAGAAAGAGGTGGATGAAAGCGCAGTCGTTGCGCTCAAAGATGAACTTAAACTAAACATGTTAATGTGTGTTTGTGTATATATATATATATATAGTATGTACGCGTGTTCACCACTCGCGCGTAACAAAAAGTGACGGAGAAAAACATCGATTGATTATCTCTATCCACACACAGACTCCTCTGTGACAGACAGACACGTGAGCAAAAAAAATATATAACAACCCTAAACCCTAAATACCAAGAAGAGGTTTCCCCGAGAATCAAAAAAGGTTCATGTAGTGCGCTCGTGGACTAAAGTAAGAACAACACTTTGTCTCGCTCGGGACAAACTGAATGTCGGTGAGACGAATCTATTCTATCACGTCCTCTACTGCTGCGCGAAAAATACTCCCGCACACGGCGCAAAAAAGCTCCCGCCCTTTTTTTGCCCCTCCAATTCAACAACTAAAAGTGACGGCGAAGCTGTCTTTCGTAACAAACGCATCCCCGACTACTATTCTTAGTGCTATTCATTCAAGCAGAAGAAGAATTTTGTGTCGAGTAGTAACACATAAGACGCCCTCTTTCTCGTCAATGTCCACGCAAAGTCATTTGTCAGGTGCGCGACTAGGATCCTCGATGTTTATGAAAGGTGGCGTCTGTCTTCGTCGTGCATTCTATTATCGAGGTAAACTAAGAATGCCGACGAACTTTGGTTGTGAGTTACGCTTCTTCTTTACGCAACAACAAAAGAGAAAATTGGGGACCAGTGGAGGAAGAAGAAACTTTCAGTTTGTCGCAGATTCTAAACAATCGACATCGGGTGACTTGAGAAATACGAGAAGTAACGCGACGAATGGTGTCCGAGGAAAAGCGAGCTCATCATCAGGCAATCCAAAAACGGCTCCTTCGAGTACCACTTCCTCTTCCGCCTCCTCTACGTCCTCTGTGAAAACTGCAAGTTTGACAAAAACTGCACGATCGTCAAATAAAAAGAAGAAGAAGAAGCCAAGAAATAGCACAAATGGCAGCACCAACAGAAATACATCGTCGAATGGTAGGAATAATAAGAGCAACAATAATAGCAAGAGTCGCACCAGAAACAGTGGAAGGGGAAATCAACAACAGAAAAACTTCAAGAAGAAATCCGCCACTAGAGGCGCAAAACAGACTGGAAGTTTGAACGTTAACGTTCTGACGTGTCCAAACGGGCGAGAACGACTGAAACGCAAAGAGGCAAAGGATTTTTTAGACCTCTTCAAAGAGCAAAACGGAGGCACGGCATTGTGCAAATCTGTAGACGACTCAAAAAACGTGTTACATTTTGTGCAACAAAAGATGTTGTTCAAACAAAAGATTTCATATCAAACTAGTGGACCACCACACAGTCGACGATTTGTCTCAACGCTGGAAGTTCCGATACAAAGTGCTGCATTTCAATCGTTAGATGTGTTGCCATCTTCGGCAACAGTTAACGGCGATGTGGTAACTTTTATGGGAGGCGGGATTGCATTCACCAAACGAGAGTCCTCATCACTCGCCGCTTTGGATATTTTGAAGCAACTTTTAGAGTCTGGCATTGATCCAAAAGCACCCCCAAGCATAGCAAAGATGAAAGAAAAAGAAATGAAAGAAAGAATTCAAAATGCACAAACTTTACTGGAGTTGGTTGACAGCTCGAGGCCTTCCATCAACATATCAAAGAGACGAGATGGAAAAGCTGGTTTCGAGGCGATGTTATCTTGCTTTGTCGACGGTGGAAAGAAGCTCGAAGGTCTCGGATACGGTAAATCGAAGTCTGAAGCTGAAGGAAACGCACTTCTGAACGCGTCGGAGGAACCTTTAAGGGAATTACTAGGCGAAAACGTGATGAAAAGATTGGAAAAAGTCATCGCAGATTCTCCCGGGGGCCACGTAGCGACGCTAAGAATTCAAGCTTTACCATATGACGCGGTGGAAGTCCTCGTTAACGCTATGGGTTCTCCTGATGAGCACGACGCGAGGGTGATGGCTTTGAAAACCGAATGCGAAGAACTCGAAAGACGCAGAGAAGCGAGGGAGGCGCGCAATGCCGAAAGTGGAGGAAATACGAATTGGAGAAAAAAAGGTGAAAACTTGAATGAGTACCTCTTTAAATCCAAAAATGCAGAAGACTTATCCAAAGCAGAGGAGATTTTAGTAAATAAATACCGAGAAGAGCAAACAAAAGCGTCGCAAGATATTTTACAGGAAGAAATTGAACGCGAAAGACGAGCGGAAGAAGATAAAGACTCAGAAGAGGCGAAAATGGCGCGTTTCCGAGAAAAGTTGCCGATCCTCGAATTGAAAGAGGATATGTTGAAAGCATTAGAAACACAATCAGTCGTAGTTGTTTCTGGCGGCACTGGTACAGGCAAATCCACGCAATGCCCGCAATATATCTTAGAAGATGCGCTAAAGAAAGGTAGAGGTGCAGAAACCAAGATTATCGTCACTCAGCCGCGCCGAATTGCGGCAATCTCAGTCGCTGAGCGCGTTGCGGCGGAACGCAGTGAACCAATTGGGAATTCCGTCGGATATCGCGTCCGTTTACATGGTTCTGAACCTAGAAGTATCGGTGGTACTGTTCAGTTCGTTACCACGGGCGTTCTATTGCGACGATTAGTACGCGATCCAGAAATATCGGATGTTTCCCATGTGATTATTGATGAAGTGCATGAAAGAGATATAAACACCGATTTCCTACTCGTACTGTTAAAAGAATTGATTCAAACGAGAAAAGACTTAAAAGTTGTTTTGATGTCAGCAACGCTAGATGCTGAATCATTTTCAAGATATTTCACAATGGATACAAACATGGCACGACAAACGCCGTTGCTGTCTGTTCCGCCAAAGCCACGTCATCCAGTCGAACTACATTACCTCGAAGACATACTAGAGACAACGCAAACAGACAACGTCAAAGATGATAACGGTATAGAAAATCCAAACGTAAATTCGAGTGGAAGTGAAGACGTTGACGACATTATCGTTCAAAACAATGAAAATGAAATATCGAAGATTGGCCAAGATGACGATTGGCCGCCAATCGTTCGACGTCTCGCAGCTGAACTATTACACGTGCAAGATATCTCGCTCGCTCGTGAGCTCGAAGAAGTCGAAGCGGAATCGAGGGCTTCTATGCAGATTGAACGCATTGCTGATGCCGAAGATGCTGGTGAACAGCCAGAATTTTCGGAAGATGAATATGATGATGACGAAGACGATGTCAACGACGAGGATGACAGTTTGAACGCATGGGAAGACAAGATGAAAAATGAGAGTCGGAAACATTCGCACGGCCGGCCAAGACTGCAAGCTTTGCGAAAAGCTGTCGCGCTGAAGAACGATCGATCGGAAATCGGGAAACAAGGAAGTTATGGATTCGGTGGCGGGAAAATGCGAGTAAATAAGAATACCAAACTTGGTGATCGCGATCAGTCAGAAGTTGCCGTAAACTTAGTCGCCGAAATAGCAACCCACATCGCGAGCAAAGAAATTGAGAAGAATAGAAGAGGAACAGTGTTGTGCTTTTTGCCAGGTTGGGATGAGATCAAAGCGGCAACGGAGCTCATACGGAAATCTGCTACATATAACGAAGACACTATGAAAATAATGCCACTTCATTCATCCGTTCCCCAAGAAGAGCAGCAATCAGTATTTACGCCCGCGAAAGAAGGCACAATGAAGATAATTTTGTCCACAAACATCGCTGAATCGTCGGTGACCATCGATGATGTCCTTTCTGTGATTGATGCTGGTTTGGTGCGCGAAATGTCCTACAACGCGGAAAGCGCCATGTCTTCGATGGAAACGGTATTGATATCAAGTGCTTCGGCAACTCAGAGATCCGGAAGAGCCGGTAGAGTTGCTCCTGGCTCATGTTTTCGTCTTTACTCTAGAGGTGTACATGCTTCTATGGCTGAACGTCCCACACCTGAAATACAGAGAACAGCGTTGGAAGCGACGTGCTTGCAGACCGCAGCGATGACAGAAAATGGCATTCAGAGATTCTTGTCAAAGGCTTTAGATCCTCCGAGCGAAGACACGGTAATGTATGCCGTAGATCGATTGGCCAAACTGGGGGCAATTCAACCTGTTGAAAATGGCGAGAAGTTGACAGCCTTAGGCAGAACAATTTCCAATCTCCCAATTGATCCAGCCATCGCACGCATGCTCCTCTTAGGGTGTGTCACAAAATGCTTAGATCCTGTTTTGACGGCGGCGGCTTCGTATTCGTCTCGTGATCCATTTTACACGCCTCCAGGAATGCGAGATGAAGCGAGAGTAATTCGCAAATCGTTCCACGACTCTTCAGATTTGCTCTCAGTGTGCCGGGCTTGGGAACAGTGTAACGATTTGTTCAGTAATCGTGATTACGAAACCGTTCGCCGTTGGGGGTCTGACAATTTCATTTCAATCGCAGCCATGAGTAATCTGACGTCTGTTCGGTCGCAATTGCTGAATGATCTAGTGAAATTAGGCTTTGTTTTTGAGCGAGACTGCGAAGGATATGGTCAAAGGAGAGTATTACGTTATGACGCTGAAATAAACGCTAACTCTGATAATGAGGCACTTTTTAAAGGTGTCATGGCGACTGGTCTTCCTTCCAATCTTGCCGCACGAAGATCGTTAGGCGCCTTTGGGACTTTGCGTACCCGCACAGAAAGTCACGCTGGATTACATCCTTCAGGAGTTGCTTTCCACAGGAAACCTCCACGAGGTGTCGCTCCTTTGCCGAAGTGGTTTGTATACCGCGAAATGGTGCTCTCTTCCTCTGTTTTTCTTCGGGATTCGACTGCACTTTCACCTGAGCAGGTTGCTATGTTTGCTGGTCATCAAATTTCGTTTGCACCTAAAATAGAGGAAGATCAAAACGATGGTGCTGGAAGAGACGGTGGTTTACTGAATGCAGATGGATCCGTCAACGTAACAATGGATATCGATATGCCGTTTGATGGAGACGATGTGGTTCCGTCGTTTCGTTTTGATCGAAGCGCTGCAGGCAGAGCTAAGTTTCTCTTGGATGAATGGGTGTTTTTAGGTTCTAATTGTGAAGATACCATGGATCTACTTCGAGATGCCCGGGAAGAGTTGAACATGGCGCTCAATTGGAGAGTGATGTATCCGCGCAAGCCACCGCCAGAGTCCTCAGAGGAAATTGTAGACGCAATTGCGCTGATGCTCCGGATAGTAGACGAACGTGAAAGAAGAAAGAACAGATCGCGTGCTCGTTTTACGCGACAAGAGTCTTCAGGTGGTTCTCCAAGAAGGAAGTTTTAGGTAGTTTTAGGAAAATAGGAGTAATAGAATACAAATCAACGCATCGGTATATAATATGGGAATTTTAAGTTCACTCATGCTTACACGCTCACATCATCTTTTCTTCCCGAGGAATGCTTCTAAAGCTTCAACTGAGGGAGATGACACGGCAGAAGATTTCTTCTTCCTCCTTCGCTTTCTTCGATTTCCATTCGCAGTTAAATTCAGCGCGTCATCATCGTAACCGTTTCTCCAGCGTTGAAGAGGCTCAACCGGCGAACATTCGAGTAAATCAAGTGCAACTTGGTCTAACACGGCTTTAGAAATGTCGCCGCGCAAATTACACGTATTTTTGACGTGGTGATATATGTTCTCCCGGGTGTAACCGAGACACTCGCCGATCAAGACGCCATAATAGGGCGATTGAGCAACCAAAGCACCTTGGGCGCCAAATGAAGCTAAAAGTGCGGCTCTTTCTTTATTTGGCGATATATTTGGGTAAAAAACTGCGCTTAACGTCGTTGACCCTTCAATGTGACATGCTACACACGAGAAAATCTGCGGTGATGTTGTCACCAACTCTTTTAAAGCCCGCTTGACGAAAGGACAGTCGATTGGTTGGACGCGCCCGTCTTCAACAAATGGTGCGTATAACTGAATTAAGGCTAGTGGACGATTACCCGCGAGTAGCGCGTATATTTCTCCAGCGTTTAATGTCAACCGTTCAATCGTCGACAGAGGTGGCTGAGATGGGGTCGTACCCAAAGACCAAAAATCTGGATTCTCAGACGCTTTAGTTTTCAGTTCGGTCAAGTCTGTTATCTTCTCGTGTTTGACCCAATCTACCTGTATCGTTTGTTTGTGTCGATTATTGTCCACCACCGGGTATTTGTTTGTTCTCACCAGCTCTTTGTGTAGGATTCCGAATTCAGGACAGAAAGTGAGGAGCTCTTCGGGTACAGATGACACAAATTCGTCTTTTCCTTCACGAGTGTGAAGTCTTGCTTCTTTGAGCGGTTTTGAAACGTCCAGTTGATACTCCAGTCCATCTATGTAACCGTTGAATGAAACGTCAGAGTCATCGTTTTTATCGTTTATGAACTTTTCCACTACTTCAAAGTACATTTTTTCTCCATTACCCTTTCCTTCTCCATCGTTTACCGCGACGAGTTCGAGCAAATCGCCCACTTTATATTCGAGCCATTCTGATTCGTCGTTTGCGCGTGGTGGTGTCGACGAATATCGGCAACGCAGTGGACGCGATTGTTGATGATGGGTATTTAAACGCTTGATATATTGCTTCGGCGCTATGTTTTGATTGATATTCGTTTGGTACATCTTCATTTTTCTGTTCGAGAGTCGGCTCTGGAACCAACACTTCCGTTTAAAGCAAGAAAGAAAAGAAGAGATAAAAAGAATTTTTGTGTGTACGACTCAAGAGACAAAAAAAAAAGAGAATGACGCTCCAACACGATGAATATATCAAGCTGAAACGACGACGACGACGACGACGACGACGACAACATCAACGCTTACAAATGTGCCACAAACCATCCATTTGTCTTTTTCTGTTTTGCATGGTCGGTTTTGTATTTCCACGTATTGTTGAAGGAGGACGTGTCAACCCATTTTCTTTACAACGGAACGACGATTCTTCTTCGTCCCCGTCGTCGTCGTCGTCGTCGTCGTCAACAAAAGAGCAAATTCAACAAGATGGTGAACCGCTGCCGCCGACACGATCTCTGTCACCACCACCGTCTCCTGAGATGCCCTTCCCTCCTTCGCTGCCAGAAATGCCGCCTCCGCCTCTTCCACCGTATCCTCCTTACCCGCCATTTGCGCCTTTCACACCACCAGACGAGAGGAAATTCGTAGAAGAACAAAAGGAAAGCGAGAAGCGTTCGACTGGCGTTGGAGGAAACGACGGAGCCGGTAAACTGTGGTGGTTTTGTTTTCATTTGACGTTAGCGTTTATAATCGTCGTGGGCACTTGGCTAAAAGCGAGAGAGCTGACTCTGAACCCGGAGATGAGGTATCGAGCGCAAGCAAACTTTCGAAGACCAGTGACTCGCCTGCGTTCGCCAACACAAACATACGAACGTGTAGAGTAAGAACTAAATTGAAATTTTGCTAGATGTATAATTAGGCACGCAACATAGTAGTCATAGTCGTATTAGTAGTAGTAAACTAATAGTAGTCCTATTTATCAGTACCGAGGTAGAGAGTTCTAATATCACTTTAAGAGAGATGTCAGATTTAATATTCTCGTTTACTTTTTCTTCTCTTTCGTCTTTTTGGATCGCCAAAAAAAGTGAGGTAGAACTATCAACTATGGATTCTTCTGGAACTCTGGCGCAAAGGGCAAACGCCCCTCCTCCTCCTCCTTCTTTTGCACATCCACATTCTTCATCCGCCGCCGCCGCTGATGCCGGCGGTGCTGCTGTTGGTGATGGCTCGCAAAAAAAACTAGTTTCTCTTCTTGCTTTTCACCATTTGCTTCTCGAGTTCGTTCATGAGTTTTGTTCCTCGACCACTTTGCCAGTGCAGGAACAAGAACAAGAACGAGGTGAGAGAAAATCGGGCAAAAATAAGTTTGATACCATGGGACAATCTGTAGGACATTCGCTCTGCGAAAACCATCTGCTCGATGTGAAACCGTTCATGGAAGATAAAGTGGACGAGATTATCGTTTGGGTGTGCAAAATTTTTTGGACAAAGACATTTGGGAAACGAATAGACTCTTTAAAGACAAATAATCGTGGAACGTTTGTCCTCTTAGATAACAATTTCGCCTTGACGAAAACTTTCGCGGATAAATGTAGTTCTGGTAGTAGTAGCGTTAGAAACAATAGTAGCGCGTCGATACTGACAGCGACATCATCAGATGGGGGACAACAACAACAAGAGAACAATAGTCATGACGACCGCATTGAGGAACAGGCGCTATACTTCGCCAGTCAAATAGTAAAAGGAGCGTTGAATCGGGTGAATGTAAATCCACAGAGTGTACAAGGAGAGTTTGTTTCAAAGCGTTCGCATCACGCGGTTACGTTTACGATTATTTTGTAAGTTATTGTGTACCACTGATTCTAAAGGGAATACAATTCTTCTTTCATGCTATGAGCCTCAAGAGTGCCCCGGAAAGTTGAAAGGATTTTGACGTTTCTTCCAAGCAAATGTCTTTTTCTTCTCGGGTCCATTTTTCGGCAGCTTCGTTAAGGTTTTCCTTAACCTCTGCGAGCGACTTTTCTAAACCTCCATTTTTGTTCCAAATGTAAAATTCCAACTCTTTACCGTCTAAAATCATCTCCGAAACCTTTCTTCCAATCATCTTGCCACCGGCAGAGTGTGCAAAGTAGACGTTGTAAAAATGACACAAAAAACGAGGCGGTGACTCTTTCGCCAAGTTATTGAGAAAATCAGCATAGTCTTTACCTGCTCCCTTCGCCTCGGGAACCTCCATTTTCAAAGTTTCCCGAAACCACTGAATGTCTTTATCCAAAGCTTCAGAACGTTCGAGACCGCAGTCGATGAATGCATTGTACATAGGATCCGCATTTGAGGCAACAATAGCTTCCATGGCATCGTACACAGCTTTAGATTCTACGAGAAATTTCAAATAACCCTCTTTCGTCGGCTGCCATTGCGCCATGGGCTTTTGTTCGGGAACTTTTTCCGCTTTCTTTTTGCCTTCCTTCGGCGCTTGCTCTCTCGTGTGGAGCTTCATTGCCACAAAACGCATCTCCTCGACGAAACCTTTATTTTCTCCCGAGCGTCTTTCCGTGGAAGATGCTGAGCCGTGCGCGTGGCCGTGACCAGCCGCGTTCACAATCGCCGCGCGGCCTCTTTGTCTCTCTCTATTGATCTTCGTTCCTCTTCTTCTAACGTTGTTTTTGTCGTTGCTGCTACTACTACTACTACTACTCCTGATCCTTTCGTTGATGTATCTCCCTTTTCTGCTCACGTCACCACCGAAAACACAAATTTGTTGTTGTCGAGAAAAAGACGAAGAACAAGAGACTCGTCGCTGATTGCTGCTGAATCCAATGACCGGTAAAGAACGCGCCGATATGAATGTAGAAGCCATCGTCGTCGTCATCATCATCATCATCGTAGTAATAGTAATAATAATGATAAAAATAATAAGATTCTTCGTTCTATCCATAAAACGTTTTAGAACTCTTTTTCTTTTCTTGTGATGACCCTGCTTTTGATCCACTTCGTAAAAATCCCACATTTTCAAAGACAAAGACAAAAACACAAAGAAGAAACGTGATATACGTATGTAACGTAAGTATGTAGTTGGTATGGTATATTCTAATATATTACGTAGTTAAAAATTCAATATAATTCCCAATGGGCGGAAGTGCGCAACAATCAAGAGTCTAAATACATCTTGAGTTTAATAATATCTTCGCAGGCTTCGCAAGCCTCTTGATATGTTGTAACAGCATCTGGAAACTTCACTCGAGTGATGTACGAACTTCCGCCGACGCGGACGCGAACTTCCATGCCAAACTTATCTATTGAAATGATCCATAAATCATCGCACCCGTTTTCAACCAACTGCATGAGCTCGCCAGAGTAGCGCGCGTTCAATTGTGCCAATGTATCTAGGATGTTACGATCGTGCGAGGGTGTGACGATTGCATCGGGGGCCGCGCTCTTATACTCCTCCATATTGATCCATTTCAAAGAACCAAATCCACCGACAAAATACGCGTCAATAAGTCTGTTCATCCTAAAAAATGAATAATCACCCCACAAATCCTCCAATTCCGTGCTCTCTTTTCGCGTGCTGTATTTGCTTTTAAATATTTCGTTCGCCGCCGCCGAGTACTCTCCTTTTGGTAGTTTGTAGACGTCCCCGAATAAGGTGACTCGGGCATTCGCTAAACCACCCCAACCGCTCATTTTCACCGTCAACGAACATTTTGGATCTCCAGCAATGTTTCTCGTGTGAATTGCCAAAGGAGATAGACAAAAAATGGGATGACCAGTAGAATCCGTGGCGAAATCAACTGTCGAACAGAAAGGATACCCGGCTCTCCTATGGTGCAACGCATTCATTGTCGTGCTCAAATCCGCATAATCGGCTTGTTCCATCAAATTCCTAGCAGCAATAGAAAGCGGCGGAAGTTCTTTATCTCTCGACCCAGCGGTAACGACGCCTCCAGCCATGGGTGTTCGCAAGAGCTTCGTCATTGGCGCCCCGTTTGTTTTCATTCGATTTTTTGCGTTGTTTTTGCTATCATAGTCCGATTGTCTGGGCAGTTCTAGTTCACCTTTAGACTTGTCGCCGTTAACAATCTTCACCTTGTTGTAGCTTTTGTTCATGTTTTCGGTATTTTCCATCTGTTTCGCTTGCGGCGATGGAGCACTGGAATTGTTGGCATTGTTATTATTGTTATTATTGTCTTTGTTATTTGAATAGACTCTTTGCTGATTTATTCCACTGAGAGAGACTTTCCTATGCGCGATAATCTCTTCCGCGCCTCCCGCCGCGGTACGTCGTCCACTCGGTTTCATAGACTTTGTGACGACACGTCCACATCTTCTTTCTTTGTTATCTTCCTGTCGTTGTAATCGTCGTCGACGAAGATGATGAGCACAGAAAACCTCGTTTGAACTGTTTTTTACGAAAACTGGTGGACGATTATGGAAGAAAGAACTCGTCGTCGTCGTCGTCGTCATGTTTTATTCTTCTTTTTCACGAGAAAACAGCGAGCGGGCGCACAACAGATATATATGTATGTATACGTATATGGCTCTATCGCTCTATCTATCTAGATAGATAGATAGAGCGAGGATTGAGTCTCGCGGATTTCTATAAAAACATTCTTAGAGAAGAAGAGAAAGGCAAAAAAAAACTCAGTTCATTGGAAAAAAAACTCGGAAAGGAAAACAAACAGTTACTCTTCGTCTCTCTATCATCTATAATAAATACGTACGTGATAACCAGAAACGCAAACACACACGAACAAAAACGACCAACACAAAATGGACATGCGCAACAAAAATGTGGCAAGACCTGTAGGCACAGACGGTACCGATCACGCGTACAGGCAAAAAATCGTGGACAGATACAAAGCAGCGGCGAAAGCGAGAAGTTATTTAAATGGCGTCGTCGCGATGGCGTTGATGTATCATCCTTTAGTTTTACTTTCGGTTTTCCTTCCTAAAAAGATTGTTGGAAACGAAGTTGTATATGACATACACAACCTGCCAATCTTAGCGACGAATGGGATGCAGTTTTTAATCGTTTTATTCTGCGCGCACGCTTCGAGGCAAGTACCATCGAAGGAAAAAAGAGTTTTGAGTTTGTCTTCTGTGCTCATTCTGCTAGGTGTATTGAATATTGTCTTTGCGTTAATAGTTCGGTTTCGGGAACATCCGGACGTGGTAGATCATAAAAAAGTAGCGTGGATTGGTGCAGTATCGATAGAGAAAGTGATGAAAAAGTTGATAGGGACAAAACGGTGCGAATCGTTAGGTGTGAGGGCGAATAAGATGTATCCTTCCCTCGCGCAGTTGGAAGTCTTTGGTGAGATCATGAGCGTCGCTCTTCCGGTTTTTATTCGAGGCATGGCAAAAGCACTTATTAGCCATGGCGTAAAAAACGCGAAGTCAATGTAATATGACCATCTTGGCAAAATGTTAGAGTAGGACTTTATGATAACAATATCTACGATTTAATCAATCTGCTCTCATTTATCAAAATCAAAGCGTATCTAAAAACCTTTGGTAGGCGTGCAAATGCCTCTTCTGCGCTATTCTATAGCTAATCGCGACTTGCATGCGCGAACTTTTGATCGCACCAGTTTCAATCTTCTCGTCGTCTTCTAATGTCGTCGGAAACTGTGAAAGCGCCGCCACAGTCGCTTTTTTCATTTGCTCCACTATCTCCGGATCAACTTTTTCTTGATCTGCAATTTCATTAGGTACGCCTTCAGGACTTCTCATTGAAACCGCCAACAACTGCGACCCCGCCCAGGCCGCTCGATCATCCCCATTTTCCTTCAGTGCGACCACCGCTTTCATCACCACTTTAAACGGCACCTTCCTCATACCAGGAACCACACATTCCATGGGAATTCTATCATTTGGATTTGTATCGTCCACAAAACCATAATGCAACGCCAACAAAGCGTTCGGATGTCTCACTCCATAGGAAATAAACATTTCGAGTCCTTCCTTCGGCTTCCTCTCCTCCTCTGGTACTGGTGGTAATCCTTCCTCTTCCTCTTCAGCTAATTCGCTCGACCTCCATTTCAACTCGTACCTCAACCCGTCCTCGCTCACGCCGTAGTTCGAATTTGGCACAGTCCTATGATTAGTCAAATCCGCTCCAGGCACGACAAACGCGCATGGGAAAGATCCTTCCCCGTCTACCATCAACTTCCCACTCATTGCCCTCGTGTGTGCGACCGATCTCGCCCATTGTAAATCCTCCACCTCAATCATATCCTTCACCCCTTCCGAATTGAACAGTGGCTCTTTCAACAACTGCTCCATCTGTGCTTCGTACATCTTTGCCGATCCTTTCGCCATGTTCATCACGCTCACGTCTTGTAACTCCTCCAGCTCTTTTTCGTTCGCTAAATACAACGAATCATATGTCTTAGGCAACGTCTCTCGCTTATACGTCTTCCATTCTTCACAATTCTTTGTCAGCCACGCGACGATAACGGCTATGCGCATGTCTTTCGGCATAGGACACTCAGTGGCAAATTTGATTAAATTCTCCGGAATCGAGGGAATTCCTAACCCATTCATCCATTCCCTGTAGAATTCACGCACACGGTCTCTTTGTGATGGTGATAATTTTGAGTTTGAACTGCTGCTACTAATAACGTCCTCGGGAACACACGCGCAAACGTTCAACGGCGTGGACGTTAACGGGACATCCTGAGAGCTTCCATTCGAGAATAAACCTCGACCAAACTTTCCTGTGGCTAAGTAGGAGCCAGGAAATTCGACGCCGGTTGGAACGACGACGTGCTCGGACGACGCAGCTTTGACGACGGAGGAAGAAACCTTTTTGTGTTGTTGTTGATGATGATGCAGGAAACCGCTCGATGATGGCGCTCTTGGTTGTTGTTGTTGATGGTGATGATGATGCTTAGGCGAGAGCGCGGCAGAGGTGGTCACGATCCCGTTGCGGTGCATGGTTGTCGTGTTTTAATGAAGAAGTGGATAAAAACGGGGTAAAGGTACGTAGTGGTACGTGTTACGTGGTAGTGTATTTATGGGTAAAAAAAGATAAAAATACTACTCAATCCAATCGACTGGCTCGCGTAAGACTTCCAACAGACGCGCCTCCTTCGACCCTTCTGATGGATTCGCTTTGTAATCCCATCTAATCCTCGGTGGAGCACTCACCATGATCGATTCGAAACGATCTGGAGTAACGCCGTCTAAACCAAACTTGACTCCTCTATCGTATAAAAGGTTGAATTCCAAATATCGACCTCTTCGTTGATGATGCCAGATAGTTTCTTTTTCTGTTATTGGTAAGCTTCTATTGCGGGTCGCGATAGGCTCCCAAATATCAAGCCAGCTCAAAGCGACTGCTTTCGTAAATGCCTTTGCATCAGACGGCGCGACAGAGGCGGCGTTGGCTTCGGCCGATGTTGCAACATCATCAAAAAATAATCCACCGACACCGCGGTGCTCAAGTCTCGCTGGAATGTAAAAGTATTCATCGCAAAATTGTTTGTACTTGCGATAGAGCGAGTGTTCCCCGAATTTCTCCACGCTTTCTCTCGTTTGGTACTCGTCGCAAATTTCTCTGCACTTACCGTGAAAGTATCTTGCGTCTTCTTCGTTCAAATAATAAGGGGTTAAATCCATGCCACCACCGTACCAGGCATTTGTTTCCTCCTTTTTCGTCATGGCGGCTCGAGAGTCTGGTTCAACCGCGAAGCGTCTGATATCCGCACGAAAGGTTGGCACATGTGGACTTCGTGGATGCCACACTAAGGATAACGCGCAGGCGTTGTATTTTTGTCCACCCTTTGGGTTGATGCCTTTTCTCCCTCTCGATGACATTGTTTTCGCGCGCGTTTCAGTCAGAGTGCCTCGAATAACCGAAACGTTGCACGCAGCCTTCTCAAATAAATCACCACCAGAGAATACTTTCGTTCGTCCGAACGACCCGTCCTCGCGTTCCCACACGTCGTCGCAAAATCCTTCGTTGTTTGTTGTACTCCCATCTAACCGAGTCAACTTATCGCATAACTTGCTCTGCCAGTCGAAAAGGAAAGACTCAAAATCATCGCCCTCTTGTTTGGAAGACGATGCTTTCAACGAGAGCGAACGCGATGCGCGATGATTCGGTTTATGATTCGAGCTACGCTGCCAAGTCGGACGCGAACGAGAAGAAGCGCTATTGTGGGTTGGCGTCGTCGTTGAGGCGTACATTATTTATTTTTTATCTGGAGGAATTTATTCTTTCGTTTACAAAACAAAATTATGCAGATGCACTCGTCCTCGTTCTTCTTTTTATCTATTTTTAAAGATGGCAAACCTGAACACTGAAGTGCTTCACTGTCCTCTCATCTGCGACGAACTTTTTCGAATTACGAACGACAAGCTTGAAGGATTTGATGTCTCTCATCGCCACGCGGCTCGCTACAAAGTTTGCAAGTCCTTGGTGTGACGCGCTTGAAAACTTTGCGTGAAGGAGTGTTGAGGAAGAAGAGATTCCATTTTCGTGAGATGCACCCAAAAATATAGGAAAGAAATGTTTCTTTGCCTCTTCTTCGATCTCAAAGAAAAGTTCTAAGGACGATAACTCGTCGCTTTCCACCATTAGACCGATTTGCAACCACTGAACTTCACTCGAGTTGGTAACATTTATCCTTGTGTTTTGTATTTCCAATACGAGTGGAGCGCCAATAGCGAGCATTTTCGATGGACCACCGTATATGACAATGCGACAATGCGACGTTGAGTTGTTAGAAAAATCGTGATAAATTTGTTCGTACGAATTTTCTTTCGTGACATTTATGCTCATTATTTCGGCGGGACTATTTCGATTGACGAAATATGCAATGTTTTCGTCGAAACGAATGCAATTAATCGTATCGCTGCTTTCATCAAATTTCCAACTGTTTTCGAGAGTGATGTCATCTCCGTTATCTTTTAAAAGAAAAACAGTTGCTGGAGTTGACTTTGAGTAACTTTTCGTACCAATAATAATGTGCCCATCTATGTTTGCAATGATACTCGTCGCTGCTAAATCATCTGTACCATTAATTTGAAACGACGATACAAATTTTGCTACGCCTTCTACTTTATTATGTTTCAATTTACATATCGATATCGGCGACGTATGTGTTGCCCAAAAAGAAAATTCGTCATCGAACGATAGATTATTACGAACAATATAGCCGTTCCGAATTGATCCACATGGTAAAGTGATCGTTTGCGTTTCAACTAATTCCTCTCCGTGGTAAATAGTAACAAGATTTGAGGGGATGGTGTCAGAAACAAAGTAAGAAAAATTTTGTGTCGAAATTCCAGAGCGAATTCGTCCTATCGAAAGTTCGACCTTCGGACCTTCAACAAGACCTTTAGTGTTTACATCGAAACGGGTAAGTTTCGAAGGATTTTCCCACGTTACGATAAGAAAAGACGGTTTTCTATCGTTTGATATAAAGCTCGTGATGGCAGTTATGGGAACATTTTTGCTTTCCTCCAAACTAATTACAGCACCCACGGTCTTTCCAGCTGGAACGATTTGAGATTTATCTGTTCCTAGCAACACGTAGCCGTTGACAGAAGACATCGCACGAAACTGCGAATTATCTTTCAACGCTGGAAAAGAAAAGGTGCCATCAGAAAAAATAATCCCAGCGAAGTGGCAAAACGTTAAAAACTGAATAGTCGGTATCCTGTCTTCCCCTAAGGCACCTACGGCTGTAACTGCCATCTCTTTTTCTCGAAGGGAAGACCAAACCGTGATATCATTGATTCTCTCGTCAATAACATGAAATGGCTGCAAAATTTGCTGACCAACGACACCTCCCATTGTTATCATAATCACACCGAGAGAGAAGAGTATCATATTGTTTTCTTCTGCCGTTTGAAGTAGTAAGTACGAGTGAAGATTTTTATTCGTTTTTTCAAATATGTCAGTTACTTTTGCATTTCGTCAATTCAAAACAAAAATACGTACGTTTCATCATCAAGTCATATTATCATGATTGTGTCTAACGTTACGTTCAACTGCGTTCGCATCAAAATTGCCAGGCAATGTCTCAAAATTTTTATTGAACATACTATATGCTGAGAGTCTCCCATCTTTGTTCATCATATCGTTCGACAGATTCGTAAACATCAAATAGAACAGAGAACACAAAACGAAAATCGGACCCAAGTCGTAATTATAAGCCATCTTCGCGACATAACACCAGAGTAAAGTACCAAGAATAAATCGTATTGCCGTTGTGCTGCATATAATGATAAGAAGTCGAGAAATGTTAGGCGATAGAAGGCTGAAAAGTCCTCTTCCTTTTTTGTTTCGTTTTCGAATGAGAGATTGTTGAAGCCAATTTAAAGAGGAAGAAGAAGAAGAAAAAGAAGATGGTATTCCCATCGTCTTCGTCTTGGTCGTCTGATTTTGTATCGACGAAGACGGCTGAAAATCGACTAAAACTGTATCGCCTGGTTTAATGTTCGCCCGTTCATCGTCGTTGTTCAACGCAGCTCCTCTGAGGAAAATTGTCAGAGAAGAGACGAAAAATGCATCGGCACAATTTCGCCTTAACTCCCCAACAGTCAACAAACCATCCGCAACTTCGATGATTTTGGTCTCCGAATTGTGTTGCATCGTGCGAACTGTTATTTTCATCCCGCGTTCGTGTGCAACAAAACAAGCTACTGCCGTTCGCGGAGCGGAATAGTGGAAAGTAAAAAGTCGATGATGATATGAAAAACAAAATGTTTGAAGAAAGTTTACGTCTTTTTATTTTTCCTCGTAAGGTACAATGAAAAACTAAGCATCTTCGTCGGCGGTGTCATCGTTCTCGTCGAAGACTAGAAATAATCTGTCCAGATGTTTACGCAACGTCGATGTACTTTTTTCATACTCTTTATCCGCGTCCGGATTCTTTGGATGCATCCGGTCTGCGCGTGAACTCGTATTGTGTGTCAATTGTTCTCGCTGACGTTGTTGCTTACGAATAATTTCCTCCTCCCGTTCGCGGTTATGTTTATTTTGTTCCATTCGCTCACGTTCTTTCGCTTTTTGTTCCTCGATTCGTTTTCTATATGTCTCCTGCGCTATTTTGTTCTCCTCTTCCATTTGTATACGCTTCAAAGCTATTGCTTCCTGCTCTTTCCGTTGCCTTTCAGTCTCTTGCTCTTTCGCTTTCGCAGCTAATTTTGCCGCGAGCATCTTTTCCTTCAACGCTTGCTCTTCCTCCATCTTCAGTCGTGCGTTTTCCTTCTCTCTCAAATTTTCTTGTTTCAACAATTCCATCTTCATTTTCTCCTCATCGATGGCGCGTTGCTTCGCTTCCTGTTCCAGTTTCTTTTTGCGTTTCTTCTCGTCCTCTTTGAACTGCTTTTCATTTTCGTTTCGTTTCTTCTCGAGTTCTTTTCGTTCTCGTATTTTCTTTTCTTCCTCCAACACTTGTTGTCGTTGTTGTTCACGAATAATTGTCTCTCTCTCACTCTCGTCCGTGGGAACGATAAATTCCAATGGTTTATTCCACTGTGCCTCACCTATTCCATCTTCTCGAACATAATAAAAATTTCCAGTAGCTTCGTCGTAATATCGAATCCAACCATTGGAGTGCAACCCATCGGAGTCAGCGCTGTGTTCACTTTCGGTATCTTCTCCTTCCAACTCCTGCTTTATATTCGCATCAGCGTTGCCTTTCTGAGAAAATTTCGTTTCCCTGCCTTGATGTTGCTGCGCATTTGTCGTCGTCGTCGTCGTCGTCGCGGGCGCGTTGTTTTCTTTATCTTTCTTCTTGCCTCCTCCGAAACATCCTCCTCCTCCTTTCTTCTTGTTTTTCTTTTCCTCTTTTGCCGTCTTCGTCGTGGTTTTATTCTTCGCCATGCTCGCGAAATCGATCGACGTTGTATTTCTTTTGTTCGTTCCTGCGATGAGAAAGCGAGAGCGTGTAAAGATGATACGCGTATACACGCTCGCGTGCGCGCGCGCGTCCAAGTAAGTAAGTTTTGTGAGAATTCAATTCAATTCAATTCAACTCGAAAAAGGTCGGGTTGCCTTGTCAGATTTTTTTTGGTGTTGTACATTTTTCCCCTTGCCGCTTGCCCTTGAGCTTGACACTTTTGATTTTTTGCTTTTATCTCGTATGCGTCCATGGATTGGATGGCATGGCGTTTCACTCTCTTATTATTATTTCAACTGTTCCTCTCTTCTTCTCTTCGCTCTTTCCTTGCAAAACACAAATAATTTTCTCGGCGTCCCCGTCTCTTGGTACATATATAGTCACATATGCGATACCGCGTTGCGACGGCATTCTTCGCTCGCCCTACGGTTTTTACGCGTATTAAACACACTCAAAATCCAAACAACGTTTCGTTATCGTCGGCGTCAAAGCAAAAAGAGGAATTCGAGGAGGTTGCAAAGTCAGTGTACAGGGAGATTTTACGCGCGTGCGCTGGGAAACGGCGGGTCAAGTTGTCTTCAACAAGTAAAGCCAAAACAGAAGAAGAAGAAGAAGAAGAGTCAAGAAGATTGAAAAGAAACGCGGGGGCGATACCATTTCGGGTCCGCGCGTTGCTCGCGAATAACCTTCGAGGAGCGTTTCGTACCGCCAGAGACGGCGAAGTGAACGTAACAGAAAGCGAAAAAATAGCAAACTTGGCGAGAACGATATCGATTTGGACGTTCTGTCATCGCGCGAACGAGGACGACAAGAGTACAGAGTACATATTATTGAATAACTTGGTTAGTTATTACGATTCGCGCGCGAAGCTACATTCTCGATCGAAAAGCAAGAAAGTGATCCGGGACCAAAAAACGTTGGCGTCGTTGGAGACTGAGTTCAATACGCTTTGCGTGAAGCCACTCATCGAACACATCGAAAGAAGTGCTTCGCTATTATCATCATCATCATCATCATCATCATCATCATCATCATCATCATCATCATCGCTCCGTCCACCATTTGAGTTTGATATTTAAGACATGGTTAACTTTAAAGTCTCGCGAGGGGCGAATTCTCTCTCCGGCAATGCGGCAGCTCCCGAAGTCTCGCAAGATGGTGAATACGTGAATAAAAAGATGCTGAAGGAAAACGAAGAGGCAGTATCATTGAAAGTTGTTGCACTGGAAAAACTGGGTTTAACGAGAATGACGTATGATTGTTTGCTACCTACAGGTGCGTTTGCGTCGCTCTCTGCTGTATCGGAGAATACTACTCCCACAATGAATACGTTTTGTTTCTTCACATTAGAAAAGCATAGCGACGTCGTTCTGAAAGGTGTGCGTGCCGCAAATTTTGATATTGCACTCAAAGAAAACGAAGTTGCTATTGTAAAAGATTTGAGAATCAACGCGCACGTGGGAGAAGACGTCGTGCACTCCTTCCTTCCTTTTGTCTCACCCGGCCCTGAAAAAATGGATATCTTACATGACATCATCATTGAAGTGCGCCCCTTGGACAACGATAACAGGGACGGTGAGAGTGTTGCTTGTGCAACCGTAGATGCTAAAGATATCGAGAAAACTGCGCAGACGCATTTCGAGGGACGGTTCGTTTCAATTGGAGAAGTATTTGCATTCGAAGCGTTGGGTTTGAAAGCACGCATTGTGGAAACCAATTCGCTTCCAATCGAAGAGCGAGTGGGTATTAAGTACCATTGTTTTCGCGGAATTGTGGACGTGGCAGAGACGACAGTATTTTATATTCAAACTGCACCGAGAGATGAGGAGATTCTCAAAGTTTTAAACGCGAGAGCACCTCCGAATGAGGAAGACATGTTTGTAAAAAACTTTGTTCATGTCCACACGAACGACGAGGAAGTTTTTCCCGTCCATATGAACGTTTTAAGACCGTGTGTGGCTTTGACGAAATTTATTCGCAGTGCTGCGAGTCAATCGAACGTCTCATGCTCTGTTGATATCGAGTCGGTAATTTTCGATCGAATCTTACTCTTTTTAACTTGTATCCGTGACAAAGAAAAACCACCAAATTATGATTTGCGCTTGACTGAATCACTCGCGGGAGCAGCCAAGGCGCTTCATTGCGCTCCACTACTCGATTACTGCAACACTCGCCTTGGATCTTACATATCGCGTTTGCGCGAGTACACATGGGAGGAAATTATGCGAAAAAATAACGAAGAGCAAGCCGTTTTGTTAGTTATAGATTACATGGTATTGGACGTGAAAAATTGGTTGCCTGAACATCCAGGAGGTGACATGATTATTCCCGCTCAGTCTTTGAACAAGGACGCTAGCACGCATTTCGAATTATACCATTCGAGCAAGGAATCATTCTTATATCTCAAGCACTTTTACGTCGGCGAAATTTGTGAAGAAGATCGAGAGAGAATTCCAAAGTCAGATGCGTTGCCCTCGAGGGAGTTTTTGAAAATGCTCAGAGATTACTGTGAAGATTTTCGAATTCCGGTCGAAAGCAAAGCAAAGAAGAAACAATTCTTTTGATTGATTCGTAAAAAAACAGTACTACACATTTAATTAAAACAACACCGCGCAGCTCTATAGAAAATTATTACACACTCGCGCTCCAACTCACACACTCATACACACTCACACACACACACACACACAAATAAATTTACGTGCTCTTGTTTTCCGGGATAGATGACGAGGCAAAGAAACTGCTCATTTGTTGGACCTCGGATTCTTTTGATTCTTTCTTCTTACTCGCAATAGCCGCGTGAAATTCCGTCAAACTTTGCATTGTTTCCCCGCTCAAACGGTCTTCACTCGTACGCATAAGTGCGTGTGTCAAAGAGTGACCGAGGGATTCTGCCAACTGTCTTTTGTGGAGCTCTACCTCCGAGTTCTTTTGCTTTTTCTCATCTATTTCTTTGCGCATTGACGGAGGCCTGTACGCGCGATCGATTGAAATTTTCTTCAGTGGAGGTCCAATATTATCGTTTTCTTTTTCACCTACAGGTATTTTATTCTTGTTATTAATCAGCTCTCTCTTCAACGCGTTCGACATTTTCGACATTTCTTCGACTTGCTTTTGAATTTTCTTTGCTTCTTCTGGGTTAATATCTGCCGAAGCCCCTCGACCAGCGTTCCATACGTCTCTCAAATCTGCTTTAGAGCCAGTTGGTGCGTATCGCATGGCTTTCATGAAATCGTTCTTTATTCCAGAATCTGGCGTGTAAGGACCGTTCGACTCCACGCCCTGTTTCGATCCAGGCGTTGTTTGAACGACGCTATTGCTCTTCGTGTTGGCAGGATTTATAATCTTTTCTTCCTTTGATAACGCTGAGTTCATCGAATCTCCGGACAAGCGTGGTTCGGGCGAGTTTTGCTTCGATGGCGCCGTCGACCAAAACTGTGTGAACTCCATCGGCTTAACGTATTGTCTACCGTAAATGAATCTACCCGACGGTAATATGGATAAATCCACATTTTCCAAACTCTTCTCATCCGTTGAGACACACAAGCCTCTTTTGCCTTCCTCTTTTGTCGCGGCATTTCCATTTTTTTTTTTATCGAAACCAAAAAACAACTTAGGCGACGCAGCCGTGCGAGCAGCGCAAGTTCTCCCACTGTGCGCGTCGTAAATGATCAAACTGAAACTGCCTCTTTTTGCGCAGCCACACAAAAACTCTCTCAACAATTCTGTTCTCTCTTTGTTCGTCATTTCCGTGTTATTCCCGAACGACCTTCGGACACTCGTTTCAGTGCCGATGTCGACGTCATTGGATTTCGCCAAAGGAGAAAAGAAATTCAAAACGTCGCGCGCCGTTGTCGTTTGACTGGCAACGGCGATCATCACGCCGATGTTTTCAGACGTGCACAAGACTTCTAAATTCTTGCTCGATTTGACAGTCAAGACAGCACCCGGCGCTTTGATTACTTTTTCGTAATCTTTCTCTTCTTTTTGTCGTTTGGATAATTGCGTTTGGGAGTAATTAATTTTTTCCGATTCAAACTCGTCCCAAACACTCGCCGAAGATGAATCAGATTTGCTCAAAATCTCGTCCGTGGATAAACCAGATTCGATCGTGAACGATGCACCCGCGTATGATTTTTCCGCGTTGGTGTTCGTGGCTGCTGCTGTTGACGTCGTTCTCATCCTCCTTTTTTTTTTTTGTAACGCGAGATGACGATTACACGTCCCTTTTCGGGTTAGATATTTGGGGATATTTTCATATACAGTAGTACGTGTGTATGTACGAGCGCGGCAAAACCCCCAAATTTCTTTTTGGACTCTCTTGTTTTCCAAAATTGCAAAAACTAAACTAAGTACGTACGCCTCTAAATTCTCGCTAACGATACATTCTCTTATTCTTTTAATAGTCTAAACTTTTTACTAACTCGTACGCGACGAGGACAATACCACACGTTGGGCCGCCGCGCAACGCGCGAGGGATCCAGCCTCTGAACAGTGATGAAGCGCCCTCATGTTTCACGAGATTTGCCATCTCGCGAAAAGGCCCTGTTCTTCCTCCGATGTGTTCTCCTGCTATAGTACTCGTGTTATTACTATGCGTCGCATTGACCTGTATCCGCGTCTTCAAAACGTCACCTGGTGTCGTCACGGCGGATATTGCTGCGCCGGCGATGTTGCCACCCACGAAAGCTGCTGCTAAATTATCCACCTTTGGATTATCGCTCGTAAACCGATCAGCTAACGCTAAGCGTAATTTCTCAACAGAATACCAATACATCATCGAAAACGGTACATCACGTATCAACGTAGAAGATACGCCAGTAAAGAGTAAAGATCGACGCTGACTACTACCGTTCATAAAACTACCTCTGCTCTCTTGCGCTGCTAATTGTCTCGTTCTCATCAACTCTAAAGGCGCCACCGCAAACACCGCTATCGTTCGCGCTCCTGCTCCAGCAACGAGAGGCGCCATGTCTTCGTTTTGGACCAACTCGCATGTCACACAATAGTCACGTATAAAATCGTAACACGGTAAATAGACCCCCACTGCCGGTCCCGCCATAATCAACGCCGTTTTCGTTCCTCTCCACAACGCAGATATGCCTTCCCTTCGGACTATTTTCCGCATTACGGTCCACGCGTTTCCTTCGTAGGTCGTGCACTGCGCAGACACGCAGTTCGCGACGCCGTTTGCGTTGGTTGGGCACTTTGGAGGACAGCTTAATTGTTGTTGTTGTTGTTGTTGTTGTTGTTGTTTTTGTCGCTGTTGTTGTTGCGCAAAAAAACTTCCACTACTCGTACCGTTCGTAACAGTAGCAGTAGAAGCGGAAGCATTCCCCAGGGATACCTTAGGCATATTCGTATAGTTTGACGACGAAGAGGTACTCAACACCGTTGTTGTTGTCCCTCCTCCTCCTCCTCCTCCTCCTCCTCCTCTGGGCACAGACGAAGCTGAAGCAGACGAATACGGAGCCGAAATCGTTTGCATTCGCGTCTTTATGACGTCCAAAGGATTGGTGACGAGCGCGGAAACGCAGGCGGCTGTGCCAGCCGCAACGCAGCGCTGTGGTAAGGACGGAACGGTATCGATGCCAACATCGCGTACTTTATTGTGATGAGATGGATAAGGCGAGGAGAAGGAAGAAGACGATGATGAATGCGAGGATGTCCGCCGACGCGCGTCGTCGTCGTCGTCGTCGTCCTTCGTGTTCGTCTCGGGCATCTCGGCGCGTGGTACCTACATACCAAAATAACTTTGGCATTTAGCAGCGCCTTTAAAAGAAAAAATTCATTCTCTCCCTCTTTTTTCTCCTCCCTCTTTTTCCCATTTTCTCTCGGAGAGCCACCTCACTCGTATGGATACTCGTAAAAAAAAAACGAGGAGCAAGCAAAAAAAAAGAAGGCGTGCCCTTTCTGAAAATTTTTGCGGCTGACGCTTCCACGTCCGCAACTCTTCAAGGACGGGCACGCCAATCTTTTCCTCACTTTAATAACGCACATAAATACACAACCATGCAATCCATTGCCCAAGTCCAAAACGTCCAAAAGATCAACGCCGTCTCCACCGGCAAGGTCGCCAACGAAAAGTCCATGATGGTCTGGAGACCG